>Ga0209515_10000249_pt1 | contig 102736 bp, 96 predicted proteins | sample Subgroupgradi54m_FD_187454 | JGI IMG/M metagenome (GOLD analysis project Ga0209515, IMG submission 187454) | Subsurface groundwater microbial communities from S. Glens Falls, New York, USA - GMW60B uncontaminated upgradient, 5.4 m (SPAdes)... ... | reverse complement strand
CCCGACCTCCACTGAAAAATAGGAAACGTCGGGACAGGTTCTCCCGCCTTTTGTTGGATTTAGCATTGTGGTAGGCGGGACTCCGCCAACCACAGTTAAAAGATAGAAACGGCGGGGGAGTCCCGCCGAGCGCGTTTAATTTTCGATAAAAAAGTCAGCGTAGTGTCAACCTCCAAAATGTTTTTATTAAAGGAAAGTTGGCGCGGCCTACGGAGCTTAAGGGTTACGCCGACGTTCTTTTGATAAACTTTTGTGGAAGTCGGCGTCCCGACCTCCACTGAAAAATAGGAAACGTCGGGACAGGTTCTCCCGCCTTTTGTTGGATTTAGCATTGTGGTAGGCGGGACTCCGCCAACCACAGTTAAGAGGTGGAAGTCAGGGGTGGGCGCATGTCATATTTTTCTTATGTCTGCACAAACGATCGATAAAATTCTCATGTTTGAGGCTTTAAAACAGGCGAAGCAGGCCCTGACGCATGATGAAGTTCCCATCGGGGCCGTTATCACCTTAGATAACCGCATCATTGCGCGCGCGCATAATCAAGTTGAGATGCTCAAAGATCCAACGGCGCACGCCGAAATGCTCGCAATTACCCAGGCGACGAATGCGCTTTCGGCCAAATGGTTGCAGGACTGCACCCTGTATGTTACAATCGAACCTTGTTCCATGTGCGCCGGCGCTATGGTTTTGGCAAGGATCAAGAGAATATGTTTTGGCGCTAAAGATTTAAAAACAGGTGCCTGCGGGTCAGTTGTGAATATTACTAAAAATAAGAAGCTTAATCATCAAATTGAAGTTAAGAAAGGCATTTTAGAAGAAGAATGTGCCGGGCTTATTAGTGATTTCTTCCGAAGTAAGCGTAAACCAACCCTAAAGATATCCAACTAACCATTTGTCCTTCCGTTGGTTAATGTGGTTAAGACTTCTCGCCCTTAAAAGCAGGGCTCGAAGTCCAAAATTTTGTGAAACAAAATTTTGGAGAGGTGCCGGAGTGGCCGAACGGAGCTGCCTGCTAAGCAGTTGGCCGGCGTAAGCTGGCCCGAGAGTTCGAATCTCTCCCTCTCCGTATTTGTCGATGGGTTCTCCCGTCTTTTCTTGGTTTAACATTGTGGTCGACGGGATCCCGCCCACCACGATAAACGACAGAAAAGGCGGGGGAATCCCGACCTCTCCGTTTTACATTGTTTTCGAGTTTTCTCGCCGTCTTAGTTTAACATTCCGTGTTGTCCCCTGGCATTTTCCATGTGCTATGTGCTATACTTCGGCTTAGTGGTTGTTTTTTAAGTGTTTATCTACAGAGTTGTTGTGTTTAGAATATTAAACATGTTTTTCTCAAAATTCGTTAATTTTTCGAGGATAGAGCAGTAATAAAGATAACAAGCTGTAACTCGTTGTTTACCAATTGGATAAAACATCAGAAAATTTGTCGAAGCGGAAAACTTGGTATGATTATTGCTTAAATAGGGTAGACGAAAATTTTAATGAGTGCACAGTTGAGTGCGCGACAGTTAAACACGAAATCCAAAGAAAGGCAATTCAATGAAATCTTTTTTACTCACCTTCGGACTGCTTACTTGCATTTTGTTTCCTACAGCAGCGCACGCAGATTACAGTCCCTTTGTGACCAATTTTGATCGATTTGGCAATTTCGGAAATACATATGGGTTAAGAGTTTCAGGATTAATTAAGCCGGGTGGAGGTGAAGGCAATAATTATGATGGGAGCATCATTAATTTTGGCGGCCTTGCGAATCCAGTCTTTGGGATGATCTATTGGCAGGGATACGGCCCACAATATTGGACCGGGGCTCCGGAATTTGGTAATGCAAATGTTACCATGAATGGACACGCGATTACCGGCACAGCTTTACCAGAGGCAGCCGGAGGAGAATTTGGCCTGGGTTATTATGCTGATATTACAAATTATTTTTTACCAGGTAATAATAACTATTCGATATCCGGGGTTCAATTTGGAAATGCTCCGGGAGCAACAAATGGCGTTAATAATGGGTGGGGGCTGACCGGGGTTTATGAAGATCCGTCAGCGCGTTACGGCCGATTGATTATCGCAAGCGGCAATGATTTCGCTCATAAAGGTTATGCCGGAAATAATGGATCCACAAGGGTGCTGGGGTTTAATATCGACCCTGTTAATTATGAACGATTTATGATAGCCGACTTTTCAGTGGCCGGGAGAAATCCTCAGAGTCATGCTCATATATGGTATTATTTAGCCAACGGTGGGGTGATTCCTATGAACCTGGTTGGTGAGTCTTTTGCAAACAAGGATCCGAATGGGATACAGTTCGGGCAGGATGATACAAATTTTCAAACTTATCGATTCGGATTCTACTTACCGGCCAATACCGGTCGTCTTGCTTTTCAAATCGAAGCTGATGACGAAAGTATGGTTTGGACGCAGACCACCCTTCTGGTGAAGTATAATCAACCGGTGTCCAATGTTATGCCTGAGCCGGCAACAATGGCATTATTTGCTTCCGGGTTAGGGACGTTAGCATTAAGACTTCGCAAAAAAAAACACGAAATCGTAAATTAAAATAGTATTGTCGTAAAATATCAGGGCTGCTCTGGTCATTGAATGAGAAGTTTCGGACCAGAGCAGCCCTTCTTAGTTTCACTAAAACGGTTTGCAAGAATCACGATTTCTCTCTGAAAAAAGAATACTTAAGCTTGATATATTCGTTTTAATCAATACAATTGAATCTATGCGAATAAAACAGCTTTTGAAGCAATTATTTGACTTGAACGCGATCGCGGCAAAAAAGCGAACGATTGCTATTACGATCTTCGCTTCGACCATGATCACGTCGGGCCTTGTGATGGCGGTGTATTGTATTTTAGGTTTATGGAAGCGCGATCCGATCATCTCTTTCATATCGGAGTTTTATTTCTTACAGCCCATCTTCTGGTATTTTCTTTTTCCAAAAAGCATCATCCCGCTGCTTCTCTGTATGCGATTCATTCTTGCCCTAAGTCAGATCGTCATCGGCATCTTAGCCCTTCACATCAAATTTGAAGCGGTTGCCTGCAGCCGATGGCTGATTTTATTCGGGTTGTTGACTGCCGTTATCAACCCTTTCTATCCGGCTGGATATATCTTCCTTTCGTTACTAATTTACGGCCCGCTATTCTTTTATCTGTACCACTACCGCGTTGAAAATCTTTTCCGGAAAGGTGTTGTTGAGGATGATGAAGGGGCGGTTGTGGGAACCGCCATTCATGATGTCACCGGTGATCCGGAAAGTAAATCACGCTTTGTGCTTTTGGTAGGGATTACGGAATTGATCTTAGGATTTTTTTTAGTACGATTCAGTTTCTGGAATATCCCCATGACAGGCTGGGAATTTCCGATTCCAACCCGTATTGGATTTGAATTTTCCCTGATGCTTCCCAAAGCTTTCATCTTATTTCTCGGGGTTCTCCTCATTACGGCCGGCTTACGAACCATCGTTTATAAACCCCTGGGACGGATATTGACGATTTTTCTAGGGTTTCTGGCGGCCATCATCAGTGTACTGTGCATCATTGTCATTAACCCCGCAAAGCTGGCCGGCCTTAAACCCTTTTATGGAGCAGTGATCATTTTCCTATCCGTTTTTACGGCATCCTGCTTTGTGATCATGTCGAATCCTAAAGTTAAAATGCAGTTTATCTTAAAGGGGCCGCTTACGTTTACCGGCAAGCTTAAACGGTTCGGGATGGCGTTTTCTGCGTGTTTGGTCTTTTCTTTCGTGATGAACCTCGTTTTTGAGACATACCCGATTTTCTTTAGCTGGCATTACCCGAAGCTCAGTATGTCGAAGAACCATTCCCTTGCGAAATATATGTCCGCCGATGGATCAGGGACAGATGGCGCCCAACAGCAGAGTATTTTTACGCTCAATAGCGAAAAGGATCGGGAATTATTTGCAAAGGAAGTCGCCTGGAAAAATTCGAGTGAGAAATTTTTAATACTCTACCGTAATCAAAAGTATACGGAAGCGGAGGAGATTGGCAAGGAAGCTTTAAAGGTCGCAGAAGAGATTTACGGCCCGGAAGACTTTAATGTGACAGTGTCACTCAACAACCTCGGGCTTCTGTATTTTACGATGAGACGTTACCCGGAATCCGAACAGCTTTTAAATCGCGCCCTTGCAATTAATCAAAAGATCTTTGGCAATGACAATGCGCGGGTGGCGACAGATTTAAACAACCTTGCTGAAGTTTATCGTGTGCAAAAGAAGTACGATGACGCCATTTTTCTTTATAACCGCGCCATCAAGATCATGGAAAAACATTATGGCAGGGAACATGTGACGGTGAACATCCTCAAAGAGAATTTGGTGACCCTGATGAAGGAAAAAGAAATTAATAAAAACACGACTACAATGCCGCTGCCAACGGAGAATATTCCAGCGCAGCAAGAACCGAATGTTACAAAGACATTAACAGGGCCGGGGCAGTCGCGCGATGAAACACGGCAACCAGTGGTTTCGCAACCTGATGCGGCGCGGCCGTAATCAAGTTCGACACAATCACAAAGCCAATAACGTGAGGTTTATGAATAAGAAACCAGATAACAATATCATTGACTTACGACTGAAAAACCCCGCAGTTATTTTCTCAATCGTTTTTAGCTTGTCGATCTTGACAATGCCTATCAGCAGTTGGGCCAAAGAATATCCTTCTGACATCGTTTCACAATCTCTCGATCAAGTTGAAGAGCAGATTTATCATGATTGGAAAGCCAAGCTTGATCTTTCCGCCGGGTATCGCATTGATAAATTAAAATGGAATATTGCCGGTAACAGCAGTGGAACAAGCCCAAACATCCTTTCTGAATTGACGTGGGAAGATACAGAAATTTATCAGGTCAGGGGAAAGGCCGGTCTATCCTGGAAATCTTATCTTGTTGAAGGATCTGCGGGATATGGAAAAATTTTTGACGGAAAAAATCAAGATTCGGATTATTTGGCAGATAACAGAACGCTGGAATTCTCACGTTCGAACAATGGTGTTGATGGCGATGATGTCCTGGATTTATCTGGTGGTGTTGGTTATCAAATTGAATTGAAAAACCGCGAAACACGCGCTTCATGGGGGGTGAATCATTTATCAATTACACCATTGCTGGGTTATTCGTATCATCAGCAAAATTTACATATTATTGATGGTTTTCAGACAATTCCCGCCACAGGTTCTTTTGGCGGGCTTCATAGCACTTATGAAACCGAGTGGAAGGGGCCGTGGTTCGGGCTTGAGTTAGCTGGAGAAAGAAAGAAGATGACCGGCTACTTACGAATGGAATATCATATCGCTGATTATTACGCAAAGGCGAATTGGAATTTGAGGTCGGATTTTAAACATCCTAAAAGTTTTGAGCATACGGCGGACGGATACGGATTGATATTTGGATTTGGTACCGGTTATAAGCTCAATGACCGATGGGCGATCAATTTGAACGGGGACATTCAAAATTGGCGCGCGGACGATGGTATTGATCGAACATTCTTTTCAAATGGGACATCAGCCGAAACACGTTTTAATGAAGTTGAATGGGATTCTTTTTCAGCCATGCTGGGGATGTCGTATTTTCTCGAATAATGACTGCGTCAAAGATATTTGTATTCTTTGTTTGAGCGTTCCGATTTGAGACGATAAGCCATGAATAACCATCTTGCCATCACAGGGTCAACAGGTCTCGTTGGTACGGCCGTTACCGATCATTTTGCTTTAAAGAATTTTCACATCACGCCGATTGTTCAGAACAACACACCTCTTAATGCCAATCAAAAAGTCATTCGCTGGGATATTGATTTTGGTAAGATTGATGCGGAGGCCTTAGAAGGCCATGACATCGTCATTCATCTTGCGGGTGCGAATATTTCATCAAAGCGTTGGACAAAAGAATATAAAAATAAGATCAGAGACAGCCGTATACAATCAACACGGCTTCTGGCAAATACAATTTTGCAATTGAGGAAACCCCCGCGAATTTTACTGTCCGCATCGGCCGTTGGATTTTACGGATACGGTTTGACGAACGACCAAAAAGATGAAGAATCAGAGAATGGAAAGGATTTCTTGGCGGACGTTTGCCGCGAATGGGAATCCGCATCGGAAAATGTGCAGCATAAAGGCGTGAGGGTCGTCGACTTGCGCTTTGGGGTTATCTTAGCGAAACACGGGGGAGCGCTGGCCAAAATGCTCCCCATATTTAAGCTTGGGTTAGGGGGGAAAATCGCCACCGGACGACAAATGATGAGCTGGGTGGCGCTTGAAGAGATTCCTTTTGTCATTGATCACATTTGCAATAAGGAAAATCTTAAAGGGCCGGTCAATGTTGTTTCGCCGCAAGGCGTCACCAACGAAGAGTTCTCAAAGGCTTTAGCGGAAGTCTTGCATCGCCCCGCGAAGTTTCCCGTGCCTGGCGTCCTGTTAAAAATGCTTTTGGGTGAGATGGCCGAGAGTCTGCTCATGAACGGACAGAACGCGGTTCCTAAGAAATTGTTGAAATCCGGGTATCATTTTCAGTATTCCGATCTTAAAAATACGCTTCAAAAAATTCTTTCCTGATAAACCCGGATTTTGTCCCGCTGTTGGCGGGACAAAATCCGCCCGAAGGGCTGAACTAGACCCGTCTTCGATGGGCCGGTTCAGGGTTAATCCCAATATTTTATCCCGCCTCTGGCGGGATAAAATATTGGGAGAAATGATAGCTTTTCATGTAGCCTGCCCTATTGACGTTCTTGGAGGAGGGTGTTACACTTTGATTCTACTTATTTCATTCATTCTATCTATTTAATCTATTCCTGTGCATGTATTTAATGGTTTTTATATTTCTAAACGTCCTTGTTAACGGGCTGTAGTATAAATTTCATACAAAGAATTGACCGAAAAATCGGGGACAATTGTGAAAAAGCTAAGTTTAGTTGTATTTATTCTGCTCGCTTGTGTTTCAAATGCTGATGCCCTCTTGGTTGGTTTTTGGGATTTGAATGAAGGAGAGGGAGTTGTTGCAAATGACTCTTCAGGATTTAATAATCAAGGTAATGTTAACCCCTTGCTGAACTGGGTTCCAGGGAAATATGGAAGTGCTTTGCAGTTTAACGGAAATCCGGACGCTTTTGTAACCATACCTGATAGTAGTTCACTTCATTTGCAGAATTCTTTTACAATAATGACATGGGCAAAACCGGATACTTCTTCAACTTTAAAAGCCGTCCTTTCCAAATATACTGCTGGCCAACCAGTAACTTTTTTATTACGACAAAATCAGTTTGACAATGGTCTCTGGGAGGCAACTCTGGATACCCAAAATGGGACCTCTCACTATATCTTATTGTCTAATAGTCCAATTCAAGTTGACGCATGGCAACATTTGGCTGCTACTTATGATGGCAACATGTTTCAGTTCTATATGAATGGAGTTCTCCAAAGCTCATTACCTGTGACAGGGATTTTAGACTTGGGTTCTGACCCAGTTATTATAGGAGGGCAAGGTAAAGGTGTGGGTGATTCTAATCCTTTCAATGGTGTTATTGACGAAGTGCGTATGTACGATCATGCGCTTTTAGGTGATGAAATAATTAGGGATATGAACTTTGATAGCAATGTAATTCCCGAACCCGCCACAATGTTGCTTTTCGGGACAGGACTAATACAAACGTGTTAAATAAAGTTACATAAAGGCTTTTTTATGATAAGCTGGATGCATGAAAAAACCCACATTGGTCTTGAAGCATCCGGAAGCCGAAAAAGCGAAACTTTTTGCGTTAGCCAAAGAAATCCCCGGCGCGTTAATCGGGATAAAGATCGCGGCGTTATTGTTGCTGCTTGAAGGCCAGCGGCCGGGATGGATAAGCGAAGTATTAGGGCCGACAAGGATGAGCCTGAACCGCTGGATCCACGGGGTAAACGAAGAAGGTTTAAAGAGTTTGATCCCCCAGCCAAAGCCTGGACGGCCCGCGCGTTTGACTCGAGATGTTCGGCATGACTTGGAAAAACATTTGGAAAGTTCGCCGAAAGAGTTTGGTTTAAACCGTATCCAGTGGGACGGGCCAACGCTGGTTGTTCATTTAAAACGGCATTTTGGTATAAAGCTAAAAGTGCGTCATGCCCAGCAATGGATGCATCAATTAGGCTATTGTTTAAAACGGGCTGGTTACTCTTATATTCAGGCGAAGTCCGAAGATGCGCGACGATTCGAGAAGGCTTTAAAAAAAACTGAAGTCGCTGAAGCCTAAAGAGACAATTGTATTTCAGGACGAAACAGGATTTACCATGCACCCACGGCTTGGCCGCGGATGGGCCAAGGCAGGTCAGCGGCTGCGTATTCTGACTGCCAGTTGCCACCGGGACCGTTTGAATATCTCCGGATGGGTAGCGCCGTTGCTGGGACGCTACGGCATGATCAAAACCCGGCGGGGTGACCGTCAAGGATTCCTTGATGTGCTTCGCCACCTGTACAAACGACTTAAAGGATATACCATCTGGCTTTACGTGGACGGAGCACGCTGGCATAAAGGTGAATTGATAGAACAATTTATTCAAAAACATCCAAGGCTCCATATCGAATATTTGCCCCCGTATCAGCCGGGGTTAAACATGCAGGAACGTATCTGGCGGCGTGTCCGCTATGAGAGCACCACCAATTGCTGGTTTGAAGATCTCGACGCAATTTGGTCTTCGGTTCAAAGGACAACACGCTCATGGTCTGGCCCAAAAATTCAACGATTATGTAACATCACTTAACACGCTTGTATTAGTCGGGACTTTCTTACGAAGACGCAGAGCATAACGAGACGATAAGAATCTGTTAGGGGCAGGAAATCTAAGCTGCATGAACCAACAGTGGGGGTGTGAAATATCTGAAATCGGAGTCATATTCGGTATTATTGTTATTTCAATTTGTTTAGCGTTATTAAAAGAACCGCCATCATCTTGATACTTGTGCAGCAATCAATCTTTTAAGCAGTACGTTGCTTCGCATGACTTTTCCGGTTTCTCATGCTTTCTTTGTTCAACGAACATGGCAACTCAAACAGGTTGCCTTTTTTCTGATAGCTTTTCATTGATAAGCGGATGTCTTTCCATTAGAATGAAACCGTTTTCAACAATGATTTTTAAAAACACTTTTTAAACGAACGCCCGCTTAGCATTATGTCCTACATTGTTCTAGCCAGGAAATACCGCCCCCAAAAATTCGACGAGCTTGTTGGCCAGGAGCATATTACCACACTCTTGATGGAAGCGATTAAAGCTGATCGTGTGGGCAGCGCGTATCTGTTTTCGGGCCCGCGCGGAGTTGGAAAAACCTCCTGCGCGCGAATCCTCGCCAAATCATTAAACTGCCAAAAAGGCCCGACCGTTTCGCCCTGCGGGGTTTGTCCGGCCTGCAAAGAGATTGCGCAGGCCACCAGTTTTGATGTTATTGAAATTGACGGCGCCTCCAATCGTGGGATTGATGAAATTCGTACTCTTCGTGAAAACGTTAAATTTTCCCCCAGCTATGGCCGTTTTAAAGTTTATATTGTCGATGAAGTGCACATGTTAACGACGGAGGCCTTTAACGCGCTTTTAAAAACCCTGGAAGAGCCGCCAGCGCATGCGAAATTCATTTTTGCCACAACCGCGCCAAGTAAAGTTCCGGCTACGATCATTTCCCGCTGTCAGCGGTTTGATTTTCGACGGATATCCCTTGAGACCTCCAGCCGGGCACTGGCCGAAATCAGTAAAAAAGAAGGATTTAAAATTGAAGAAGAGGCCCTGTTCGCTGTTTCCAAAGCGGCATCGGGAAGTTTACGTGATGCCTTAAGTATTTTAGATCAAATGGGCGCGGCCTCGAAAAAGTCCATCCGCGCCCAGGATGTCACATCCATGCTGGGCATTGTTGAAATTGATCTGCTATTTCGCCTGGCGGATCATCTCGCCAAAAAAGATTGCGCGGCCGCCTTAAAAGTTTTTGATGACATTATCAATCAGGGAAAAGATATTCGCCAATTGGCCAGAGATCTGGTGGAGCATTTCCGTAATCTCATGGTCATTAAAGTGGGTGGAAAGTCATTGGGCAGCCTTGTGGATTACCCCATCGCAACTAAAGAGCTTTTGTTAACACAGGCGTCTGCGTTTTCTTTGCAGGAAATCTTAAGCGCCATTGATGCGTTTTTAGAAGCTCAGGATCTGGCACGTACGCTGGATTCGATGCGCATCCCATTTGAATTGGCTTTTGCGAAGTTGACGTATCGAAAAGAAATAAAATTCGAACCGGCTGTCAAACAACCTGCTCCAAAATCAACGCCGGCGCCATCGCCCTTTGAAATGATCAATAATAAAAAAGGGCAGGTTGATTTTTCGCAAAAACCAGTCATTGAAAGCAACGCAGAAGACCTGTCCCTTGGGGCCGATATAAAGATACGTGCGGAAAATGAGGCCTTAACCATTGAGCTGGTCAAACAATTCTGGAACGCGATCACACATGCTGTCAGCCGGGAGAGAATGTCGACGGCAACCTATTTGCAAGGGGGAAGACCCATTGCAATTAAGGATAACAATCGGATTATTATCGGCTTTCCCGAAGAAGCACTTTTTCACAAAGAATCTTTAGAGGATAGGGGAAACCTCACTATTATTGAAAAATGTTTTATGGAAAAACTTAAAACACCCGTGAGCATTGAGTTAAAAATCATTGCGGATTATAAGCCTCAGGACGAAACACCCGTTTTAAAATCAACACTTAAGACGTTTAATGGAAAAGTTGTCAACGAATGGCATAAGGAATAGATGTCTTATCCCAGGCTTATCGAGAATTTAATTTTGAAGCTTATGAAGCTTCCCGGTGTTGGCCGCAGGAGCGCAGAGCGGAAAGTCTTTTATTTTTTAAACAGCACTAAAGAAGAAATTCGCGCGCTTTGTGAGGATATTATTCGCCTTAAAGAAAATATGATGTTTTGCCGTAATTGCAATCATTTGAGCGATACGGAAACATGTTATATCTGTTCTGATGTTTCAAGGGATCCAAGCGTGATTTGTGTTGTTGAAGACCCCAAGGATGTTCTCGCCATTGAACGCACCGGCACCTATCGCGGACAGTATCATGTCCTTTTGGGTTCTGTTTCTCCTGCGGATGGCCGGGGGCCGGAGGATTTAAAAATCCAGCATTTGGTTGATCGCGTTAAAAAACAAAATATTAAGGAAGTCGTGATCGCAACCGATGCCGATACAGAAGGGGAGACGACGTCACTTTGTATTATCCGCGAATTAAAATCGACCGCCGTTAAAATCAGCCGCATCGGACTCGGCCTGCCGGTCGGCAGCGCCCTGGAGTATGCCGACATGTCAACGCTGAGCATCTCCCTTGCATCCCGTCGGGAAATTGAAGGTTGACTTTTAAAAAATTTCGGATATAATTCCTCTCTACTTTTATTTCGCTCTTTTACATTTGAAAAATATTCCCCTGTAGCTCAGCTTCCGCCACAAAGCGTGGCGGATAAAGTTTATCGAATTTGTGGCGTCCTCCATAAAACATGGCGGACGCCATTCGCCAGGGGTTATGGAGTGTGGCGGATCCGCCAAGTTTTTTGGCGGAGGGAGAGAGTAAGATGCACTATGTATATGTTCTCAAGAGTGAGAAGAATAATAAAAGATACGTTGGGTATACACGTAAGAAACCTGAGGAAAGATTGACGGAGCATAACGACGGATCAAATAGTTTTACAAGTCAAAACGGCCCATTTAAGTTAATCTACTCCGAGCAACATGAAAACAAAGATTTTGCGATAAAACGTGAACGTTTCTTTAAATCAAGTCACGGGCGTAATTATTTAAAGAGAGTTATTCCCCTGTAGCTCAGTTGGTAGAGCAAGTGGCTGTTAAGTTAGCAGCCTTCGGTGGAAACACCGGAGTGATAAGCGGGCTAATTCAGGAAAATCCTTTTTTAAAAAGGGCTATCCTGAGCTAGCACTGTACACCACAAATCGGTGTGCGGAGGCAAGTGCAGAGACTTTACACCCGCTGCCCTTAGGTTGCAAGACCGGGCAAAGAGAAAGTCCGACTCTTCAGGTAACTGAAGTCAGATCGTAACCACTGGGTCCGAGGTTCGAGTCCTCGCGGGGGAGTTTTTTAAGAATTGACCCGGAACTGAAAGGGTCTTTACCAAAATCAAAAGGAGGCAGCACATGGCGTTTCAAAGAGATGGTGGTGGTGGATTCGGTTCGCGGCTGCGTGAGATGCACAAAGCGGTTTGCGCAGATTGTAAGAAAGAGTGCGAAGTTCCCTTCAAGCCCAGCGGAGACCGTCCGGTCTACTGCAAGGATTGTTTTTCAAAGCACAAGGAGGGCAGCCGCTAAAGAGGTTCGGCCCATTGAACTTTGTTCAATGGGCCGTAGTTTTTGGGCTCCGTTGCCAATCACCCAAACAAACTTCCGCCGTCTTTTTAAGCCGGCTTTTGCTATAATACTTTCAAAATTTTAAAATGGAACCCAAACCAAAAAATTTTGTGAATTCTGAAAAGACCAAACATCACGCTGAGATTTTATCGAATCGTGTGCGAAATCGTTACCGGCATTTGTCGAGGAAATTCAAACGCCAGAACATTGATTGCTTTCGCCTTTACGATTGGGACATCCCGGAGGTACGGGCGGTTGTCGATTGGTACGCCGGTCATTTGGTTGTCGCGGAGTACGAACGTTTGCAGACAGGGCCGCAGTGGCTCCCTCAAATGGCGGAGGCGGTTTTCCAAGCGCTCGGCGTTCCGTCCGAGCGGACACATATCAAACGCCGCCGTACAAAAACGGAAGATGAACCGCGTTACAGCAAGATGCCCCGCCCTTCTGAATTTTTAAATGTAGGCGGGGTCCCGCCGACCTTTGGCATTCAGAAAGGCGGGAGGTTCTTCCGAGGACAGCGCTTCGAGGTGCGTGAGCGGGATCTGCGATTCTGGATAAATCTTGAGGATTTTCTCGACACCGGTTTGTACTCGGATCACCGCGACACGCGCGTCATGATCGGCGAGCTGGCTAAAGGTCAGGACTTCCTTAATTTATTCGCATACACCGGCGCCTTCACCTGTGCGGCTGCCGCGGGTGGCGCGAAGACAACGACAACCGTGGACCGGTCAGAAACCTATCAAAATTGGGCGAAGGATAATTTGCAGTTAAACAAACTTTCGGGGCCGCAACATACGTTTGTCCAATCCAATGTTTCGAAATTTCTGGCAAAAGCCGAGCATGAAGGACGTCGCTTCACGCTGGCCTTCGTTGATCCCCCATCGTTTTTTCAAGACCAGACCCGCAAAATATCTTTCGATGTGAATGAAGACCATCCGGAACTGATTCAAAATGTTCTGAAAGTGATGACTCCGGGCTCACTGGTTTTTTTCTCAACCAATCATCAGCGTTTCGAACCCAATTTAGAAGGCCTGCCTGTCAAAGATCTCGTTGAACTCACACCCAAAACAATCCCCGAGGACTACCGCAATCGCAAGGTTCATCGATGCTGGCAAATGACGGTATTGTGATTGCGGCGATGATTGCTTAATAACTGTCGTTGCGCCCGCCCCGCCGCTTTGCGGCGAAAGCCGCGGGCCGGGGAGGCTAAATTTTTTAGCCGGAGAACGAAGTCCGTCTTCGCCCCACCTGTTTTGATTTGTTCTGCAACAAATCAAAACAAATCAGGTGGGGCTTTGCCGAGATCCCGCCGAAGTCAAACACGTTAAGCCTGCCTGCCGCAGGCAGGTATTTTCCGCCAGAGGCGCCCGCCTGCCGGACGGGCAGGGATCAGCCTTTGGCTGAGACGAAGGCGGACAATCCCGAAGTTTCTAATAAATGTAGGACTTACGCACTTAGTGTCTTTGCGAGACTGAATATTTTTACCGGAGATCGAAGCCTGCCTGCCGGCAGGCAGGCAATCTATTTAAAAAGATTGCCACGTCGTCCCCCTACCGCTTTGCTTCGCAAAGCGAAACAGTAGGGGTCCTCCTCGCAATGACACCAGGAGAGTATTCAAATGCGTAAGTCCTAAAATGATGGATGCATTATGCAGGATTTATATGACGAGATTTGAGCAGCCAAAAGACTTCGAGTTTGCTTTGCTTCATTTCGTTCCGCTTAAATCCACTTAAATCCGTAATATCCTTTGCGCGTGGCATTTCTTTTCCCTATAATGCGCGCGTTATGGATCGTTCAAAATTTCACATTGACCTTCATGCCATTGCCCGTCAGGCGATGGAAGATTACGGGTTTATCCCGTCCTATCCGCGTAAAGTCATACGGGAAGTTCAGCAGATCAATGAGGAGCACTTAAGAAAAGTTAACGAAATATCCGTTAAAGATATGCGTGGACTTTTGTGGTCCTCTATTGATAATGTTGATTCTTTAGACCTTGATCAAATCGAATACTGCGAATACGCGTCCAACAATGAGATCCGCGTTTTAGTCGCCATCGCCGATGTGGATGAACTTGTTCCCAAACGCTCTCAAACCGACCTTCATGCCCGCCATAACGGGACATCGGTTTACACCGGCGTTGAAATTTTTCCAATGCTTCCCGAACAACTATCGGCCAATTTGACATCCCTGAAACAGGATGAAGACCGTCTGGCGGTTGTGAGCGAATATTTTGTTAAGAAAGACGGCGAACTCCGTTGTGGAAATATTTATCGGGCCCTTATCCGAAATAAAGCCAAACTCATTTATGAATCCCTGGGGGATTGGCTGGAAGGAAACGCATCGATTCCGGAATTGGTCAACGGAAACGTGGAACTCCAAAAACAAATTCGCCTGCAGGACGAAGCTGCGCAGCGTTTGCATCAATTCCGTATGGCCAGCGGAAATCTCGAGCTCGACACCATTGAAGCCAGCCCTTTGATGAAAGACGGACAAGTTGCCGAGCTTGTCGTTAAAAAGAAGAACCGCGCGCGGTATTTGATCGAAAATTTTATGATCGCCGCCAATGAAACCATGGTTAATTTTCTAGAGAAAAGAAATTTTGCGGTCATCCAGCGTGTTGTTCCGGTTCCCGAAGAAGAAAAATGGGAAAAGATTCGCGCGGTCGCGCTCGCATTAGGAACGAAACTGCCGCCCAACCCGGAATCCATCCCGCTTTCACAATTCTTAAAAAACCGCCGTGAGGCAGATCCCGAACGGTTTCCGGACCTTTCTTTAACCATCGTAAAGCTGCTCGGCGCGGGTGAGTATGAAGTTTTGGATGCCAGTGATGATACCATCGGGCATTTCGGCCTGGCGGTCCACGATTACACGCATTCGACAGCTCCCAACCGGCGCTATGTGGATGTCGTCATTCAACGCATGGTCAAATCGGTTCTGGCAAAGGCAAAAAATCCTTATTCCAAAAAAGAACTTACCGATATCGCCCTGTGGTGTACCGACCGCGATAAGTCGGCGAAAAAGGTGGAACGGTTTATGCGAAAAGTTGCCGGTGCCATGCTGATGCGCGGGCGCATTGGAGATGTTTTTGAAGGGATTGTTACGGGCGCGTCATCGAAAGGAACCTATGTTCGTGTCATTGATCCTCCCGTTGAAGGCCGTGTTGTGCAGGGCGGCCGTACCATGAATGTCGGCGATAAAGTGCGCGTCAGACTCATGAACATGGTGCCAGAAAAGGGATTTATTGATTTTGAGGGGATGGGTGGGACAAGGAAATTTCAATGACGTTTTTACACGATCTCCTATTTACATCATCGGTCGCGCATAGCGTTCTGATCTTAAGCCTTGTTATCGCTTTGGGGCTTGTGATGGGAAGCATTAAAGCTTTTGGCGTAAGTCTCGGTGTTGCCGGAGTTTTGTTTGCCGGGTTATTTTTCGGTCATTTTGGTTTAGGTATTGATCATGAAGTCTTAGAATTCGTCCGTGAATTTGGCCTTATCCTTTTTGTCTATACCATCGGCATGCAGGTCGGCCCGGGATTTTTGTCGTCGCTTAAACGCAACGGTTTACAATTAAACTTTCTCGCCGCGTCCATTGTTGGTTTGGGCGCGCTCATTGCGGCCGGCTTATATCTCTTCGCCGGAATTCCTTTGCCCGCGGTTGTCGGGATGTTTTCTGGTGCTACAACGAATACGCCCAGCCTTGCGGTTGCTCAACAAGCTTTAAAAGAGTTTCCCGGGATTACGGAGGAAATCAGCAAGATGCCGGGTTTGGGTTATGCCGTGTCCTATCCATTGGGGATCATGGGGATTATTTTAACGATGATTTTATCGCGTGTGATTTTTAAGATCAATCCTGCCAAAGAATCTCAAGAACATACTCAACTGACCGAAAATAATGTTAGGCTCATTGATACGATCAGTTTAAAGGTTGAGAATCCCAATCTCAATGGCGTGGCGGTTAAAAATATCCCGACCCTGCAAGAGTCACATCTTGTTATTTCCCGTGTCATGCATGAAAATCGTATTCAAATCGCGATGGCGGACACGAAAATTTTTCAAAACGATATTATTCAAGTGGTGGGGACCGTGGACAGGCTCGAACAGTTTCGCGTGATCGTCGGTTCCAAAAGCGATGTTGATCTGCGGGCCATCAAAAGCGGCGTCATGGCAAAGCGCGTTGTCATTACGAAATCCGATGTTGTTGGCGCGTCGATAGGGGAACTGGAAATTTTAAACCGTTACGGAGTGACCGTAACCCGTGTCAGCCGTTCCGAGATTGAATTTGCAGCGTCAGCCGATATCCGTTTGCAGTATGCGGATACGCTTTTGGTTGTCGGAGAGGAAAATGATATTCGGAAATTTGCCACCGATGTTGGCAATGCGCCCAAACAGCTTGACCACCCTTTTATTATCCCTGTTTTTGTCGGGATCGCGTTGGGCGTTATTTTAGGAAACATTCCTTTCCATCTTCCCGGGATTCCAGCGCCGGTCAAATTGGGCCTGGCAGGAGGCCCTTTGATTGTCGCGATCATCTTAAGCCGTGTGAACCGGATCGGGAATTTGATCTGGTACATGCCGATGAGCGCGAATTTTATGTTACGGGAACTCGGCATTACGCTTTTTTTGGCGTGCGTGGGTTTAAAGTCCGGAGACCAATTTGTAAAAACCCTTGTCGAAGGAAGCGGGTTTTATTGGATGGTGTGTGCCACGTTAATTACATTTATCCCGCTTATGGCGGTTGCTTTTTATGCTCGCATTAAGTATAAGCTTAATTACATGACCCTTTGCGGTCTTCTTGCCGGAAGCATGACCGATCCGCCGGCGCTGGCCTTCGCCAATAGTATCGCCGCCTCCAACGCGCCGTCGGTTGCCTATGCAACGGTCTATCCTTTGGTTATGATCCTAAGAATTATCAGCGCGCAGGTGTTGGTGTTGTTTTTTATGAAATAACGGTTCGTGTTAAGCGTTTCGCGGATAGGGCCACCCCTCCGCCATGATACTTGGCGGAGGGGTGGCCCTTTGTAACATTCATCGCTAACGAACTACACTGTGCAATTGAAACATCATTTACATTCTAACCGGGTACATCGTTTACACTATTTTAGTTACTCAGATTTCCTCGGCCGGTACATATGAGAGCTCTGGCCGAGGAAACCCTTTCCCGAAAGCCGGTAGACCGTCTTGTTTTCTCACCGTTTTTATGCCATTCTTTCGTAGGGAACGGTTTTAAACCGTTCCCTACAAGAATCCGTGATTGGCTGTTTTTCGCTAACGGAGGGGGGCTCATGAAAGGCCGGTATATCAAATGGTTTTCGTTTCTTTCCTGTCTTGTTTTATTCTTCGCCATAGAATTTAATTCCCGCGGCATTGTCTTCGCCCAAAAAACCGCGTCCGTATCTTCCGCTCAAACAGTCTCCGGCCAGTCCGTCAGCCTTGAAGGAACTTTTATCGTGATGGTGGCCGATGACTTTGAGAACCAAAAAGCCACATATTCCTACTACATCCAAACCAAAGATACCACCCTGTATGAGCTCAAGGATATTGAAAATTTAAAAGACTTCTCCCGAGGAGATATTATCAAAGTGGAAGGAATCCTTATTTCAGAGGGTAAGGAGTATATCCACAACATCATTACTCAAGGGAAAGCCGAGATCATTCAAAGGTACGAACCCGCCAAAGAATCCCTTAAAGAAGGTCCCGGGCCTGTGAATATCCGCGTTGCTGTTATTTTAGTTAACTTTCGTAACGACCAAAGTCGCCCCTGGACCCGGCAGCAGATCTATGACAAATACTTCTCGACAACCCAGAATTCAGTCAACACCTTCTATCGGGAGAACTCCTACGGTAAGGTGCAATTTGTAGGCGATGTTTTTGATAATCACGGGCAATATTATACGTTGAATATGGATACGCCGGATTGTAATGGTGATGGTGAAATTTTGAGCCGCGCTATTCAAACTGCTGATCCAGATATTGTTTTTAGAAATCAAAACGGTCAGCTATATGATGAAGTTGTTGTGGCTTATCCTCAGAGAAATTGTACATTTTGGATAGGAAAGGCAAGCGGGGGCCGCACTTATTATTTATCCACCAGCGAAGGAGATGTCTATGTTGGGATCAACTGGATTAACGGCTATATCAATCATTTACACGTTATTTCGCATGAGCTGGGGCATAATTTTGGATTGGAGCACGCAAACTCCTGGGTCTGTCCTCACGGGCGTTATATTGGCGAAGGATGCAATCAAATAGAGTATGGAAATCCCTATGATACGATGGGTGCGAATTGGGGCATTGGCTACAATCAAACCGGCCATTTTCAAGCGATAAGAAAAAATTTCTTGGGATGGATAAGTAATAATACGGTGGTTGATGTTACACAGACGGGAATTTATCACATTTCTGCGCTGGAACAAAGAAATCAAAGCGATCCAAAAGCCTTACGCATGAGGAGTGCCGGCTTTCTTGATTATGTCATTGAATATCGAAAGCCAACAGGTTTTGATAGCTTTATGCCGCGATCCGGTTTATTAATCAACAGAATCACGGCGACTCTTTTAAAGTTGCACAGCACCGAACAACCATTTATTCTTCAGGTCGGAGAAGAATTTTACGATCCCGATGCCGGAATTTATATCCAGCCGTTAACTGAAAATGAAGACGGCATGGAAGTGAATATCCAATTTACCCATTCACCGAATATTGCCAATCTAACAGCCACTGCGGAAGATTCATGGCCAAATACTATAAATCTAGGCCAGTTGGTGGATTTGACTTATTTTACCTCCAACAATTCTTCCAGAGACATTACCCGTCCTTTCCGTGAAGGCTTTTATGTCAAATCCCCTTACAGTTCATCCTGGGATTTGATTCAGACGAAAAACATATCAGGTCTTCCGGCAGGACACAGGCAGCATGATTTTTTTAGCTGGACAGCACCAACAAATCTCTGTGGAACTTTTAAGTTCAAAGTTGTCACCGATGATCAGGATAGGATTCTGGAATCATCAGAGATAGATAATGCTGCCCCCAATGATAATGGCCATTCCATGAATGTTGTTTGTCCGGGAAGCGACCTTATGGTTACTGCTCATTCTTGGCCAGCCCGATTCAATCTGGGCGATAATATGAGTTTTGGATTTACGACCACTAATCAAGGCACAGCTAATACCGGAGGTTTTGTCGAAAGATATTATGTTGATAATCAGGAAATGGGTAGCCGGTACATAGGAAACTTAGGTCCTAGTCAAGGCAGTACAACTGGCTTTCATTGGAGGGCGACCTGTGGAGTGCATAAAGTCGAAATCAAAACGGATGCTGATAATCAAGTCCCTGAAACTGATGAATTGAATAATACGACAGCTCCTCATAAAGTTTGGAATAATATTACGGTCCTTTGCGGCCCTCAAAATCCCGTCGTTGCCAGTGTTTTCAATGAAGGAAATTCTGCCCTTTCAAATGGCAAGATTGTCTGGCAGGATAACCGCAATGGGAATTGGGACATCTATCTCTATAATTTGACGACGAAAACGGAGAGACCCATTGTAACTTTATTGAGTCAGCAGGATTTTCCGAGTATATCTGGAGATAATGTTATCTGGTCAGATACCCGGAATGGTAGCTGGGATCTCTATCGTTACAATTTGACGACAAATCTTGAAAGTCGCATTACGGCTTCGTCATCCTCAGCTAGTTTCTCCGGGATGAATATTTTTGGAAATAAGATCGTCTGGTCGGAATTTAGACTTATCCCTGGAAGCTGGGACATATTCCTTTTTGATTTAAATAGTAATCAGGAACAGCGTATTACAACCAATCCGTATTGGCAGCAAATACCGGATGTAGGAGAACGAGTTGTCACATGGGAAGACCACCGCCATGAGATTGGTTACAATCAGCCGGCAGTTTATTTTTATGATTTGATAACACAGACAGAACAGCCCGCAAGATTGAGGAGTAATGCCTACCAATACACTCCCCACACCTCCAGCAATTACATTGTCTGGAATGAATACTTTCCGCCATTTGTTTTGGTATACTTATACAATGTTGCTAACAATGAACTTACTCAATTGAATGATAGTTTAGGACCTGTTCAAATGATGGCAGCCCCGGACATTGATGGTCATTTAGTCGCCTGGATCGATAAGCCTCGGAATCAGCAAGACCCCTATCTTCACGTCTATAATATCGCGGACAGAACAAAGAAAGACATCCTTCTTCCAAATTCCCAGCCGATCCGATTAGCCATCAATGGGAATCAAATCGTGTGGGATGATTATTATAATGGCGATGGGGATATTTGGGTCTACGACCTCACCCCCATCAAAATCACCAGCCCCGCTAATGGTTCAAGCGGCGGAGCGAATGTTGCTATCACCTACGAGATGAATCAGGGAGGGACGCTGAAGTTCTGCGATAATAACCGGCTGGTTTATACAACCGGCAATGGCAGGGGCATATACCAATACACCTTTACCGGCCTCTCCTACGGTTGGCATAATCTGAAAGTCAAGATTGAAAACTCAATAAACCCCGGAGAAGATACCATCCGTTATAACGTCAGGAACCGGATTGAAACAAAGCCGGTGATAAGTAAAAGAACATTGAAGCCAACACCGGCTAAAGCCTCGGTGAGTTCGAAAAAGAAATAAATGTTATTATTTCTTGCTCCGAATAAAGCTTTGAATCCCTTCGATAAAAAGCAAGAACGTCAGCGCAAAAAGGGCGAGTGCGGTCAGGCCGATAGGATCGGCGGTGAATTGGCCGCTTATCATTCTAATGAGCCAGGGTTTGATGATGAAATATAATGAACTTAAAGCCACGATGATCATGAAAATGGCGGGAAGTAAAGTGGCGCGGCATTTGATTTTCGATTGAAAGAGCCAGAGGCTTAAACCAAACAAAACCATGGCCGCCAAAAGCTGATTGCTGGCGCCAAAAACCGACCAGAACATTTTCCATCCCGGGATCACGTTGCCGTTAACATCGGTGATCTTTCTTGTTAGAAATATAAGCGGCAGTACGAGCGTAATGAAAGTCGCCGCATAAGGGCTCCATTTGTTTTTCCATCCCGTCAATTCTTCAAAGATATACCTTCCCAAACGTGTCGCCACATCGAGTGTGTCATAAACAAAGGTCGCGAAAGCAAGCAAGGCAAAATTAAGAGCCCAATCGCGATGAATTCCCAGCGCTGAGAGAAATGTCGCGACGCCGCTCGCGTAAATTTGATTGGGGTCGCCAAGTGTTTTGGCCTGTTGAGTTGATAAAACAATAAGTGTGGCGAGAGCCGTGACCGCGACGAAACTTTCGAGTAACATTCCACCAAATCCCACGACTTGCGCGTCGGTTTCTTTGGCGAGCTGTTTCGAGGTTGTGCCGGAAGCGATCAAACAATGAAAGCCCGAACACGCGCCGCAGGCGACCGTTGTAAACAAAAGTGGCAAAAGCGGCAGGCCCTGCGGATTATTCCAGCTGTTAAAGGCCGGGTATTGAATGACAAAATGCGGTGTTATCGATCCAACGATAATTCCCAACAGGCTCAAACCCGCGATGATGAGCAGGAAAAACCCGCCTAAATATCCTCGCGGCTGAAGCAAAACCCAGACCGGAACGACGGCGGCAACCGAGCAATACGCAAGTAAGAGGACATTCCACGTCATCTTTAAATCCAATCCAAAAATAGGAATCATTTTGAGTGGAAAAGCTTGACCCAAATAGATACATCCAAAGACAAGCGGGATAAAAATAACAGTTGAAACCCAAAGCGGAAGTTCGATCCTACGTAATGTTAATCCCATAATAAATGCCAGAAGCAAATAAAGCATGGATGCGCTGGCGACACCGGCGCCGCGTGCCGGATCAATAAAGGTGCTGGCGGTCACATCGGTAAAAGCCGCGATAATGTAAATGAGAGAAAACCATAGGAACAAAAGGAAAAGGATAAAAGCTCTTTTGCTCATGGTGGAACGGATGATTTCTGCAATCGATTTTCCCTGATTGCGGATGGAGGCAACGATGGTGACCATATCGTGAACGCCGCCGATAAAGACCCCGCCAAAGATAATCCACAAAAATGTCGGCAACCAGCCGAACCACATACCGGCAAGGATGGGGCCAACGATGGGTCCAGCGGCCGCAATGGCGGAAAGATGTTGATTGAGAAGATAAAATTTTCCGGTTGGAATAAAGTCCGTATTGTTTTGAAGTGTGACGGCAGGAGTTGGGTTGATGTTGTGAAGCTTTAAAAGCCGCTTTAAAAAAGTTCCGTACGTCCAATAACCCAGCGATAAAAGAATGATTGACGTAATGACGAGAAATAAAAGACCCATAACAGAAATAAGTTTATACGGAAAGTTAAACAGGGGCAATAGAAATAAATTGAATTATTGAATTACGAATGAGCGTTTGCATCTTGCTGCAATGGCATAAATCCCTGTGTCCTTGCGAGGAGGAGCGTTTTTTGCGACGACGAAGCAATCGCGAAGTTTTTCGACTGCTCAAATTTCATCGTATCAATCCTGCATCATCGGAATGTTTGTCCATCATTTATTGGAAATTTCGGGATTGCCTCGCTCCTTTCAGTCCCTGCCCGCCGATCCATTTCTTAAGAGGCAGGCGAGGCTCGCAAAGACAAAGATTTGAAATAACCTCTTAGTTCGGGTCACTCGGTTACGGCTCGCAATAAATCTAGGACTTACGCATTTGAATACTCTCCTGGTGTCATTGCGAGGAGGACTCCGCCGAAGGCGGTGGACGACGCGGCAATCTTTTTAAATAGATTGCCTGCCTGCCGGCAGGCAGGCTTCGATCTCCGGTCAAAATATTCAGCAAAGACACTAAGTGCGTAAGTCCTAAAATCTTTAAAAACGATAGAATTTATTGCGCGCATGAATATAATGAATTCGCAATGATAGAAAATATTGAAAAACTTTTAAACAGTATCAGCAGTGTTGTCTGGGGTCCGCTGATGTTATGCCTGCTTTTCGGGACCCATATCTTCCTGACATTTCGGCTTCGATTTATCCAGCGCTATATTCCCAAAGCCATCCACATTTCTCTGGAACGCAAAAAAGAAGGGCAGGGAGATGTCAGCCAATTTGGCGCGCTGATGACAGCGCTTGCCGCAACCATCGGAACAGGAAACATTGTTGGCGTTGCCACGGCCATTGCCGCGGGCGGCCCCGGCGCTGTTTTATGGATATGGTTAACCGGTGTTTTTGGGATCGCCACAAAATATTCGGAAGCCCTTTTATCCGTCAAATACCGTATCACCAATGATCAGGGGCTCATGTCCGGCGGGCCGATGTATGTTTTGGAACGGGGTGTCAAATGCAAATGGCTTGCGGTGACATTCGCGTTTTTTACCTCCATCGCGGCTTTTGGTATTGGCAATATGGTGCAGGCCAATTCCATTTCCACGCTTGTTAAAGAAAGTTTTCATGTTCCGGTTTGGCTGACCGGTCTGGTGCTGATGTTTTTAACAGCCATTGTCATTCTGGGAGGAATCAAATCGATTGCGCGTGTTTGTGAAAAGCTTGTTCCCTTTATGGCTATTTTTTATGTTTTGGGTTGTTTCATTTTGCTTTGCCTTTCCTGGAAAACAATTCCACAGACAGTTTCTCTTATTTGGACTTCAGCATTTTCGGGGCAGGCAGCGGTTGGCGGGTTTTTGGGTGCCGGAATGAGAGAGGCGATGCGATTTGGAATTGCGCGCGGACTTTTTTCCAATGAATCAGGCCTGGGTAGTGCGCCCATCGTTGCGGCTGCCGCGCAGACAAAAAATCCTGTCCGTCAGGCGCTTGTTTCCAGTACGGGAACTTTTTGGGATACGGTTATTGTTTGCGCTATGACGGGTCTTGTGCTTGTCAATTCCGGGGAGTGGGTCAAAGGATTAAACGGTACGTCTTTGACGAAGGCGGCATTTTCCGATTTTCCGGGAATCGGCCCGGTTCTATTAACCGTTGGGCTTTTAACTTTTGTTTTTTCAACCATCCTCGGCTGGTCGTATTACGGAGAAAAAGCGGTTGAATATTTATATGGCACAAAAGCCATTTCATTCTATCGCTGGTTGTGGGTGGGGGCGGTTTTTGTCGGGTCGGTGGCGACGCTTCCGGCAGTGTGGGCGTTTGCAGATATCGCCAATGCCTGTATGGCCATTCCCAATTTGATCTCCCTTATTGTTCTCAACAAGGTCATCGTTGAGGAAACGAAACAGTTTTTGTGGAATAAATAATCATAAAAACGTTTGGTAAAAATACAAAAATGCTTTATTGTAATAATCACTCATTTTCGTATTGCATGATATGAAAAACATGGTCAAGCCTCGCATAACATCTTTTCAAAACGCGTCTGTCCTTCGCAAATACACGATTTCTTTCATGATCGGTTCAACCCTGCCGCTGTGTGTTTTGTTTTACATCTATAATGAGATTAAAGAAAAAGGCCGATTTGAGATCACAGAAGGAACCTTTAGCGTTACGCTGGCTTTTGTTGCGCTGGGAACACTCGTTGGATTTCTTGTCACACGATCCATCATCAAAGACATCATGAATCTTTCCAAAGCCAATAAAGAAACGCTCGAGGGGATTCTGGGAACGGAAAAGATCAATGAACTGGTCGATAATAATAATGAGGTGGCTGTTCTGGCGCGTTCCTTCAGTGAGATCACAAATCGCCTGGAAGAAAATGTCCGCAATCTCGAGCTTGCTAAGAAAACCCTTCATTCCGTTTTATCGCGTGTTGGCGAAGGGATTAGTTCCATGCAGAACATTGATAACTTTCTCGCGCTTATTGTTGAAACAGTCACTCAAGCGATGACCGCAAAGACAGGAGTTTTATTGTTGTTGGATGATCAGAAGAATGAGCTTTATGTTAAAACTATTTATGGCATGAGCCATGACAGTGCCACTCAGGTTCGTATCAAATCTGATGAAGGTCCTTTTAGCATTGTCTTTAAAACACATAAACCGCTTTTACTTCCCAAAGTTGGCGATAATGAATATGCCATCAAAGAATTCGGATCACTTTTTGAAACGCCGGTACTCTGCGCCCCGCTTCTTTTGCGCGACAAAATCCTTGGTGTGATTTCCGTCAGCGGCCGTAAAAGCGGCGGGAATTTTCAGGAAGATGAATTGAATCTCATTTTTAATCTGGCATTACAAACGGCGGTTGCGATTGAAAATTCCCGCCTCAACGAAGATGCCGAAAAAACATATTTCGAGACCATATCCGCGCTGGCCATGGCGGTTGAGGCCAAGGATAAATATTCTCGCGGCCATTTGGACCGTGTCAGCAATTATGCGATGCGGATTGCCGAAAAGCTGAATTTAAGCGATGACGACAAAAAGACACTGCGCGATGGGGCCCGTCTGCATGATATTGGAAAGATCGGGATCATCGATGAAGTTTTAAAAAAGCCGGGAGCGCTCAATGAGCAGGAATGGATGATGATGAAAAAACACACCGAAATTGGTGAAGGGATCATTAAACCGATTCGGTCTTTATCCAGAATTTGCGATGTTGTCCGCCATCATCATGAAAAGCTTGATGGCAGCGGTTATCCGGATGGATTAAAAGGAGACGAGGTGAGTTTGTTGGCGCGCATTTTGGGCGTTGCTGATATTTTTGATGCGCTGACAACGGATCGCCCGTATCGCCCGGCTTTTACGATTGACCAGGCAAAAGAAGAGCTTATCAGGATGAAAGGCAAGCTTGATCCCCGGGTTGTTGATGTATTTTTAGGGACGCTTTGAAGGCATTCTTAACTTTTCACGGCCTTACGCTGGCGAAGATATTCCAGGAGAGCAGGCAGAAGAGAAATCACGATAATTGCGAAGACAACGAGTGAGAAATTCTTTTTAACAAAAGAAAGATTCCCAAAGAAGTATCCCGCCAAAACAAAACTTCCGACCCATAAAATTCCTCCGATGACATTGTAAAGGGCGAATTTCCAGTAGGTCATGTTGCCCACGCCTGCCAGGAAAGGAGCAAAGGTGCGGATAATGGGGAAAAATCGTGTGATAATGATTGTTTTGCCGCCGTATTTCGCGTAAAACTGCCGTGTCCGTTCCAAATATTCCATTTTGACAAAACGGATGTTTTCGTTTCGAAAAACTTTTGGCGCCAGAAGGCAGCCGATCCTATAATTGGCACTATTGCCGCCAATGGCGGCAACAATCAGGATGATAAGGAGCCAGCTTAAGTTTAATCCGCCGGTCGCAGCCAAAGCGCCAAGGGCGAAAAGAAGAGAGTCTCCGGGAAGAAACGGTGTCACGACAAATCCTGTCTCCGCAAAAATAATGCAAAAGAGGATCAGATATGTCCATGATCCGTAATTGTGCAGAACCGCTGCCAAATGTTTATCAAGGTGAAGAAAGAGATTGATTGCGTTTTGAATCAGTTCCATCATTTTTTCCTAAAGATTTTTTTAAAAATAACGAGTGTTATTTTAAATGTGCATTATCCCAAATTTTGCCCTGCCTTTGGCGGGGCAAAATATTGGGATTACCCTGAACCGACCCGTCGAAGACGCGTCTGGTTCAGCCCTTTGAGCGCCCGCCTGCCGGACGGGCAGGGATTTTGTCCCGCCGTTGGCGGGACAAAATCCGGGATTATCTTAACATCCCGAATTCGTAATTCCAGGGTAAAGATGAAAATTTGCAAATTAAGTATTCTTAGTATAAAATAGGTCACTCATTGCGTTTATAGCGTACGTTTATCATCGGAAGGTGATGACTGAAATAGAAGGAGGGTTGCAAAGATGTTTGCTTTACAGTTAAGAATGTATCTATTACTGGGGATCTTATTCGCCATTATTTATGCGGTTGTGGTTGTGGCCGGAACGGCGATGGGAATCACGAGTTCTTATTTTTATATTTTAATTTCTTTCGCGATGATGTTTGTCCAATACATGATGGGTCCGAAGATCGTGGAGTGGAGCATGCATGTTCGTTATATCAAGCGTGAAGAAAATCCTCGCCTGTTTCAAATGATCGAGCAAATGGCCAGAACCGCCAATATTCCTATGCCGAGAGTCTGTATTTCCGATATTCCGATTCCCAATGCCTTTGCTTTTGGCCGTGGTCAACGGGACGGCCGTGTGTGCGTAACACAGGGGATTTTAAATCTTTTAAACGAGGAAGAGTTGAGAGCGGTTTTAGGCCATGAGTTAACGCATATTCGAAACCGCGATGTTTTGACGATTACGCTTCTTTCTGTTATCCCGAGTATTTTGTATCACATTGCCTGGCAGTTTATGTTCTATGGCCGCCGCCGTGATGAACGGGGGTCAAATACCGTTTTGATCGGGATTGCGGCGTTTTTATTTTATTTCATCACCAACCTTCTTGTTCTCTACGGGTCGCGAATTCGCGAGTACTTTGCGGATCGCGGATCCGTGGAAATGGGTAATAAACCGTCAGCGCTCGCATCGGCATTGTATAAATTGGTTTATGGCTCCGCCCGAATGGATCGCGAAGTCTTAAAAGAAGTGGAAGGATTAAAAGCGTTTTTTATCAATGATCCGTCGCAATCGCGCAAGGACATCCGTGAGCTGCGTCAATTGGATCTGGATAAAAGCGGAACCATTGATGCCATTGAGCTCGCCGCTTTACAAACCGCTCCGATTCATTTGAGCTTTGCGGATAGGGCATTTGAGCTTTTAAGCACGCACCCGAATATGCTCAAGCGAATTAAACATCTATCATCGGTCAACCTATCCAAAGGGTTGTAGGCAGGTGGCGTCTGGAATTCTGTATCAGATCGCCGAGAAATTAAAATAAAACTTAAAAACTCATTATTTCGAGGATGAATTGATGGATATCGTCCAGGCTGTCATATTAGCAATCGTAGAAGGGATCACGGAGTTTCTTCCGATCTCGTCAACCGGCCATTTGATCTTGACGGCAAAACTTTTGTCTATTGCGCAAACGGAATTTATCAAAAGCTTTGAAATTACGATTCAGTTGGGGGCGATCCTGGCGGTTGTCGTTCTTTACGCGGAAAGGCTTCTCAAAAACTTCGGGATCATCAAGAAAATCCTCGCCGCATTTTTTCCGACAGCAGTGATCGGATTTTTACTCTATAAGGTCATCAAAAAAATTCTCTTAGGGAACGAACATGTTGTTTTAATAAGCCTTTTTTGGGGAGGCGTATTCTTGGTTATATTTGAGAGGTTGCATCGCGAGAAAAAAGATGATGTTGAAAAACTTGAAAATATTTCTTATCGCCAGGCTATTTTAATCGGTTTGTTTCAGTCTTTATCGGTTGTTCCCGGTGTGTCGCGGGCGGCGGCAACGATCGTAGGGGGGATGCTGCTGGGTTTAAAGCGAACGACAATCGTTGAGTTTTCTTTTTTGCTGGCGATACCCACCATGGCGGCGGCGACAGGCTATGATCTTTTAAAAAACGCGCCGGCATTTTCATTAGATCAAATGTCTCTAATGGGGATAGGATTTATGATTTCTTTTTTTGTCGCGATCTTTGCCATCAAATTTTTTTTAAGATTTATCAAAACACACGATTTAACAGTGTTCGGGATTTACCGTGTCATTATTGCGGTTCTATTTTGGTTAACCGACCGGTAACGATAAGGGCCTGACGACGGTGGACATCCAGATGCGATTGTATCAACCCAAAGACCGGCAAGCGATTCGCGAGATCTGCGTTGCCACCGCGAATGCCGGTAATCCCATTGATCATTATTTTTCTGACCGTGAACTTATCGCAGATTTGGTGACGTCCTATTATACCGATTACGAGCCCGGGGCGCTTTGGGTTGCCGAACATGACGGTATTGTTGTCGGTTATTTAACGGGTTCATTAGACCAGCAAAAATATGATGCGATCGTTTCCCGGATCGGATTGAAAGCGGGTTTAAAATCGATTTGCCGAGGAATCCTGTTTCACCGTAGCAGCTGGCGATTTCTTTTAACCATTTTAAAAACAGCGATGGCCGGTGGATTTAACAAAAAAATCCTTTTTGACCAATATCCAACGCATCTTCATCTGAATATTGATCGCGATTTTCGGGGAAAAAATATTGGCGCGAAGCTCATGGAATGTTTTGTCAGTCAGGTACGCCAAAAAGATTTGCACGGGATTTATGCGATTGTCCGGTCGGATAATGTGGGAGGCTGTCAGTTTTTCGAAAAATCCGGATTTGTCCGATTGAGCCAACACCCGGCTTTCTTTTTATCGGCCAACAAAATATTTAAAGGGGCCACGATTGTGTTGGGGAGAAAAATTAGCACGGCATGCCCATGAAAAAGAAAATGATATTTTATGGTGTCATTTTAACGCTCTCATTAACATGTTGTGCGTTCGCCGGTGAGCAAAGACCTCTCTGGCCCCCGGTCGCCTTAAAAGACGATGACCGGATCCTTATTTTAGCGCCACATCCGGATGATGAGGTTCTGGGCTGTGCCGGGATCATTCAAAAGGCGGTTTCACGTCGTATTCCTGTCAAAATCGTTTTTTTTACCAATGGCGATTCCAACCAATGGTCGTTTATGGTTCTAAAAAAACACCCGGTTGTTATGCCAAAGGCGGTTGAAAAAATGGGAATCGCGCGTCAGAATGAAGCATTGGAGGCGGCCAAACGATTGGGTGTGGTTCCGTCACAGTTGGCATTTTTAGGGTATCCGGATTACGGGACCCTTGCGATTTGGAGATCTCACTGGGGGAAAAGCAGGGCCTATCGAAGTCTTTTAACGCGGACGCGTGACGTTCCCTATCGGCAAGCTTATCGTCCGGGTGCAGCGTATAAAGGTGAGGAAATTCTGAAAGATCTGACGAGTATTATCAAGGATTTTAAGCCGACAAAGATCTTTGTTTCTCATGCCGCTGATCACAACGGAGATCACCGTTCGCTTTATCTTTTTTTAAGAGTCGCGTTATGGGATCTGGCCAAAGAAATCCAGCCCCGGATTTATCCCTATCTTATTCATTATCGTGGTTGGCCAACCTTCAAAGAGCGTAATAGCGCTTATCTTGAACCTCCCGAAGACCTCAAAGATCAAGTGTCTTGGCAATCGAATGGTTTGACTTCGGCAGAAATTACCATCAAGCAAAAAGCCCTCAATGCCCATAAATCACAATTCCAATCGAGCGCGAAATACCTGAAACTTTTCATACGATCCAACGAAATTTTTGGTGATTTTGTGGATATTAAAATTCCTCGCGATGATACTCCTACGATGCTATCGACGAAAAAAGCCTCTGAAAGCCCCTCAGATGGTGAGGGATTAACGGATGTTGAAAAATCGGTATTTGTCGGTGTCGAATGGCGCTACGTCTGGATTGAGGGGGACTATCTTGTCATGTCGATCGAATTGTCGCGCGCTTTGGCCAAAGGTGTTGAATCCTCGATCTACATATTCGGGTATCGCTCGGACCGCGTCTTTTCGCAAATGCCCAAAATCCACATCCGGTTGGGGGTCTTAAGTTATTCGGTCTATGATCAAAATCAACGGTTACCGCGAAAAACAATCGACGTGACCCGGCAGGCCAAGATCATAACTATTAAAGTTCCGTTGAAAGTTCTCGGAAGGCCGGATCGTGTTTTAACCAGCGCTCAAACTTATTTTGGGCGCGTTCCCTTGGATTGGGTTACGTGGCGGATCCTGGAATTTCCTGATACCGGTGGATGAAGTATTTTTTTTAAAAGGAGGGTTATGACGGGGTCAAATAAAGGACGGAAAAATATTATTCGGGATAGTTGGGGGTCACGGATAGGGATCATTATGGCCGTTGCCGGTTCGGCCATTGGCCTTGGGAACTTTTTACGTTTTCCTGCAAAAGCAGCCGCTAACGGCGGTGGATCTTTTATGATTCCGTATTTTGTTTCCTTGCTCCTTTTAGGGCTGCCCCTCATGTGGATTGAATGGACGCTGGGCCGTTATGGCGGGGGGTTCGGCCACGGAACGGCTCCGGGGATTTTTCACAGTATCTGGCAAAAAAATCGTTTCATCAAATATTTTGGCGTGATCGGAATTTTCGGACCGCTGGTCATTTTTGTTTATTATACCTACGTCGAGTCTTGGAGTCTGGGGTACAGCTTCTTCGCAATCATCGGAAAATACGGATCTCTTTCTCATCAATCTCAGATGCAGGAATTCTTGAAAGGATACCAGGGCCTTGCCCATAATCAGTATTTTCAGGGCATGGGGTGGGCTTACCTATTTTTCCTCATAACTTTTGGGCTTAATATTTGGGTTATTTATCACGGCATTAAAGGGGGTATTGAAAAACTCTGCAAGTGGGCCATGCCTTTGTTATTTTTCTTTGCCGTGCTGTTAATGATACGCGTTATCACTTTGGGCGCGCCGAATCTCGCGCATCCGGATTGGAACGTGTCTAACGGATTCGGGTTTCTGTGGAATCCTGATTTTTCAGCGCTAACGTCCGCGAAAGTCTGGCTTGAGGCGGCGGGACAGATCCTCTTTACGTTAAGTATCGGGATCGGGGTGATCCTGACGTATGCCAGCTATCTGTCAAAGACCGATGATGTTGTTTTATCCGGAGTAACCGCCGCGAGTACCAATGAGATCGCGGAGGTTATTCTGGGCGGCAGCATTGTGATCCCGGCGGCATTTGTTTTTTTTGGGCCCGAAGAGATCAAAGCCATCGCGACATCGGGAACATTTAATTTGGGATACGTTACGATGCCGCTTGTCCTGGGACATTTGCCGCTCTCCGAGATCTTTAGTTTCTGCTGGTTTTTCCTTTTATTTCTGGCTGGGATCACATCATCGGTTTCACTGGCTCAGCCGGCAATCGCTTTTTTAGAAGACGAATTTGATGTTTCCCGGAAAACAGCCGTAAAAATATTCGGGGTCATGACCTTTGTGCTCTGCCAGCCGGCAATATTCTTTCTTAAAAACGGCGTTGTCGATGAATTGGATTTTTGGGGCGGGACATTTTTTCTCGTTCTCTTTGCGACGATCGAAGTTGTTTTGTTTAGCTGGGTTTTTGGGATGGAAAAAGCCTGGGATGAAATTCACCGCGGGGCGGATATGAAAATCCCGGTATTTTATAAATTTATCATCAAATATATTACACCGCTGTTTTTATTCGGCATATTGGGGATGTGGTTTTATCAGGAATGGTTTCCGATTATTGCCATGAAAAATGTTTCGCTGGAAAATAAACCGTATATTCTGGCGACCCGCGCCGGGCTCGTCATCCTTTTTAGTATTCTGGTTGTTTTGGTCAAGGTGGCATGGGATCGTAAACGGATACAGATGGAGAGGCTGCGATGACAAGCTGGGGATGGCTTTTTTTAACCTTATCGTGGGGAATGATTACACTTTTAACTGCCTTTTGCTTTTTCCGAGTTTTAACAAAAAAATCTTCAAAATAACCGCGTAATTTTTTAGAATAATCCGTTGACAAGCCATTAAAATGAGATAAAAATGAAATCCAGTCTTCGAAATTTGATTGGTGAAATTCCTGCCTGCGGCGGGCAGGCGGTGTAGCTCACCGCATTTCGCAGGGCGAAGACGGATGATGACACTGTCCGTCGAAATTATTGTTCATCCATGTGGGAGAGGAAGGGAGTGGGAAGGGAGGTTGTAAAGAATAAATCAGTCATATAACTTTAGGAATTTCACGGTTGGATACCATCCCTGTGTCATTGCGCCCGCCCCACCACTTCGCCCCGCAGCACTTCTGCGGGACGGGCCGGGGAGGGGCAGCCCCGTCGTTTTCTGGCGGGCAGGACGAGGCAATCCTTACGTGAAAGTCCTTAACTCAAGGAAAGGAATTTTTAAAATGAATTTTAGATTTCTTATTAGCGTAATGGCACTTGTGATATTGATCGGATGCGCGAAAAAAGCTGCGGTTGAATCGACCGACAAAAATATTTCGACTCAAACAGAATTGACCCTCATGGATAAGCCGGAAGCAACATCGCAAAGTGTGGGGGTAACGATTCCAGAATTTCCATCCAAGGTGACAGCGACCACCACGACCACAGTTGATTTTAAATCTATCAGCGTTCAACAAATTCAGCAAGCTTTGAAAAATGCGAATTTGTATGATGGAAAAATTGATGGAAGCCTTGGACCGAAAACAAAAAATGCCATTATGCAATTTCAAGAACAAAATGATTTGAAAGCGGATGGAAAAGTCGGCCCAAAAACATGGGTTAAGCTATCGCAATATTTGACACAAGCAACGGGGACTCCTGAATCTAAGGAAAATTCGCTTAAAGAATAATTGTCTCTCTTCGTCTTTCATGTTTTTCCGGCCTTGTTAATGATCAACCGGGTTCGCCACTTTGATTGATTAGGAAGATTCAATAATACAAATGAAAAATGGCAACCGACAAGACCAGGCACAGCGCAGCAGTGGTATTCTTTGTCACATCAGCTCACTGCCGTCCCAATACGGAATTGGGGATTTTGGTGACGGCGCCTATCAATTTGTTGATTTCCTCGTTGCAACAAAACAACGCTACTGGCAAATCCTGCCGCTTAATCCAACATCGATTATTATGGGAAACTCTCCGTATGCTAGCATTTCTGCATTTGCCGGAAATCCCCTTTTTATCAGTCCGAACCGTTTGGTGAGTGATGGGTTTTTACTCTCATCCGAGATTGTATGGACTCGGGAATTTGGGAAAGATGACGTTGATTATGAAAACGTTGCCGAGTATAAACAGCACATTACAAAAGCAGCATTTACAAAATTCCAATCAAAAATTCTTTCGCAAAAAATTTATCAGGAATTCGAAAAATTCGATAAAGAAAACTCAGATTGGCTTGACGATTATTCTTTGTTTGCTACGCTAAAAGAAGAGTTTCAAGGTGTGGTCTGGAGTCAGTGGCCGTGCAAAATTTCAAGTCGAGAGACGCGGATCCTTGATTCGTATCGAGAAAAACTTCGTGAGAAGATCTTATGTGAGAAATTTTCCCAGTATTTATTTTTTAAACAATGGGATGATTTGAAAGAATATTGTCGTTCAAACGATATTCTTATCATTGGCGATATTTCGATTTATGTCAGTTATGACGGCTGTGATGTGTGGGTTAACCCTGAAATTTTTAATCTTTCAAAAGATTTGCAGCCGAAATTTGTTGCGGGAGTTCCACCGGATTATTTTAGTGCAACCGGTCAATTGTGGGGCAATCCTGTTTATGACTGGGCGCAATTAAAGAAATCTGATTATAAATGGTGGCTTAAGCGTTTGGAGCAGAATTTAAAGATCTCCCATTGCCTGCGGCTTGATCATTTTCGCGGTTTCGTCGGATTTTGGGAGGTTCCGTTCGGTGACGCGACGGCTGTTGGAGGGCATTGGAAAAAAGCTCCTGCCGAAGATTTTTTTAGTAAAATTTTGAAACGATTTCCGGAAATCAAGATTATCGCGGAGGATTTAGGAGTTATGACCGATCAAGTCCGCGCCATCATGGCCAAGTACCAATTTCCGGGAATGAAACTGTTGCTGTTTGCCTTTGATGGCCAACCGTCAAAAAATCCGTATATTCCTCATAATGTGACGACAAATAGCATTATGTATACTGGAACTCATGACAACAATACCGTTCGTGGATGGTTTGAAAAAGATGCCCGGCAGGAAGATCGAGAGAGAGTCTGCCGCTATTTTGGCCGGGAAATTGCATCTTCTGACATTACCTGGGAGTTTATCAGGCTTGCGATGATGTCCGTTTCAAATACCTGCATTTTTCCTCTGCAGGATGTTCTCAATCTCGGCGCCGAAGGCCGCATGAATACACCCGCGACTGTTGGAAAAAACTGGCGATGGCGTTTTCAATCTCAGCAATTGTCAAACGACAGCAAATCACGTTTGTCGGAATTTACCTATCTCTATGGTAGGGCTTGATATTACAGCTTTTAGCGGGATGTCGCGCCACGTTGCAATAGGCGCTTTTATATGTTATATTTGCCGTGTACTCGAGAAAAACAAAATATTTTTTCAAATATTAGGGGAACGAAAAGGCAAGTTGAGAATTCCTGATTCTCAGCGCGCAAAGTTTCGGGATTATTATTGGCCGAACTGCCGAAAACCTTAAATCAAGGATTGGCATTCGGTCTTTTTATTTTAACCATTGTGAAAACGCTAACTCAAAAAAAACGCGAGTTCATTTTTCGAAATATCCTGTGCGTATTGGGATTTTTCGGCCTTTTGAATGTGATTTTAACACCGGCCTCGTTTGCATCAATGGCTTTGAGCGCTAACCCGGTTGAAGGGGGAAGCGGCATTCGATTCGGAAGAGTGGACCGTTCTTTGATAATCAATAAAGAAGTCCGGATCCGTGTCACGACCGACGAAACCACGCAGTATCAGGTTTTTCAGCGTATTGTCAATCCGCTGACCAATGAGCGCGGCGAGAGTCTGCATCCGATGGCATTTGCCTCTTACGCGCTTTCAGGATCCAATTCGTCCGGCACACTGTATCAGCAGGATGTCGCGACCCTGGGTCTTAGCGATCAATTGGTTTATACGTCCGCTCCAAACGGGCAGGGGGATTCTCTGACGATGGTGTACACCATTTTGGGAGAACATATTGACCGTTCCGGAAATTTTGGAGGGCGTGTTATTTTCACGTTGCGACCGATCGGTGCGGGAAGCCAGAAAGATATCGTTCTCGATGTTTTTGCCGAGATTTCGGATCAGTTTACGGTAACCAGTGAGACATCTGCCAACAAAAATGAGATCACATTGGGGACTCGCGCGAAACAGGACGAGCAGGGTTACGTTAAGATTTCGTATCAAGGGCATGTCGGGCAGCCGTTAAAAATTTATCAGGAAGTTTTGGAATTCCCACAAGATTCATCGGGTGATGAGATATCGCCGTCATCCGTTCTCGTGACCGCGCAAGGGAGTTCATCCGGCCTTGTCAAAGACGCTCCGGCCTCAACCTTTGAGCCCATGAAGAAATTGATCTATATTTCTGATGCCGCGCAGGATAGTTTGATTGTTAATTTCGAAGTCAATCGTGAAAAATTCGATCAACAAAAAGCAGGTTCGTATCATGGAAAGATCCGATATACCATCGAAGCGGAGCAAGCGCAGGAGACGATCGACGTTGACCTTGTTATTGCGATAAGCCCAACATTTAAGATCGATGTTGTTTTTCCAGCGGAGGGGATGCGTTTTGGAAATGTGTTACCGAACTCGCCGCCTCAAACGCGGGAAGTTAAAGTTATGGTTAAGTCAAATTTGAGACGCCCCTACACGGTCATGCAAAATACGCAGTATTCTTTAACGAATGAAAAAGGCGATGAGATCCCCGCTGAGCATTTTCGCCTTATGCAGGAAATGCTAACTGATTCCTCAGGGAAACTTGTTTACCCGGATTTTACTCCCCTGCAAAAAGGGGAAGTGCCGATATTTTATTCGGATAATCGCGGGAGTGCGGTTGAGTTTAAAGTTATTTACCGTTTAAATGCTTTTCCAGGCATCAAACCGGGAAATTACACGGCGAATATCGTTTTTTCTTTAGGGGAAACATAAACAAAATATTAACAACAAACAAACCACGGTAAAGGGGGTGAAGAAATGAAAAAAGCAACAGTTTTTACAATGCTGATCGTTGGAATGGTGATTGCCAGCGGTTCATTGGGTTTTGCGCAGGTCGAGACTGATAGTAAGTCATTTACCTTGTCGGCAACAGTTCCGAATGCGACGGCTTTCTCGATTGACGCGTTCGTCAGTATCAATGGTGGGCCGCAAGAACTGGTTACAGGAACGACCTTGAATTTTGGTACTCTGTCGTACGATACAGTAAACGGCATCTATAGGTCTGATCGTGATTTCCGTATTCAGGTGGCATCATCCAACGGATCTGGGAATCCGAATGTGACCGTTCAGTACACGGGAAATTCAGTTCCACCGGGGCAAACACGCCCAGGCTTAACGCATAAATCCGTTATTACTTTCAACAAAGTCCTCGGGAATACCGAAACCCAACTTCCCAGTCATCCTCGGAAGATTCTCAACGCCTTAAATGAATCAATTTTGGCCAGCGAGTTTAATCCAGGGGAATATCTCAAGATGTATTTGGGTATTACCGATGGAGGGCCGGGAGAACCAACAGGTGCTCAACCCTTTACGAACCTTGATCGTCCGGGGACGTACAGCGGTACTTTGATCGTCACAGCGACGGCAGCATAATGAATTTTTTATAAATTCATTGTTCAAATCATCATGCCATGAAGGAAGGGGGCGGCGTGCTTCCTTCTTTCATGGCAAAATATTAGTCAATTAATATCATGTGTGCGTTATTATTATTTTGTCACCCCCGAAATTTTTTGTCGGGGGTCTCATTGAGTGATGATAAGATTCCCGTGGTTCGGCGCGCTTTGCTTGCTCACCACGGCCCTGAGCTTGTCGAATGGGCCGCTTAAAAATTGCGGGAGTGACAAAAGTGGGAAGGAACGGCATGAAACATAAAATTTCCGTACTTATTTTTTCGATCATCATACTAGGATTGCTGTCGGTTGATTGTCACGCGCAACTGCTTATCGAAAAAGGAAAGGTTCAATATAAAGCCAATCCCGGTGAGCATGTTGAAGACACGGTAACCATCCACAACACATCAGATAAAGCGATGGATATCCGTGTTTACTGGGAAGATTTTGAGTACGTGGCTCCCTTCGATGGCAACAAACAATTTTATCCTCTGGGCATGACAGAACGTTCCTGTGGAAAATTCGGACAGTTTTCACCGCAGGAATTTAATTTACCGGCGTTTGGTTCAAAAAAAGTTAATTTTTCCGTTAATCTTCCCCAAGATGCCAAAGGGACTTTTAACGGAGTTCTCTTTTTTGAAAAAAGAGATGAAAGTACGGTGAAGACAACCGGATTTCAGTTGGTGACGCGTATCGGATGTTTAGTTTTTATTGATATTAATGGCAGTTCCAAGGGCGCGCAAATTTCCGGCATTTCGGCAGCATCAGATCGGATTTTGGGCGATTTTGAAAATAAAGGGCAGCTTACCCTTTTTCCTAAAGGGACATATTATATTATTGATAGCGAAGGTTTGGCCGTTGATCGCGGAGAGATCAAGGCCCTGTATTTGCCGCTGGCCGCAAAGGCGGAATTTTCGATAACGATGTCCAAAGACATTTTGCCGGGATCCTATACGGCGGTTTTAACGTTTGATCTGGATGGCGGCGACTCCCTGGTCAAGGAAGTTGATTTCACTAAAGATGAACGGGGCCAAACCACCATTACAGCAACGCGCGATTAGCACAAAAATACGATTTTCAGGTTGTCAGCTCAATAACCGTTCCTTAAGATAGATTTTAAGAGTCGTTGTACATGTCACGGAACTATCAAAAAAATGCGGACTGTTTTAAAACTACTCTTCACTCTCATTGTCTTTCTTTCCTTTTGCCCGCCGGCCGGCGCTGACGCAGAATACCCTCTTGTTTACAACTTTTATTTGGATGAAGCCTTTGAGGCCTTTAAGAAAGGCGATTATGAATTGGCCGAAAATTATTTTATGCATGCCAGCCTGGTAAATCCCGAAGATGAGAAACCCCTCCATTTTTTAAATCTTATGAAACGCTACAAAGAAGGCCGTATCGATGTTATTGATTCAGCGCGCACAGAACTGGCGGATAAATCGGCGATCATTGAACAAACGTTGGATATTTTTGAAGGTCAAAGTCAATCTGCCGCCAAGCAAGCCGCGGTCAGACCAATTTATACTCATGAGGATCTGGTTGAGCAAGAGCTAAATCGGTTTGAGCGATTGAAGCAGTTGGAAAAATCAATCGCTGGAAATGCAGCAGATCAGTTCGAACAGCAACCGTACGCGAAATTGGATACCAGATTTTCTCCGGAGAGGCGACAGCCCCTGCTTTATGAACCGGAAACAGTTTATCTCAATTCTGAATTATGGGCGCGCCAGCCCAACACAAAGCTCGAGATCGAGCTGTGGCAGTCGGCCATTCTTGCAGGGAGTAATATCAATCGATTTCTAGTCATTACACCAGGCTATCTTGAAGTGGTACGGTTGAACCGTGACCATATCAAAATCACCGGTGTCCAAAGAGGGCAAAGTTTTATTCATGTCTGGGATGATACCGGACGCTGGACTTTTGATGCGGAGACGATCTTTCCCATCGCCCCTTTAAGCCCGTTGCGGCTTGATGAATCGGCTATCGAACAGTACGCGAACCCATTTCGTTTTTCCTACTCCATGGATTGGGGTTCGTTTTATAGAGGCCCCAGCATGGAAGGCCTTAAGCGCCAGAGTTTGACTTACAATCAATGGATCGGTATCGGTGGCGATTCTCCCTACGGAACAGTTGATAGTTCGGTCAATTTTAATAAACTCAACGAAACATTTGAAGCCGTTAACTATACCTTTGGCCTGACCGATGGCAAGATCGGGCCGTTTCGTGATTTTAGTTTACGACTTTTTGACGCCAGCAAATATTTCTCACCGCTGACCTTGCCGCGAAAGAATTTTCGCGGATGGCTTTTTGAGGGCAGGACTCCGGATAAACTTCTCGATTATAGTTTTTTACAGGGGCGGGAGCGGGGGACTTTTGGGATCCTGACGGCAGGCAGTATCAATAATAAGCGCGATTCCTATGTCGAGGGCGCCAGAGTGACCCTTTTCCCGGAAGGACGGCACCGGTATTCGCTTAACTATGCAAGGGGATTTGGGTCCAGCCGTGAGGACTTCCTTAAAGATAAGGCCTATTCTATTGAAACGCGCCATCAGATCCGGGATCATTTTCTGCTCGATGCCGAGCAAGCCTACGATGAAGAGAATTTTGCCCAAACTGCAGGGCTTAACTATAAAAAGGATGAATTCTCGTTTAATGTTACGGGAAGAAATATCGATAAGGATTATGCCAATATTACAGGCTTTCCTTCGAATAGAGGGGAAGTCGGGGGGACCATTACGGCCGGATGGAATGGAAAAGACATGTCTTTGAATTCCACGCTCGACACCTATCAGGACCGTTTTCTCATTAATCCCGATCGTTACCGTGATCAGAACTTTGACTGGGTAACGTCTTTTGATAGGGCTTTGTCAAAATCATCCCGGTTCGATACGGATCTGTATTTCCTTTATGAGCCCGGGCTTATTTCGCCGCGTCGGGATACGCGATTAACGAACCGTTATAGCAAACAGTTTGATGTGACTGACAAGAAACGCCTTGATATTTTTGTGGGTGATACCTATCAAAACAGCCGGTATAGCTTTTCACCATCCTCGGATTTTGACCGTTACAGCCTTTTGGCGGGTTTGCGGTATCCGATTCTTGATCACTTAAGCTATTTCGCCAATTACGAATATTCTTGGGTGCATGAACCATTGACGGATCAAAATACACAACCAAGCGTTTTCGACACAGGTTTAAGTTATACGCAAAGATTGTCTCCCAGCTGGACAAGCAATGTCGGGTTTAGTTACCGGGATGAGGAACGGGCTGATGGTAATCATAGTTTTCTCTCCGGTGAAGACAATATTACCGGGACGTTGGGATTTAATTACCGTCCAAAGAAGTCTGATTTTGAGATCTTTATCGACAGCCGTGTCCGCAATATTTGGGCGGAGAGGGAAAGTTCGGTTTCATCGAATGAAGCGGATGTGCGCTTTGGCCTGCGTTCCGCATGGGATACATTTTTTATATGGAATCCTACCGGCATTGTTCATGGTGTTGTTTTTCAGGATAAGAATGCGAATAATAAGCGTGATCCCGGTGAAAAAGGCCTTGCCAACATCACTGTCCAAGTTGGCAAAACAACGGCTGTGACCAACGGCCAGGGGGAATATCAGGCGAAAGTCAAGGCCAAGAAAGTCCTTGCCGCTATCGATATGTCGACGCTTCCAGAAGGACATATTTTAAGTTCGAAGGCGACTTCACAGGTTAAGATCAACCAGCATCAGCCCCAGCGTGTTGATTTTGCGTTATCAACACATTCAGGGATATATGGTGTTGTTTATTTTGACCAGAACGCAAACGGACAGCTTGATCAAGCCGATACCTTTGTTCCAAAGGTCAAAGTGAAACTGGATGGCGGCAAAGAAATCATCGTATCAGATCACGCGGGAACATATTTCTTTTCAAATATCGAACCGGGCGTACATACCATTGAATTTGATATTAAAACTCTTCCGCTTGAATACCTACCTCTTGTTAAGATCAAAACAACGATCGACCTCAAGGAAGGCATTACCTACGTTTACAATATTCCGTTGAAGAAAAACGACAAGACACAATAATTGTTCTGTTTTTGATCGGGATTCATTCGCTTGGACCCCCCGAAGGGGGAAGGAGAGAGAGTGAAACTGGAAGGCACGGATGTTTATTTCATAACAATCGATTCGTAAACAACCCGTTGGTTATTTACGAACCTTTCCTCAACGATCGGTTCATTGGTATTAAAATTACTCGCAAGCTGTGCCGAAGTCAGCGTTTCCTGGGGTGTTGAGGGATGGGGGACATTGGCACCGACAATTTCAGGGATTGTCACTGACATATGATAAGCTTTTGAAGTCGTTTCACCTGCAAAGGAAGTTTGAATACCCAGGATTGCAAGAAGCCCCGCCATCACTACGCTATATTTGATTGTCTTTTTCATCGTGTTACCCCCTTGTTAAAATATTTAAAATAAAAAAGCCCCCGCCAAAGGCGGGGGCTTTTAGGTATCATGCGCTTTTATTCAAAAGGCATAAAAAAAGCCCTTCGAAAGAAAGGGCTAAGTAATTAACGGAACCATTTTTTGGTTACGGCAGCCTGACGACCATTCCCTTTAACAGGGAGTTAGGTTCATGGCTTTGTGCCCTACGCTTTCGCAGTAGTTTACTTTTTTTTATTTCTAAAAGAGCGGTTCTTTAAATCTGTTGTAAGTATAGCATACCCATTTCCCAAATGCCAAGTTGTCAGTAAAATAATTAAAAATTTATTATTACCGTAGCTACAACAAAGACAGTTGGTTATAAAAGATTGAGTACTTACTGCGAAAATAATTTAATCAATTATTAATGAATTGCTTATCGAAAGTTTAATTTCATCGTCTAAACTTGCAATGTATCAAAAGGGTTAAATCAAAAGAAACAGTGATTAATAGAAACTTAATGCAGCGATAATTTTTACTTAATAAACACACCTTACAATACGTTTCATCAACACGAGAGAGAAAAAATGGAAGACAGGGTTGTTTCAGGGGTCAATACAGAAATCATTGCAAGCCTTCTCAGGCAACAGATCAGCATCCTTGAAGATTTTCTTCGAAATATCGAGCAGGGCAATCGCAATGATGATTATATTTATGAAAATCTCAAGCGTGTTGAAAAGAATTTAAAGTGGTTAAGGAAATTATCATAAATAATAGCAAAGGAGGAAGACGAATGGGTCGCTATCGAAAGGAAAGGGTGAGTGGGATGATGAAAAAGTTTTTGTCGGGCTTTTTGGCCCCGTTGTTCCTCGTGGTCAGTGTCAATATGAGTTTTGCAGCAACAACACAAGTGGATTCTTTGGTTGAACTTCTGGTTGATAAAGGTATTATCACGCGGTCAGAGGGAATTAAACTCAAGGGCGAAATTGCCGCGGATGAAAAGATCGTCCGCGAAGAAGGTTTTAAGCAAAGTTTACCGCAATGGGTCCAGGATACGAAACTTAAAGGTGATGTGCGCGTCCGTTATCAAAACGAACGCCGTGATTCAACCAATAGCCGTCATCGCGGTCGCATTAGAATGCGATTAGGCCTTGAAACGAAAGCCAATGATAAAGTCAAGGTTGCTGTTGGTTTGGCCACAGGAGGCAATTCGACCAATGGCGGTGATCCCCGTTCCACCAATCAAACGCTGGAAAACTCATTCGAGAAACCGGACTTACGGCTTGATTATGCCTATTTGCAATATGCTCCTACCGAATGGGCATCGCTTCTTGGCGGTAAATTTTTAGCCCCGTTCTGGAGTCCGAAAGATCTGGTGTTTGACACTGACATCTCTTTTGATGGTACGGCTGCTAACTTTAAGAAAAAACATAGTGATAAACTGTCCTCTTTCTTTAATACCGGGTTTTTTATTCTGGATGAGAATACAGCTGATACCACTGATCCCTATATGTGGTTTGTTCAGCCAGGGCTGACGATCAAAACGACGCAGAATACCTCTTTGAAGCTCGCGAGCGGGTTATGGTGGGTCGACAATGTTAAAGGAAAACCCGCCTTAGCGTTTACTTCTAGTTCTAATACATTACTGGGTAGTTTGCACCGTTATGACTACCGTATGTTCATTTCAAATGCGGAATATGCGATCAATAATCCATTTGGTTTGAAACAAATTCCCCAATTAGCTTTTTTCGGAGAATTCGTGAATAACCCGTATGCGGATGAGCAGGACAATGGATTTTTAGCCGGGGTAAAAATCGGTGATACTAAAATTGCCGGGCCGGGCCAATGGCAGCTTTCCTATAACTGGAGACGTTTGGAACGCAATGCCGTTTTAGATATTTTTCCGGATTCAGATTTCTATGGCGGTGCAACGCATGTTCAAGGTCAAGAAGTGGAATTGCAATACGGTTTAGGAAAAAATGTGTTTCTCGGCCTGGATTATTACCGTTCCGCGCCGATCGGGGGAGAAGACATCGACACTCGCCAGGCCAGGGTTGAGAATTTAGTTCAGGTCGATTTGAATGCGAAATTCCCGTAATTGCGATATCGAAAAACTTTAATAAATCATAGGAGGAATAAATGAAAAGAGTATTGCTAAGCGTTCTAAACATTACGCTACTGCTGGTTAGTAGTGTTTATGCAGCGGATATTATAAAAGTTGATGGGTCGAGTACGGTTTTTCCGATTACTGAAGCCGTTGCCGAAGATTTCGGTAAGGAAGGCGGGGCAAAAGCCATGGTTGGCATTTCGGGGACCGGCGGCGGTTTTAAACGGTTTTGCCGGGGGGAAACTGATATCAGTGATGCCTCAAGACCTATCAAAGCCAGCGAAGTGACCCTCTGCCGCGAGGGTGGGGTTGAGTATATCGAATTGCCGGTTGCCTATGATGGTTTGACAGTCATTGTGAATCCGAAAAATAACTGGGTCGATCATTTGACAGTCAAAGAATTGAAGATGATATGGGAACCGGAAGCTCAGAAAAAAATCACGCGCTGGAACCAAATTCGGGCAGATTTTCCGGATGAAGAAATTCGCTTGTTTGGCCCAGGTACGGATTCAGGGACCTTTGATTATTTTACGGAAGCCATCAATGGAAAATCCGGTAGCAGCCGTGGCGATTACACCGCCAGTGAGGACGACAATGTTCTGGTTGAAGGCGTTGCTTCAGAAAAAGAGGCCCTGGGTTATTTCGGTTTAGCCTATTATGAAAAAAATAAAGACCGGTTAAAGGTTGTTCCGATTGATGATGAGAAAAGTTCTAACGGCGATGGGCCGATCACTCCATCCATTGAAACGGTCATGGATAATACTTATCAGCCACTCGCGCGTCCGCTGTTCATCTACATTAACGTGAAATCAGCCGGTAAGGAATATGTACAGAAATTTGTTGAGTATTATTTAACGCACGCTGCGGCTTTGGTTGAAGAAGTTGGCTATATTCCATTGCAGGATGAATCGTACGAAGCTGCGGTAGAACGTTTTAATAAACGAACAAAAGGTTCGGTATTTGCTGGTGGTGTCAAAGCCGGCTTGAGCATGGCGGATATGTTGAAAATGGAAAAATAGTTTTAACCACACATAAACATGAAGCTTTGAATAAATCAGTATTAAAAATAAAAGAAAAACTGATCGAGGGGCTGCTGTTTTCCTGCAGCCTCTTGTCAGTGTTTACGACCGGCGCGATCATCTTTGTTTTACTTTCCGAAACAATAGGGTTTTTTAAGGAAGTTCCTATTGTCAGCTTTTTGACCGACACTCAGTGGACACCGCTTTTTACCGAAAAGCATTTTGGAATTCTTCCGCTACTCAGCGGTACGGTTTTAACAACACTTATCGCCATTCTGGTTGCTGTTCCGCTGGGACTGATTAGCGTGGTTTATTTAAGTGAATACGCCTCCCGAAAAGTTCGCAACACCGTTAAACCGATGATGGAAATATTAGCGGCTGTGCCTACCGTTGTTTACGGCTATTTCGCGTTATTGTTCATTACGCCTTTTTTAAAGAAATTTGTTCCCGGTTTGTCGGGATTCAGTTCATTATCCGCAGGGTTCGTGATGGGGATCATGATCATCCCGCTGGTTTCATCGCTCAGTGAAGATGCGATGCATGCCGTGCCGATGGGGCTAAGAGAAGGGGCCTATGCGCTGGGGTCTCATAAAATCCAGGTTGCATTAAAAATTGTTTTACCCGCCGCTTTATCGGGAGTGACGGCTGCCATTATTTTGGCCATCTCACGTGCCATCGGAGAAACAATGATCGTAGCGATTGCCGCTGGTCAGCAACCAACACTAACATTTAATCCACTGGTGCCGGTTGAAACCATAACCGCGTACATTGTACAGATCAGCCTGGGCGATACGCCTCATGGAACCTTGGAATATCGAACGATCTTTGTTTGCGGAATGACTCTTTTTATTTTGACATTCATGCTCAACGTCGTCCGTTTTCGGTTAAAGAAAAGGTTTCAAGAAATTTATGAGTAAATTAAAAAATCAGGACTTTCGCGTTTGAATACTCTCTTGGCGTCATTGCGAGCGGAACGAAGTGAAGCGAAGCAGCTACGAAGTCTTTCAACTGCTCACAGATTATATGTGTCGGGATTGCTTCGTCCTGCCCCGCCAAAAAACGGCGGGGCTGTCCTCCCCGACCCGTCCCGCAGAAGTGCTGCGGGGCGAAGCGGCGGGGCGGATACAATAACACAACCGCGAAACTCCTAAGTAAATTAAAAAATGAAAAATAACCAAAAAGTAAAATGCATTGATACGATTTTTCAGATCGTAGGAATTTTCGCCATTGTTTTTAGCCTTTCCATGCTGGCCATTCTCATTATTGATGTTTTTACGGATGGTTTTAAACGCATTGGCTGGCAGTTTATGACAAGTTATCCATCCCGAAAACCGGAACAGGCCGGGATACTTTCAGCCTGGGTTGGGACGGTTTGGATCATGCTCATGACGGCGATGGCGGCGATTCCGATCGGTGTTGGTTCCGGAATTTATTTAGAGGAATACGCGCGTAAAAATAAGTTTACCGATTTTATTGAGCTCAATATCGCCAATCTTGCCGGAGTTCCGTCTGTTATTTACGGGATTTTAGGATTGGGATTATTTAGCCGTATGATGAAATTGGAGCGAAGTGTTTTAGCGGGCGGATTCACTCTTGCTCTTTTGATTTTACCGATCGTTATTTTAGCGACTCGTGAAGCGTTGAGAGCTGTCCCCTCATCCATTCGTGAAGCGGCTTATGCGCTGGGAGCAACCAAATGGCAGGCGGTTCACTTTCAAGTATTACCGGCCGCGATAGGAAATATATTGACCGGAATTATTCTGGCCATGTCACGAGCGATCGGGGAGACCGCACCATTGGTAACGATAGGGGCGCTGACCTATATTCCATTTTTGCCACAAAGCCCGCTATCCTTTTCAAATGCTTTTCCATTTATTCATGTCAGCTTAAAGGGTTTTATGGACCCCTTTACAGTGCTGCCGATACAGATCTTCAACTGGGTTTCACGTCCACAGAAAGGATTTCTCGCGGACGCGGCGGCGGGAATCATCGTTTTACTGGCGATCACGCTTCTTATGAACGGCATCGCGATCTATTTACGTCAAAAAAACCAACAAAGGTGGTAGGAATGGATTTGAAAACTGTTTTTAAAATTGAGAAACTAAATTCCTATTACGGCGTAAAACAAGTTTTGCGCAACATCGATTTAACAATTTATGACCGTTCGGTGACCGCGCTCATGGGGCCGTCAGGATGCGGGAAAAGTACGCTCATTCGCTGTTTGAACCGGATGAATGATCTTGTTTTAAATTTCCATCATAAAGGGTTGATATTTTATCGAGGTTCCGATATTTATACCAAAGAGATTGATGTTACTGATCTGAGACGTGAAATCGGAATGGTCTTCTAAAGGCCAAATCCATTTCCAAAAAGTATTTATGAAAATATTGCCTATGGCTTAAAAATTCAGGGGATCGATAAACGGGATTATTTGAATAACGCGGTTGAGGAAAGCCTGCGCAGCGCGGCACTGTGAGATGAGGTGAAAGATCGGCTTTCGGAATCCGCGTTGTCATTATCAGGCGGCCAGCAGCAGAGGCTTTGCATCGCGCGCGCGTTGGCGGTCAGTCCCGAGGTTATTCTTATGGATGAGCCCTGTTCCGCACTTGATCCCATTGCTACGGCGCGCATCGAAGAATTGATTTTTGAATTAAAAAATGAATACGCGATCGTGATTGTCACGCACAATATGCAGCAGGCGGCACGTGTTTCAGATGATACGGCATTTTTATATTTGGGAGAGCTCATTGAGTTTGGAAACACGGATAAAATGTTTACAGTTCCAAAAGACAAAAGGACCGAGGCTTATTTAACCGGAAAATTTGGTTAATCCCGTTCTTGTCTTATAAAGGAGATAAATATGCTGGATCAAAAAATGAATGAATTAAAAAGACATTTGATTGAATCTGCAACTCATGTCGAGAATATGATTGAAAAAAGTATAACGGGGCTGCTTGACAAAAATTAACTTTTTTTGATGCAAGTGATCGATAAGGATGAGCCTGTGGCCAATCGTTTTGACAGTGAAATCGATGAATTGTGTACAACCTTGATCGCCCAATTCGAACCCCTCGCCCGTGATTTACGAACTGTCCTGATGATCATGAAAATGAATAAGGATATCGAACGTATGGCGGATCATGCTGTTAATATCGCTGAAAGTGAATTTTTTTTAACCTCTCGGTCGGCCTTAAGATCGTTGGCTGACATCCAAAAAATGGCAAGAGTGACCTCAACCATGTTGAAGGATGGAATCGCCTCATTTATTACAGAAGATGCGCGCTTGGCACAAGAGGTTTGCGAACGGAATAATATTGTTGATGAGATCGGGGATGTTGTCTTGGAGGATTTAACAGGTCTGATGAGAGGTGAGCATGATGGAATTAAGCGTTCCTTGCATCTCATGCGGATCGCTCATAACCTAGAGCGCATCGCCGATTTGTCAACAAACATCTGTGAAGAGGTTATTTATATTGTCGAAGGAAAAGATATCAAGCATCATCAGGACTCCTTGAGTGAGTAAGGCTCCGCATCTGGTGAAACCCCGGATAAAACCATTGAAAAAGACAATCCGTATATCGCTTGACATAAAATTTCATCTTATATAGTATGAATTCGCAAAATATAAAAATACCCGTATTGAGAAAGAAGAACTCTCATGCAAAGGATATGGATCAGTGTATGGATGTTGTTATTGAGCATCAACGCAACCGCAGGATCGTCCGTATTGGTACAACCCCCCGAAACAATCACCCAGACCCAAGATGGTGTTGGAACAGTCCTTTCGATTTTATCCACCAAAATAGTCCTTGAAGAATATGATTATGAGCAGGACCAAATCGTGAATGTCACATATGTGATTAATGATCAAACGCAATTTGAAAATGTGAACTCTTCCAAGGAAATTCAACTCAAGACGGATGTCGACATAACGTTTATTGTTGTTAATGGAAAGCGCATTTCCAAGACGATCAGTGTTGAAGGGAACGCCACAGATGATCATGATGCCTCTTTGCGGGGGAATAAAAGCTCGCGTGATTAATTTTTTTTGGGGGATACGATGATTAAAGAGTTCCTCTTAGCTTTTATCCCTATTTTCGTTGCCGTTGATGCCATCGGGCTTCTTCCTATTTTTACCGCATTGACCCAGGGACTTAAGAAAAGAGAGAAGTCAAAGGTCATCGTCCAATCGCTGATGACGGCCTTTTGCGTTGCGATAGGTTTTATTCTTATCGGGCAGGCGATTTTTAAATTCCTAGGGATCACGGTGGGGGATTTCATGGTGGCCGGAGGTGTTATTCTATTTTGTATCGCTATTGTGGATATTACCAATTATCAAAAGCACCGGCGTATCCCTAAGGAAACATTGGCCATTGTCCCGCTGGGAACACCGCTGATTGCCGGCCCTGCCGTTTTGACATCGTCCCTGGTTGTGATCCATGAATACGGTGTTGTGGCCACTCTTTTGTCTGTGACGGCCAATATCGCGGTTGTGGGGATTGTTTTATTATTGTCGGATGTCTTAATTCGGATATTTGGTGTTGCCGGGTCGCGGGCGTTATCCAAAGTGACAAGTCTATTTTTGGCAGCAATCGCCGTGATGATGATGCGAAAAGGCCTCTTGCTTTTACTCGGAACTTCGTAAAAAACGTGGACCGGTTGATGACGGCATATTCGATGCTTTGATATCCCAACAGCAATGTTGGTTTTTTCATTTAATTTAGAAATTCATAAAGGAAAATGAGAACATGCCTAAGGAAAAAATATTTGTTGTTGAGGATGAAAAAAATATTCGGGAACTCATTATTTATAATCTTGAGCGTGAAGGTTATGATGTGAAATCAACAGATAGCGGGCAAGAGGCGATCGAGCGCATTAAAAGGGAGATGCCCAACCTGGTTATCCTTGATTTGATGCTGCCGGAAATGGATGGGTTCGAGGTCTGCAAGGTGCTAAAAAATGATCATTCTACACGACTTATTCCGATTGTGATGTTAACCGCAAAAAGCGAAGAAACAGATGTGATCGTGGGTCTTCAGCTGGGGGCCGATGATTATATGACCAAACCCTTTAGCCCCAAGATTCTTGTCGCGCGTATCAAGGCAATACTGCGACGCCATGCCAAGGTACAAAATGCTGCGGATGTCCGTAAAATCGAGTCCTTGGTCATTGATACGGCGAGACATAAAATCACATGTCATGACAAGCTGTTGGAGCTTACCATGATTGAATTCGGTATTCTTGAGTTTTTATCGCGATATCCTGGTCGCGCTTTTAACCGGGATCAAATTATGGATGGCGCCTGGAAAGAAGGAAAATTTGTCGTTGATCGGGCGGTGGATGTCCATATCCGATCGATCCGTAAGAAATTGGGTAAAGCTGCGGATTTGATCGAAACTGTTCGAGGTATCGGTTATCGCTTTAAAGAAAGTGAATAAACATCATGGCCCCATTGATTAAAAAATTGTTTGTCATTTATCTGATCGTATTGACGTTGTGCTTTACGGTCCTTTGGCCATTTTTAGAGCGCGTGACACAAAATCATTTTATGATCTTTTTTTCCGGTGTTCTTGTGGCCATGGTCCTTTCGTCAATGACGATTTTTCTTTTTACACAATCCCTCCGGCAAATCCGCAATGCGACAAGCCGGATTTCGCAAGGGGATTTTCGCAGGGTCCAGGTTGATTCAAAAGGAGGGTTAAAAGATCTCGCAGATGATTTGAATAGTGTTTCCGATGAATTGACAAAGAAGTTTGATGCCATCAAGCAGGAACGCAATGAGCTTAAATCGGTCCTTTCCAATATGGTAGAAGGTGTGATTGTGATCGATCGTAAAGAAAAGATACTGCTGATGAGTCCCGCAGTTTTTCGAATGCTCGACTTAAGACTGATGGATGTTCAGGACCGGTCGTATTGGGAGGTGATCCGCAACGAATCGATCAATTCTCTTTTAAAAGATGCCCTGTCGAAGAAACAGGCCATTAAAAAAGAGATCACAATCATCAATTTTCTTGATGAGCTGACATTTAACGTTCAAACGTCCCCGATTTTAAACGATTCGAGCGCATTATTGAGTGTTGTGGCGATATTCCACGATATCACGGAAATTAAAAAAGCTGAAACACTCCGTTCCGAGTTTGTCGCCAACGTTTCGCACGAACTTAAAACACCATTAACGTCAATCAAAGGTTTTGTCGAGACGTTGCAAAACGGGGCGCTGGAGGATGAAAAGTTGGCACGGAAATTCTTGACCGTTATTCAGGATCAAACCGAACGGCTAGAGAATCTTGTTAAGGATATTTTGAGCCTCTCGGCCATCGAATCCGGACAGGTCAAATTGAATTTAGCACAGATTCGGTTGTGCGATGTGTTGGACAATGTCCTTTTGCTACATAAGGGTGCGATTTCAAAGAAGCGTTTGATTGTCAAAACGGATTTACCAGAGACTTTTCCTGATTTGACGGTTGATCCGGAAAGGTTTGAACAGGCGATTTCGAATATCGTGGATAACGCGATCAAATACACACCCGATGACGGTCAAATCACGTTGTCCGCCCACCAAACGGACACAAATTATCAGATCTCCGTTAAAGATACGGGATCCGGAATTTCTCCTGAACATCTTTCCAGGATCTTTGAACGTTTTTACCGGGTTGACAAAAGCCGATCCCGGGAAGTGGGCGGGACAGGGCTTGGACTTGCCATCGCCAAGCACATTATCCAGGCGCACGGAGGAAGGGTATCGGTCCAAAGTGAGCTTCAAAAAGGTTCGATATTTTCAATTGTTTTACCGAAGTAATAAATTTTTTTATCTTTGACTTAACATAATCTTCATATATCCTGAATATATTTTTAAATCTGCTTTTACTGTCGTAAAAATGTTATCGAACAATATCCAAAGGAGGCGTGATGTTTCGAAAAATTTGCTTTATTTTGCCTGTATTCATCTTGGTATCAGGACTTGTCTTGGCGCAGAAAAATTCTCAATCCATTCAGATTAAGGGTTCGGATACGATGGTGAATCTTGGTCAAGCTTGGGCCGAAAACTATATGATAAAATACCCTGACTCTTTTATTGCTGTCACGGGAGGAGGTTCCGGGACAGGGATTGCCGCGCTCATTGAAGGGACGTGTGACATGGCGTTTTCATCGCGCACGATCAAGCAAAAGGAAATCGACATGGCGGCAAAGAATCATGTGAAACCGATGGAAATTAAAGTGGCCATGGATGGTTTGGCTGTTGTTGTCAGCCCGGACAATCCCATCAATCAATTGACCGTTGATGATATTGCGGATATTTTTACGGGAAAAATCACCGATTGGAAACAACTCGGCGGTGATAATTTACCGATCGTGGTCTTGTCGCGGGAAGTTAATTCGGGGACACATGTTTATTTCAAAGAACATATTTTACGAAAGGGGGACGATAAACGAACGGATGAATTTGCCGATAGTGCGCTCTTGATGCCCTCGTCACAAGCGATTGCCGATGAAATTAAGCAAAATAAGAATGCGATTGGTTATTATGGAATGGGTTATCTCAACGACACTCAGAAAGCATTGGCCATTGCCAAAGATAAAAATGGCCCCTTTGTCAAACCGACAGTTGAAAATGTTGTTAACGGTTCGTATTATATTTCACGGCCGCTCCTGATCTATACGAATGGGGAAACGCAGGGATTGGTTAAAAGTTTTATCGATTTTACGTTAAGTGACGAGGGGCAACAGATTGTCCGGCAAATCGATTTTGTTCCTATCGTCAAATAGAACACAATGACCCGCAATTCCTCAAAACTCCGAATTTCGGAATTTCTTATTGAAAAGGCCATTTATCTGAGCGGCCTGACGACGATTCTGATTGTTGTTCTCATTTTCATTTTTCTTGCCAAAGAGGGTCTTTCCTTATTTAAACACATTACATTGTCGCAATTTCTCCTCGGGAAGAAATGGTACCCTATCTCCGAAGTTCCCCAATTCGGAATCCTTCCTTTGATTTATGGTTCTCTTTTGGTAACATTGGGCGCGGCCTTAATCTCAGTTCCGATCGGAATTGCAAGTGCAACCTATATTGCGGAAGTGGCCTCTCCCAAAATTAAAGAGGTGCTAAAATCCGGTATTGAATTGCTGGCTGCGATTCCCAGTGTTGTTTTAGGTTTTATCGGAATGGTGACGCTGGTCCCTCTTGTCAAAAGTACCTTTAAGGTTCCAACGGGTTTAACGGCCTTTTCCGGGTCGCTCATCCTTGCATTTATGGCCATGCCCACCATTGTTAGTATTGCCGAAGATGCGCTCAATGCCGTTCCCAAAAAATATAAAGAAGCGGCCTTGGCTTTGGGGGCAACGCGCTGGCAGGCCATTTGGCGAGTAACGCTTCGTGCGGCGTCGCCAGGCATCGTTGCCGCGATTATGCTGGGAATAGGAAGGGTCATTGGCGAGACGATGGCGGTGATGATGGTGACCGGAAACGCCGCGCGGATCCCGACATCGATATTTCAACCTGTCCGGACACTCACAGCGACGATTGCCGCCGAAATGGGGGAAACAGTCAGGGGAAGCGATCATTTTCATTCTCTTTTTGCCATTGGCATTGTTCTTTTCGTCATCACGTTTACCATCAATTTAATTGCAGACTTCGCCCTTCACCGGAAAAACACATGAAGATGGATCCCCGCGTTTCCCAAAAGATCGCGTTTTCACTATTATTCTTAGCAACGCTTCTTGTTGTCCTTCCGGTCGGATTTATCCTTTTTGTCATCGTGCGAGATGGAATCAGTGCCATATCCTGGGAATTTTTGACCGCCATGCCGAAGATGGGGATGCGAGAGGGGGGGATTTTTCCTGCGATCATCGGAACGATTTATCTTGTGATCGGAACACTTACATTCGCTCTTCCCTTGGGAGTTCTATCCGCAATTTTTTTAACCGAATATGCCAAGGATAATATCCTCACACGGTTGGTTAAGCTGGCCGTTATTAATTTGGCCGGCGTTCCATCCGTTGTTTTCGGTCTTTTTGGTTTTGGAATCTTTGTTGTCTTTTTTAAATTTGGTGTATCGATTCTCGCCGGTTCGCTGACACTGGCCATTATGGTTTTGCCGGTCATCATTACGACATCCAAAGAAGCTCTTGATAGCGTGCCCTATGCGTTTCGCGAAGTCAGCTTGTCCCTGGGCGCGACGAAATGGCAAACCATCCGTTATGCGGTCTTGCCGCATGCGCTTCCGGGAATTTTAACCGGAATTATTCTGGCCGTAAGCCGCGCTGCCGGAGAAACGGCGCCCATTCTTTTTACCGTTGCTGCGTTTTATTTACCCAAACTTCCCAATTCTATTTTTGACCAGGTCATGGCATTGCCCTATCATCTTTATGTTATTTCAACACAAGTCCCCAACGTCGCAGTGAATGTCCGTTATGGAACAGCGCTTGTGCTACTCGCGATGGTTTTAACGATGAATCTTGTGGCGATTGTCGTCCGATCTCATTTTCGAAAGAAGAAGAAATGGTAAATTCCTTTAAGATCAATGTTCGGGAATTAAGCGCGTGGTTCGGGAATTCGCGTGTTCTTAATAAAGTCACTCTTGCAATTCAAAAAAATGAGATTTTGGGTATCATCGGACCGGCCAATAGCGGAAAAAGCACATTTTTGCGCTGTTTGAATCGACTCAATGATTTAGTTCTCAAATTCAGGCTCAGCGGTTCCATCGAGATTGATGGAAAAGATATTGGGCGCGATTTAGATATTAATGTTTTACGCAAACGAATCGGTATTATTTTTGCTTTGCCGATGCCGTTGCCAATGAGCATCTATGAAAATATTGTCTATGGACCTCGGTGCCATGGGATTCGTCATAAGGGGACGCTTGATGGAATTGTTGAAAAAGCTTTGACGGAATCATATCTTTGGGAAGAGGTTAAAGATCGATTGTCAACCCCTGCATTGAAATTATCGGGTGGCCAGCAACAGCGTTTATGTATGGCGCGCACTTTGGCTGTTGACCCTGAAATCATTTTATATGATGAGCCGTGTTCCGGCCTGGATCCGATATCAACGGCGAAAATTGAAGAAGTCATGTATCGATTTAAAAATAAATATACGCAAATCCTGGTTACAAACAACACAAAACAGGCGGCACGCGTCAGTGAGAGAACAGCTTTTTTTCTCATGGGTGAGCTTGTTGAGATCGATAAGACCGAACGGATGTTTACGTCGCCATCCGATAAAAGAACAAATGACTATATTTCCGGAAGATTTGGTTAAAAATGATCATCACAACGAATAAATTAAATTTATTTTATGGTGATTTTCACGCCCTCCAAGATGTGAATATATCGATTCGTAAAAACGCGATCACAGCAATCATCGGACCTTCAGGATGCGGGAAATCGACGCTTTTAAGAACCTTTAATCGCATGAATGATTTGATCGAAGGTGTTCGGGTCTCAGGCGATATCGTTATTGATGGAGTAAACATTGGTGATTCGAAAACGGATATGATATCGTTACGCAAGAAAGTGGGGATGGTCTTTCAAAGGCCAAATCCATTTCCGTTGTCCATTGCGGAGAATATTCTGTTCAGCCCCAAAATTCATCACACCGCAAAAAGAAGCGAATATAACAAAATGATTGAAGAATGTCTAAGGGCCGTTTTGCTCTGGGATATGCTGAAGGATAAATTAAATTCGTCAGCGTTAAATCTATCGCTCGAACAACAGCAGCGGCTTTGTATCGCGCGGCTTTTGCCGGTCAAGCCGGATATCCTTTTAATGGATGAACCCTGTTCTGCGCTTGATCCCATTGCCACCAAAAACGTCGAAGAATTAATGCGGACTTTAAGGGAAAACTATACTATCATTATCGTGACGCACAATATGCAGCAAGCGGCGCGTGTTTCAGATGAGGCTGGATTTATGCTTTTAGGGCAACTTGTTGAATTTGGCAAGACACAAGATATTTTTACAAATCCAAAAGATAAGCGGACGGAAGATTATATCACAGGGCGGTTTGGATAGAAAAATCCTATTGACCAATAAAGGAGAATAAATGTACAGACATTTTGATGGTGAATTGAAGACGTTAAAAGAAAAGTTGCTTCGCATGAGCAACCTGGTGGAAGAGTCGATCAGCGCTTCTGTCAAAGCACTTATTGATCGCAATTGTGATCTGGCGGATCAAGTTATTTTAAATGATGATGCCATCAACATGATGGAAATTGAAATTGATGACCTGGCCTTGCGATTGCTGGCGCTTCATCAACCGCAGGCCGGTGATCTGCGATTTATTACCTCAGCGATGAAAATTAATAATGATCTGGAGCGCATGGGAGATCTGGCCGTTAATATCGCCCAGCTTGTCGGTGATCTGACAAAGATTCCGGCTCCCAAATCCATTATCCATATTTCGCAAATGGCCCAATCTGCTCAGGTGATGTTGCGTGATAGCTTAAATGCATTTGTCAATGATGATGCGCGGCTGGCCAAGGATGTTTGCAAACGTGATGATCAGGTCGATGATTGGAATCGCGCGATCTTTCTCGAAATGTTTGAGGAGATGTCGAAAGATCGAAAAGTCATCAAACAGGATTTAGATTTGATTCTTGTGGCGAGAAACTTAGAGCGGATTGCCGATCATTCTACGAATATCTGCGAAGATGTCATTTATATTATTGAAGGCCGCGTTATCAAACACCACATTGAAGAACGTGAACAATAGATTTATTTTTTTGAAAACGAGTAAAAATCATGTCATACTCAATTGGGAGTTACCGGACGTAATATGACAAACAATTTATTAAAAACCATCCTGTTTTTTTCGGTCGGCATCATCTGTTTGCTTGCTTTTAAGCCAGGGGCCCGGGCGGAAAGTTACAAACTAAAAAATTCTAATATTATCGAAATTATACCCGTTGTTGATCGTATTGAGTTTGAAAATACAAGTGGAAAGACATGGAAGGGTGCAAGTCAGGAAGAACGGAATAACTATTTAGAAAAATTGAAGAAGCGAAATACGGCGAATCAAAATGCGAATAAAATGAATGCAAAAGTAGTCCCCGTAAAAAGCGTTTTTGATATCAAAAAGACAAAGCGGCCCGAAACGCCGCTTTATAAGTTCCCAAAATTAAAATCACTTCAGCCTGTCATGACATCATCATCACCCGGTAAATCTTCGAATTAATTCTCAAGGAAACTATTAATATTCAACCTCTCAATATTCATCCGTCTTCGCCGGAGGCCCCGGACTTTAGTCCGGGGAAGCCAGTCTTCGTCAAAATGTTTTCACGTTTGACTTCGCCTGGTCCGGTGAAGCTGAACACGAAAGTATTCAACGAAGACGGAAAGCTCCCTCCGCCTCAGGTGGATGGAGCACAGATGGGTCAATAAAAGAAAGGGGCCACCCACCCAGGTAGGGCGGGGGATCCATTCAAATCGCAGTCAATATAAATTCACGGATGACTATTAAGGTCAAAGCGATTATCTTTGATATGGATGGTGTGATTACCAATACCATGCCGGATCATTACCGCGTATGGCGTCAAGTATTTGCGCGGGAGGGAATCGCCGTCTCTTCTCCGCAAATTTATCAAAGGGAAGGACAGCGTGGGATAACGAGCATTATTGAAATCTTTAAAGAACATCAAAAGGACATATCGATTGCAAAAGCAAGGTTAATTTTAGCGCGCAAGGAGAGGATGTTTAAAAAGATTGTTAAGCGGCGCTTTATTCGGGGTTCGCGTACGTTTATTAAAGATGTTTTAAGAAAAGGCTTTCGGCTGGCGCTTGTGACCGGGACATCTCGCCATGAACTTGATGAGTTGCTCCCCAAATCGATACAAGAACGATTTGAAGTGATCGTGACAGGAAGCGATGTAAAAAATGGAAAGCCGCATCCTGAGCCGTTTCAACAAGCCTTAAGAAGGCTCAAGCTGATGGCGAAATACGCTGTTGTTATTGAAAATGCACCGTTTGGCGTCGAATCAGCACAAAAGGCAGGCTTAAGATGCCTGGCGGTCGAAACATCTTTGCCAAAGATTTATTTAAAAAAAGCAAGCAGTGTATTTAAATCGATCAAAGATTTACGAGCACGTGTCCAATTGAGTCATTCCGGCACTGCAAAAAACTAATATTTTTGCTGTGCCTTTTTAACAATTGCTTATAATAATGCCGGGGTAAAATGATGAACGACAAAAATTTTCTTATTCTTGTCAAGAAAAGCATGTACAAGTTTTTTTTTCTGGAGAGGCGCAGTCAAAAAACTCAAAAAGAGATGACGCTTAATACCTCCATCCGCGCAAATTTTAAAAAAGCCCATGACGCGCATTATAAAACAGTCCAGGAGATTGAACGGGTCTTAAAAAAATATAAGGTTTGTTATGTCCGGCGTTATCGCGGCCGAAAAGTCAATTACGATCAATTTGATTTTGTTATTACCGTTGGCGGTGATGGGACGTTTTTGGAAGCGGCACGAAATATAACCCAGCAAATCATTTTGGGCGTCAATTCCGATCCGGAGCACAGTATTGGACGTTTTTGCGTTGCGAATCGGAAAAATTTTGCTGAGCTTTTTGCTCACATTGTTCGTGGGAATGTCAAAGTGAAGTCTTATCAACGATTAAACTTAAAGCTCAATACGAATCTTCCGATCAAAGTTCTTAATGATATGTTGATTTGTCATGCGAATCCCGCTGCGATGAGCCGCTATATTTTATCAATTGGCAAACGGCAGGAAGATCATCGAGGTTCGGGGTTATGGGTTTCGACTCCGGTCGGGTCATCAGGCGCAATTTATTCTGCGGGGGGCCAGGTCGTTGATTCGTTATCACGTCAATTTCAATATGGGCCCAGAGAGCTTTTTAGGAAAAATGAAATTCGATACCAGCTCACAGGCGGTCTGATTGATTTTACGAAACCGGTGGTCATCCGTTCGATGATGCGCCATGGTGTCATTTTTATTGACGGTGCGCATGTCCGCCTGCCATTCGGTTTTGGTTGTATCGCAAAAATAACAATATCGAAAACACCGCTCAAGACAATCGATCCTATGGATCAAAAAAAACCGTGACCAGAAAAGCTATTTTACTGATTTCCCATGGCAGCCGTTCTCGTGAAGCCCGCTTTGAAGTCAATGAGCTTTCACGTGCGATTTTAAAGAAAATAAAATGTGATATTCTTGTCTGCGCATTTTTAGAGATCAGTAAACCTGATATTATGCAGGGAATTGAAATATGCGAAAAAACGAAAGCAACGGAAATTACAGTTCTTTTAAATTTTCTGAATTCTGGACGGCATGTCAAAACGGATATTCCTAAGATTTTAAAATTGGCCAAAAAGAAATTTCCGCACTTAAGCTTTGTTTTAACTCCGCCATTAGGGCAGCACCTCAAAATTCCAGCGTTATTTTGTGAACGGCTCAATCATCGTTTAAAAAATAAATAAACACAATGGCGCATCTTAAAAATTTTTCAAATACACTGATCGATTGGTACCGCGGTACGTGCCGTGATCTTCCCTGGCGGCATACCGGTGATCCCTATAAGATTTGGATTTCCGAAGTGATGTTGCAGCAGACAACCGTGAAAGCCGTTATTCCGTATTATCAGAAATGGATTAAAGTATTCCCAAATGTCATGACAGTATCACATGCATCACTGGATAAAATTCTGAAATCCTGGCAGGGATTGGGCTATTATCAGCGTGCAAAAAATATTCAAAATGCCGCAAGGCTCATCGTGAAAAAATATGCCGGAAAAATCCCGGAAGACTTTAAGCAGTTGCGAGAACTTCCCGGTTTTGGGCCTTATACAACGGGCGCAGTTTTAAGTATTGCTTTTGATAAACGGTTTCCCATTATTGACGCCAATGTCCGCCGTGTTGTCATGCGGCTTTTAGAGATTGGAGGCCAGGCAACAACAGAGCACGATGGAAAAATCCTGAAATTCTTAGACCGGGTTATGCCGCATTCCGAGATGAAATATTTTAATCAGGCTCTTATGGAATTGGGGGCCCTGGTTTGTCGAAGCCGGGAACCGTTATGCGGCCAATGCCCGGTAAAAGGATATTGTTGTGCGTATAAAAAAGGGATTCAGGAAATTATTCCAGAAACTAAAAACGTTAAGATCAAGAATATTAAAGCGGTCATTGGTGTTATTGAATCCCGCGGGAAATATTTTATTCAAAAAAGACCCAAAACGGGCTTACTGGCCAATTTATGGGAGTTTCCCGGGGGGAAGATTGAAAAAAGAGAAACGCCCCGGGAAGCCTTACTGAGAGAACTGAAAGAAGAGTTGGGCGTTACTTTAACGAAGTCTAAACCTCTTATGCAAGTTGACCATTTTTATACGCAGTATCGGGTCAAACTTCATGTGTTTTCCTGTCATGTCGATCCTTTGCCAAAATCTGATCAAACACATTGCTGGGTCAATCTGTCTCAAATCCAGAAATTTCCTTTTCCATCGGGCAGCGCAAAAATCGTTGATCATTTGCTAAAAAATCAAAGCAAGTTAAAATTTAGCCGATTTCATCAAATGATTTGACAAGTTTGGTATTTTTACCGAGAATGTTCCCCTATTTTATGAAAGAGAAATAATGAATAACTTAAAGCAAAAAATATCACAACTGTTAAAGTTATCGATTGGCAAATCACCCGAAAAGATTATCAAGCTGTCGTTTGAGCAATTCGGGAAGCGGGTGAACTTTGCTTCGAGTTTAGGCGAAGAAGACCAAGTGATCACAGATATGATCGCAAAGGTTGCGCCCGCCATTGAGATTTTTACGCTTGATACGGGCCGTCTTTATCAGGAAACGTATAGTCTCCTTGCCAGGACACAAGAACGTTATAAGCTTCATTATAAAATTTATTTCCCCGAAGCTGCAACCGTTGAGAAAATGGTTCAGGAAAAAGGGATCAACCTTTTTTATGAAAGCGTTCAGAATCGTAAGTTGTGCTGCCATGTCCGGAAAGTCGAACCTTTGCAAAGAGCTTTAAAAAACGTTGATGCCTGGATTTGCGGTCTTCGAAAAGGACAATCTGTCACGCGTCAGGAGACAGAAATCTTTGAATGGGATGAAGCGAATCATAAAATTAAAGTTAATCCTTTGGCAAATTGGTCTCTTGAGGATATCCATAAATATATCTCTGACAATAATATTGATGTTAACCCGCTTCATGCGAAAGGGTTTATTAGTATTGGCTGCCAGCCTTGCACGCGGGCGGTTAAGCCCGGCGAAGATATCCGCGCCGGCCGTTGGTGGTGGGAAAGGCCGGATCAAAAAGAGTGCGGCTTGCATTTTCATAAATGATATGACAGCAAAGAGCTTTGGGCACAAAATTTGTGCTCGGACAGGCCTCGCTCCGAGGCTTTTCTTTAACAATTATTTTAATGAAAGCTTCGGACTGCGGAAGTCGCACTTAATTTTGTGCCCAAAACTCTCTTTAAAGTTAACCAATATTTGAATTAAAAATCTTAAGGATTAAAATAGTGAAAAATAATATCGATAAATTGGACGCGCTCGAATACCAGAGTGTTTATATTTTACGCGAAGCTTACCGTGAATTTAAAAGCTTGGTCATGCTTTGGTCAATCGGAAAGGACAGCACAGTTCTTTTGTGGCTGGCGCGAAAAGCTTTCTTTGGTCATGTTCCGTTTTCACTCGTTCATATTGATACAGGCTACAAGATTCCGGAGATGATTCAGTATCGCGATAAACTCGCGCGGGAATGGAAATTAAATATGGTTGTCGGCCAAAACAAAGCTGCTTTGGAGGCCAAGCAAACTTTCCCTGATGGTAAACTCGACCGTTTAAGCTGCTGCAAGGCGCTTAAGACCGAAGCCCTCAAACATACCTTGGCCGGTGATTGGCCGCGCATGCGCATGGATCACAAAAGTGGAAAATATGTTTTGGACACGAACAAAGAACCATATACCGGCGTCATTGTCGGCGCGCGGGCCGATGAAGAGGGAAGCCGTTCCAAGGAGCGTTATTTTTCGCCGCGCGACAAGAAAAACGATTGGGATGTGGGCGACCAGCCGCCGGAATTATGGAATCAGTTTAAAACCGATTTCGCGCCGGGCACGCATGTGCGTATTCATCCGTTACTCGATTGGACGGAATTAAATATTTGGGAATACATCGAACGCGAAAAAATCCCCATTACCAATCTTTATTTCGATCAAGGGACCGGCAAACGTTACCGTTCGCTTGGCTGCTATCCTTGCACTACACCGATTGATTCAACCGCGAAAAATGTCCACGCCATCGTTGAGGAACTTCGCTCCGGAAAATTCGCCAACATCGCTGAACGTTCCGGCCGCGCCCAGGATAAAGAAGATTGGGGCGGGTTGGAGGCGTTACGACGCGCGGGGTATATGTAATGGAAAAAATACTTACAGGGATCACATTCTATTTTTGCTTGCCAATCTTCATAATTTCTTTCTTAATTTTATTTATTAGTATTTTTGTTTCTAAGAGAGACGATGTTTCCTATTTAAGTTATTTTACTAACATTTTTAAATATGGTTTGTTTTGGTATTTTACTAAACCCGAGTACTATTATAAGAAGTATTTTGCCAATAAATTTTTATTAATATATTTTATCGGAATATTTACACTTCTAATGCCGTGTTTTTTTAGTTTACTAATATTTAACTGGCAAGACACTATTCGTGAAATTAAGGGTATTGAAAAATTATGCCATTTTTTATTTATCATGAGCTGGCTATTTTTTGTATTTTCAAATTTCGCATTGAAACGCACAGACCTCCCATTTTCAAAAACTTTCTTTTTCTCGGAGGGTATTGAGCAATATGGGTTGTTTTGGCAGTTTAAAAAGCCAGAAATATATTATCAAAAATGGTATGCAAAATACTCAATGATTCCGTGGTTTGTTGGAATAATCGTATGCTTTGTTGGACTGATTTCTTCATTAAATAAGTAAACGGTAGATATTATGAATACATTTCGCGAAAGAATGAATGTTGTTATCGTCGGCCATGTCGATCATGGCAAAAGCACGATCGTGGGCCGGCTTTTAGCGGATACGGGCTCGCTCCCTCAAGGAAAACTTGAGGAAGTCAAAGCCCGCTGCGAAAGAAACGCCAAACCGTTCGAGTATGCATTTTTGCTGGATGCCTTAAAAGACGAACAGATGCAAGGGATCACGATCGATACAGCGCGATGCTTTTTCAAATCGAAAAAACGCGATTATATTATTATTGATGCTCCCGGGCATATCGAATTTTTAAAGAATATGGTGACCGGCGCGGCGCGCGCGGAAGCAGCGCTTTTAACCATCGACGCTAACGAAGGCATTCGTGAAAACTCCCGCCGACACGGTTATATGTTGTCGTTTTTGGGGATCAAGAATGTCGCGATCTGCGTCAACAAAATGGATTTGGTCGGTTATGATCAGAAAGTATTTGAAGAGATCAAAAAGGAATATTTGAGTTTTTTGGAGGAAATCAAAGTCGTCCCAACTTATTTTATCCCGGTTGCGGCATTTGAAGGAGTGAATGTCGCCGTGAAATCAAAGAAAGAAATGCCATGGTACAATGGCCCAAGCATCTTGGAAGCGATTGACGATTTTAACAAACCGGCGCCGCGGCACGTTTTTGATTTTCGTTTTCCGGTCCAGGATGTTTATAAATTTACAGAGGATGGTGATGACCGACGAATTGTTTCGGGGCGTGTGGAATCTGGAACCATCAACGTGGGTGATGATGTGGTTTTTTTGCCATCTAAAAAACGTTCTCGCGTTTCGAGCATTGAAGGGTTTAATGTCTCGAAGCAAAGTGAAGCCTTTGCCGGACAGAGTACAGGTTTTTCCCTTGATACCCAGATCTATATCCGGCCCGGTGAGATCATGTGTAAGCCCAAAGAACGGCTTCCTCATGTGACCTCAAAGGTCAGGGCCAATATCTTTTGGATGGGGGCCGAGCCTTTTGTTCAGGGAAAAACTTATAAGATCAAATTAGCAACACAACATGTCCCGGCGGTTTTAGCAAAAGTTATCAATGTCCTGGATGCTTCCGAACTTTCATCTGTTTCGAACAAAGCCCAAGTTGATCGTCATGACGTCGCGGAATGTATTATTGAAACCCTAAAGCCCATTGCTTTTGATGAAGTTGGGCAAATCCCCGAAACTGGACGCTTTGTTATTATTGATAATTATGAAATTGCCGGGGGAGGAACAATTCTGGCTCCGGTTTTTGAAGATAATACTGTCATTGGAGATTATATTCAAAAGCGCGAATACTTCTGGGAGAAAAGCGAAATATCGCCGGCTCTTCGCGCCGAAAAATACAAACATAAATCCGCCCTGGTGATTCTGGCCGGGCCGGCTGATACCGGTAAACAAAAAATCGCCAAATCTCTGGAGCGGGAACTTTTTTCAATGAATAAGTTCTCGTATTTTCTTGGCATCTCAAATCAGATTTTGAATTCCGGTTCCGGTAGTACCGACAAAACCATCAACCGCATTGAGCACCTTCATCAATTGGGCGAGCTGGCCCATGTGATGAACGATGCCGGATTAATTGTTGTGACCAGTATCAGTGATATCGAAGAATATGAATTAAATATTTTAAAATCGCTTAACCGCCCCAACCCGACAATTGTTGTGAATGTCGGGGAGAACCGGTTTCCTGACGGAACCGTTGATCTTATTCTCGAAGAAAATGCTGACCCATCCCTGGGAACGGCAAAGATCCTTGATCTTTTGAAACGTTCTATCATGCTTGATCCCGAATATAACATTTAGAAGCGCAAAAAAAATCTTGACAACTCAAACTGCAATCGCTATGTTAGTGTCTAAATAAGCTTTGTTTAAACGTATTTCAAATTTTCCGGCAGCCAAAGCTTACAACATTAAAACGTTTATGGATATAAATGATAGAAAAGATTGTTGAGAAAAACGGCGAAAAAATCGTCGAAGTGCGTTCGGATGGCGGCAAGCTTCTTTTTATTAAGACAAAAGCCGGCTACGAAATGAAATGCCCGCGGACGAAGCAAATCTGCCTTATCAAGTATCAAGAGATGATGTCCGATTGTTTGCAGTGCTGGGCGGAAAGATCCGGAGGAGATAAAAATCCGTTTTTCAGCGGGCCGGCAGCAAAAGAAGCAAGTGAAAAGAAATTTATAGGTAAAACTGTTTAAAAGATTTTAGTTAGCATCCGAAGTATAGAGGCCTAGAGCCCATTTCGAAGTTCGAAATGGGCTCTTTTTATTAAATCGAAGAGGCTCGAGATCGTGAATCCCAAGCCCAATTAAACGAAAGGAGGAAAGCATTTAATTTATATCATTGGGATTAAGGGAAAGTATAACCCTGAGCGAATACTCCGGTTTTTAAACAGGGGATGAGTCGAAGGGTTAATTAATCACGGCTAAAACGAGGTAAAAAATGAAAAATTATTTTAAGTATTTTTTTGTGATATGTATCGGGATGAGCGTGATGCCGCGGCCTGCGGGGGCTGAAAGCCTGGAAGATATCAAAGCCATGATGCAGCAGATGAAGGCGGATTATGAGGAGAAGATAAAGGCATTGGAAGCCAAAATCGATGAGATAGGAACTAAACAGCAAGAGCAAATGGCCCGTGTCGATGAAAAGATCGAAAAAGAAATGTTGGACGTTGATTACGTCGGACGGAACAACGCACCTGTCGGAAAAGGCGGGCTCCTGGTTAAAAATCCTTTTGGGTTTGGCAGCGTCTCTTTGGGTGGTTATGTCGATTTTGTTTATAAAGACTTCGAAGATACGGACTCAACTTTCGATCAGCACCGCTGGATCATCAATATCGGCGCGGAATTGGCCGAACGGTTAAGGTTTAATTCCGAATTTGAAATTGAGCACGGTGGTCCTGATGCTGCGGGTGGCGGGGAGGCCAAGGTTGAACAAGCCTTTATGGATTATTTGATCAATGATGCCATTAATCTTCGTGCCGGTGCGCTTTTGGTGCCGTTTGGCCGATACAACCTGTATCATGATTCCGACCTGCAGGATTTGACGGACCGGCCTATTGTCGCCCGGGATGTCATCCCGACAACATGGACCGAATCAGGGGTGGGGATCTTCGGTGAATTCGACCCAAGTATTGCAAGTAAAGATATTAACCTTGGATATGAACTTTACGTCACTAACGGGTTGGGGACGGGATTTACGGACACAGGTTTAAGCGCATCCCGAGGAAGCATCAAACTGGATAATAATGAGGATAAGGCAATGGTTGGAAGGTTGAAAGTCAGCCCTGCTATCGGCCATGAGATCGGCTTAAGCAAATACTGGGGAGAATATAATAAGATCGAAGATCGTATTGACGGTACAGGCGTAGATTTTTTAAGCACCTGGGGACCACTGGAATTGGTAGGAGAATATGCTTACTTCGGCATTGAGGAATCGCCGACAGCGGCAAGTGACCTTTCGAACTATTTTCAAGGCGCCTATGCCCAGGCCAACTACCATTTTTGGCCGAAGTTTTTTGACAATACGTTTTTAGGGCGTGGTTTTAAGAATCCGACCTTAACCTTTGTCAATCGTTATGATTGGGCGAGGATCGGCGATGATTCCGATGCCAATTCCGGTGACAATGAAGAGGATCGATATACGGTGGGACTAAATTACCGGCCGATAGAAAGTTTTGTCGTGAAATTCGAATACCAGTGGAACCATACCAAAAATGAGGCGCTAGAAAACGGAGATAATAACGGTTTTGTAACCTCGGTCGCAATGGGATTTTAGGATTTAGGGCCAGGCCATGCACCGCATGGCCTGGCCCTAGGAGAACACCTAAAGAGATGATATGAAAAATAAATCTAAAATTATTGCGGTTTCATTTGTTTGTTTCTTTGTGTTTGTTTCATCATTGACGAATGCAGAAACTTTGTTGAGCATCAATGAGGGGTTAAAGAATGCTTTTCCAAACGCTACGGATTTTAAAAGAAACGCCGTGACCTTATCGGAAGCTCAGCGTCAGGATATCGAAAAAAAGGCGGATATCTCCTTTGAAACGCACCCTCTCGAAAATGTCGTTTTATTTACCGCACTCATGGACGACAAAATCCTGGGTTACGCTTTTGAGGATACCGTCAATGGCAAGTGGGGTCCCATACACTATCTTCTCATCCTTGATCCCGAAGGTAAGATTATGAACGTCCATGTCCTGGATTTTAAAGAAAAGCGCGGACGGCCAGCGGCCAAGAAGAGTTTTACAAATCAATTCATCGGAAAGAATATCACCAATCCATTACGGTTGCGGCGCGATATCAACGGCGTAACGGGCGCGACCATCACCTCCACATCGTTGACCGACGGCATCCGAAAATTGCTCTATCTATTTGAAGAGATAAAGAAAATGTGATAGGGTATCGGCACGGTAAGCATCTTTTTATGAGATGAGGTATCTTCAGACACCGCAAGGCGTCTTTATTCTTTGACGAAAGATTGGTGATGCGAATACTTTTGACAAACGATGATGGAATTTATTCTGATGGCATATTTGCTGCTTGGAAGGAATTAAAAAATCTGGGGCAGGTGACGGTTGTTGCGCCGGATTCCGAGCGCAGCTCCATGGGACATGCCATCACCTTATCGCATCCGATTTTTGTCAAAAAAATCAATCGGTATGGAAAATTTTTTGGGATTGGAACTTCCGGAACTCCGGCGGATTGTGTGAAGTTTGCCCTGGCGGAAGTTTGCGATCAGAAACCCGATCTGATCGTGTCAGGCATTAATCTGGGTCCCAATGAAGGCTGCAGTGTTATTTATTCCGGAACAGTTGCCGGGGCGCGAGAAGGGGCGATCAATGGAATCCCTTCCCTGGCCGCTTCGCTGGCAACCTTTACGAATCCCGATTTTACGGTTGCCGCAAAATTCATTGCACGAATCGCCCGCAGAATACCAAAATTACAAATCCCGTTTCAAACATTCTTGAATGTGAATATCCCCAATGTTTCCGCACAACATATCAAAGGTGTTCGCCTGACATGGCAGGGAATGACTCCGATTCATGGGGATTTTATAAAACACCTGGATCTCAATCATAAGGCTTGCTATCAGATGACAGGCCGTGTACCGAAACCACCGAAAAAATTGGGCAATGATATCTATGCGTTGTCACGAAATTATATTACAATCACCCCGATTCAGTGTAATACGACGAATGACACGTTCCTCAAAAGTAAAAGTCTTCAAAATGTAAAATTTTGATCCGCTGACCACTGCTTAAGGAAATATTTCTTTCGTATTTCCTTTTGTCAAAAATCACCGTAAAATAAAAGCAAATGGTATCCGAACATCAAATCTTAAACGCGCGCATTTTGATCGTTGATGACCAAAAGTTAGATGTTTTGGTTTTGGAAAAAATCTTAAAATCCGCCGGTTACCATCAAATCCTTTTTGTCAGCGATTCCCGGCAGGCAACAGCCGCTTATCAACACTACCACCCGGATATCATTCTTCTTGATTTGAATATGCCGTATCGGGATGGATTTGCGGTCATGGAGGAGCTCAAAAATATTGAAAAAGAAAGCTATCTGCCAATTTTGGTTTTAAACGGAGAATCCGCTCAGGAAAAACGTTTGCGCGCTCTTCAATCCGGCGCGAAAGATTTTTTAAGCAAACCCTATGAAGGAGTCGAAGTTTTAACCCGGATTCATAACATTCTCGAAGTTCGCATGCTGCATAATCAGATTCGCGATCAAAACCGTATTCTTGAGACAAAAATCCTAGAGCACACAAAAGAACTTCGCGATACGCGCCTTGATATTATTCACCGGCTCGCACGAACGGCAGAATATCGTGATAATGAAACCGGCATTCATATTATGCGCATGAGCCGCTACTGCGCCTGTCTGGGGGCAGCGGCAGGAATGAGCGAGCCGCAGTGCGAACTTCTTTTGCATGCCAGTCCATTGCACGATATTGGAAAGATTGGCATCCCTGATGATATCCTTCTAAAGCCCGGCAAGTTAGATGCGGCGGAATTTGAAATTATGAAAACACATACGACGCTGGGCGCCGAACTCTTATCGGGCAGCAGTTTTGCGCTTATGAAAATGGCGGCCATCATTGCGTTAACACATCATGAAAAATGGGATGGAACAGGGTATCCCAAAGGTTTGAGAGGAGTGAATATTCCCCTCGTTGGGCGTATTGCCGGAATATGCGATGTGTTTGATGCTCTCACTTCGCGCCGGCCTTATAAAGAACCCTGGCCGGTGCAAAAGGCGGTTGATCACATTCAAAAGGATTCCGGGATGCACTTTGATCCCAGGCTTGTTGAATATTTTCTAAAAGTTATTCCTGAAATAAAAAACATCCGGACTTATCATAACGAAGAGGTATCAATCTAAAGGGACGTACCCCGTTCTTCACCCCTTGTGCCTGTTCCCCCCATGTTGAGGCTGGGTCACACAAAATTGATATCGACGAGAGTTTTTTGTCATCCCCGAATGCTTCAGCGAAGCAGCCCCCGCAGGGGGTAATCGGGGATCTAAAACTCTCGTCGGGTATTCCCGCTGGAGTTGACCCCCGCATTAGCAATAGAGATCCCCGCTTTCCTGCCTGCCGGCAGGCAGGCGCGGGGATGACAGAGCGGGGGCGGGAATGACAAATCTATTTGACCCAGTCTAGTTAGCAGGAGGGACAGACCCAAACATAAATCAGGGTGCGTCCCTAAACAATGACATATTCAGCTTGCTTTAAAAAAATGAAAATAATATAATAGCGCGCCTTAAAAGATATTTCGAGAATAGTGGTTTTATCATTGCATATGTTAAATTCCGCAAAACTGATCGTCGATGGAAAAACCTACGAGTTTCCCATTATTGTTGGGAGCGAAGGGGAAAAGGCAATCGATATTGCCAAACTTCGCGGTGATTCCGCATTGATTACCCTTGATCCCGGTTATGGAAATACCGGTTCGTGTTTGAGCTCGATAACATTTATCGATGGAGACCGGGGAATTTTACATTATCGCGGATATCCCATTGAACAAATTGCTGATCGTGTGACCTTTGTTGAAACCGCCTATCTATTGATTTATGGTGAGCTTCCCACTCAAGCACAACTCAATAAATTTTCAAATTCATTTGCTGAACATGCACGAATTCATGAAGATATGATCAGTTTCTTTCATGGCTATCCATCGTCAGGCCACCCCATGGGAATTCTCTCAGCCATGGTCTGTTCCTTATCCGCGTATTACCCGGGACTCGGAAATCCCAAGCCTTCCAAAGATGATATTGACAAGATTGCCGTTCAACTGTTGTCAAAGGTCAGAACAATCAGTGCTTTTTCCTACCGCAAATCTAAAGGGTTACCCATCATTTATCCAAGAGATGATCTTAAATATATTCCCAATTTCCTCCATATGATGTTTTCATTGCCGGGTAAGGATTATAAAATCGACTCCGATGTTGTGAGCGCGCTTCGAACGCTTTTGATCCTTCATGCGGACCACGAACAAAACTGCAGCACCTCGACGGTGCGTATGGTGGGAAGTTCACAGGCGAACCTCTTTGCCTCTGTTGCGGCCGGAATTTGTGCTCTCTGGGGGCCATTGCATGGGGGGGCCAATCAGGAAGTTGTTGAAATGCTGGAAATGATTTACAAAGACGGCAACGATATCAAAAAATATGTCAACATGGCAAAAGATAAAACAAAAAATTTTCGTTTGATGGGTTTTGGCCACCGTGTTTACAAAAATTATGATCCGCGGGCGATCATCATCAAAAAACAATGTGATATTTTATTGAAAAAACTGGGCATTCAGGATCCATTGCTTGATCTTGCGCTGAAACTCGAGGACATTGCGCTCAAAGATGAGTATTTTATCGAAAGAAAGCTTTACCCGAATGTTGATTTCTACAGCGGAATCATTTACCGTGCCATCGGAATCCCAACGAATATGTTTCCCGTCATGTTTGCCATCGGCCGCATGCCCGGTTGGATCGCCCATTGGAAAGAAATGATTGAAGATCCGGCAACGAAAATCGGCCGGCCACGCCAAATTTATATCGGCTCACCGAAGCGTGATTTTATTCCAATCGATCAACGAGAATAGTTTTCAATTCCAATAAACATTTCAATTTCTTAACAGGAGGATATGCGTGATTAAATTTTATCCAACAGCAAAATTTGACAGGGATGCCGCAATCCTGATGATCAGCAAAGAGCAGCTGGACAAGAAACGTTTTGAATTTTCAAACGACGCAATCAAGTCCGAGATCTTATCGTTGTCAAAATCAGGACGATTTTCCGCTGATACCGATGAGCTGTTTCCCATCAATTGGAGCGGAAGATTGATCCTGACCCTTGGCATCGGAAAATCCGAGTCGATGACGCCGACAGCATTTCGTATCAGCGTTCGAAAAGCTCTATTATCCAGCTATCTCAAAAAGATCAGTGATATTGAAATCATTGCCCATCTGCAAATACCGTTTATTATTCATGGGATTATTGAGGCCGTTATTCTGGGAACGTATGCCTGGAAAAAATATGTGACGGATGAGAAAGAAACAAAAGAGGTCTCTTCAAAGGCCTATCATATCGTGGCCAGTCCACAGAAATCTTACGAAGAGGCGATGACGATTTGTGAAGGTGTGAATGCGGCCCGCGATCTCGTGAATGATAACGCGGATACCGTGACATCGGATCGTCTGGAAAGGGTTATTAAAGACATTGTGCGTGACCGGAAAAATATTTTGCTTGAAATTTTAAACCGCAAGGACATGGAAACCAGGGGATTGGGGTTGCATCTGGCCGTCAATCAGGCAAGCCGTAAGGAGCCGAAGTTGATTATCGTTAAATATCACGGAGCAACAAAAGATTCTGATTATACGGCGCTCATTGGCAAGGGGATCACCTTTGATACCGGCGGGCTTAACCTTAAACCGACGGGTTATATGGAAACCATGCGCACCGATATGAGCGGTGCGGCGGCGGTCATCGGAGCGTTAAAAAATGTTGTCGCGCTCAATTTAAAAAAGAATATTATCTTTGCGGTTGCGATTGCCGAAAATGCTATTGGATCGGGATCGTTTAAACCCGGAGATGTCTTTAAAAGTTATAGCGGGAAAACCGTTGAAATAGGAAATACGGATGCGGAAGGCCGGCTGGTTTTGGCGGATGCAATTTCGTATGTGAATAAAAATTATAAACCCGCACGGATTATTGATTTTGCCACGCTCACCGGAGCCTGTGTGATTGCGCTGGGGCATGACTATTCCGGTTTGATGTCAAACAATGAGGATCTGGTTAAGAAACTTCTTTCATCTGCGGAATTAACCGATGATCGCGCCTGGCAGCTTCCCATTTATCCGGAACTCAAAGATCATGTGAAATCTCCGATTGCGGATATTAAAAACACAGGGCTTAAAGGTGCGGCCGGTGCGTTATCGGCAGGAGAATTTTTACGGCAGTTTACGGATGATACACCGTGGGCTCATTTTGATATTGCGGGAACGGCATTTGTCCAGGAGCAGGGACGGTTTTATTATGGTCATGGGGCAACGGGTGTGGGGGTAAGGCTGATAACGGATTATTTGATAAGGAATTAGAATTGACGTGATAAATTGTTTTCCGCTGGTTGAAATATGTTTTTCGCTTCAATGAAAACGCGGTATAATGTCTTTGCGATAGCGATCATTTCCTAAAACATTTTTACGAAAGGGGATTTTCTTATGATAAACGCGGTCATTGGAAAGCAACTCATGATTTCCATTCATAATAAGGTCGGGGCATTGGCCGAAGCCTGCGGGATTGTGGCGGATGCCGGGATCAATCTCATTGCCGTTTGTGGTTATGTGATCGATGATAAGGGTTTTATTGTGTTTGTGACGGAAGACAACAAAAAAGCTTCCAAAACGTTAAAATCAAAAAATTACGATGTTCGTGAGGAAGAGGTGATCCTGGCCAGTGTGGATAACAAACCCGGGACGCTCAAAGATATTACAGAGAAAATCGCGAACGTTGGCGTTGATATCACGCTGCTTTATGGGAGTGTTGAGCAAAAGGGAAAGACAAGCAAAATTGTTATTGTCACGGAAAATAATACAGTGGCCATGGCAGCGCTTCAATGATGGCGCAGGATCTCTAACACACGAGGAGGAGGAAAGATGGAACTATTCTTTTTCATAATCATGGCGGTTATTGTGCTTTTCTTTTCCGGCATTCGCATTGTAAGACCGACCCACCGGGGGCTTATTGAAACATTGGGAAAATATTCAAGGTTTGCTTCAATGGGTTTTAATTGGATCGTACCGTTCATTCAACATATGTATGTCGTTAATATTACGGAACAGATGGTTGATGCGGAATCACAAGAAATCATCACGAATGATAATCTCAATGCCCGTGTTGATGCTCAAGTGTATTTCAAAGTTAAATCGGATGAAAGCAGTGTTAAAAATTGTCAGTATAATGTCGGGAATTATCAATGGCAGATCGTCAATCTTGCTCGAACAACTCTTCGTAACATAATTGGAACAATGACCCTAAAATCCGCTAATAGTGAACGAGGAAAAATCAATGCGAATCTCCTTGAAATTCTTCTGCGCGAAACGAGGGAGTGGGGCCTCGAAATCGTAAGAGCCGAGCTTAAAGAAATTGACCCACCCAAAGATGTTCAAGAGACCATGAACAAGGTTGTCAAAGCTGAGAACGAAAAGATCGCGGCGATCGACTTTGCGTCCGCAACAGAAACAGTTGCCGACGGTCAAAAACGTGCTGAAATAAAGAAAGCGGAAGGTATCAAGCAGGCAAGGATTCTACAGGCCGAAGGGGAAGCGCAGGCCATTAAGCTCGTTAATGAAGCGGCCAATCAATATTTTGTCGGCAATGCCCAGATCTTAAGAAAACTTCAAGCGGTTGAGAATGCCCTGGAAGATAATGCCAAGATCATTGTCCCCGCAGGGACCGATCTGGTCAATGTGATTGGAGATTTGGCAGGAATCGTTCCGATCAAAAAAACGTGAGTGAGTTAAGGTAACCGATACAAAAGTAGTGGATGATTGCCGGGCCCCTCCTCCGCCATGGTACATGGCGGAGGAGGGGCCCAATTTTTATTCCAACATAACAATATGTCAAAATGAGAAAATTCGTTGAATGTCAGTTTTGAAAGGGGTAAGATATCGTCATGGTCAATCAAAGGGAGGCATTTTAGATGTCATACCGCAACGAATTCGATAGTATGGGTGAAATAAAAGTTCCCCGCGAGAAATATTACGGCGCTCAAACAGCGCGGTCCTTACAGAATTTTAAAATTGGCGGTCAACAATTTCCAAAATCATTTATTCGAGCTTTTGCAATCCTCAAAAAAGCCGCGGCCATGGCCAATAAAGAATTGAAAGTATTAGATTCAAAAAAAGCCGATTTGATCATGGAAGCGGCACAAGAAGTTATTGACGGAAAATTCGATGATCATTTTCCGCTTGTCGTTTGGCAAACCGGAAGCGGCACACAAACCAACATGAATGTCAATGAAGTCATTTCCAATCGCGCCATTGAGCTTGGCGGGGGGAAAATCGGCAGTAAAAATCCCATTCATCCCAATGACCATGTCAACTGCGGCCAATCGACCAATGATGCGTTTCCAACGGCGATGCACATTGCCACCCTCGAAGAAATTCATGAAAAACTCATCCCCGCACTGCGAAAACTTCAAGCGGGCTTATATAAAAAGTCCAAAGAATTTAAATCGATCATCAAGATTGGCCGAACACATTTAATGGATGCAACGCCGCTGACATTGGGGCAGGAGTTCTCCGGTTATGTCCAACAATTGACCAATGGATTGGAGCGTATCGAATCGTGCTTGCCGCGTCTTTATGAGTTGGCCATTGGCGGAACCGCTGTTGGAACAGGGTTAAATGCGCACCCCCAATTTGCGAAAACGGTTTGCAAGCATGTTTCAGGGCTAACAGAAAAACCCTTTAAATCATCAAGAAATAAATTTGAATCTTTGGCCGGCAATGATGCGATGGTGGAAGTCAGCGGTGCTTTAAAAACAATCGCTGTGTCCTTGATGAAAATTGCAAACGATATTCGCTGGCTTGGCTCAGGTCCACGCTCGGGGATCGGGGAGATCAGTTTACCGGAAAATGAACCCGGAAGTTCCATGATGCCGGGAAAGGTCAATCCCACGCAGTGTGAGGCGATGACCATGGTTTGCGCGCAGGTCCTGGGCAATGATGTGACGGTTAATATCGCGGGAGCCGGCGGAAATTTTGAGCTCAATGTTTTTAAACCCGTGATCATCTACAACGTGTTAGAGTCGATAACGCTCTTGTCGGACGCCTGCGAAAGCCTTCAGGCGCATTGCGTGGCGGGAATCAAAGCCAATAAGATGAATATTGAAAAACATCTGAACAATTCACTTATGCTCGTGACGGCTTTGAATCCCCGCATCGGATACGATAAAGCCGCGCAGGTTGCAAAAAAAGCGCACAAAGAAAATACGACATTAAAACAGGCGGCCATCACACTCGGGTTTTTAACGGCGGCAGAGTTTGATAGTATTGTGCGTCCTGAAAAAATGCTTCATGCAAAGTGAGAGTTGCCATTGACAAAAGATTGGCCTGTCTTTATGCTTGAGTTGGTCCATTGAAACAAAATGTCGTGCCTATGAATAAAAAATCTCAGAGTGAGCGTCGTCAATATACGCGTGCCAAACGGGCCTTAAAGATTGAATACCGCCTTTATAAACATAAAGGCGTTGTTGTCGATGGAGCTTGGCAGACATCGGTGACCGAAAACATGAGCATTGTCGGGATTTTATTTAAGTCAGATATTCACTGCGTGATCGGTGATGTTATTGAACTCAGGGTTGTGATGTCAGGAATTTTGGATGTGTTTCGCGGGTTTGGTCGGGTTGTCAGAGTTGAAAAAAATAAAAAGAATTCGGGCTTTCTTACCGCCATTACGTTCGTTGATGAATCCAGCAAACTTGTCAAAACCAACATTCCCCTCTAACGCAGTTTGAAAATTATCCGTAATCTCATCGCTGTTCGAAAATAACAAAAGGAGCTGAATCCGTGTTTCATGACAAAAATTTATGGGAGATCATCCAAATGGGTGGTTTTGCGATGTATGTGCTTTTACTCTGTTCGATCATATCGTTTGCGGTTATGATCGAACGGCTTTTTTATTATTCCCGTCGTTCTCAAATCAGGCTGGAAGAATTTATGGACCATATCCGAGAGTTTCTTAAAAAAGGCAATATCAAATCCGCCCAGGAATATTGCGAACAGGGGCGGGCGCCATTTGTTAACGTTGTGCGCGCAGCCCTTGATGCATCGCATAAAAGTGAACAGGAAATAACAAACGCCACCGAACGGCAAATCGCCATCGAGATAAGGAAATTGGAAAAATATACCGCCATTGTCGGCACGATCGGCAGCATCGCGGTTTATATTGGTCTTTTTGGTACCGTGCTGGGGATTATCCGGGTCTTTCACGATATTGCGGCGAATTCTTCCGGTGCGACCAATGTCGTTATCGGGGGCATTGCGGAAGCGTTGGTCTGTACGGCGGCGGGCTTGTGTGTTTCAATTCCGGCGGTTGTGACGTATAATTATTTTACGAAACGAATCGATGGATTTATCACCGATATGGAATTATGCGCTTCTGAAATCAACGAGCTGGTTGGTGTTACGCACAAATGAAACGACGGCCTCGGTACTCTCACCTGATCACAGAAATCAATATTACGCCGTTTACGGATATCATCCTTGTCCTTTTGATTATCTTTTTGCTTGTTGCCCCCCTGATCATTCAATCCTCCATGCAAATCAGTTTGCCGGAAGCAAAAGCTGCGACGGCGCAAACGCCTAAAACGCTGACGATTGTTATTAGCAAAATTGGCGACGTCATGCTGGAGGGGGAGAGCTATAATCTGCAATATGACCTGGATCTTTTAAAGTTCAAGCTCTCAAAAGCAATTCATGGCGACAAGGACACATCGGTTTTGATTAATGCGGATGAGCGGACCAAATATGGCTATGTTGTTAAAGTTCTTGATATCACCACCCAGCTTAACGTCAAACATATTCAGTTGGGGGTCCGGACCATAAAATAAGATTTTAATTAAACACTACTTTTAAATTCCGTTACCAGTGCCTGTATCGTTGCCTTGGCATCGCCAAAGATCATGCGCGTGTTATCAAAATAGAAAAGTTCATTCTCAATGCCGGCAAATCCGGTGGCCATCGAGCGCTTAAGAACAAAAACCGCTTTGGCTTTATCCGCGTTGATGATCGGCATGCCATAGATGGGGCTTGATTTATCATGACGGGAGGCCGGATTGACAACATCATTGGCACCGATGACCATGCACACATCCACGGTTTCCATCGTGGGGTTGATGTTGTCCATTTCGACAAGCTGATCGTAGGAAACATTAGCTTCTGCGAGTAAAATATTCATATGGCCCGGCATCCGTCCGGCAACGGGATGGATGGCATATCGGACTTCCGCACCATTTTTCTCAAGCAATTCACCCAATTCACGAACCGCATGCTGGGCCTGGGCCACGGCGAGCCCATATCCCGGAACAAAGACAACCGAATGGGCAGCTTCTAAAACCAAATACACATCTTCGGGGCTGCTGGTTTTGACTTCGCCTTTAATAACAGTTCCGGTTTGTTTTTTAACAGCTCCGAATCCGCTGAATAAAACATTTTTAAGCGAACGGTTCATGGCCTTGCACATGATCTGCGTTAAAATAATTCCGCTGGCTCCCACGAGAGATCCGGCAACGATCAACAGGCTATTGATAATCACAAAACCGGTTGCCGCCCCTGCCATACCGGAATAGCTGTTAAGAAGAGAAATAACAACCGGCATATCTGCGCCGCCGATAGGGATAACAACCATAACGCCTAAAATCAATGAAAGAATAACAAGAGCGATGAATAAAGGATAGTTTGTCACCGGATTGATACAAAAAATAATGCCGCCCACAAGAACGGCCCCCAGCAAGAGGGAATTAAAAATATTTTGTCCGGTAAAACGAATTGGTTTTCCGGAAATAAATTTTTCTTCAAGTTTGGCCCAGGCAACCACACTTCCGGTGAAAGTCACGCCTCCGATCAAAACGGCTAAATATATGCTGATGGCCGTCAACAAAGAAGAGTTGGGCTGATAATGATAAGAAGCCCAGCCGACGATCAAGCTCGCTAAACCGCCGGAACCATTAAGAAGAGCCACCATCTGCGGCATGGCTGTCATGGCAACGCGAAGCGCCATCAAAATGCCAATGGCCGTTCCAATGGCAATTCCAACAGTGATCCATTGCCACTCCATAATGCCTTTGCTGAGCAGTGTGGCGATGATGGCGATAAACATGCCCCCTGCGGATAGCAAGTTTGCGCCGCGTGCGCTGACTGGAGAACTCATGCGTTTGAGTCCAATAACAAATAAGACCGACGCGGCAATATAAGAGAGGCTGATGAGAACTTCGCGGCTCACTTTTTATCTCCGGGCAATTTTGTTTTAAACATCTTTAACATGCGGTCAGTGACAACATAACCTCCCACAACGTTGACGGTGGCAAAAATAACGGCAAGGGTCCCCAGGATTGTGCAAAACGTGCTTCCCGGCGTCAGACCAACCGCCAAAAGCGCGCCGACAATTGTGATTCCAGAAATTGCATTCGAGCCGGACATGAGGGGAGTATGAAGAATGGAAGGGACTTTGGCAATCAATTCAACGCCTAAAAAAATCGAAATGACAAAAAGAAAAATCAAATCCAGGAGTGACAAAATATTTAATTGAGTTTCCATAAGGTGTCCTTATTTTTTCAATTGCGCGTTGACGATTTGGCCCTGATGGGTCACCAGACAACCTTTCATAATGTCGTCCTCTAAATTCAATTGAAATATTTTTGCGTCTTTATCCCAATATTCTTCGATAAAATTATGGAGGTTGGCAGAATACATTTGACTGGCGTTGACACAGACGCGGCCGGGAAGATTTCCCAAGCCGATCATAAGGACGCCGTTGATCAAAACTTCTTCATTGGGTTTTGAACCTTCGACGTTGCCACCCGATTCAACAGCCATGTCGACAATAATACTCCCGGGTTTCATTTGAGAAACCATATCCTTTGTGATAACGATGGGGGCTTTACGGCCGAAAAGCTGGGCTGTTGTGACAACGATATCAGATTGCGAGCATACCCTTGCCATGCCCTGGCGCTGTTTTTCAAGCTGCTCCGGTGTTAAAGCCTTAGCATAACCGTCTTTTGTTTGGCCGGTTTCACCCAGATCAATTTCGACAAATTTTGCACCGAGCGATTGAACTTGTTCTTTGACGACAGGGCGGGTATCAAACGCTTCGACGCGAGCGCCAAGACGTTTGGCGGTTGCGATGGCCTGCAGGCCCGCAACACCAGCGCCGATAATAAAGACACGCGTTGGATTGATTGTGCCGGCCGGCGTCATAAGCATGGGAAAGATTTTATGGGACCGTTCTGCCGCTAAGATGATGGCAACATAACCCGCAAGATTGGCCTGCGAACTTAACGCGTCCATCTTTTGGGCGCGGGTGGTACGCGGAATCATTTCCATGCTGATGGCGCTGATCTGGCATTTCGCAAACTCATCAACAAGGGCTTTTTCATTAAAAGGGTCAAGAAAACTCAGGTGGATAGAATTTTTCTTAAAAAATTTAATTTCTTCAAGAGGAGGTTTGCGAAGCCGCAAAATAAGATCGGCTGAGGAAAGAAGGTTCTGGCGATTGGATTCGATCGTGGCGCCAGTTTTTTTATAATCTTCATCGCTGATATTAATGGTTGAGCCAAGCCCAGACTCAACAACGATGTGAGCCCCGCGTTTGATAAGCCGGTCAACCGAGGAGGGAATGAAGGAAACGCGTTTTTCACCACTGTGAGTTTCTTTGGGAATACCGATAATCATGAATTCACGATAACAAAAGGTCTTGCAAAGTCAAGCGGTTATCCCAAATATTTTTTCTTTTGTCTTGTCTGCAAGACCTTTGTGTGTACAATGAAATTGCGAAATACGGAAAATGATAAATTAAAAACATAGAAGAGTGCAACACCCGATACCCACCACCTTTACAGCAAAGATCTCCATTTTTTTATCGAGATTTTTGAAAATCGGGAGGCAACCGCAGAAAGGTGCGGGGTATAAATCGCGCTGACAACTTATGTCGTAAAATGCGCTCCATAAGTTGTGCGTTCATTATGAGGAGGCAATATGGAAACATATTTCATGTTTGGAAAGTATACAAAAGAAGCTTTAGGGAAAATGAGTTCTGATCGGACACGAAAGGCCATGAGCATGATTCAGAAGTTCGGCGGCCATGTCAAATCCGCTTATGCATTACTCGGAGACAGTGATTTGGTTTTCATCGTGACCTTGCCCAACGCCGCGCAGGCAACGCTGGTTTCGATTGAACTGACCAAAATGACAGGTATTACTTTTAAGACATCACCCGCGATTCCCGTGGACCAGTTTGACAGCCTGATCAACCAATACAAAACAAAATAAGCGTTGGTGAAAAGAAAAAAGTCTCAAGTTTCAAGGCGGCGTTACAAGCGCATGCTGGATCGCATGCAGGCCAAAGAAGCCAAAAAGCCTCGGACGAAAAAAGAAATATGGTTTCTTTATATTCTGGAATGCAACGATGGCTCATTTTATACCGGGATTACAAAAGATATTGACCGTCGGCTCAAAGCGCATAAGGACGGCAGGGGAGCCAGCTACACACGCATGCACCGCCCGGTTGAGTTCATTTATCAAGAAAAACTTTTTAGCCGCACTCAGGCGCTCGTCAGGGAATTTGCAGTCAAGGCGTTAACAAGAAAGCAAAAGGAAAAATTGGTTAACGCTGAATTTTTTGACCGGATATCGAAGTCCATCTTCGCCCTGCCGTATTTTGGCGGGGCTTCGCCGAGATCTCGCCGAAATCAAACACAATAAGTATTTGATGAAGGCGGACAATCCTTTTAAAAGATTGCCTGCCCGCCAATTGTCGGTGCCTTGGGCAGGCGGGCTTCGCTCGCAATGACACCAAATGTGGAAGTCCAAACTATTTCTCGAACTATGCCTATTCAACTCGGAACCCCCGATCGGCCTTTACGTGTTGCCATTATCGGCAGCGGCCCCGGCGGTTTTTATGCCGCGGACGCGCTTTTTAATTCCGGTATGAATGTCAAAGTGGCCATGTTCGACCGATTGCCGGCCCCGTTCGGGCTGGTACGTTATGGTGTTGCCCCCGACCATCCTAAGATCAAAAATGTCATTAAGGTCTACGAAAAAGTCGCTGAGAAAAATGGTTTTAGTTTTCTTGGGAATATTACTATCGGAAAAGATTTAAGCGTGGACGAGTTGCGGACATTTTATGATGCCGTTATTTTTGCCTGCGGATCGCAGACCGAGAAACATATGGGGATCCCGGGAGAAGATGACCCCGCGAGCCATTCGGCAACGGAATTCGTCGCCTGGTACAACGGCCATCCGGATTTTCGCACCCGGGCCTTTGATCTCTCCGGAGAGTCTGCGGTTATCATCGGGCTTGGAAACGTGGCCATGGATGTGGCACGAATTCTATCAAAATCTGTTGATGAATTAAAGAATACGGATATCGCACAGCATGCCCTGGAAGTCCTTTCAACCAGCAAGATCAAAGAGATCCATTTGGTGGGCCGCAGGGGGCCGGTGCAGGCGGCCTTTACGCCCGCCGAACTTAAGGAATTCGGCGAACTTAACGATTGCCATCCGGTTGTCCGGCCGCAGGATTTGGAGATCAACGCCCAAAGCCGTGTGGAGTTGGATAATCCCAACCGTCCGGCTGTTAAAAAGAATTTCGAACTTTTAACTGAATATGCCGCACACGGCAGCTCTTCCCAAAAACAAAAACGCTGTTATTTTCACTTTTTAAAAAGCCCGGTTGAGTTTGTTTGTCGTGATAGTCTGAAGAAACTGATTTTAGAACGGACGGCGCTCAAAGGCGAACCGGGAGCTCAAAGCGCCGAAAACACAGGGATCAAAGAGGAATTGAAGTGCGACATCCTTTTTCGCAGCGTTGGCTATCGCGGAGTTCCGATTCCCGGAGTTCCTTTCGATGAAAAGAAAGGTATTTTTCCAAACGCGAACGGCCGTATCATCAATGACGGTAAAACGGTCGGCGGCCTTTATGCGGCCGGGTGGATCAAGCGCGGCCCATCGGGGGTTATCGGGACGAACAAGGCGGATAGCGCTGAAACGGTTAAGAATTTGCTTGCTGATATGCCGCAGCTGAAAGCCTGTGAAGTTCCGGAAAGTAAAGCTGTGCGGGCTTTGATTGAAGAGAGAAAGATCCAGGTCATCGATTTTAATTCATGGAAGAAAATCGATGCCGCCGAGATCTCTCGCGGCCAGAAATCCGGTAAATTGCGCGAGAAATTTGTAACGATCGAAGAAATGCTGCAGGCAGCGCGAAGTTAGAAGTTGATATTTATCGGACCTGCCCTTTGTCACCCCCGAAATCTTTTACCTGCCCGCCATTTGTTGGTGCATTGGCAGGCGGGTCGGGGGTCTTAGCTCCCTGTCACCCCCGAAATCTTTTGTCGGGGGTCTTGTTTTAGATTCCCGATTGAAAATTTCGGGAATGACAGGGGTTGAAGATTCATTTTAAATTTCCCACCCAATTCCTGCCTCTAAGCCCAAATCATGTTATACTTCGCTTAGGTTATGTTTATGAATAATATTACTTGTAAGGAACGGTCGCGACCGTTCCCTACGTAGAAATTGCGGAATGACTTCACGAGGAAATTCGCATATCGCCTTAATCATATTATGATGAAACCAACCTGTAATAATATAAAAAACTTATCCCGACGCCTTATAAGCGGTATTATCCTTGCCGCTTTTCTGGCGAATTCGGTGTTTCCACCTTCCATTTTCGCGCAAAATCTGTTCCTTTTACCTGCTGTGGGTACACTCGTTAAACCTACGCCGAATTTTACTCCACCACTTCTTCGCGGCATTAAAGTTCATCCCGAAGACCCTTTTAAGTTTGATTTCATTGTGGACACCGGTGATGTCAAGCTCGAAGGCAACGCGCTAAGGGAGGAATCCACCAAACTCATCAAATATTTTCTGGCGTCCCTGACGGTTCCCGAACAAGAATTATGGGTCAACCTTTCGCCTTACGAAAAAGACAAAGTCATTCCGTCGCATTTAGGTATCACCGAAATGGGCCGGGATCTCTTAGCTCAGGATTATTTGCTCAAACAGCTGACCGCATCACTCATGTATCCCAAGGATGATCTGGGAAAAGAGTTTTGGGATAAAGTGTTTGCCAAAGCCCAGGCTCTTTACGGGACAACCAATATTCCTATCAATACCTTCAACAAAGTTTGGATCATTCCCGACAAAGCCGGGGTTTATGAAAGTAAGAATACCGCCTATGTCGTTGAAGCGCATTTGAAGGTCATGCTTGATGAGGATTTTCTCGCGCTTCAAAATAATGAGCAAAACAAAGACTTCGGTACCGATAAGCTTAAATCAGAAGACGTCAAACAACTCAACAACCTCGCCTCTTCCATCGTTAAAGAAGTGATCATTCCCGCCATTGAAAAAGAAGTCAACGAAGGCCGGAACTTCACTCAACTTCGCCAAATTTACAACGCCCTCATTTTAGCGACGTGGTTTAAACGCAACTTAAAAGAAACCTTGCTCGGTAAAGCGTACGCGAACAAAAATAAGATTGCCGGTGTTGATTTGGAAGACAAAACCATCAAGCAAAAGATTTACGATCAATATGTCGAAGCGTTTAAGGCCGGCGCTTACAACTACATTAAAGAAGGTTATGACCCTTATGAAAAAGCGGTCATTTCGCGCAAGTATTTTTCGGGAGGATTAAGACTTGAGGTGGAAAAAATTTACACCAAGATTCCAACAATGCCGCTTCCACCTATTCATGACAATGCCATGATAACTGTTAATTTAAAAGGTGTTTCAGGGAAAGAGCAAATGCGGATTGATGGCAAACAGCTTGCGCGGGTTATGGGCCAGAAACAGCAGCCGAAAACAGGGAATTTCGACGCCACGATGCTTTCCGAGAACCCCGACGCTGCAACGGCGGTGAGGGAAGGAAATGAAACAAAAGACGCCGCGGCGGGGGCTAAGGGAGAAGAAAGCACCACCGAATTGGCGGGGTTGTATGATCAGCTGATCGGGAAAAGATTGGATTATGGCGTTAGGCCCGGGAGCGTCGCGAAGGTTAAAGAACCGTTTTATGAAACACTGAAATCTCTTTTCTCTGAACATGGCATTAGTGAGGTTGACGCGGATCGAATTGCGAAGACTCTAATAAAGATGAAGAATGGATCGCTTGAAATTCTATATCATGTTGGGATGCTGACGGGGTATGAGAAGGCATCACTTGATGGTAATCATCATGATGATTTCAAAAACCTGAGCAATGAAGAAAAGAAAACTTTCGCGCTCAGGTTCAAGCGGCTCATTAGAACTTATACTGATGAAAAATTGGGCTCTTTGGAATTTCAAGTGGGTGAATTTAAAGAACCCATGACCCCGGAAGCCTTAATAATGGCTATACAAACAGGCGCTGGAGTTGGAGTTCCAGCCGCGAATACTCCTATTGAATCATTGAATAAATTATTAGAAGATCAAGGTTTATATAAGGTTATGGCAAAACGGCCTAATGAAAGCAGAAACCTCATTGTGCGATTAGAACAGGGGCAACAATTAAAGCCTATGGAAGCTAAAGAGTTGAATAGGTTGCTAATAGAGGCAAATTACCCATTGGAAACTCCAAAGAGGCAAAAATTGACAGAGGATCAGAAAGCCAACATGATGAAACGGCTTGTTCCTCTCAACATCGCCGGATCTTTAGTGAAAGAGTATGGGATGCCCCTTTCGGTTGCCTACGCTGTCATGTTTGGCCACCCGAATTTTCCTTTATGGGTAAAGAACGCGAACGATAAAGTGGAGCAGTACGCAATAAGGGTTGGCGGAAAGGGGATCGCGTGGCAAATCGCGAATGATCATGGTATTGAAAACATGGACTCGTTTGTTGCCGCGGGGGAAGAGGTAGTTTCTTTAATAAAAAATAAGGTAGGCGGAGAAGGCAACGCCTGGATTATTGTCGGACAATATGGCGTCACTGAAATAAATGGCGTCAGAAAAGCAATTCTCTGGGTCAATGAAGTGTCTGATGAAGTTTCATCAAATATTGAAAAGGTTGGAGGGGGCAGTAATGCCTGGGGGATTTATATTGCTCATGGCAAAGAAGGGGGGAGCAAATTTATTGCAGCACATGAGAACGAAGCCGAAACTATTTTAGATCATAACCCGTATTTGAGTCGAAAAGCTGTTTGGAGATCATTCCTTCATCACGGCCGGTTTGTGAATGAATCAACCAGAGCCATGGTGAAAAGTGGCGATGTTTCCACCACCGACTCCGCAACGGCGGGAGCGGCTGACGAAACCAAAGACGCCGCGATAGCAACCTGGGAATCGATCCAAAAAGATACGCGTGACATTCAACTTGTGGTTGGCGGTTCCAAGCGCGCGGCGATGGTTTTTAATATCGATCCCACTCAAGATGATTTTCGTGACTTGACCGATCAGAGAAATGCTGTATTGGAAAGTGCCAGAGCCCGAGGCCTGTTTATCGGAGAGGTGATGGCTTTAAATGGTGATGGCCAAAAAGAAGCGATTGTTGCGCAGAATCGTTCTGATTTAGAGAGGATTCAAGCGATATACGAGGCGGTTCTGGCGGGGCGTAAGTTGGAAGATAGTGATTTTCATCGTGAACTCGGTGAGATTTTTGATTACACAGATATTGATACATTTATCCAGAACCGGCGTGACGACATGGTCAAGCGTCACGATTTTACAAATTTGGGATTTAAACCGCTGGGCATTCTCCACCGAAACGAAGGCGAGAACGGGAAAGTTTTCATAAATCGCTACGACGTTTGGTTGAGAGAAGGAAAAATGATTGTTATTCCGCTTCGCAATAATCATGGGGAAATGTATTTAACTGAGAACCGATTGCCCTGGAAACCGGAATATTCAAAAAAAGTCACGATGGATGACTTAAAAGTTGATTCGGCAACGAGTGTTGATATCGCCAAAAAGAGTGAAATGGCCCAGCCGCTTTTGAGAGCGGGGATCATAGAAGATCGGGGTGGGGACCGGTACGCATTTAGAAATGAGTTTTTTGAAAAGTTATCTTATAACGCAAATACGGCTGAACTTAACGTTGATGGTCAGCCATCGCTTACGAAGATTGGAGAAGGCACGCTGAACCGGACATACCTTCTTGAAGTGGAAGGAAAGCCGTTTGCGTTGCGCATAACCCAAAACCCCGTTTCATCAAATCAATTGTTTGAGAGCATTAAAGGATTTCAACTGCTCGAGGGCGATAGCCCATTGATCTTTGGTATCGGTTCACTGCCAGTTAAAGACCAACCTAAAAAGATTTTTCCAATTCTTCTTTTGGAATATTTGGATGGAAAAAGGCTCGATAAGGTCTGGCCATGGACGGCCAACGAGACTGTACCCGTAAAAAAATGGCTAAGGGAGAAATTTGTACAACGTATCGGTCTTCATGATTTCAAACCAGAAAATCTCCAGCTACTGGATGGTCGGGTTCGCATTATCGATGCAGAAGGAGGAAGGCAATTTGAAACCGAAGCAGAAGCAATTCAAGCATATCTTTCCGATATGCGGGACGACTTCAGTCACAAATATATTTATTGGAAGATAACTGACTCTGAAAATGTCATTGAGGACTTTTTAAAGGATGAATTAACGAGACGCCAAAGTGAAGGCCCCAACGCCGCGGCGGGGGTGGGAATGTCCGATGAACAACGGGAAGGATTTTATTCTCGCATCTTTGAAGTGATAAGCCTTTACCAGAGCGGCGTTCCAGAGTTTTTCAATCTTCACGACATTGAATCGTTGCCGGATGCAAGCAAAGCATGGAAGTCTTCCAACGATGTCCTGCATTATCTTGACGTCATTTTGGCCCGCTTGAGGAGTTATGAAAATAGAAAAGAATACAAATCAAAGATTGATACGAATAAAAATTTGAGCAAATTGATTGGCGAAACCATTAACGATTTGGAAGCTATAATAGGCGACCTCGCGGTGGGGGTGGATGCGCCGAAAGACGCCGCGGTGGGGGTGGGGGAAATCGATGCCGGTATGGCGGTCGAACCGCTTTATTACTCTTTTGATGACTTGGAAATTTTCATTAAACTTTCCTCGTTAACCGGTATTTCCAGTGACGACTTAACTTCGATTATCCGCGGCACGACGAACAAGAAGCAGTCCAAATTATCCACAATCTTCGAGTGGGCTTTTTATCAACTTGCCCAAGATCGCGCCCGAGATACGTTTGCCGACAAACGGATTAGTGATCTTATCGAATCAAATTCCGCAGAGGCAAAAGCGCAAGTGGCAAAACTTCTTGCCGAAAAAGACATTCAATTTACACCGATCGCAAAAAAACTCATTAAACTCAAACAAACGATTAATAAGTCTGAAGACAGTTTTGCCCCCTTAATGAATGAGCTCGAGCAGTTGGTCCCCGAAGATCGTTCTATCTTGGGAAGGATGATAAAATTTGTACATCAAGATCGAACCCGAAAACTTTCAGGATACACCCACGGCATTGCCAAAGAATTGATTCGCGGCCTCTTTGAGGGGCGGGATATCAAGGTCCAAATGCAGGATATCAGCCGTTTGATCAAAATGGTTAAAGTTGATCTTGACGAAGTCCTCATGAAAGACCATGTTGTGATTAACGGAATTTTTCTTCAGGTCATGGCGGACATGGCGGATGAGGAACTTCGAGTCTTATCCGCACAGCATGCTACAGAATTGGCCTCGGGATTTGAAAAAGTAAAAAATGTCCTTCGGACATCGGCATCCCTGCAAAATGAAATTGTCTATTTTATCAAGATGGCCACGAATACCTTTGGAGACGCCAAATACGGATTTTATTATACCCGCGAAGTGGTCAAAGAAATGGTCCAAATGATCATGGCGCCGGATTTTGACCAAACAAGTTTTGCCAATGCGTTTAAGGATTATCAACGTCTGTTGGATCTACGAATTGTCCGGCCGATTAATCCCTTGTTCATCGGCCGGGCCGATGTTATCAAAAATCGCGCGCTCTATGAGCAAGGCAAACTGAACAATGAAAAAGTGACCATTGTTCTTGCCGCGCGCGGCGATTATAATATGGCTTTCGCCAATTTGCTCAGAAATATTTTTCGAAATCATGGCATTATTTCTGACTCAAAAATCGTCTATTATGAATGGGGAGATATCAATGAATTAAAGGAAATTGTTGAGAAAATTCAGAAAACAAAAACAGGTATGAATGTTGTATTTTCTAGCCATTCAAGTCAAATAAGCTTGGGTTCTTATGACAACTTGACTCCTTATGCCGATCAAGTGAGGCTAGAACACGAACCATTTCTTAAGAGCATCAATTTTGGTAATATTCTGGAAACTGGAGGAACATTACTCCTTGATGGTTGTGAAATGGGAAAAGGAAAGTCCGGCAAGAATAATATTGCAACTATGTTCGGACGGTTGACCCAAGACAGAGAGGTGCTTGTACTGTCGTCTCCCAAAAAAAGCGGTTTATTTCAAATCGATGTTGCTGATGGGAAAATAGTGGATGCTCGTTACGAAGGAGCGACCGTTTACCGAATTCTGCCAAAAAAAGTGACCGCTGTCAATCCATCGGGACAATTGGTTAAAGTGGATGCAGAGTCGATAAGCTCACAACGTGTTTCGGATTCCGAATTACAAAACATGTTATCGCGTGGGCTTCAGGAAAAATTGAACATGTTACTTGATCGGGTGTCAAAAAAGGAAAATGTTCTCGCGATCGTCAGAGCGGAAAATTCTTCCGGCCAATCTACTCGTGTTGAAGTCAGAAACATAATCAGATATTTGGCCAGACACATGACATGGTCGAACAGGCAACCTCTTTACGTACTCGATAAGGGTAGATTTAAAAGAGTGGGATACGATCCGGCTATGGAAAATTTCGATGCAAAAATAAAACAGCCCGGGTTTGTTGAAGGTGGATTTGTCTTGCTTTCGGATGACGAGATCGACAGTATACCAAATATTTTATTGGAGAATGCCACCTATATCGATCCGCAGTTACAGCAAAGAATTAATCAACCTAAAAATGTTGAACCACTTCCGCTTCTCAAGAGCACAAAGGCAATGCAAACCGTCGATGCCGCGGTGGGGGTGACTCCGGAAGAAGGCGGGATCAACTTAAATCCTGCTAACATTAATCTCAACGTCACCAAAGAAGGCAATGGCGTTGAGATGCCGGCCGATTTGCCGGTCAACGTAGAGACATTTTCATTCGATGGGCTGGTGCCGGTCATTATCAATATCGTGCCGATCACAGATTTGCCGTTATTTTTAGGAGCAGGTAAGGAAGAAGAAAAAACGCCAGAATTAAGTTTAGCGCGATAAAAGGGTGGGTGAAAAAATGAAAGAGATCATACCAAAGCTACCGAAAGAAGAAAAATACGATTTGTGTGATCAAATGCGAAGGGCCTGCAAAGCCCCCGTTGCCATCATCGCGGAAGGATACGCACGTAAAAATTACAAGAAAGACTGGCAGAAGTATATTACGGATGCCATTGGAGAGTGCAATGAAATGATCGTTCATTTGAGTTCGTCCCGCGATCTCTATCCGGATTATATTCCGCGAAAACTTGCAGATAAGCTCATTGATGAATATAACATCAGCGGCAAGCAGCTTTATCGATTGGGGAAAGTTGGAAGAATAAATCATAAGACTTCTCATCCCCACCCCCATCCTCGACTCACAACCCACAACTCATTACTCATCCAATGTGCAATTAACAGATCTGTTAACAGTATTAAATGGAATGGTGCCGGTGATTATCAATATCGTGCCGATCACGGACCTTCCGCTTTTCTTAGGGGCGGTGGTGGAGCCCCAGCCGATGAACCCGAATTTTGTCCCGCCAAAGTCGGGACAAAATTCGCCCGTAGGGCCGCCGGGCAAAATCTCGGAGAGATTTTGCGGTACAGGCGGGGTAATCCCGGAATTTTGCGCGCACGAATTTGTGTGTGATTTCCATGCGGGCGCAAAATCCGGGATGAAGGAGCCGGAGTTGAGTTTGGTCAATTAGCTTAGAGAAGGAAGAAAGAAGAGGGAAGAAGAAATAAAATGGAATACTCTGTGCTATAATCTCGTTGATGCGTAGACTAAAACTTTATATTGAGACCTCCGTATGGAATTATGTCTTTGCGGATGATTCGCCGGAAAAAAAGGACATTACAATGGATTTTTTCAACTTGATCCAAAAAGGTGTCTATGAGATTTATATATCTGATGTCGTATTTCTGGAAATCGAGAGGGCGGTCGATGATGTTCGACAAAGACTCTCTCATCTTATCAAGAAGTATTCTCCTGAGGTCATTGAATCGAGTCCGGAGGCCGAAGAACTCGCGCGAGAATATTTAGTTCGAAAAATAATTCCGCCGTCTAAAATTGAAGATGCTTTACATATTGCCATTGCGACCGTTGAGGAACTTGATGCCGTAGTAACCTGGAATTATCGGCATATGGCCAATTTGCGCAAAGCTGAGTTGTTTTATAGCGTTAATATTGAAATGGGATATTACAAGAGACTTGAGATTATAACGCCAATGGAGGTGAGTCGTCATGAAAGATGATCGCGCCTTAAAAGAAGTATGGAGCTGGAAAGATGCGATTTATAAAGAAACAAAAGGAATGTCCGTTAAAGAATTTGTTCATTTCGCCCATAAGCGGGCGCAGGTTTTCCGCAAAAAATACAACGTACGCCTATCGCGAACTGCCAGAACAAAGATTTATTCATAAAGTAAAATTTGTCCGGCATATAAATTCTTATGAGTAAATTAAAATTGACAAAAGAAGAACAGGCGATTGAAAACAGCCTGGAGCAATATGTACCGGTCGGCAAAGAGGAGTTCAATGGCATTGTCCAGGCGATTTCTGCCACCAAACATTTATTTCGGAAATTCTGCATAAGGTCGCTCAGGCATAAAGCAGGAGACGAAAATTATAAATTCAATTCCAAAAATTAAAAAAATATTTGAAAACATCACGGCCGTTGATAGGGGCATTGCCGCCGCGTATGTTTTTGGTTCAACGGCTTCTAGCAAGACAAACCGCTTTAGCGATGTTGATATTGCCGTGCTTTTAAATCCCCATGTTAAGATATCAGAGTATACAGCCCGTAAGATGTCCCTCATGAGCCGTTTAAGTATTGCATTTAATCAAGATGTCGACCTGATCGTCTTAAATGAAGTTCCTGTGTTCTTGCAGTTTCAGGTCATTAAAAATGGAAAAAAAATTCTTGAACGGTCAGTGCGGCAATGCCGTTTATTCGAAACACGCGCGGCTTTAGAATATTTTGATTATTTACCGACAAGAAAAAGGCTGGAAGCTTCCGTTGTCAGGCATTTGGAGAAACCCTTATAATGGTCAACTGTGATGTTGTAGTATCAAAAATCAGCCATATTCAGGAAAGTTTAAACAGGTTGAAAGAAAAGCAGAAGTTTACTAAAGCAAAATTTTTGACGAACCGTGATGTGCAGGACATCGTTCTTTTTAACCTTCAAGTCGCGATCCAGGGATGCATCGATATTGCCAGCCATATCATTTCCGATAACAATTGGGGGGTGCCGGGAAGCCTTGCCGGATTGTTCGTTGTTTTAGCCGAAAAAAAGGTTATCACGGTGAAAACGAAAATCGTTATGCAGGAAATGACTGGGTTTCGCAATCTTATTGTCCACAAGCAGTAAACCGCCTTCTTAAGAAGTAAACTTTCTTTCATATTTTTTTAAGAGAAATCTTGGTCGGTAACGGACCTTCCGCTTTTCTTAGGGGCGGTGGTGGAGCCGCAGCCGATGAAGGAGCCGGAGCTTAGCCTAGTGAATTGACGTGGGACGTTGGACGTGAGATGTGGGACGTTTTTTACGGGGGACGTAGGATGTGGGATGTTTCTTCATAAGACGTGAGGACGTGAGATGTAGGACGTGGGACGTAGGATATTAGATGTAAAATACAACACCGCTTTAAGTCATCGTTTGATTCGTATGGCTTAAGAAATAAATCAATATTAAGCATATAAGGAGAAACATATGAACGATGACAGGAAGCTTGCACAAAGTGTCAGGGATTTGAATGTTTATCGACTGGCTTTTGAAACAGCCATGAAAATATTTCATCTAACCAAGTCATTTCCTTCCGAAGAAAAGTATTCCTTAACAGATCAAATCCGCCGATCATCACGCGCTGTTTGTGCCAATCTTTCAGAAGGATGGCGAAAACGAAAATATCTAGCTGTTTTTGTTAATAAACTTACAGATTGTCAGCAGGAAGCTGCGGAAAGTCAAACGTGGTTGGAATTTGCTTTGGAATGCAAATACATTTCAAAAGAAATATATGATGAGTTATTTGCCAGTTACGAACATATTTTTGCGATGCTGATCACCATGGAGAGAAAATCGGAAAGTTTCTGCGTAACACGTTAAAAACACGTCCTACGTCCCACGTCCGACATCCAACGTAACTACTCAATCACACAATCCGTAGGCGCGACTACAACCATAAGCTCCGCTGTGGCCGGACTTCCGGCAAGGTGGGAAATAATGCCTTCCATTCCAATGCGATGGTGAAAATACCCCAGGCCTTCACCATCTTTTTTATTGGCCATATAAAATTTAAACAAAGTATCGATCACAATCGGAACTTTTTCGCGGGGGATGGAGCGCAAATACATCTTCTCTCCGTTGCTCGACATGACCGGGATTCCTTGATGGCGGCCGTCTTCGGTGCCCATCAGTTTAAGCTGATAACGGTTTAAACCGGAACCAACCAAACCGATTGTTTTTGTCGCCGGACGAAAGCACTGGCGTTCGCAGCCCGTGATCCCGATTGATTCCGCCAAATTTCCCCAGCCCATCGCTTCGAGTTCATCGATTAAGGCAGGCTCGTATTTTTCTGAATCTGTATACGTTAAACGGCAGGTATCGCGGCCAACGCAAGCACCGGAATGAAGGCGAAGTGTGGAATATACCTTTCCATTTCTTTTTCCAAATCTAAATTTTTCCAAATCTTTTTCAAAATCTTTTTTGGAATCCTCAGGAATGTTTATAAAAAGAATATCCTGATTGGGAGTAATAAGAAGTTCAATCGGATAATGGTCCATCAGGTGACGAACCATGCTTTTTAATTTTCCGTTAGGGCTGTAATCCGAGAGACGGCCGTTTTCAATGTATGCGCCAAAAGCCCAAAGTCCGTTTGAGGGCTGTTTGATCCATCCGTGATGAAGATGGCGCGCGCCATAATCAAGATTCAGATCGGGTTTTTCAAGAGGAAAGCCGACAATAGCGCTCACTTGATCACGATACCATTCAAGTCCCATTTTTTTGACGACAAATTTTAACCGCGCCCAAATGCGGTTCTGGCGGTCACCCCATTCCATATGGACGCGGACGATCGCGTCCAAGACCTTTAAAAGGTTTTCCTCATCTATCTGGCAGAAAGGCAAGCCGAGTGCTGCCAGAGAAGGTTTTCCGTTTCGTTCACCCTGTCCGCCACCCAGGTAAATTTGGAATTTGAAAACTTTTCCATCCTTGATAACCGGCGCGACACCAACGTCGTTGGAACGAAGTTCAACGCAATTGTCCGCAATGAGCTTCCCAGATTTCTCATCTTTGTGAACAGAGGAAAATGCGATTTTAAATTTACGGTTTAAAAGTTGTTTGCCGTACTTAAAAGATTCTGTGGGTTTGCGCAGATATTTGGAATCGATCTCAAAGATTTTGATAAACGGTTCCAAAGGAAGTTGGAAATACTCCCCGGCTTTCCTGGCCCAGGTGTTGGCGTTATAAACGTCTGAAAAGCGCGACAGGGGGCAGCCCATGACGTTGCGGGTGTTATCGCCGCAACCGTTAAGGGAATTAAAACCGGATTCGGCAATTCTTTTAACGATCTCAACAATGGATGATTTTTTTATCCAATGGAACTGAATGTTCTGGCGGTTGGTCAGGCGGATGGAAGGCTTTCCAGCGGAATCGATCGTGTATTTTTCGGAGAGCTCGTCAAAAAGTTTCCATTGGGCCCGGGTGATCGGCCCGCCGCCGGGGATGCTGAAGCGGACCATCAGCATCCAGTCCTTTTCTTCTCCGGTTTTGGCGCGGTCGAATTCCAAATAGATTCCGTGCGATTTGGCAAGCTGCTCGGCTTCCCAGATGATATCCGCTCTATCATCACGAAATTCTTCGTAAAGATGACCCGTTAATCCATGTTGGATTTTATTGAGCTCTTCTTTGGAAAGCTGATCCTGAGGTGTTTTAAAATTGGGGGCAAAAGGTTTTTTTAATGGCATGTTTGAAAGATTTTAACTTAGGAATGCGGGTGTGTTGTGGGTTTAGGGTCGGGTTGTGGGGGTGAGGGTGAGTTATTAAAACCCATAACCCATCCCCATAACTCGACTCACATCACACAACTCATCCTCACAACTTACCACCGATTTCACAAAATTGCTCATACATATTACTTCACACGTCATCGTTGTCAACGATTTTTTCGTTTGTTTCCCGACGTTTGACTTAAAATACGAAAGTATTATACTAATCCGTGCAAAAGGAGTTTATGTGATGGCTACTCAATCGGAAAATTATGTCGGGCGTTTCTGGCATCCTGTCGAAAATAACAAAATTCTCTGCAACCTCTGTCCGCGCAACTGCACCTTAGGTGAAGGCCAGCGCGGATTTTGTTTTGTCCGCCAAAATATGGGGGGGCAAATGGTTTTAACAACATACGGCCGCAGCAGTGGATTTTGTATCGACCCGATTGAAAAGAAACCCCTTAATCATTATTTCCCCGGGAGCAGTATTTTTTCGTTTGGAACCGCCGGTTGCAACCTGGGCTGTAAATTTTGCCAAAATTGGGATATTAGCAAGTCGCGGGAATTTGACAGGCTCTCCGAAGAAGCGACCCCGGAAGCCATCGCCAAGACAGCCAAAAAATTGGGTTGTGCGAGCGTTGCCTTTACTTACAATGATCCTGTCATTTTTGCGGAGTATGCCATGGATGTTGCCGATGCCTGCCGTGAGCTTGGGATTCACCCCGTAGCCAAAACCGCGGGTTATATCACCGATGAGGCGCGTCCAGAATTTTACAAGCATATGGACGCGGCCAATATTGACCTTAAAGCATTCACGGAAAAGTTTTATCGCAATCTTACCCTTAGCGCGCTTCAACCGGTTCTTGATACTTTGGTTTATTTGAAAAATGAAACAAATGTTTGGTTTGAGATCACAAATCTTGTGATCCCTCAGGAAAACGACTCCGAAAAAGAATTTCACGAGATGTGCGAATGGATCATGAAAAATTTAGGCGCCGATGTCCCGCTTCATTTTACGGCGTTCCATCCGGATTATAAAATGATGGACCATCCCCCGACACCGCCCCAAACACTGCGCTGCGCCCGGGACATTGCCCTGTCCAAAGGCCTCCGCTTTGTTTATACGGGAAATATCCACGATGTCCAAACTCAAAGCACCTATTGCCCGACGTGTCAGAAACGGTTGATTGAACGTGACGGGTACGAGTTGGAGGAATATCATATTAAAAATGGCAAGTGTACGTTTTGTTCGGCCGTCATTGCGGGACATTTTTTGGATCAACCGGGTCATTGGGGAAGCAAACGCGTGCCGGTGAAGATGTCATAAAATTTAATACAATGTGATTTTTTGCAACTTGTGTCTTTGCGAGTCTGAATTATTTGAGCTATGAACGAAGTCCGTCTTCGCCCCGCCGAAATGCGGCGGGGCTTCGCCGAGATCTCGCCGAAATCAAACACAATCAGTATTTGATGAAGGCGGACAAACTTTTTAAAAGATTGCTTCACCCCGCCGTTGGCGGGGTTCGCAATGACACAGAGATTAAAACAGCTAACAGGAGGAAGAAGCAATGCGTTTGATCAGTTGGAACGTCAACGGAATCCGCGCTATCGAGAAAAAAGGATTTCTTGATTGGCTCAAAAAAGAGTCGCCGGATGTTTTGTGTTTGCAGGAAACAAAATCACACCCCGACCAACTGACGATCAGTTTGCTTTCACCCGAAGGCTATCAAACATATTGGGCGGCCGCTGAGAAAAAAGGATATAGCGGGGTTGCGATCTTTACCAAGAAAGAACCCCAAAATGTTCAGGTGGGCCTGGGGGTTAAAAAATTTGATTCTGAAGGAAGGACGCTCATCGCGGATTACGGCGATTTTGTTTTATTCAATATTTACTATCCCAATGGCAGCGCCGGAAATAAACGCGTTCCCTTCAAGATGGCATTTTATGATGAGTTTTTAAAGGCCGCAGAAAAATTTAAAAGGGAAGGGAAGAAAGTTGTTGTTTGCGGTGATGTCAATACGGCACACGCGGAAATCGACCTTGCCCGGCCGAAGGAAAATCAAAAGAATACCGGATTTTTACCCGAAGAGCGCGCCTGGGTCACGAAATTCATTTCGCACGGATATGTTGATACGTTCCGGCATTTCAACAAAGACCCTCATCATTACACATGGTGGGATTATAAAACGGGTGCCCGTGCCAGGAATATTGGCTGGAGGATCGATTATTTCTTTGTGAGCGAAAGTTTGCTCTCCAACCTGCAGTCGGCGTTTATCCTAAAAGATGTTTTAGGATCCGATCATTGTCCGGTGGGAATTGAGCTCAAATGATGGTACGTCCTTTGACAGAAATAATTGCTTTTAGAAATTATTTTTCGTATTATACTGACCTTCGCAAGAGTGATCTGGTAGTCAGTACTGCCTCCGCTCGATGATTGGGAAGAAAGAATTGTACTATTAATATTGCGGAGGGCTGTCGTAGCACCGGAAAGGTGAAAGAGGATTTCTAGCGGACTTCCTGGCTAACAAAACATAAAATTATGAATACGATGGAAAAAATCGATTTACATATGGATTCGGTCCGCAATCATACGCTGCAGTGCGCGAAAAACTTTAAGACGTCGTGGGTGGATTTGGGCCGCGCTCTTTATACGGTTTGGAAAGACAAACTTTATAAAACCTGGGATTATTCCACGTTTGATACGTATACTCAAAAAGAAATCAATATCCGAAAGCTGACGGCGCTCAAACTCCTGCGGTCATATTTTTTCCTGGAGAAAGAAGAGCCGCAATATTTAAAAGAAGAATTCAATGAATCCGCCGGGCCGGCCTCAATCCCGAGCTATGAGTCCATTGATATTTTACGCAGGGCTAAAGGCCGCAAAGAATTGGATTCACAGGATTATCATAATTTGAGGAATAAAGTTTTTGAAAAAGGCAAAGATTCCAAGGAAGTTCGAAAAGACTTAACAGCTCTTATGAAACAACGTGAGGAATTGTCCCCCAAAGACGCTTTCCAGAAAAGGCAGGATTCGAATCGCAAAAGGCTTTTAAGCCTTTTGAAGTCTTTAAAAACCGAACTGGAAGTTTCAAAATCGTTTCCTCATGCGGTTCTTAAAGATATTGATAGTCTCATTAAAAAAGTTGAAGATGCGGTATAAAAAAATAAAAGGAGGGATGATGAAGATGCGTCGTTTTATACTTGTTTTTTGTGCCATGTTCATTTTTGTTTCACAAAGTTTCGCGGCCAGTGCCACAGCCATTATCAGGGGGACGACAGAAGGTTCCACCATTTTTGGTGTTGCCTATTTAACAGAAAAAAATGAGGGATTGGATGTTCAAGTTGCCCTGTTAAATGTTCCTCCCGGAAAACATGGATTTCATATTCATGAAAAGGGAGATTGTTCGGATGTGGGAAAAGCAGCGGGAGGCCATTATAACCCTCAAAACGTTTTGCATGGACTTATCACAAGAGATGGAATGGAACATGCTCATCCCGGAGATTTTGGAAATGTTGAAATTTCACCAACCGGGTCAGGCTTGATACAAGCATTTGTTCCCCACCTCACACTAACCGGAGAAAAATTTAACGTTGCCGGACTTTCCTTCATCCTGCATGAAAAAGAAGATGATTTCAGCCAACCGACCGGAAACGCGGGGGCACGTATCGGTTGCGGAATTATTCAGCTGACACTGGATTCGTATCCACAGGTGCAATTGCCAAAGCCAATGAGCGTTGAAGAATCCGTCAATAAAATAAAAGCGGATTTGCAGAGCACGACCGATTCCATTGGTGATTCCATGCAAAAGACGGGTGGAAAATAGCGACACTGTTGTTCGAAAGAGCATCAACTTGGAAATTTTTTAAAAACACATTCCGGTGAAAAAAATATATTTCCTTATTTTGGGTGTTGTCATGGGGCTGTCTTTGTTTGACGGTTGTACATATTTTATGCTAAGTAATGCCAACCGATATTACAATGTTTTTTTTAAATTCTCAATTCAGATCCCGAATGATTGGAATAAGGTCGAGGATCAAATGGGGACTGTTGTGGCGGCCATCTGTCCTCTCGAAACCAAACTTGATACCTTCCACGAAAATTTTAATGTCACTGTCGGGCCTCTTCCGAATAATGTTGATCTGGACACCTACTTCAGGAAGACAATGAAGCTTTTTGCTGAAAAGGCTTTTAACTTTAATCTTTACGGGAACGGTCAAAAGAAAATCCATGGACAAAAGGCCCTCTGGGCCATGTATTCTTACGAATTGAATGGAATTCATATCGAAACATTGCAATATATGTTTTCACAAAATAATAATACCTATATCATTACCTGCGTTGGTGAACGTAATAAATTTGATCAATATGAACGAACATTCCGCCTGATCGCCCATAGTTTTAGGTTCGAGAAATATTAATCATCTTATGTTAAAAATTAAAAATGCAATTTTCAAAAATAGATCCTCTAGAAATATTTCACAAGCGATTGTGTTGGTTTAAAACGGATCAAAGAATTAAAGATCCATCGATAACGCAGATAACTTATTTAAAGGAGGATTCATGCCGCGTGCTTCAAAAATAAAAAATAAAATTACGGTTGATGATTTGCTGAAAGAAAATCGCGTTATCAAACCATTTAAGGACTTCCAGAAAAACGCGATTATTCAAGATAAAATGATCTACCGTAAAGCGGGTAAAAATTATGTAAGATTTTGGGCCCGGCAAGCGTTAAACCTGCACTGGTTTAAGAAATGGAGCAAAACATTGGAGTGGAATCCGCCGTTTGCCAAATGGTTTGTCGGCGGGAAAATCAATGCCTGTTATAACTGCGTTGACCGGCATATTAAAAATGGCTTAAGAAATAAAGCGGCGATTATCTGGGAAGGCGAGCCGGGCGAGCAACGGGTATTGACATACTGGGATCTTTACCGTGATGTTAATAAATTTGCCAATGTTTTAAAATCGCTTGGCATCAAAAAAGGTGACCGCGTTGCCATTTATATGCCGATGATACCGGAAGTGACAGTTGCCATGCTCTCTTGCGCACGCATCGGCGCCGTTCATACGGTTGTCTTCGGCGGTTTTAGTCCGGAAGCTTTGAAAGATAGAATCAATGATGCGAAAGCAAAACTTCTCATTACCGCGGACGGCGGATATCGAAGAGGATCCATCGTTCCCCTAAAGCATGACGCGGATTATGCCATCGCCGGTTGCCCGACAATTGAGAATGTCATTATCGTTCAGCGGGGAAATTTTCCATTAAGGGTCAAGGAAGGCCGTGATCATTGGTATCATCGGCTGATGCAGGATGCTTCGATGGATTGTAAACCGGAAGAAATGGACTCGGAGGATATGCTTTTTATTCTTTACACTTCGGGAACAACCGGAAAACCCAAAGGCATTATTCATACAACCGGCGGTTACATGACAGGTGTCACGACAACCATGAAATGGGTTTTTGATTTACAAGCGGCGGATGTTTTTTGGTGTACGGCGGATGTGGGATGGGTTACGGGGCATAGTTATTTTGTTTACGGACCGCTTTCCCTGGGGGCAACGCAGGTTATGTATGAAGGTTCGCCCGATTGGCCGGACCGCGATCGGTTTTGGAAGATCATTGAGAAATACGGCGTGACCATATTTTATACAGCGCCAACGGCCATACGTTCCTTTATGAAATGGGGAACGAAATGGCCGGAGAACTGTAATTTATCTTCGCTGCGACTTTTGGGAAGCGTTGGAGAGCCGATTAATCCGGAAGCCTGGATGTGGTATTTTAAAAATATTGGACGAGAGAAATGTCCCATCGTTGATACATGGTGGCAGACAGAAACCGGAAGTATTTTGATTTCGCCGCTTCCAGGGATGACACCCTTAAAACCAGGATCCGCGGCAAAACCATTGCCGGGAATTGAAGCGATTGTTGTTAATGAAAAGGGTGAACAAGTCAAGAAGGGCGGCGGATATCTTGTTTTAAAGAAACCGTGGCCTTCGATGTTACGTGGGATTTATGGTGATCCGGAGCGGTATCAAGAAACGTATTGGAGCCGCTTTAAAGATATGTATTTTACGGGAGATGGCTGCAAGATTGACAAGGACGGTTATTTTTGGCTCTTGGGTCGTGTGGATGACATTATGCTGGTGGCCGGGCACAATATTTCAACGATGGAAGTGGAAAGCGCTTTAGTTGATCATCCCAGCGTTGCGGAATCGGCTGTTGTCGGCATTTCCGATGATATCAAAGGACAGGCCATCGCGGCGTTTGTGACGCTAAAGGACGGAAATCCATCGGATAAGCGGATGGAAGAAGGTCTCAAAAATCATGTTGCCCAGAAAATTGGCGCTATCGCGCGGCCGAGCAAAATCATTTTTACCGGTGACCTCCCCAAAACCCGCAGCGGCAAAATCATGCGCCGCCTCCTGCGCGATGTCGCCGAAGGCCGCGCGCTGGGCGATGTGACAACTCTTGCGGATACGGAAGTTGTCGAAAAACTCAAGAAAAAATATGAAGAAGAGTCATGATGCTATTGATGAACAGGTTGATCAATGCGTGGGGCTCACTCGCAATGCTGAAAATATTGTTGCCCTAACAGGTGCCGGAATTTCAACCAGCGCCGGGATTTCTGATTTCCGCGGGCCGCAAGGACTTTATGTAACCCGTCGCTATGATCCGGAAAAAGTTTTTGATATCAATTATTTCCTGCACGACCCAAAACCATTTTACGATTTTACGCGCGATTTTCTAACCCTTGAATCCAAAATCCAACCGACGTTCACGCATCGTTTCCTCACGCAGCTTCAATCCGCAGGAAAACTAAAAGCTGTCATCACCCAAAACATCGACGGCTTACACACAAAAGCTTTAACAAAAAACGTTTTAGAAGTGCACGGCGGTTATCAGAAAAGTTTTTGTCTGAAATGTGGACAAGAATTCTCTTTTCAGGTCATGACGGAAAAAATTTTCAAGGAAGATGTTCCCCGGTGTCGTTGCGGGGGAGTCGTGAAGCCCGACGTGGTTTTTTTCGGAGAGAACGTTAAATATTTGAATGAAGCGTATGATCTATCGGAGAAAGCGGACCTTTTCTTTGTGATTGGAAGTTCGTGTGTCGTTCAACCCGCGGCCAGCATTCCAACAGCGACACACGGAAAGATTGTTGTTGTCAATCAGGGCGACGTTGATTTGTATCCGGCGGATGTTGTTTTGACGGTTAAAGATGATATTGATCGCTTTTTTGAGGGAGTTGCCGATCAATTACTGAACTTTCATTAAATAATGGATACACATCATGGCCATGATAAGTCCGATGCGTGAATACACGACCGTAGGAGTTTCTGGGAATGGCGGAGTCTTCCCAGCGGCCGGTCAAGGAGTTGTCTAAGATGTTTAAGGTCTCTGGGAACGCTGTTTGCCAATCCCCGTTTGAGATTTGCCCAGACAAATTCGTCGGGATTAAGCTCAGGTGCGTATCCTGAGAAGTGAAAGGGGTGGATTCGAGGAGATTCTCCAAGGAGTTTATGGATGAGTTTGGCTCGGTGGAGAGGACTTCTATCCCAGAGAAGAACGATGGGGCCTTTGAGGTGGTGGCAAAGATGCCGGAGGAATTGTCCGACTTGTCTTGCTCGAATGTCCTTGTTGACATAAAACCGCGTGTAGAGTCCAAGCCGCTTTCTCTTAGGCGAGACTGTAACGGCAGAGATAGCGGAGATCTTTGTCCAGCGTCCGGCGACAACGAGAGTCGGTGTTCTTCCTTTGACCGACCAGGTTCTCTGGATATTGGGAACAAGCGAGAATCCGCTCTCATCCAGGAAGGCCAAGCGGGCTCCAAGCCTGCTGGCCTTTTTTTATATGCGGCCAAACGTGATGTTTCCAGTAGCGAATCGCCTGTTCCCGACGCTCCCTGGCCCTCTTCTGCGGCTTCTGGCAACTCCAACCCAAGTCGTTCATCAGATTCCATAAATTGCCGGTACAATAGCACACTCGGAAATTCTTCTGAACGATCTGGCCGATACGCTTCAGCGTCCAAAGATCCGTCGAATAACCGGCTTCCAGGGGGCCCTTCACTAAGACGCGCACCAAGGATTTTTTCTGACGGCCCGACAAAAGACAAGGCCGTCCCGTATTTGGCGTTGGCTTCAGTCCTTTGCGGCCATTCTTCTTGTAGGTCTGATACCAACGCACCACGGAGCTTAAAGAAGCGTTCAGTTCCTGGGCTACCGAGCGATACGTATGGCCTT
>Ga0209515_10000248_pt1 | contig 103039 bp, 101 predicted proteins | sample Subgroupgradi54m_FD_187454 | JGI IMG/M metagenome (GOLD analysis project Ga0209515, IMG submission 187454) | Subsurface groundwater microbial communities from S. Glens Falls, New York, USA - GMW60B uncontaminated upgradient, 5.4 m (SPAdes)... ... | reverse complement strand
TCATGGCGTTGCGCTGGACGAGATCGTAGGCCTCCAGGCGCCCGAGCCCGGCGTCGATGAGGCGCAGCAGGACCTTCTGCGAGAAGACGAGGCCGTTCATCTTGTCGAGGTTGCGCTTCATGTTCTCCGGGAATACGACGAGGCCGTCGAGCACTTGCTCGAGGCGATGAAACATGAAATCGAGCGCGATGTGCGCGTCCGGAATGATCATACGCTCGTTCGACGAATGTGAAATGTCACGCTCGTGCCACAGCGCGCAGTTCTCGGTCACCGCGGACTCGTAGGTGCGGATCAGACGCGCGAGGCCGCACAGATTTTCGCACAGGACCGGGTTGCGCTTGTGGGGCATGGCCGAAGAACCCTTTTGTCCGTCCGAAAACGGCTCTTCCAGCTCCAAAATTTCCGTCTTCTGGAGATGCCGGATCTCGAGCGCGATGCGCTCGACGAAGCACGCGCCCAGCACGAGCGCGTGGAAGTACTCGGCGTAGCGGTCGCGCGGCACGACCTGGGTGGAGACGGGCTCGGGACGCAGGCCGAGGGCGTCCAACACTTTCGCCTCGACCTCGGGCGACAGCTGGGAGAAGGCGCCGACGGCGCCGGAGACCTTTCCGTAAGCGATGATCTCGCGGGCGGCGCGCAGGCGGCGCAGACAGCGCAGGCCTTCGGCGTGCCAGCCGGCGACCTTGATGCCGAAGGTGATGGGCTCGGCGTGCACGCCGTGCGTTCGGCCGACCATCCAGGTCCGCTCATGCTTGCGCGCGAGCGCTTTCAGACGCTTGAGCACGGCCTCGAGGCCGGCGACGAGCAGGTCGGCTGAATCGCGCAGCTGCAGCGCCATCGAGGTGTCGAGCACGTCGGAGGAGGTCATCCCATAGTGCAGATAGCGATCGACCTTCGGGGCCTTCGTCTTCAATTCGCCGGCGACGGCCGAGAGCATGCCGATGACCTCGTGCCCGGCGCTCGATTCCTTTCGGCGCGAGGCGTCGAGCAAAGACTTCTCGAGCAGGCGGCGCAGGGCCTTGAGCTCGGCGGCGGGCACGCCCTTGTCGTCCGCGATCGCCTTGAGCAGTTCCTCCTCGACGCGCAGCATCGCGCGCAGGCGGTTGTCATCGGACCAGATGTCGCCCATCACGGGGCGGGTGTAGCGTGAAATCATGTTGCCTCCTGAACCATTAAACCTTCTTCGGCGGGCGTCAACAGCCGTTCGAACCGCCAAAAGCCCCAGCCCGCGGCGCCCGCGAGCGCCCCGGCGGCCAGCCACGGGGCGGGCGCCCAGCGTCCGCTCAAATGCTCGAAGCCGAGCCCGCCCAGCAGCGGGCCGAGCGCCTGGCCGAGCGACTGCATCAGTCCTTGAAAACCGAGATAGCGCCCCTTAAGCCGCTCCGGCGCGAGATTGGCGGCGAGCGCCTCGAGGCTCGGCGAGACGATGATCTCGCCGACCGTCACGATCGTCATGCCCAGCGCCAGCGGCCACCAGCCGCGCGCAAATCCGATCCACGACCAGCCGGCGAGGTAGAACAGGCACCCCCAGGCGACGGCCCGGGTGAGAGGCGCGCGCGCAACGACGCGGGTCGCCGCCTGCTGAAACAGGACGACGAGGACGCCGTTGACGGCGAACAAAAAGCCGATCGTGGTCTCGGTGAGGCCGCCGTGCACGGTGGCGTGCACCGACATGGGTGCTACGAGCTGCGCCATCGAAATTGCGATGATCAGGCTCAGCACGCCGAGTTCGAGAAAGCGCGCGTCGCGCGCCGCCATCAAGCCCCCGCTCCACGCGAAGCCGTCTCCCGAGCGAACGGCGGGAGCGCGCGGCACGAAACCGAGCAGAAAGCCGAGGCAAAAAAGTGAAAGTGCGGCGGTCGCCGCGAACATGAGCGCGTACGAGTAGCCCGCCATGAACCCGCCGATCGCCGGGCCGACGGACCAAGCCGCGTTCGTGGCCACGCGCAGAGAGCCGTAGGCGTGCACGCGTTCGCCCGGCGGATGCTCATAGGCGATCCACGCGCGCACCGCGGGCCCGTAGAGATTCCCCGAGAACGCCCCGGCAACGTGCAGCGCGACGATCACGGGAATGGACCAGGCGCCCGCCACGGCCGCGGCGAGCAAAGCCGAGAACACCGCTCGGCATATGAGTGAGAGCGCCATCACGCGCTTGCAGCCCCACACATCGGACAGCTCGCCGCCCAGCGCCTGGCCCACGGCCGCGGCCGCGACCGCGCAGCTGACGGCGAGACCGGCGAGGCCCATCGGCAAGCCGCGCTTCGTATGGAAGTACAAAGTCAGGAACGGGAGCGACAGCGCCAGGCCCGCCACCAGGACGCCCTGGCAGAGCAGAAGGGCCCGCAGCGCCGTCCGCGGTTTCTTCATTCGCCGTCCGATCCGATATCGATCTCGCGCCGGGCCGTGGACAGCGGCACTCCGGTCGCGCACTGCGGACAGGTCTCGGGTGACGCGGCCTCAAGCGGATAGCCGATCAGGCTGCGCACCGGCACGCCGAGGCACATCGGCGCCTGCGAGCGGTCCACCATCGCGCCCACGCCGATGACGCGCGCGCCGTAGGCCCGGGCGAGTGCGACCACCTCGCTGTTCGAGCGTCCGGTCGTGAGCACGTCCACGACGACGAGCGCGCGCTCGCCGCGCTCCAGGCGGAAGTCGCGCCTAAACGCCATCGAGCCGCCCACGCGCTCCGTGAAGATCGCGCGGCACTTCTTCGCGCGCGCGACCTCCTGGCCGAGCACGACCGAGCTCATCCCCGTTGAGATCACGACGTCGGCGGGCGCGGAAAACTTGGCCGCGATCGCCTTGGCGATCTTCTGACCGACATGCGGATATTGAAGAACCAGGGCCGGTTGAAGGTAGACCGGAGTGTGCAGGCCCGACGCGAGCCGGAAATGTCCGCTCGCCACCGCTCCGTGCTCCTGCAGCAGTCCCAGCACATCCATCTTGTTCAATCGGCGCATGGTCCCCTCCTATAACGTCTGAAGCTTCTCGATCGCCTCGAAACGCTTCTTGCCGCCGGCGCGGCCTTCCTCGAGCTTGTTCTCGATCTCGTCCACCGGAATCTTCTTAAAACGCGGCTCCAGCACGGGCTTGTTGAGGTCGCCTTTCACGCGGAAGCCGATCGACGGGCGGCCGGCCTCGTCCACCCACCACTCGGGAAGGACGCCGTCGTACTTCGTCAGCCTTGTCAGCACGGTCATGTCCACCTGTTCGTGGCCGAAATCGGCGCTGCCCTCGGCGAACGCCGCGAGCTGCGGGGAGTCCACGTGGAAGTAGCGCGTCGTCGCCACTCCCTTGCTGAGCCCGTATTCGCTTTCGATGCGCGTGAAGTCGAGCGTCTTCGGATAGGCCGTCGCCGTGCTGAACACGGAGAACTTGTTCATCTTGTGCATGTAGATGAAAGGCAGGAAGATCACGCGCAGCATCTTGTGCGCGTCCTGCACGGCCGGGATGTCGGCGACACGGCCGGGACCGAACCGTACGCGGGCCTCTCCGCTGACTTTGTCGAGCGCCGGCGTCACGCCGCGGATGGACCAGAGCAGATCGAGGTCCTTGCACCAGAAGTTCTCCTGCTTGACCTCGCCGACGCGCAGGTGGCCGGCGGTGTCGGGGAAGCCGCGCGGGATGACGTACTTGAAGGTGCTGACCCAGAGGCGGCGTTCGCGCTCCTCCGCCGTGACCGTACGCGTCGAGACCGACGCCACGATGCCGGCCACGAGACGCTGGGCGTCCTCCCAGACGAGCTTGTCGAGGTTCCCGGAGATCAGGACTTCCTTCGGGGCGGAGAGCTTGTCCACGCGGCCGCGCAGGCGCAGGTGAGCATCTCCCCAGCGCAGCGCGAGATTTTCGATGGTCAAGGTCTGCTTGGCCACCGACAGGGCGATCGCCGGCTCATCGAAGGTGTTGCCGTACGCGACGGCCTTGCCCTTCGTGACCGAGGCCTTGACCGAGGCGAATTCGTCCGAGACGAGAACGTCGAGATCAACCCCCGACACGCTCCGGTCTTTCCAGCTCGCCCCGAATCCGCGCAGAACGAGCACGGCGTCCTTGATCTGCAGCGCCCCGATTTTTCCTGCGACGGTCGCGCTCACGGTGACCTTGCCGCGCGGCGCGCGGGCGGCCCAAGACGGGAGCCAGTCCGCGATTTTCTCGAGGATGGCGTCCTTCGCCGCGAACTGAGCGAGCTGCGTGGCGGTGTCGGAACTCAAGTCGAAGACACCGCTGCCGGATCCGGTTCCGGCGGGTGTCTCGATGGACAGGCTCTCGACGTCCCAGATCGCGGGCGGCGACCAGTTCACTTTCGCCCGCCACTGCGTGGGAGGCAAAGACAGCTTGAGATCGCGACCCGTCAGGCGCGGCCAACGCTCGGGGCCGAGGGCGGGCACGGACGCCGACACCTCAAAGACGGGCCGCGTAAATCCCGTGACCGAGCCGCTGCCCGTGACCGAGACCCCCTCCGCTTCGGCGGTGAAGCGGTCGGCGCGCGCGGTGGCGCTCGACCAGTTCAGGTTCATGAGATCCATGCTGCCCTCGGCCGAGACGCTCGTCGTCAAAGTCCGGGAGCCGAACGTGACGGTGTTCACGAAGGACAGAGCGAGCGGGAAGGCCTGATCCTGATCGAATCCCTCGGCGCGCAGCGCCAACTGCTCGAACGAGATTTTGCGTCCGCGCTTGCGGTCGTCGAGCTTGAGGACGCCGTCGCTGATGATGGTCTCGGTCGCGGCCAGCGCCAACGGCAAAGCGCCCCCGCGCGCGGTCTTCGTGGCCGTGAACAGGTCGGCGATGTCCCAGGCGCCGTCCGCCTCGCGCGTGAGCCAGATCTGCGGAGACTCCAGGCGCAAAGTGCCGAACTCGAGCCTGCGGCGCAGCAGCGCGTGCAGCTTGACGGTGACGAGCGCCGTGTCGCAGACAAGAAGATCTCCCTCGGCGCCGTCGCCGCGGCGCACGCGCAGGCCCCGAAGCTTCAGGCCGCGCGGGGTGAGGACCAGGCGGTCAATGGCGACCTCCCGGTTCAGCAGGGCCTGGAGCTGGGCGATCGCCATCACGCGCGCGTCTTCCGGTCCGAACTTTTGGTAAACGTAAGCCGCAACGCCCACGATGAGGAGCGCGAGCACGAGAAAAGAGAGGCCGAAACCGCGAAGGACGGTTCGGAAGGCGGCAAGAAGGAGGCGGAGCGCCTGTTTAAAGGCGACCATGGAACCTCATAAGGAATGATTTTACTTCTTTATGAGGCTTTCGTAGAGATCGAGGAGGGTCGCGGCGCCGCGATCCCAGACGCAGGGCAAAGCGGCGGCGGGACCGAGCGCATTGATACGCACGCGAAGCGAGTGGTCTGCCAAATCCAGCATCGCCTTTTCGAGCGCCTCTCCCGATGGGTCCGCGAGCACGAATTCCCGCTGCTCACCCTTGAGCAGTTCGGCCGCGCCGACCGAAGCACCCGTGATCACCGGCAATCCGCAGGCCAGCGCCTCAAGCACGCTCATGCCGAATTCTTCCCACCGCGCGGGATGCACGTAGACGTCGAGGGCGTGGTAGTAGCGCCAGACCTCGGGGATCGGATCTCGAAAGACGACGCGGTCTGCGATGTTCAGCTCGCGCGCGAGCGCCAGGTAAGGACCCGGACGGGTCTCCTTGCCGACGACCAAGGCGCGCGCCGCCGGCAATTTTTTCACCACGGCCGCGAAGGCGCGCAGGAACGGCTTCAAGCCGCGCTTCTCAAAGTCACCGGAGGTGATAAGGCCGTACAGAATTTCCCCCGGCTTTATGCCGAGTTCCAAACGCGTCGCCGCGCTAAAATCCTCGCGGCCGCCGGCGTTGAAACGGCAGGAGTCGAAGCCGGGATAAATAACCGATATTTTTTCGGCGGGCACGCCAAAGCGGCGCATGACATCGTCCTTCATCAAATTCGAGTTTGCGACAAGCACGCGGAAACGCCCGCCTTCGAGTTGGAGGGCGTGCATGCGCCCGACCGCGTCGCTCGCCGGAAGGCGTTTATTAAAGAGTCGTTCATGCGCAGCATGAACGCAGTTGTGAAGGCTCAGAACGTCTTGATCGAGCAGGTCGCCGTGGCCGTGCACGAGATCAAATCCCTTCGTCATGTTCCCCGCGGCCGCGGCGAACGCACGGCGCTTCAGCCAGGAGCCCCACGGCCACGCGGGCACGCGGTGCGCAACGGCGCCCGCGTCAATAAGCGCCGACTTGTCGAGTTTCTCAGCGAAGACATGCACCTCCCAGTCCTCAACGGCAAGGCGGCGGGCGTGCTCGATAATCATGCGAGAGGCGCCCGAAAGTCCTTCGACGCGCCGTGCCGCCACGGCCACACGGCGGCGCGTCTCTTTTCCTTCATAAACAGATTTCATTTGGCACTCGCCAAAACCAGCGCCGCCGCCGAGGCGACCGGAATCCAGAGATTGTCGTTGACCCACGGCGTCGTCGGCAGAAGCTCCGCGAGCGCGCCTGCGAGTGCCGCGGCGAGCGCCGCGGCGGGCCGCACGCCGCAGGCGAGCGCGCCCGCGAAGCCGACCGCCAGCCCCCCGAGACTCCCCTCAAGCGACTTCATCCCGCCGAATAATTTCGTGCGGCCGTACGCCTTGCCCACGAGCGCGCTCGCGGAATCGGCGAGCGCCAATTGCAGGATCGCGGCGCCGACGATCACCGGATCGCCGCGCGCGATCAGCATCGCCGCCAGGCTTCCGGCCGTGGTGTGGAAGATGCCGCTGAAGTGCTTCCGTTCGGATTCGCGCATCAGCCCATCGAAGAAGCCGACGAGCGCGCGCTCGATCGCGGGAATTTTCAGGCGCGCGGTCTCAACGGCGAGCACGACCGCGAACCACGCGCCCATGAGCGCTCCGATGCGCGGCCAGCCGAAATAATAAAAGGCTCCCAGGTAGACGAGCGAGAGCTGGTGGAACGCCTTGCGCCCGAACTCACGGAGCAGTTCGTTCTTCACCACGACAGGGCGCTCCGTTTCGCCGCCGCAAACGCGGGCTTGGCTCCCAGCCAGGCCAGGCTCCAAAAACTCTTCGTGTACCCGCACGCCTCGCGCAGGCGCGCGAGCAGCGGAACCGATTCCGGGAAAAGCCCCTTGAGCAGGAGCATGAGCATCAGCGCGTTGGCGATCGCGATGAGCGCGATCGAGAACAGCACCCCGCCCGCGGCGTCAAGATCCGGCTGGCGCGTCTGCGTCAGCGAATCCCAGGTGAACAGCAGATGCGCGCCGAGCGCTCCTCCGAGCAGGAATAAGAACAGCGCCTCGCCCCCGGCGGCCGGCTTCACCCATAACAATATGCGGTAACTGACCGCGACGGCCAGGGCGTAAAACGGAACGCAGTAGGGGGCGAGCGCTACGAAGGCGCTCGTGTGCGACAGGTCCACGTGCCCCTCCTTCTCGCCGACTGCGATCGCGAACACCTTGCCGCCCGTCGCCCAGGCCGCCATCGCGTGCGTGAGCTCATGGCCCAGCACGTAGCTCCAGCGCGCGCCGCGCGCGGCCCACCCCACGGGACCGCCCGGATCGATGATCAGCCAGCGGCAAATCGCCCACAGCGCGAAGACGATCCCAAGTCCCGCCGCGAAGGGGGCCGCGGTCGAGGAATGGATCGCGACGCCGGCGAGGGTCTTCGCCGCCTCCCACAGCAAGGAGGCCGACAAGGGGAGCAGCAGCAGCCCGATGAGCAGGCGCAGCACGCGCTACTCCAGCATGTAGTCTTGGTAGGGGATCTTCTGGGCGTCGAGCTCTTTCTTCCAGAGGGCGCGCGTCTGCGTCATCTTGGCGCGCGCCGAGACGCTCCAGCGGTTCTCGGGCGGGCTGAACAGCTCGGCCGCGGTCTGATACCAGACGTAGGCGTACTTCAGCGAGCTTTCCGCCACGGCTTGATCGCGCTCGAAGCGCGCCAAGCCGGCCTTGCGGTCGTAAGTCGCGCGGTCAAGCTTGCCTTTCGCCAGCTCGCGAGAGAGCTCGCCCTCGCGCAGTGCTAACTCGGCGTCGAAATGGGCCTTCTTGAGCTCGGGCTTGGCCGCCCACAGCGACCACTTCTCGCCTTCCAGATAGGCGGAGCGCGCGCGCAGGACCAGATCGACGCGCGCCATCCCGTAGACGGCGGCGAGGAGCGCCGACGCGATCAGAATCACGCGGCCTGCAATATTCATACCGCGCCGCCAGGCGCAGTGCCCAGTATGCGGTGAAGCGCGGCGGTGAGCATGGCCGGGCGCACGGGCTTCTGCAGGAAGTCCTTCACGTTCGGCTCCTGGCGGACCATGTCGATGCTCTTTGCGTCCATCGCGCGGCCGGTCACGACGACGATCGGAATGTGGCCGAAGCCGCGCGACTGGAGCTCACGCAGGGCTTCGTAGCCGCCCAGCCCCGGAAGCATGAAGTCGAGCACGATGGCGTCGGGATTGAGCGCGGCGACCTTGGCCAGCGCCTCAACCCCGTCCATCGCGCGGTCGGTGCGAAAACCGTCCTTTTTCACGACGTGATTCATCAGGTCGAGCAAAGACTCGTCGTCATCGACGAGCAGGACAAGCTTGCCTGCCGGATTTTTCGCCGCCTCGCTCACGCGGCCCCCGGCGCCCGCGGCTTGAGCAGGCGTTCGAGCACGGCGTTGAGCACATTGGGCTTGAGCGGTTTCTCCAGAAAATCCACGACGTTCGATTCCTGACGAATCATCTCGGCCGTCGAACGGTCGGTGTAGCGCCCCGTGATGACCACGATCGGAATCCGCGCAAGCTCCCCTCCGGACTGAAGCTGGCGCAGAACCTCGAAACCGCCGTAGCGGGGCATCATCAGGTCGAGGAGGATCAAAGCGGGCTTGAGGCGCTCGGCCTTCTGGTAGCCGTCCTCGCCGTCAACGGCGCTCTCGGCGCGGTAACCCTCCTTTTTGACCAGGAAGGTGAGCAGGTCGCGCACGCTGTCGTCGTCATCGATGATCAGCACGAGCTTCGCATTTTCGCCGGGTTGCGTCATGCCCGCATTTTACCGTATTTTTGCCTTCAGGATATGGCGCGAAACGGGTTTTGGGGCTATACTCCGTCGAGAGGTACCCACATGAGCCGATCCCTCCACCCCGTGCTGACCGCCGCCCTCTGCGCCGCTTTTTTCGTGCAATCCACCGGCGCCGCCGATCTCGCCCCGATCTTCGCCCGCGGCATGATGCTGCCTCCGCCCGGCCGCATGGCGGCTCCGCCCCGGAGGCTCAGCCTTGCCCCCACGAAAGCCGTGAGGCCCGCGGGCCAGTCCTGGCTCGCCTCGGCGGTCATCGTGGCCCGCTGGGTGAACGAACGTTTGACCACGCCCGCGGCCATCGAGGCGCTGCCCACGGCGGAAGAGCTCTCGTCCTACTCCGCCGCCGCGAGCAACGAAGTCGCCGCCACGGCGTCTTTGCCGATGCCCGAGCCTCCGACCGACCGCATGCTGATCGCGATGGAGGGCCGCCGCGTCCTCGCCTCCGGCCTCGCGGCCCAACTGGCCTCCCTTCTCCAGTACCGGACCGAACTTAAGCCGATGCGCCCGCGCTTCGTCGGTGAGTGGGTCGGCAAAGGTCCGGTGCGCGCGCGCGTCGACTACCTCAAGCCGCTCGGCATCACCCGGGGCGAGGCCAAGGGTTATCGCGTGACGTTGTCAAACGGCTACCAGCGCCTGCTCCCCAATCACGGCCGGATCCCGAACTCCTTGATGCGCGAGCTCCCCCTGTACTTTGCCGGCGACTCGGTCGACGTCGAGGTGACCGTTCTCAATACCGGTTCGACGCCGCTGGTGAATCTGCGCGTCGTGGCCGTGCAGGAAGATCACACCGCGTCAGGCGAGGCGGGCGTGCCGCTGGGCTCGCCCGTGATCAACGGTGTGGCGAGCGTCGCTCCCGGCGCGGCGACGGTTCTACGCTGGCGCATCAAGCTGTCCTCAGGCGGCCGCGAGGCCGTCAACTTCGAGCAGACGCACCTGCGCGTCCTGGGCAAGGATCCCGCGGGATCCGAAAAGGTGCTGCTCGATCAGGCGCAGGCCGGCATCGTCGATCCGCCGGGCCTGTGACTCCTGGTTGTTCTATAATGGCCGCGCATGGACTTCGACGAATTCCGCGGCCGCGTTGAACAAATCGATAAGCTCGCCGCTTCCGGCGACGATCGCGCGCTTCTCTCGGTTCTGAACGAGGTCGCGAATTCCGATCTTCCCGACCTGGATCGCGCGCGTCTGCTGAGCCAGGCCGCCTCGGCCCACGAGCGTCTCGGCGAGCCTGAACAAGCGCTCGCGGCGTACGACCGCGCCGCGGCTTTGGAGACCCCCCACCGCCGCTTCCAGGCCGCCTTCCGCAAATCGGACTACCTGGCGCGCCTGGGCCGCAAGGATGAGAGCCGCGACATCCTCAAGGCCCTGATCGCACGGCCCGAAGCCACGCTCTCCGAGCGCCACTCCTTTGAAGCCCGCATCAAGCTCCTGCGCCACGTCGCGAAATAACCCTCAACGCGGCGCCGTCTTCAGGGTTTTGTGCAGCGCGCTGATAAACGCGGCCATCTTGACGGGCTTAGCGACAAACTCGACGACATTCGCCTCCGTCCGGATCATTCTGATCGTCGAGTCATCGAGCGCGCTGCCGGTGACGACGAAGACCGGGATGCGGCCGCTGGCCTTGCCCTGAAGCGAGCGGAGAAATTCGTAGCCGCCCTGGCCCGGCATCATCAGGTCGGTGATGATGAGGTCGGGCGACTGCGCCTCGAGCTTGACGCCGGCGTCGAGCCCGTCGACCGCCGTGAGCACGCGAAAGCCCTGAAGGCTCGCGCTCATCTCCAGAAAGCTGCGCACGGCCTCGTCGTCATCCACGATCAGGATCAGCTTCTCCCCCGGAGGCGTGAGGGCGGGGCCCGCGGCGAGCGCGGGTTCCGCCGGCGCGGCCGCCGCCGGCGGCGGCGCGGCCGCGGGCGGCGGCGTCTGCCGTTGCGGCGCGGCCGTCAAGAAAATTCTGCTCGAGTCTGGGTCCAAAGAACGCGCTAAGTCTGGGAAAGTCGTCGCCGGCTTCCACGCGTCCTGAGTCGTCGCACCGACAGGAAAGACTAAAGTGTTCTTATTGAATCCCGGGCGCAAGGCCAGCTGTGCCGCCTCGAAGGGACCGATAGTCTTGTCGCCCTCGTAGAGATAATACGGCATGGAACGAAGCCTGTTTACTTCGCCGCGGGGGCCGGAGCGGTTTCAGCGGCGTGTTCGGCCCTCTTTTCCTTGCGCTCACTCTTCGCCTTGTGGCGCATGTCCTTCATTTTTTCTCTGTGGGCCTTGCGCTTCTCCTGCTGCTTTTCCTTGAAGGTCTCGCGGTCAGCCTTCATCTCCTTCTTGAACTCCTGCCTTTCGGCCCGGACCTCGGGATGTCCGCCGCCCGGGGCCGCGGGCTTGTCCTCCGCGCGGACGGGAACGGACAGGGCGAACAGCAGAACGGCCGACAACATGATTTTCATGGGGACTCTCCGTAAGCTCAGCGTTTCGACATGCTAGCATACCCCCCGAAAATGAATCGTGCAACCCCTTTCCAGCTTCTGCTTGCCGCTCTCCTTCCGGCCTGCGCCGCGGCGGTTGTGTGGGTGGCGTGGCTGCCGGACGTCAGGCCGCTCAAAAAGCATCCGCCGACGACCACGGCCTACATCGAGCTGCGCAAGAAGCAGGCCGCGGCCAAGGGCAGGAAAATCGAGCTGCATTGGACCTGGGTCGCGTCCGACGCGATCTCGGAGAATTTAAAGAGAGCCGTCGTGACGGCCGAGGACGACGGGTTCTGGCGGCACGACGGGGTGGATTGGAGCGCCATACGGGCCGCGTACGAACGCAATCGCGCCGCCGGACGCTTCGCCGCCGGGGGCAGCACGATCACGATGCAGCTCGCGCGCAACCTGTTCCTGTCGCCGAACAAGAATCCGCTGCGCAAGGCGAAGGAGATTCTCATCGCGCGGCGCCTCGAGCGAGAACTCGGCAAGCCGCGCATTCTGGAGCTCTATCTCAACGTCGTCGAATGGGGCAAGGGCGTGTTCGGCTGCGAGGCCGCGGCCCGCGCGTATTTCGAGAAATCCTGCGCCGACCTGACCCCGGACGAAGCCGTCGCGATGGCCGTCGTGCTCCCCAACCCGCGCCGCTGGGACCCGGCCAAGCGCGGGGTTTACGTCGAGCGCAACTCGAAGCGGATCATCGACCGGATGATGGCGGCGGACCGAGCGCGCGCCGAGGCCGACGGCGAAGACGACAAAGAGATCGTCGAACCGGAAGTTTACAGCGCCTCGACGACGGTAAACTCTTCGACGGGCTCCATCCCGAGCGAGAACGGCAAAAATCCAGAGATATTGGAGTAGAAGCCGCCTTCCCCCCCAAAGCCGCTGATCAGGCGCAGCGGGACGCGGCAGTCGACCGTACGCCGCTCGGCGTTGACCCGCCTCGCGCGCGCCGGCCGAAAGTTCGTGGTCGTTTTTGCGAAAACCACCAAATCCCCGGGGCGGGCCTTCTCCCAGTCGGCCTGCGAATCGAGCGGTCGCGCGCCGGCGCGGAGCAGATAGTGCCGAAGTCCCAATTTGGCGGCGCACCAGACCGGACGCCCCCGCGCGGACAGCTCGGCGGCGAGGTCCTTCTGCGCTCCGGCGTAACGGAAGTCCACCCAGCCCAGAGCAAGCGACAGGCACGCCGCGACCGCGGCTGCCGCCCAAGCAACGCGCCGCCGCTGTTCGCTCGCGGGGCGCGCTTCGAACGCCGCGCCGAGCGCGAGGGTCAGAGGCGGGATCGCGAACAGGACGACGCGCGCCATCACCGACCAGTAGACCGCGGCGACGGCCGCCGTCCCCAGCAGCCAGGGCAGCCATAGATCGCGGCCGCGCGCGCGCCGCGCCGCGGCGATGGAGAGGACCGCGGCGAGCGACCCCGCAGCCAGGCATGCCCCCAACACGCGGTCGAGAGGACGCACCGGAGCCGAGTCGAGAAACGGCGCGAAGAGCAGAACGGACGCGGCCGCGATCGCAAGCACGCTCCGCCGGCCCAAAGCCGGCGGCCACAGCAAGGGCAGAACCGCGAGCCCGCCGAAAAAGGCGAGCAGCGAGCGCGCCCGATGCGGCGCGCGTGCCCACGCGCCGGCCGAGGCGCCGGACACGGTCGTCGCGACGCCGCGAAGAATCGTGCCGCCGGATAAAGTGTTCGACAGAAGATAGACGCCCGGCGCCAAAGCCGCGAGCGCGCAATAGCCCGCGACCGGACCCGGACCGAAACCGCGGCGATAGAGATGCCACGCCGCCGCCGGCAGCAGCGCGACCGCCGCGTATTTGGACATCACGGCCGCCGAGAGCAGGAGGGCCGACGCGGCAAGCCAGCCTGTCCGCCGCTGATCGGCGCCCCGGACCAAGGTGTAAAGCGCGGCGGCGCCGAAAGCCAGCGCCGGCTTTTCCGCCATCAAGTGGCCCATGTTCAAGACGTAGGCGGGCGAAAATATCACAAGCAGCGCCCACGCGAGAGGCTTCTTGAGAAAGCGGGCGAAGAGCAGATACAGCGACGCCGCCGCGAGCGCATCGAGCGGCAGAAACAGGGCGCGCAGGCCGGTCTCGTTTTCTCCCGCCAGGCGGGTCGCCGCGGCCAGACACCAGAGAATCATCGGCGGATTGTTGTTGTAGTCGGACCAGGCGCGCGGAGTCCAGGCCGTTCCGTATAAAAGTTCCCGCGCGCGGTCCAGAAAAAACGGCTCGTCGACATGGAAGCCCATGCCGAGGAACGGAAGCGCCATGAGCAGCGCGGCTGCGACGACCAAAGCGAGTTCCCGGTCGCCAGTCTTCAACGCAGCTCCAGGGAGGCCGCCGCGAAGGGCGCGGCGAGGAGCGAACCCCCGAAGACCTCGCGCGTGACGCTCAGGTTGATCAAGGGATCACCGAAGGCAAGCCACAGATACATTTGCAGGGCGGCGAGGGCCGCCGGAGCGAAGGACAACGCCGCGAGCCAGCGTCGGGTCAATCGTCCCCTCCGGTTCCAAATGATCAGCGCCACGATCACCGTGACGAGAAAGCCCGACTTCTGCGCGAGCGCCGCACCTTCCCCCCGCGGCGTGAGGCGCCCGGCCCGGATCACAGGCTCGTCGTGACCAAGGTCTCGGTGGCGGAGACGCCGTCCACCGCCCGGATCCGGCTGACGATCAGATTGGACAGTTTGTCGACGGTGTCCGATTCGGCGGCGAGAATCATGTCCCAGCCGCCGAACACCATGTACACCTCGGTCACGCCCTCGAGCGAGCGGATCGTCTTCAAAACAGCCTGCTCCTTGCCCGGCGTCAGCTTGCACAGCACGAAGGTCTTCATGTCATCTCCTTTCGTTCCACTCCGCCGACCGATAACGATTTTCAAGCGCATGTCCCGCTTCGCGCCACTCCGGGCGTATTTCGAGCGAAGGACGCCCAAGCTCGCGCGTGATGCCGTCGATGACGACCTCACGGGGTACGCTGACTTTCAACGAGCCTTGATATAACCCTTTAACGCCTTTCTTGCGCAAGGCGCCGCCGAGTATTTTTTTGTCGTTGCCATCCACGAGGTCGGCCTTTTCCGCGCGCGAAAAGCAGGCGGCGGATATTCCCTTCGGCTTTTCCCTCGGGCTCCACATCCCGTTCGCCGTTCCGTGCGCCTTCAGCGCCTGATGAATACCCCGGTGTATGTTTTTATAGACCGTCTCGGGCGCGCAGGTCCGGTCCCAGGGGAAAACTAAGCTGAACGTGACATCACCATCGTGAAAGACGATCCCCCCGCCCGTCGCCCGGCGCACGGGTACGATGCCCGGAGGGCAATGCTTCATCACGTCGGCATATTTCTGCGAAAAGCCGAAGGTGCAAGCATGGCCTTGCCACTCGTAGATGCGAAGAACGACGGCGTTAGGCGGGGAGTGCGTGAGCACGGCCTCGTCGAGGGCCATGTGCCCCGCGGCGTCGAGAACCGGCGAGCCAATCAGCTCAGCGCTGAACACGAGCAGAAGAAGTTGCGGTCGCCGTAGACGCCGTCGACGCGGCCCACGGACGGCCAGAATTTACGCTCTCGCAGCCACGCCGCGGGATAGGCCGCGGTCTCGCGCGTGTAGGGATGCGCCCACTTGTCGGCAACCACGGACTGCGCCGTATGCGGCGCATTTTTTAACGGATTGTCGGTCTTCGACCACTCGCCTGTCTCGATTTTACGCGCCTCCTCCCGGATGGACAATAGCGCGTCGCAGAAACGGTCGAGCTCGGCCTTGGACTCCGACTCGGTCGGCTCGATCATCAAGGTCGCGACAACGGGGAACGACACCGTGGGGGCGTGGAAGCCGTAGTCCATCAGGCGCTTGGCGATATCATCGACCGTGATATCTGCCGTTGTCTTGAGAGCGCGAGGATCGACGATGCATTCATGAGCCACCAGCCCATTCTTCCCTTTGAAAAGCACCGGGAAGGCTCCCCCAAGCCGTTTGGCTATGTAATTGGCGTTCAGAATGGCGTTTTTCGTGGCGTTGGCCAATCCGTCCGGCCCCATCATTCGTATGTACATCCACGAAATCGGCAGGATCGAAGCCGAGCCGAACGGCGCCGCGGACACGGCGGGGACCTCCTTCGAGCCGGGCAGGAAGGGCGCCAGTTCCTTCACCACGCCGATCGGTCCCATGCCGGGACCGCCGCCGCCGTGAGGAATGCAGAAGGTCTTGTGCAGATTGAGGTGGCACACGTCCGCGCCGATGTCGCCGGGACGGCAAAGGCCGACCTGGGCGTTCATGTTGGCGCCGTCCATGTACACAAAACCGCCGTGACGATGGATCTCCGCGCAGATGTCCTTGATGCCCTCCTCGAAAACGCCGTGCGTGGAGGGATAGGTGACCATAAGACAAGCCAAGTCCTTGGCATGCTCCTCGGCCTTGCTGTGCAAATCCATAAGATCGATATCGCCGTCCTCTAAGCACGCGACGGTCACGATGTTCATCCCCACCATCGCCGCGGAGGCGGGATTGGTGCCGTGGGCGGAGACCGGTATCAGGCAGGTCCGGCGGTGAGACTGCCCGCGCGCGTCGAGCGCCGCTCGAATCGCGAGAAGACCGGCATATTCTCCCTGCGAGCCGGCGTTGGGCTGGAGGCTGACGGCGGAAAAACCCGTGATCTCAGCGAGCCACCGCTCGAGCTGGCTCGTCATCTCCTTGTAGCCCGCGGTCTGCGCGGAGGGAGCGAACGGGTGCAGGCGCCCCAGTTCCGGCCAGGTCACCGGCAGCATCTCGGCGGCCGCATTCAATTTCATCGTGCATGACCCAAGCGGGATCATGGAGTGAACGAGGGAGAGGTCCTTGCCTTCGAGCTTGCGCAGATACCGCAACATCTCCGTTTCCGATCGGTGAGCATGAAAAGTCGGGTGCGTTAAAAATTTCGATACGCGTTTGACCGCGGCAGGTATTTCTTGGCCGGCGCTTTCCGGTAGCGCCCGTCCGCCGAAGGCGGACAAAATGTCGTTGACGTCCGTTTCCGTAGTGGTCTCGTCCAAAGCGATCACCACTCCGTTTTTCTCAAACCGAAGGTTTATCTTCTTCGCTTCAAGCGCGAGGCGGAGCCTCGCCGCGTCGCCGGAGGCGACGCGCACGAACAAAGTATCAAACGCCGTTGCCGTTCCCGTATCCACGCCCAAGTCGTTCAAGCCGTTGCGAAGCCGCGACGTCAAGGCGCGCACCCGCAGGGCGATGCGCGTCAGCCCCTCCGGTCCGTGATACACGGCGTACATTCCGGCGATGACGGCCAGCAGAACTTGGGCGGTGCACACATTGCTCGTCGCCTTCTCGCGGCGGATGTGCTGCTCGCGCGTCTGCAGGGCGAGGCGAAGCGCGGGCTTGCCGTGAGAGTCCTTCGACACGCCGACGATCCGTCCCGGTATCAGGCGCTTAAACGCTTCCTTGACGGCGAGGAACGCGGCATGCGGGCCGCCGAAGCCGAGGGGCACGCCGAAGCGCTGGGTCGTGCCCACCGCGATGTCGGCGCCGAACTCGCCCGGCGCCTTAAACAGGGTCAAGGCCAACAAATCCGCCGCCACGACCAACTGCCCCCCGGCGGCGTGAACGGAATCGGCAAACTTCGACCAATCGTTGACTGCACCATGGGTATCGGGGTACTGGACCAAGGCACCCAACAGCTTTTTCCCCGCGATGAGCGAGGGTTCGCCGACCTGGACATTCACGCCTAGCGGCGTGGCGCGAGTTTTGATGACTTCGATCGTTTGGGGGTGGCACTCGTTCGAGACGAAGAATACTTTATCTCCCGGATCTTCCGCCGCGTGCAGACAGATAGCCATCGCCTCGGCCGCGGCGGTTCCTTCATCAAGCAACGACGCGTTGGCGACGGGCAGGCCCGTCAGATCAATTATTAATGTCTGAAAGTTAAGCAATGCTTCCAATCTTCCCTGCGCGATCTCGGGCTGATAAGGGGTATAGGCGGTGTACCAGCCGGCGTTCTCCAATATCTCGCGAAGAATGACCGGCGGCGTCACCGTGTCGGCGTAGCCCTGCCCCAGGTACGAGCGCCAGACCTGATTTTTCGACGCAATGCGCTTGAGTTCGGCCAGCGCCTCGGCCTCGGACAGCGCGGCGGGCAGGTCCAGCGGCTTCTTAAGACGGAGGACTGCGGGCACGACGGCGTCGATCAGGGCGTCGAGCGTCGGGCGGCCGAGGGCCGCGAGCATCGCCTTCTGATCGGCGGAACCGGAGCCGATGTGGCGCCGGGAGAAGTTGTCGGGGGAAGGCACCGAAGTCCCGGTCTCCTGATCCTCAGCGGCTTCCATGCGCCGCCTCGGCTTTCAGGAATTCGTCGTACGCCGCGTGGTCCATGAGCTTGGACGCCTCGGCGGGTGCCCCCGCCTTGAGCTTGAACAGCCAGCCCTTGCCGAAGGCCTCGGCGTTGACGAGCGCGGGGTCCTTGACCGCGTCCGCGTTGACCGCGACGATCTCGCCGGACACCGGCGCGTAAATGTCGAAGGCGGCCTTCACCGACTCCACGACGCAGCACGCCTCGCCCTGCACAACCTTGCGGCCGACCTTCGGCGGCTCGATGAAGACCACGTCGGTAATCTCCTTCTGCGCGTGGTCGGAGATGCCGACCGTGCCGGCGTCGCCCTGCAGGTCCAGCCATTCGTGCGATTTCATGTACTTTAATTTTTTAGGGTCAAGCATCGTTATGCTCCCTTCTTCAGATTTGGCGAAACGTAAAACGGTGTTTTGACGATCTCCGCCGGCAATTCCCGGCCATGTAAAGTGACGTTGCATTTTGTGCCCGGAGCGAGGTCCGGTCTATCAAGATAGCCCGTTCCGATTCCGGCCTGCAGGCTGGGGGAAAAAGTCGCCGAACACAGCTTCCCCGCTTCCTTTCCGTCGATCATGACCGGGGCGCCGGCACGAGGGACGCCGCGCTCCAGGAGCTTGATTCCGGTGAGCTTACGCTTGATCCCTCCCTCTTTCTGCTTCTTCAACGCGTCCTTCCCGATAAAGTCGCCCTTATCGAGCTTCACCACCCACCCGTAGTTGGCCTCGTAGGTGCTGATGTCGTCATCGAGATCCTGGCCGTAAAGCAGATAGCCCGCCTCCAGCCGAAGCACGTCGCGCGCGCCGAGGCCGCAGGGCACGGCGCCGAGCGAACGCCCCTGCGCGAGCAGGTCTTCCCAGACCCGCACCACGATTTCGTTGGGCACGATGAACTCGAAGCCGTCTTCGCCGGTGTAGCCGGTGCGGGCGATGAAGGACTTCTGGCCGTACAACTCGAGTTCGAGCGCCCCGAAGCGCGGAAGCGCCGCCATCTGCGGCGCGATCATCGCCGCGATCTCGGCCGCTTTCGGCCCTTGAACGGCGATCATGCCGAAGTAATCGGACTTGTTCTCAAGCACAACGTCAAATCCCTTCGCGTGCCTCGAAAACCAGGCGAAATCCTTGTCGGCCGTCGCCGCGTTGACGACCACGAGATAGCGGTCTTTCGCCAAACAGGAAACGATCACGTCGTCGACGACGCCGCCCGCCTGATTGGGCAAGTGCGAGTAGATCGCCTTGCCGGGGCCGATGCGCGCGATGTCGTTGGCGTTGACCTTCTGAAGAAAGGCGAGGGCTCCGGGGCCGGTCACGAACACCTGGCCCATGTGGGAGACGTCGAACAGGCCGCAGCGATGGCGCGTGGCCTCGTGTTCCTTTATGATCGATTCGAACTGCACGGGCAGTTCCCAGCCATGGAAGTCCACGATCTTTCCGCCCAGCCGCTTGTGGGACTCGTACAGCGCCGTCCGGCGCAGAACCGCCGAGGTGGACATACGCTAAACTAGCATTTCATCCGAGGAGCCGCAAATCCCCGCGCGGGCCGCTCATGCGCGGGAGAGCACGTCCAACAGCACGCGCGCCAGTCGGCGCCGCTCCACCATATCGTTCCAGCGCAGTTCGGCGACGCGCTGGCCGTCGTCGTCGTCGTAAGCGTGATGCACGCGCGCGGCGATCAGCAGGCGCTCGCCTCCCAGCTCGAACTTGATCAGAACGGTCTCTCCTCTGATGAGCCGGGCGGCGGTGGAGAGCTCGCCTCCGCCCGCGGTGATCTTGAGCAGACGGCCCCAGGAATCCTGGCGCGCGGCGGAACCCGGAAAGCGCAGGAGCGCGGGCACGAGAAAGGACGCCTGCATCAGAACGCCTCCACGTTATGGCGGACCAGACGCGCGGGGCCTTTGCCGTTGGTCGGCTCGCCCACGGTCCAGAAGCGGGAACCGTCCCAGGCGGCGCCGGCCGGAATAAAGTCGCCCCGGGCGTATTCGGGCAAGGGAACGGAGCCGATGATCTCATCGGGGCGGTCTCGGCCGTGGCGCAGGAGGCGGCGGTCGGCGGCGTCGAGCGACCAAAGCGTCTTGCCGTCGAAGAGCAGGCCGGCGGCCTTAGCTCCCCTCCACTTATAGGTCGCGAGCACGCTGAGTTCGCGGTCCACGAGGTGCTTGCGCAGGACCTTCGCGCGCGCGTCGAGCGACCACAGGTAGAGCCCGTCGAAGGCGATGCCCGCGGAATTCGGTGCGGCCCGGGGGTAGCGGGTCAGAGGCGTCATCTTCTCCTCGCGCATGCGGCGGATCACGGTGCCGTCTGCCGAGACCGTCCACATCGCCTCGGCCGTGAAGGCCGCGGCCACCGGCGTCTCCGCCGTCAGGTGGCGAACGAGCTGAACGGCCGTGTTCTCGGTCGACAGCGCATAGAAAGATTGAGTGAACCACTCGACGAGCCACAGCGCTTTGCCGTCGAACGCGAGGCCCGCCGGGTGGCGCACCGGAAGCTCCCAGCGGTCGACACGCATAGCGGCGGCCGCACGGTTGCTCTCGACGCGCTTAAGCGAGGCGACGCCAAGGCCGGCGGCCAGGAACAAGCCGACGGACAATGCGTACCAGATCGGCGAGCGCGTCAGGGGCGCCGCACTCGCGACCGTCAGCACCGTGCCTTGAAAGCGCAGTCCTTTGGAGACCGAGGCCTTCAGGTCTTCGGGCGTCCACGGCGGGGACACGACCTCGGCCGCCCCCACGCGCATGAGTGCGACGGCGCGGCTCGCGTCGCGGACCTTGAGCGCCACCACGACGGGAAGAAGCGGGAAGGCCCGGATCATTTCGCGCGTCAGACTCTCCGCGTCGGCGCCGCCGCCGTCGACGAGCAGGAAAGCCCGGGTCTTGCGCTCGCGCGCGAACTCGAGGGCCTCTTCAAGACGCCCGGCGCCTTCGACGCGATGCCCGAGCTCGCCGAGCATCAGCCCGAGCAGCTCCCGGTCGGCGGCCTCCTTCGCCAATAGTCCGATGGCGGCCATATCAGGGAGCCGGCGCGGGGATCACGAGGACGGCGCCCTCGGCGGGCAGGCCGCGCTCGACCTTCGCCCGGTTCGCGTCGTAGATTTTTTCCCACTGATTGGGATCGCCGTAATACTGCTTGGCGATCGTGCGCAAAGTCTCGCCGGCCTTCACGATGTGGCGCTTGGGCCAGGCGGGCGTCGACTTCCGGCGGATCTTGACGGGCTCGACCGGCTTGGGCCGCCCCAGCAGGGCGGCGGCCTTCTCGGCGGCGCGGTACTCGAGCTCCTCGTTGCGCTTGAGCAAAGCTCGATAATCGTCCTGCGCCTCGGCCACGCGCTTTTCCAATACACGAAGCTGACTTTCAGCCGTGGTCTTGTTGCTCTCGGCCGCGCCGGCCTGCTGGGACATCGTCTTCTGCTTCTGCTCGAGATTCGAGACATCGTTGCGCAAATTCTCCGCCCGTGACGCCGCCTCGCCGACGAACTGCCCGGTAAAGGACGGCGCGCCGAACCGGTAGCTGAAGCTGGCCTGGTAGCCGCCGCCCGCGCGGTTGATGCCGGTGGTCGGCAGGGACATCGCGATGTCGAGGATCATCGGCGAATAATTGAGTCCGAGGCCGAAAGCCATCGTGCTCACGCCGTCGAGGTTCAGGCCTTTGCCCGCGCGCGCGCGCAGCAGTCCCTGATGAAACGTCGCCTCGATGCCGGGGTAAAATTCGGCCAGTCCCCCGCGCACGCGGAAATCGCCCGCGAGCGTGTAGCGCCTGTCCCAGGCATAGGCCGTCGCGAGCGTGATGCCCGGGCGCGGATACGCCAGCGCCGTGACGAAGTCGCTCAAAACGATGCCCGCCGACAGGCCCATGCCCGAACGGGCGATCACGCCCGCGTCGAAGCCGAGCCCGAACTTCCCTTTCGTCCCATCGCCCGCGTCGGAGTTGACGATCTTGACGTTGGCGCCGAGCTTGAGCGGCTTCGAGAATGGAAGGCTGCGAACCTTGAGCTCCTGGCCGTAGTTGAAGAGCAAAGCGTCGATGTCGCCGCCGTTGCGCTGCCGTTCGAGATGATACGCCGCGCCGATCGTGGCCGTGTTGATCGGCTCATACGGCCGCAAATAGGCGCCCGTGGCGAAGGACAAGGGGCCCTTGGGCGACAGCATCCGGCCGACCGTGCCCGCGCCCTGGACATAGGGCGTGTTCGCCGTGCCGGCGGGATTATAAAAGAGGCCGAAGGCGTCGTCGGCGATAGCCGAATACGCGGTACCCATGCCCATCGCCCGCGCGCCCGGCAAGACGTCGTTAAAAGCGACCGCCCCGGCGTCCGGGGCGGCCAGCGCGAAGGCGAGGAGGAGTTTTATAGTTCTCGTCATCGTGCCAATTATAGCCGTTGCCCGTTACGAAATTAAGTATTAAGCCTCCAAGTTCCCGGGCTTTGGGATAGTGACAGAGCAACGGATAAACCACAAAGACACCAAGGCACAAAGGATTTCGGTTGCGGGCAATGCCGGTCGTTTAACGGATGCGAGTTCGGTCTTTCATCTTTTTTGAGATCGGTGCGCGACTGTACACGTGTACAGTTCCGACCAAACGTGTATTCACGGCCCAATTCTCTTTGTGTCTTGGTGCCTTTGTGGTTCAGCCGTTAAAAGTCCGGGAACATGGAGATTAAGCGCCTTGACAGGATGGCCCGGTCAGTCCATAATCAAGCGATGAGCGAGGAGTTCAGCCACCAGACGAGCCGCACCGGCGTGATTCTCGTGTGTCTCGCCGTCGGCGGCTCCGCGGTCGGCGTCGTCGGCTGGCATCTGCTCTCCAACCGAAACGCCGGCCTCGATACCTCCGGCTTCGACATGAGCTCGACGCCCGACACGGCCAAGTCCGCGGCGCCGCCTTCGTTCCCGGCCGCCTCCCCCTACGCCCCGGAAGCGGCGCAGCAGACGAGCCTCGGGATGGTGAAAGGCGACGCGGGCATGCGCGCAGCGCCGCCGAAGCCCTCGGGCGCCTCCGGCGCCGCCGCGAATCCGACCGATCCCAAAGCGTCGGCCGCGCTCAGCTTCAAGGAAGCCGCGATCAAAAACGAGCGGCTCGTGGATGCATTCGTGCGACGCATGGAGAAGAAACATCCATCCATCACCAAATATGGAAAAGAGTGGGCCGCTTCGCCGGAACTGCGCGCCCTGCGGGATCAGTACTGGAAAGAAAAGGATCCCTTGAAGTTCGCCTACGGGCTGGTCAAGTCGAAAGATTTCGCCAATCTTCTCAAGAAATACGGGGGCGATCCCGGCATTCGCGACACCCTCATCACGGGAGTCAAGGAGGCGCCTCCGGGCCTGATGGCGGCGATCGGCGGCCTCCTCCAAAGCGACACGGCCGTCAAGGACCTCACGACCGCCGTGATCAAGGCCGCCGGCCTGCCCGCGAGCGTGGCGACCATGCTCGACGGCGGCGGCGCCAAGCCTGCGGACAGCGGCCAGGTCATGTCCGACATCATGAATTCCGACGACATGAAGAAGGCCATGAAAAACCAGCCGGCTCCCGCCGTGTCCCTCCCCGACAAGGGCGCGGAGCCCGCGCAGCCCAACGGCTTCACGCCGCTGGGAACGCCGCGCTGATGACCAGATGACGCCCCGAGTGCGGTTCTGGCTCGAGTGGCTGGGCGTGTTCCTTTTCTGCGCCGTCCTCTGCGCGTACTTCCAGTTTCAAACGCCGTTCCTGCCCGAAGAAGACGGTTATTATCACATCAAGTTCGCCTGGCTTCTGCGCCGGCACGGGCTGTTCCGCTCGGGCTTCCCGTGGGCGCACTTCAGCCTTTGGCGCGACGGCTTCAGCGACGGGGCCTTCCTGTTCCACTGCCTGCTGACTCCCTTCACCTTCGGAGATCTGGCGTTCGGCGGGAAGCTGGCGGCGGTTTTGATGTCGGCGTTCATGTTCTCGAGCTTCTTCGCGATCCTGACTTTAAACCGCGTGCGCGCGCGCTTCTACTGGTTCTGGCTCCTCCTCCTCGGCGGCGGCTACTTCTGGTGGCGCATGCTGGTCCCCCGCCCGCAAATCCTTTCGACGACGTTGCTTCTCTGGAGCCTGCATTTTCTCCTCAACGGCAGGCGCCGGCCGTTCGCGGCGCTCAGCTTCCTCTATCCCCTATCCTACGTCGCGGCCTTCCTGCCGCAGGTGTTTTCGGTCGCGCGCTGGATTTACCTGAAGGCGACCACGAAGCGAGCGGACTCCCGCCTGGTGCTTGCCGGACTGGGGGCGTACGCGCTGGCGATGCTGGCGCACCCGTATTTCCCGAAGAATTTGACCTTCTTCTATGTCCAGAACTTCTATGTGATGTTTCTCGCAGTGACGCAGAAGGTCAATCTCTACCTGGGCAACGAGATTTTCCCGCTCGACACGCGCCAGTTCGTCGGCGCCCATCTGCCTCTTATCGCGCACCTGCTCGGCCTGTCTCTCGTCTTCATGCACCGCCGTGCGCCCCTGTCGGAACGCACCCGCGCGCTGTTTCTCATCGCGTTGATCACGATTCTCCTGACCTGCGGCTCGAAACGCTTCATCGAGTACTCCGTCCCGGTCACGACTCTCTTCTGCGCCTTCTTATTCACCGACATCCTCGCGGGCTACAGTCTCGGAGATGTCTCCCGCGATTACGGCCGCGCGGGCCGAATCGGGGCGATCGTATGGCTCATCGCGATGCTTGGCGCCAGCGGCGCGCAAGCCTGGATCGTCCGCAGGGACTTCGTGGGTGTCAAACCGCCTCGCTTTCGGGATTTGGCGGCGGCGCTCGCCGTCGCGGCCCCGGCGGGCGAACTCGTCTACACCTGCGACTGGGACGAGCCGCCGCAGTTGTTCTTCTACAACGACCAGCACCGCTATCCGGTGATCATGGACCCGACCTTCATGTACTACTGGGACCCGGCGATATGGCGGAAGTGGTCCGATGTCGCCAACGCCCGCCTGGCTCCCGCCGAAACGGCCCGCGCGCTCAAGGAGACTTTCGGCGCGCGATTCGGGGTGTGCGGCTCTAAATTCTCGGGCCTGCGCGTCATGCTGGAAGACGGCAAGCGCTTCAAAATCCTCGCCGAAAACGAGAACGGCTTCGTCTTCGAAACGCTCTAACGGTCAGTTATTGCCGGCCGTGTTCAGCCCCGACGTCGGCGGGCTCGGCGTGGAGGAGCAGCTGGTGCAGCCGGACAACGCCGCCACGGCGACGGCGCACACGAACGCGCTGATCAACACTAGATTTTTCATAAATGCCCTCTAATGGGGAGTGACGGCGCCGATGCACTGATTGCCCGAGAGGATCGTTCCGGGACCGCAGGTGATCGTGGGGGCCGTCGAGGTCGACGAGTTGTTGTTGTTGTTCGACGGCGAGCAACCGCTGCAGCCGGACAACGCCGTCGCACCGACGGTACACACGATTGCGGCGATCAAAGCTAGACTTTTCATATCAATTCTCCCAAAACGATTATGCGACAGTGTAATCCCTCCAGGATGGGCTGTCAAGGCTTCCCCTCCCTTTTAATCGAATTTTTACCGCTTAAAAGGGCCTCCTGGATACGACGGGACACCCAGCGGGGAAGCCACAACAAATGCACGATGGCGGTATAGTGGCCCAAGGGCAGCCAGACCTGGCGAGAGTCCGGGAAAGCCTCCTTGAGGTATAGGGCGTTGGCCCGGGGTATAACCGTGTCCGAGTTGACGTTGATCAGAAGAGCCTTCTTTCCCGCGTTTGAGGCCTTGTAGTCGAGGGGGTCGAGGCCGGTCCACACCGCCCGCAGCATGTCTCCCTTGAGATCCATCTTTCTCACGAACGGCCCGCTCAACGATCCGTTGACCGCGATGCTCGGAAAATCGGCCCCTCCCATCAGGAACACCCCGGCGGCCGGGCGCGCGTCCACGGACCAGGTCACCGCGCCCACGATGGCGCCGAGGCTGATGCCGAACAGGGCCACGCGCTTGGCGTCCACCTCGGGCCGAGCGGCCAGCACGCCGAGCGCGCGGCGCGCGTCCGACACCGACTGGCGGAAGTTGCGCGCGAGTTGGCCGGCCGAACGCGCGAGGAACACCTGGCCGCTCGGCAGAGACGGATGCGGCCTGCGGTGAAACTGCGTCGGCATCTCGATCCACATCGTGACGAGCCCGTCCGCGACGAAGCGGTTCACGAAACGCGTCTCGATCCAGACGTTCGGCGCGGCCATCACGGGCAAAACCAGCACCGCGGCAGCCGGACGGCCCCGCGCCGAATCCGGAACGGACAGGTGGGCCCACACCGTGTCGTTCGTCGGCCACGGACTTTTTTCAGCCGAGGGGAACTTAAGCAAGTAGTCGGTCCGCCCGGGAGCGGTGCTCGTCTCGACGACCTCGACCTTGAAGTTCGCGTTCGGCGCCGAGAGCGCAGCCGCCGCGGCCGGCAAAGCAATAAACGCCCACGCCAGAGCCAGCATCAAAACCCCAGGACCAATGAGAACGCGCCCTGATAGATGTCATGGAGACCGAGCGAGGTCTGGCTGCGGACCGTGGACTTGCCCATCACCCAGTAGGAGTACTCGAATTTAGCCGCGAAATGCTCGGCCAACTGCCAGTGCAGGCCCGCGGTGTATTTGGTGATTTTGCGCGTGACGAAAGGCGCCGCCGACCGGTAGGCGGTCATGGAGTCGAAGGTCGTGGTTCCATCGTTGAAGTTGAGCAGGAAGTCGAGCAGAGGGCCGCGCCGGTACATCTCGTTGTACACCAGCAGGCCGGTCACGCGCTGACCGTACGGCGGGTTGCGAATCACCGGAAACGCGGCCTGGATGAAATAGCCGTAGAGATGCTCGACCTGGCGCGTGTGGGTGCCCGTCGCGATGAGCACCGGCGCGGCCGGCGTGGACGCGGGCGACAGCAACGGCGTCAGGAAGTGGTTTTTGCTGTACATGGCCTCGCCGGAGAGGCTGATGCCGTGATACTCAAACGACCAGTCCGCGCTCCACATCTCGTAGTTGAGGTAGCCCTCGAGGTCGTAGTTCCCGCCCATGCCGGAAAGCCCCAGGTGCGTGCCGGTCAGATCGGCCGCCTTTTCGGGCACGGGCCAGGGCAGGCGCAGGTCGCCGAGCGCGAACACGATGCGGCCGCCCAAGGTCTTGGCGTTGTTGTTGTCGGCCAGATTGTTGTTGTCGTGGCCGAAGTCGGGCGAGACGCCGTTGGTGCCGGGACCGGGGATGCCGAGGCTGGACGGATTGGGAAAAGTGCGCAGGCGATTTTTCGCCTCGCTGATGCCGTTGACGACGAACAAAGTGATCTCGCTCGGCACCAAGGGATGCACGCGCACCGGATACCAGCTCCAGCGCAGGCCGATGTCGCTGTAGCCGTAGCTGAGCGGCGGACGCGGCGAGTTGGGCCGCACGACGAGATCGAGGCTGTCCGGCGAAGCGTAGAGCAGAGGGCGCGTCACCGCGAGATACTGGTCGGGACGATACAGCTCGTTGTAGCGTCCGAAGGGGACCATGAACTTGCCCAGTTGAAACTTGATCCGGCGGATGCCGTTATATTCGACGTGGGCCTGACTTAGGCGCGGCGCGCCCCGGCCCGCGGTCGGCAGGTTCCATTCGATGGTCACCGGAACGCCCTCGCCGACGGGGCCCGTGGCGCCGAGATACATGTCCGCGAGATAGACCTGGTTCTGAATCTGGGTCTCGAAACCGGGCTCGCGCGGGCCGACATTGCGCCAGTTAAGGGAAGCGGCGCCGAACAGCTTCACATGAGCGAACCGTTCGAGTGCGCGCGCGACGGCCGGGTTGATCGTCGCGGGGGCGGAAGCCTCGGCGGCGCGGACGGACGCCGCGCAAGCGGCCCAGGCGACCAGGCCGATCGCAATTTGACAAGAAATGGGCGATGATGTACGATGGTTCACGCTGGATGAGTATAACGCGTTTTTCGGCGATGCGCCACGCGCTAGAATAGGGAGAACCTGCATGACTCACATCATCGTCGAAGGCTGTCTGGGCGAAGTGTACGCGTCGTGCGTCGATGTCTGCCCCGTCGAGTGCATCCACCCGGGCGAGTACAAAGGCGAGAAGTTCATGATCATCAACCCCGAGGTCTGCATCGACTGCGGCGTCTGCCTCCCCGAGTGCCCGATCGGCGCGATCAAAGGTTCGGGCGACGAAGATCCCGCGTGGGCGAAGATCAACGCCGACCTCACCCCCTCATTTAAGGACAACCCGAAGGTGACGCCGCGCGCGCCGAACGATCCTCCGCACAAGCCGACGAACAAGCTCGTCAAATAAGATTGGCGTCGAATGAAAAAGCCGGGCGGCCGCATTGGTCGCCCGGCTTTTTCATTATACTGTCCGTCTCCTCCGCCCAAGCCATGAACCACACCGTCCTGCACCGCACGCCGCTCGACGTCGCCGGGGCCCGCATCGCGGGCCTCGAGCGCCTGCCGTTCGCCGACGGCCTATTCCGAACGAAGGTCGCGACGGCGACGCTCGAGTCGGGCGACCTCGAGGCGCCGCAGGCCTTTGACGACCTCGTCGGCTCGGTCACCGCCGAGATTCCCCCGGGGGGAGAGCTCGATTTCGCAGTCAAGGTCCGCGTCAACGGCGCATGGACCGAGTGGTACCTGCTCGGCACGCTCGGTGCCGAGGGCTGGGCCGCGCCGATCAGCGTCGCCGACGAAAACGGCGTCGTGGACGTGGACACGCTCAAGCTCAATAAACCGGCGACGGGATTTCGCTACCGCCTGCGCCTCAAGGCGGGCAAGCAGGCGGTGCGTCTGCGCTCGGTCGCGATCACCGTGTCCGAGGCGTCCGCGCCCGACGCCCCGCCCGCGTTCTCAGCGGGTCCTTGGGTCCGAGACTTGGCGCTGCCACCCCGCTCGCAAGGCGAGGCACAGGAGAAGTACCGGCATGACATCTGCTCGCCGACCTCGCTCGTGATGGTCCTCGGCCACTGGGGCATTCAGAAGGAACTCGAGGAGGTCGCACTCGCCGCACAGGACCGCGGTTCCCAACTCTTCGGCAACTGGCCGGCCAACGTCGCTTACATCGGCTCGCTCGGTCTCGAGGGCCACGTCGCGCGCCTCGAGTCGCTCGCCGACCTCGAGAGCGAGATCGCGCTCGGCCGACCCGTCGTCGTCAGCGTGACCTTCGGCGAAGGCGAGCTTCCGAATGCGCCGATCAAGAAGACGCGCGGGCACGTCATGGTGGTCGGCGGCTTCACGTCCGAGGGCGACGTGATCGCCTACGACCCGGCCGGCAAGAGTCGCGATCAGGTCCGTCGCGTCTATGCCAGACCGGCGTTCCATAAGGTCTGGCGCGTGCGCAAGCGCGGCCTCGCCTACCTTCTCGGCAAGTCCTTCCCGCGCCGGTTCACGGTCGGCGTCCCGGTCGCCGACCTTTGGACGAAGCCCGTGCGCCGCGCGAGCGTCAAGCTCAACGACGAGGCGCACCTGTCGCAGATCCTCTACGGCGAGTCCGTCACCGTGCTCGAGGCGAAGGGCGACTGGGTGCGCGTCCAAGCCGATGAGCAGGACAGCTTGCTGCCCACTGGCGACTGGCAGGGCTACCCGGGCTGGATGCGCGCCGACGCTCTCACCTCCGCCGCGCCCACGCGACTCGGCCCGGTCGTGCGCGTGCGGCAGGCCCTGCTTCAACGCGGCGATAGGATGCTGACGCTGTCCGTCGGCACGCGCCTGTCCCGCATCATGGAGAACGGCAACTTATCCGTCGTGCGCCTTCTCGACGGCTCGCTCGCCGAGATTGCGTCCGATGCGCTCTACACCGCGCCCGCCGAGCCGACCGCCGCCTCGCGCGCCGAGATCATCCGCACCGCCGAGCTGTTCCTCGGCACCAGCTATTACTGGGGCGGACGCTCCGGGGTCCAGGCCGATCCGAAGTTCGGCGTGGACTGCTCCGGACTCGTGAGCCTGGCCTACCGCATCCACGGCCGCGACGTGCCGCGCGACTCCCACGAGCAGAGGCTCCACAGCCGCGCGACGCGCCGAGCCGAACTTCAGGCCGGCGACCTGATCTTTCTCACCGACGACGAGACGAGCGAACGGATCACTCATGTGATGATCTTCACCGGCGGCGACGGACTCATCGAAAGCCGCAAATCCTCGGGCCGCGTGCTGCGCGCGACCTTCCTCGAGCGCTTCGGCTCTCCGCTCAGCGCGATCGAATCCGGCGACACGGTGAGCGACCTCTCCTTCACGAAGCCGCGCCGCCGCCGCATTTTCTTCGGCTCTTACTTTTAAAGGCCGATGACGAAAAAGCCGCTGATCCACTTCACGGGCGTCGGCGGGGCGGGCATGAGCGCGCTGGCTCAGATCCACGCCATGGACGGGGGGCCGGCCACGGGCTCCGACCGGGACTTCGACCGCGGCCGGGGCGCCGTGCTGAGTAAAAAGCTCGAGGCCCTCGGCGTTCGCCTCTTCCCCCAGGACGGAAGCGCGCTCACGCGCGAGACGGATCTCGTCGTGCTCTCCACCGCCATCGAGGACTCCAACCCCGAGATCGCCGCGGCGAAGGCTTTGGGCGTGCCGCTCATGCATCGGTCCGAATTTTTAGCCCGTCATGTCTCGGTCCTACGCACCATCGCGGTCACCGGCACGAGCGGCAAGTCCACCGTCGTCGCCATGATCTTCGAGATTCTGGAGTCCGCGGGACGCGGGCCCTCGGTCATCACCGGCGGCAGCCTCATCGCGCTGCAGAAGCGGGGCGTCACCGGCAACGCCTGGCGCGGGAAGTCGAACCTGCTGGTCATCGAGGCCGACGAGAGCGACGGCTCGCTCGTCAACTACAAGCCGGCCGTGGGCGTCTTCCTGAACCTGACCAAGGATCATCTCGAGGTCTCCGCCCTGCGCGAGATCTTTTTAAAATTCAGAGCCAATGTCGCGACAAGTCTCGTTAATTCCGACGACGCGGCCCTCGCCGATATCCGCGCCGATATTTCGTTCGGCTTGTCGTCGGGTTCCGTGCACGCCGAGGACCTCGTGCTCAACGCCGCCGGCTCGTCTTTCCGCGTGAAGGATGTGTCCTTCACGCTCCCCGTCCCCGGCCGCCACAATGCCGAGAACGCCGTCGCCGCGATCGCGACATGCCTCAACGAAGGCGTGTCTCTCGCCGACTCTAGCCGTGCCTTGGCCTCCTTCCAAGGCGTGTCGCGCCGCTTCCAAAGCCTTGGAACCGAGCGCGGCGTGGAAGTCGTCGACGACTTCGCCCACAATCCCGCCAAGCTCGCCGCGACCTTGACCGCGGCCCGACTGCGCGGCCGCCGGACCTTGGCCGTCTATCAACCGCACGGCTTTGCGCCCACGCGCCATCTCAAGAACGAACTCATCGCGGCCTTCGCCGAGGGGCTGCGGCCCGACGACCGGCTCTGGCTTCCCGACATCTATTATGTCGGCGGCACCGCCAGCAAGGACATCTCCTCGGCCGACGTGGTCGGACCCCTGCGTGCCAAGGGCCTCAGCGCGTTCCACGTGCCCGACCGCGCCGAGATCGCCGCTCTGATCGCGGCCGAGGCGCGCGAGGGCGACCTGGTGCTGGTCATGGGCGCGCGCGATCCCTCGCTGTCGGACTTCGCCCGAGCCGTATTGACGGCGCTGCGCGCCTAGAAACAGGGCTTAAAGGGCGATTTCTGCGTCAACTTGGTGAGCACGGGCTTCGTGCCCGGAGGAAAGACATCGGTCCGCCCGTTGACGTCGGTCACATCGACGGACTGTACCCGGAAGCAGGAATGACACAACAAAGAGCGAGCCGGCACGGTCGCGCCCGGATAATTCGATTTTCGGCGCGGGCGCAGCAAGCGCGGGGACGAGGACTCCGGGACATCAACTTCCGGGAAATCTTCCTGCCGATCAGCCGGTTCTCCGCCAGATTCTTGAAGTCCTCGGCCGACTCCCGCTTGACGAATTGTCGCCTGCGGCCCCCGCTGACCCACAACTTCATCTCGTCCAAGCGGGCCAACTGACGCTACTGGCGATTTCCACCGGGCGGCATGGCCGCCTCGCGCTTGAACTTCTGCTTGATCTTACGCAGACCGAGCCGGAGGTCTGACTTTTAGTCCGAACGATCAACGCCGCGACTTCCAAGCGGCCGTTGGTCGGCCAAATCGGATTACTCGGACAGGCTCCTAGCGGACGGAGTCGCGGAAGTACCTGCGCGGAGTCCCGGCCGGCAAGGTCTAGTCTCAGTCCCAAGGTTTTCCGGTGCTGATGCCCCGAGCCTGATCCCTCGGGGGGTTGTAGTCGCCCGGCATGCGCGGGCCGCGCTCGCCGCCGCCGGGGTCGCGCACCGGCTGCTCCCCGGGGCCCCTCGTCGCGACGCCCGGAGAAGCCGCTTTCACGAGCGCGGCCGTGCCGTCGGCGACGGCGCGGCGCACCGATTCGATCACGCCGCTGATGATCTCGCCCGTCCGCCCGCCGCGCCGCTCGTACTCGATGCGGTCCATCATCCAGTCGGCGTCGACGGGCGACGGCAAGTCGCGGATCATGCGGATCATCCGGTCTTGGCAGCGCGCGATGGCGCTGTCTCCGCCGTAGGTATCGCCGCGGGCGAGGCCGGCGTCGATCTCGTCGCTCGGCAGCACGACGAGGTTTCCCCGGAGGTAGCTCTGCAGCTTCTGATCCCGGGCGCGGATGAGGTCCGGCCGTCCCCATTCGGGGGAGCCCGGCGTCGTCCCTTCAATGTAGACGCAGGAGTTCAACGTCCAGAGGTTGAACTTCGCCCAGCGTAAGCCGCGGCGCGAGGCCTCCAGGCTCTCGCGGAGATCCCGATCGCGGCGCTCGACGTGCCGGACGAGGTCGTGGTACTCGAGCCCGCGGCTTTCCTGGCGTCGAAACGCTTCTTCGAAACGCTTCTCCTGCTCCGGATTGGGAAACGGCGAGCGCGTGGCGCCGGCCGACGCCAACGCCTCGTAGGCGGCCATCCGCGCGCGCAACGCGTCCTTGACTTCTTCTCGGACCTTGGCGGAAAGGCCCGGCATGAAGACGTCGACCATCGCCAGGCTCGCTTGGTTCGCCCTTATCTCCATCTGCTCGTGCGTATCCCAGCCGGTCGTTATCAGTTCCCTGTAATGCAGAGCCTCGTGGTGAAGGGCGCTCGCCAATAATCCCGGCTCATCGTTGTCGATGATCCGATCGAAGAGGGACGGCATGATGGTCACCCTCCCGTCCGGGTCCGTGAACGCGACGACGTCTTCCGGTTTAGGGCCGTCTCGGGGATTAATACTCAGGTAATGAAGGAGTCCGTCGGAGCCGCGGATTTCCCGGTGACCCGGAGGCCCATATTCCGGCGCCCAGGCAGCCGAGAGGCCGGCGGACCAAGCCCCGTCCGTGGAGAGAGGCTTCGCCGCGCGCGGTTCGGGGGGCATTTCCGGTTTCAAGCGGTAGGCGTCTTGAGTCAGACGTATGGCGAGATCGAAATTGACCTTCATCTCGCTTTGCGCCGTCCGGGCCGCGGTCCAATCGCGAAGCGCGGATTCAGGGCTCGGCGCGGCCTCCCTCTCCCGTATGGCGGCGCGCATGGCCGCCTTGGCCGCCATTCCGGCGCGGATGGCATCCATGATCTGGACCTTGGCCTCGTCCGACGGCGAGGACGCGGCGCGCGCGACCGCCGGCAGGAGCGCGGCCAGGACCGCGGGCCGTGAGCGAAGGAGCATGCCTGATTGTAGCCTCTTGGCGAGGAAATGCAAGAGGGACTCGGTTGCGGCTCTGCCACGATGAAGCGTGCTCGCCGCACTCATCGCAATGACCGCGCTGCACCTGCGCCGAAAATCGCATGGAACGCGCGGTTCGCGCGGCATCAAGCGGACAACTCCGGTTTCGTCATCAGGAAAAGTTGCTAGAATTTCGGCCATGAGACGAGCGTTCGTGGCCGGACTGTTCATCCTATCGGCGCTCCCCGCCGCAGCCCGCCCCAGACACGAGACGGCCCGAGACGAGCCGCCCGCCGCGCCCGCGCCGCCTCTCTACCCGGCGCGCTCGACCGAGCCCATCGTCTTCATCTGGCCGCCCGAGAACATGCCGCTCGCGGCCGAGGGCGAATTCATCTTCGGCTCGGTGACGCCGGCGACCGCGCCCTTCACGATCAACGGGACGACGATTTCAGTTCACGAAAACGGCGGCTTCATCGCCTGGCTTCCGGTCGCGCCCGGCACCTTCACTTTCCGCGGCTCGCTGAGCGTGTCGTCGGGAACGGCGACGGCCGAGCGCCGCATCCTCGTCGCCGCCGCCGCGGCGCCACTGTCGGGCAAGATCGCGATTGATGCGGCGTCCCTCTCCCCCAAATCCGACCTCGAACTGCGCGGCGGCGACCTGCTGACGGTCCGAATGAGAGGAACCCCCGGGAAATCCGCCCGCTTCCGCGTCGGCAAAAGCGCCTGGCAGCCGATGCGCGCCGTCAACGCCGCGCTCGGCACCTATGAAGGAACGATGCTCATCGCCCCCGGCGCGGACATCGAGGCGAGCGTGGTCGAGTACGAGCTCTCCTCGGGCTGGTCCTCGGTGAAAGCAAAAGGAACGGCGCGCGTGTCCGCGTCCGCGAAAGCTCCACCGGTCGCGACGGTAAAAATGAGCACGGCCGGCTACGCGAGCTTGAAAACCGGCCCCGCCAACGGCTTCCTGATGTTCCCCCTTCCCGGCACGCGCCTGTCCGTGACCGGACGCGAGGGCGGCGTGCTGCGCGTGCATCTTTCGGAGGCCCTGTCGGGTTGGATTGAGGCGAAGGATGTCGATGTCTCGACCTCCGCCGCAGCACCCCGCGCCGTGACCGGCACGATCAACGTCGCGAAGACCGATCTCGGCGCGTTCGTGAAGATCGGCGTGTCGGAAAAAGTCGCGTTCGACGCGGAACCCTCGGCCGGGCTCGACGCGCTGACGGTGCGGCTGTACAACGCGACCGGCCACACGAACTGGATGATCAATGACGCGCCCGATTTCATACGGGAGATTCGCTGGCGGCAGGAAGCGACCGATGTCGTGGCCGTGACCATACTGCTCAGGCCGACCGAGGTGTTGTGGGGCTGGTCTCCAGCTTACGACGGCGGGTCCCTGCGCCTGGAGCTTCGCCGTGCCCCGAATATTTCCAAATACAAGCCGCTGTCTAATATCAAAGTCATGCTCGATCCCGGCCACATGCCGTCGGCGACGGGCGCAACCGGCCCTCTCGGCACGAAAGAGATGGACGCCAACTACGCGATCGCGCTCGCCGCGAAAACGCGCCTCGAGCGCGCGGGTGCGACCGTGCTCATGACGCGCAGCGATCCCCTGCATGAGGTCTCGCTCGCTGACCGGCCCAAACAGGCCGTGGAGCGCGGCGCGGACATTTTCGTGAGTCTGCACAACAACGCCTTGCCCGACGGCGAAAATCCATTCGGCAAGCCGCGAGGCTTCACCGTCTTCTACTACCACCCGCAAAGCCTGGAGCTCGGACGCGCCGTGCACGAGGCCTACCTCGGGCGGATCAAGCTGGCCGACGAAGGGCTGCGCTGGGGAAATCTCCTCGTCGCCCGACAAAGTGCTGTGCCCACGATCCTCGTGGAGAACGCCTACATGATCTTCCCCGACCAGGAAGCCCTGCTCAACGACGCGTCGTTCCGGGAAGAACTCGCGAAAGCCCTTGTTGCGGGCCTCGAAAAGTTTTTGGCCTCGGCCCGAAGGAAGCCTTGATCTCCCCCGGCGCCGGAGCCCTGCCCGCGCTCGTCGATCTCCTGCAGTTCCTGTCCTCCGTGAAAGAGGCCGAGGAGGATAAGGTCTGGGCGCGCGTGCTCGACAAGCTCTCCGCCGCGCTCGACTGCGAGGCCGCGACCTACTTCGTCTTTCTGCCCAAGCAAGCCCAGCTCATCGCGCGCGCGGCTCTTGGCTCCGCGGGCCACCGAGTCGAATCCCGCCGCGTCGAGTCGGGCAAGGGGCTGTGCGGCTGGGTCGCGAAGTACCGCGAGCCCGTGCTGACCGCCGACGCCTACGCCGACGCGCGCTTCATGAAGCAGTTCGACGAGGAAACCGGCTACAAGACGAGCCACGTTCTCGCCGTGCCCCTGCTCGACCGGCTGGAACTCGTCGGCGTCATCGAGCTGATCAACAAACGCGGCGGTCCCTTCACCGAGACCGATCTCGCTTTCGTTTCGGCCGCCTGCTCGGCCTGCGCTTTGGCCCTGCGCGCGCTGCGCCTGGAGTCGACCGTCGACAAGGTCACCGCTCACAACGCGAGCATCCTCGAGAACCTCGGCGGCGGCTTCCTCGCGGTGGACATCCACGGCCGCGTGATGCTGTGCAATCCCGCCGCGAAAAAGATTCTCGGCCTCGCCGACGACCTGCCGATGAACCAGCCCGCGGACGCGACCTTAATGATCATCCCGGATATGGCCGAGATCCTCATGGACACCTTGGTCAAGAAGGTGACGGTCAAGCGCCAGGACCTCCATTGGAAGCATAAAGGGAAGAGCCGGGTGCTCGGCTACTCGACCTTGCTCATCCAGGACCCGCAAGGTCAGGTGGTCGGCGCGGGCATAACCTTCCAGGACATCACCTCCTTTCAGAAGAAGGCATGAAGGCGCTCGCGTTCAGCCTCAAGGGCGTGGACGGCAAGACTCACACCCTCGAATCCCTCAAGGGCGCGGCGGCGACGATCATCGTATTCTCCTGCAATCATTGCCCGTATGTCGTGAAGGCGGAGGACGAGTTGATTGCGATATTCAATGAATATCACGCCGGTGGCGTGACAATGGCCGCGATCAACGCCAACGATTCCGACGGCTATCCCGAGGACTCCTACGAGAACATGATCGTCCGCGCGGCCAAGAAAAAGTTTCCCTTCGCGTATCTTCACGACGAGACGCAGAAGATCGCAAAAGCATACGGCGCGACGCACACGCCTCAGCTGTACGTTTTTGACGCCGAGTTGAGCCTCGCCTACTCCGGCGCCGTCTCCGGCCTGCGTGACGCGCTCGACGACCTGGTCGCAGGCCGCGGGGTGCGTGTGCCCGAAATCCACGCGATCGGCTGCACGATCAAGTGGAAATGAAGCTTCACCTGATCGCCGCGCTTGTCCTCGTCGCGGCCCTTCTCTGGATCGGCCTGCGTTTTTTCGAGAAAGCCATGGTATTCGCGCCCTCGCGGAACATGTGGACGCACCCCGGCACGGTCGGCCTGAACTACGAAGCCCTAAGCCTCAAGGCGTCCGACGGCGTGGTCTTACGGGCCTGGTGGATACCGGGACCGTCGGCCGATTCGCCCGTGATGCTGTGCCTGCACGGCAACGGCGGCAACCTCGCCAGCCGCACGGACAAGATGCGCATCTTCCACGACGCGGGCGCCTCCCAGCTCTGGCTCGACTATCGCGGCTACGGCGAAAGCGGCGGCAGCGCCGACGAACCGGGGCTGTACCGCGACGCGCTCGCCGCCTGGGCGTGGCTCAACGCCGTCAAATCGGTCCCCGCCGCGCGCCTCGTGCTGTACGGCGAGTCCCTCGGCAACGGCCCCGCCATCGAACTGGCGACGCGCGTTCCCGCCGCGGGGCTCATCGCCGACTGCGCCTTCACCTCCATTCCGGACATGGGCAAGGTCGTCCTGCCCTGGTTTCCGACGCGCCTCGCCAAGATTCGCTTCGACAATCTCTCGCGACTGCCGCGCGTGACGATTCCGACCCTATTCCTGCATAGCCCCACGGACGACATCATCCCCTACGAGATGGCCCGCCGCAACTTCGCCGCCTCGGGCGCGGCCAAGAAGAGCTTCATCGACCTCAAGGGCTCGCACAACGAGGGCTTCCTCGATACGGGCCCCGCCTACGGCGCGGCGATCAAGAACTTCCTGGCGGGCCTGCCGAAAGAGGCCAAGTAGTCCCGGCGTACCGTCTCTCACCAACGACCCTGCGCCGCTCCGAATCATTGTGCGGCCGACATAGAAGCCGCAGATTCCCTATCGTGTCTCCTCCGCCCAACGTGCGCGGTTTCACATGATCCATTTCCAGAAAACGCCTCGACACACACCGAATGCCGGTCATTCCAATATAAGCGCATCGCCCGCCGTCCCTGGCCCACACGACTCGGCGAATTCCCGCCGCGATCGAGGACCCGCCCTTCACGGGCGATAGACGACCCGGCAGTCCCTTTTGGGGGTCGTGCCGTTCGATGTAGTCCCGCGCGACTTCGAGCAAGACATCGTCGATTCCTCCTCGGGGAAGTTTATGCGATAAGAGCTGCCGAATCCGATCGATAGCATCACGAAGCGCGAGGGATCCCTGAAAACTGAAAGCGACGCGCAGCGTAGGTGTTGTGCAGCCAATTGCCGGGCCCGAAGCGACTGCGATTACGCGCACCATTTCCCTCTTTTCGGGCTCGGGACGCAAAGGCGCTAGAATTTCGTCGATCTCACGCGCAGTCTTCCCCTCCGCCCGAGCGATGATTTCCGGGGCGTCACGACGACGGACGAATGGCGCGATTCTAGAAACGGCAGACAATGACAGCTGGCCGTCGGCCAACGCCGAAAGCAGCTGCGGCCGCGCCACTGCGGCTCTGGCGGCGGTGATCCGGCGATAAGCCTCGTCCTCGCTGAGTTTTAGATGACGAACGCAGAAGTTGAATGTGGAGGAGTAGCCTTTGTCCTCGGGTAGCTTTCGACGGTCAGCTTCGCCCAACCAGGCCAAGAATGAAGGAAGCCTTTCACGCTCCTCCTCGACAAAATTCTCGAGGTTGGTCAGCAACTGTTCGTTGGATAGAAGCTGCGGGTCGTCCATACTACTATACGATTGAGGGCGCCAAAAAGTTTCATGCCGGACGAACTCGTCCTGTAACGAGTTTGTGGATAACTTTGGACACACGGGGGCCGACGAACTATTCCGAGTCGACGCCGCGCTGGGGGCAGTCGGAGCGCAAAGTGCAGGCGCCGCACTGAGGGTTCTGCGCCTTGCACACCCGCCGTCCGTGCCAGATCACCGCGTGCGACCAGAACACCCAGTCCTTGCGCGGGACGATTCCCGCCAGGTCGCGCTCGACTTTGACCGGGTCCTCCTCGTCGGTGAGACCGAAGCGGTAGGAAAGGCGCTTCATGTGCGTGTCGACGACCACGCCCTCCGGCTTCCCGTAAATTTCGCCGAGAACCACGTTCGCGGTCTTGCGGGCGACACCGCGCAGTGCGAGCAGCTCTTCCATCGTATCGGGGACCTTGCCGCCGTGGAGATCGCGCACGGCCTGGGCGGTCTCGATGATCGCCCGAGCCTTCATCCGGTAGAAGCCGCACGATCGCACGATCGCCTCGAGCTCGGCGGGACTGGCGTCCGCGTAATCGTCCAAAGTCTTATAACGCTTAAAGAGCGTCTTCGTCGTTGCGTTCACCCGCACGTCGGTGCATTGCGCCGAGAGTATGACCGCGAAGAGCAACTCGTGCGGGGATTTATAGTCGAGCTCGCAATGCGCGTCGGGATAGAGCTGACTTAGGCCCTTGAGGAGGCGCGGGACGCGTTCGGACTTGACGCTCACCGCTTCTCGATCGGGTAGTAGTAGATCCCGAGGTTGACAGGATTGTCGACGAAGCCCTTCACCCAGGTGCGCAGGCCGTACACGCCGGCGGGATGGACGGTGAAGATCGCGGGCGCCTCGTCGAAGCCCTTGGCCAGGATCTTCTTGTACATCGCGGCGCGCTTGGCAGGCGACGGCTCGCCGGCGGCTTTTTCGATCAACGCGTCGAGTTCCGTATTCACGTAGCCTTGCGCCGACGGATAACGACCCGCGGAGTGATAGAACGCGTAGATGAAATTATGCGCGTCGGGATAATCCGCGAGCCAGCCGCGCGCGAACAGCGGCATGAGCCGCCGCTGGGCCTTGTCGAGGAAGCTCGCCCAGTCCACGCCGCGCAGATCGACGCGAAACTTGGGGTTGAGCTTCTCGATATTCTTCTTGAGGATCTGCGCCGCCGCCTCGCGGTTTTCGGAGCCGGTATTGTAGGTCAGGGTGAAGCGAAAGCCCTTGTCCCAGACCCGTCCGCCGTGCGCCTTGCGCAGATGCGCCTCCGCCTTCTTGAGATCGTAGGTGTAGCGCGGCTGATTCGCGTCGTAGCCCGGGACGCTCGGCGGAATCGGTCCCAGCGCGCGCGCCGCGGTTCCTTTAAAGGTGTCGCGCATGATCGCCTCGTAGTCGAAGGCGCATGAAAAACCGCGCCGGACCTCGGGGTCGGCGAAAAAATTCGGCGGAATGCCTTCGCCGTCAAGCTTGCCCGAGCCGATGTCCGGATTGGCGACCGGGTTGATCGCGACCGTGAAGAACAGCGCCGGGTCGGTTTGCAGACGGCGCAGGCCGTCCAAGAGCGTCACGCCCGGGATGCCGAGCAGCTGCGAAGCGTACGGGCGCGGCGTCTCGATGAGATCGGCGTCGCCGGCCTGCAACATCAACTTTCGGGTGTTGAGTTCGGGCACGGCCTTGATCAGCACATGCTTGAGCTTCGCGGGGCCGCGGAAGTACGCGTCGTGGCGGTCGAGCAGGACGTAGCGGGCGGTTTTATCCCAGCGCACGAGCTTAAAAGGGCCCGCGCCGTTCATATGCTCATGAAAATACGATTTCTCCTTGGGCGGATCGTTGAAATTCTTCCAGGTCGCGGCCGTGCCGTCCCAGTCCCCGTGCGCGATCGCCCAGGGCTTGGACACGACATACGACCACCGAGCGAGGATCCCCAGAAATGGCCCGAAGGGCCGTGGTAATGAGATCACCACGTCGTTGCCGTTCAAACTAACAGCTTTCTCAAGCGAAGCGTAATCCAGCGTAACCGTCCCCGAGGAATTCCGGGTCGAGGGGACGCCCGCGATCGGCTCCAACAGGAGCGCCGAGGGCCCCCCCGCGCGATCCGTGATCATGAACCGCAGCAGCGAGTAGCGGACGTCCTCGGGCGAAACTTCCGTGCCGTCATGAAACTTGACGCCCTTGCGGATCGGAAAGCGGTAGGTCCGGCCATCCGGCGAGATCAGTCCGTTCTTAGAGGAAGGGATTTTCTCCGCGATGCGCGGCTCGTACTCGGAAAGCGAGGAGCCCTTGAAGGCGATCAACGTCTCATAGACGTTTTGGATCACCGACTGGCTCGACGCGTCGTACGGAAAAACAGGATCGAGACTGCCAACCTCCCCGATCTCGAGATTCGTGAATGTGTCCGGGCTCTTGACCGGTTCGGCGGCGGAAGCGGCGACTGCGGCCAACAGCAGGGCAATGATCATTCACGCAAGATAGCTTAATGGTGCCGGACCTGCAAATTAACAGAGCTTACAGGTTGCGCGGCTCGGACTGAAGTTTGACCTAGATCAACTTTCACCTATTAATGCCGTGATAGAATCGGGGCCATGGAAGCCAAAGCCGACTGCGCCTCTAAATACTCCTGCCGCGTCTTCGAGTTTCTTGAATCTTCGATCGGCAAAAAGATCGCGATCGCCGCAGCGGGAATCCTCCTGTGCGGCTTCCTCGTCGCCCATCTTGCCGGAAACCTGCTGATGTTCGTCGGCGGCGACGCCTTCAACCATTACGCCGAGGCGTTGGAACACAACCCGCTGCTGCCGATCGCCGAGATCGGCCTCGTCGGGATTTTCCTCCTGCACATCGTCCTATCATACCGCGCGACTTTCGCCAACCGCACCGCCCGCCCCGAGGGCTACCAGGTCTATAACGGAAAAGGTGCGCGCACACCTGGTTCCCGCACGATGGCGCTTACGGGGACCTTGATTCTCGTCTTCGTCGTCATCCACGTGGCGACCTTCAAGTACGACGTCGGCGGTTTTAAGGGGACCTCCGGTCAGGAGGGCCTCTTCGCGCACGTGCTCGGCTGGTTCGCCAACCCCTGGTACGCCGCGTTTTATGTCCTCGCCGTCGGCGGGGTCGCTCTACACTTGTCTCACGGCGCGCAAAGTGCCATGCAGACCTTCGGCATCAACCATCCGCGCTACACGCCGCTGATCAAAATGGCCGGGCTCGCCTTCGCCTTGCTGATCTTCCTGGGCTTCGCGTCTTTGCCGGTGTATTTCGGCTTCATCAAGAACTGCCTGTCGTGCGCGGGAGGAGCCCACTCATGAACCTCCAATCCAAGGCTCCGACGGGCCCGATCGAAAAGTCCTGGGACAAGCACCGCTTCGAGTTGAAGCTGGTCAGCCCGGCCAACAAACGGAAATTTAAAGTACTCGTCGTCGGCACCGGCCTCGCCGGATCCTCCGCCGCTGCCTCCTGCGCCGAGCTCGGCTATCAAGTCGAATCCTTCTGCGTCCAAGACTCCGCCCGCCGCGCGCATTCGATAGCGGCCCAAGGCGGCATCAACGCCGCCAAAAATTATCCCAACGACGGCGACTCGATCTGGCGTCTTTTCTACGACACGGTGAAAGGCGGCGACTTCCGCGCCCGCGAGGCCAACGTGTACCGCCTGGCCCAGGTCTCCAACGCCATCATCGACCAATGCGTGGCCCAGGGCGTGCCTTTCGCGCGCGAGTACGGCGGCACGCTCTCCAACCGCTCCTTCGGCGGCGCCCAGGTTTCGCGCACCTTCTACGCGCGGGGACAAACCGGCCAGCAGCTTCTGCTGGGCGCCTATTCCGCGCTGATGCGCCAGGTCGGGGCGGGCGCCATCAAGCTCCACACCCGCCGCGAGATGCTGGATCTGGTGGTTGTCGACGGCGTAGCGCGCGGCATCATCGTGCGCGACCTCGTCACGGGTAAAATTGAAAGACACTGGGGAGACGCCGTTCTTCTCTGCACCGGCGGCTACAGCAACGTGTTTTATCTCTCGACGAACGCCAACTCCTGCAACGTCACGGCAACGTGGCGGGCGTACAAGCGCGGCGCCGCCTTCGCCAATCCCTGCTACACCCAGATCCACCCGACCTGCGTGCCCGTCACCGGCGAATATCAGTCCAAACTGACCTTGATGTCGGAGTCGCTACGAAATGACGGCCGAGTTTGGGTTCCGTTAAAGAAGGCCGACGCCCGCAAACCCCAGGACATACCGGAAGAGGAGCGCGACTACTACCTGGAGCGCAAGTACCCCGCCTTCGGCAACCTCGTTCCGCGCGACATCGCCTCGCGCGCGGCCAAACAGATGACCGACGACGGCCGCGGCGTCGGGAAGACCGGATTGTCGGTGTATCTCGACTTCAAGGACGCCATCGCCCGCATCGGCGTGAGCGCGGTCAAGGAGAAGTACGGCAACCTCTTCGACATGTACCGCCACATCACGGATGAAAACCCGTACGAGCAGCCGATGCGCATCTATCCCGCGGTGCACTACACCATGGGCGGCCTGTGGGTGGACTACAATCTGATGACCACGATCCCGGGCCTGTTCTGCCTGGGCGAAGCCAACTTCTCCGACCACGGCGCCAACCGTCTCGGCGCCTCGGCGCTGATGCAGGGTTTGGCGGATGGTTATTTCGTCCTTCCCTATGCCATAGGCGGCTACTTGACGGGCGCCAAGCTCCCCAAAGTGACGACCGAGCACAAGGCCTTCGCCGAGGCCGAGGGCGACGTCGTCAACCGCACCAAGGCTTTGCTCGGGGCCAACGGCAAAAAAGCCCCTTTGGCGTTTCATCGCGACCTCGGCCACATCATGTGGAACAACGTCGGCATGGGTCGCACCGCCAAGGGATTAAATGACGCTCTGTCCAAAATTTCCGAGCTCCGCGCCGAATTCTGGAAAAATATCGCGGTCGTCGGCGAAGCCGAGGATTTCAACCAGACCCTCGAGCGAGCCGGCCGCGTGGCCGACTTTCTTGAGTTCGGAGAACTGCTCGCCAAGGACGCGCTGATGCGCGAGGAATCTTGCGGCGGGCATTTCCGCGAAGAGCACCAAACGGCTGACGGCGAAGCCAAGCGTGACGACGAGAAATTTCAGCATGTCGCGGCGTGGGAATACAAAGGCGAAGGCAAAGATCCTCAACGGCATACCGAACCGCTGACCTTCGACAACGTTCATATCGCGCAGAGGAACTACGCCTAACATGAACATCACTCTGAAAGTCTGGCGTCAGAAAAACGCGAAGTCGCCCGGCGCGCTCGTGGACTACACCGTCGCGGGCGTCGTGCCCGAGATGTCCTTCCTGGAAATGCTCGACACCCTCAACGAGCAGCTCGTGGCCAAGGGCCAGGATCCAGTCGCCTTCGACAGCGACTGCCGCGAGGGCATCTGCGGCATGTGCGACCTGATGATCGACGGCCAGGCGCACGGCCCGGACAAAAGTGCGACGACCTGCCAGCTCCACATGCGGCGCTATAAAGACGGCGCTGTCGTCACGGTCGAGCCCTTCCGCGCGAAGGCCTTCCCCGTCGTCAAGGACCTGTGCGTGGACCGCTCCGCTTTCGACCGCATCCAGGCGGCCGGCGGCTTCGTCTCCGTCAACACCGGCAACGCCGTCGACGGCAACGCGATCCTGATTTCGCACGGCGACGCGGAAAAAGCCATGGACGCCGCCGCCTGCATCGGCTGCGGCGCCTGCGTGGCCGCCTGCCCCAACGCCTCGGCGATGCTGTTCGTCGCGGCCAGGGTCAGCCAATTCGCGCTCCTCCCCCAGGGCCAGCCCGAGCGCGAAAAGCGCGCGCTCGCCATGCGCGCGGCGATGGACTCCGAGGGGTTCGGCTCCTGCACCAACGAATACGAGTGCGCGGCCGCTTGTCCGAAAGAAATCAAGGTCAGCAATATCGCGCGCCTCAATCGGGAATACTTGCGCGCGACCTTGATCTCGGAATAGGTGCAGCTCAACGAAGATTTCGGCGTCGCGCCGGGCAAGCTCGATGAGCTTAAAGGCCGCATTCTCCGCCTCAAGATCGACCTGCGCCTGATCGCGGAGACATTTTCACGCGGCGGCGGCAAGGGCGGCCAGAAGGTCAACAAGACCTCCAATCGCGTCCAACTCAGCTATACTCCCCTCGACATCCGCGTGCACTGCCAGCGCGAGCGCAAGCGCAGCCTCAACCGCTTCATCGCCCTGCGGGAGCTCGTCGATCGAATCGAGATGAAGATTTCCCCCGAGACTTCCGAACGCATGGCCGATAGAAGGCGCGTGCAAAAGCGCAAAGCGAGAAGCCGCGCTCGGGCGATCGATAAAATCGCGTGAAGTACTTCACGGCGGAAGAAGCCGACGCCCTCATCCCCGAGCTCGAAAAGATCTTCGAGGCCGTCGCCGACCTCACCGCCCAGGCGGAGTTGAAAGCCGCCGGCCTGCGCAAGCGTCAGCAAAACAGCGACGACGACCACGCCGGCGCGGCCATCGAGCGCTCCCAACTCCAGTTTCTCGCGCAGGGGATCAATGAATGGATGCAGCGGATCGTCGAGCTCGGCGCCCTGCCCAAGGGCGTGGATCCGGCGCTCGTGGACTTCCCCGCCCGCGTCGATGGGGATGAGGCCTACCTATGCTGGAAGCTCGGCGAGAAGCGCATCGCTCACTATCACCCTATCAACGAGGGCTTCTCCACGCGCAAGCCTCTACCGAAGCGCCGCGGACTCGCATGAGAAAGAAACCCGCGCCGGTTGCGCTGAGCGTCATCGAGCGCCTGCTGCGGGCCGCGGGCGCCGGCGGCGTCGTCGCGCGCTTCCACTCTTTGCTCGGCCTCGAGCAGAGATTCCTGCGGCCTCACGCGCTCGAGGCCGGACGTCCGTACGCGCCCGACCGCTGCGAGGAGGCGCTGGGGCTTCTCGACGCGCCCGGACGCGCTTTAAAAGACCGCGCGCCCGCTCTCGCCCTGAGGGGCCGGCTCCTGCGCGTGCTCAATCGGAAAGAAGAAGCCCTGGAATCCTTCGATCTCGCCCTCAAGCTCGCGCCCGCCGACGCGCGGACGCGCGCGTGGCGCGGGGAGCTTATGGCGCACATGAAGGATGGGGCCGAGGACGGGATCGCGGAACTGGAGGCCGCCGGGCGCGCCTTGCCGGGCGACCCGTGGCCCTGGATATGGGCCGCCGCGGCGCGACTGGCGACCAGCGCCGGCCCCGAGACCTTCTCGGCGCTCAACGCGGCCCTGAAGGCGGACCGCCGCAATGTTCCCGCGCTGCTGCTCCGCGCCGAGGCCTTCAGGCGCGCCGGCGACCAGGTGTCCGCGCTGGCCGATGTCTCCCGCGCGATCCGGCTCGAGCCGTTCTGCGCGGGCGCCCATATCATGCGCGGAGATTTCGAAGCCGGGCTCGAGAATAAAAAAGCGGCGCTCGCAGCCTTGGCCTTCGCCTCGCGCCTCGATCCGGACATCAAGAACCGTTACTTGGATTTGCTGCCGGCCGGCAATCTCGAGGGAGGACCGGTCTCGCGCCTCACCGCCTACATCCGCCGGCACCCGCGAACCGCCTGGACCTACGCTCTACGCGGAGACGCCCTGCGCGGTCCCGGCCTCGACGGCGACGAGCCGGGCATGGCCGATCTATCACGCGCGGTGAAACTCGACCCGAAGACGCCCTGGATTCGGGCCTGCCTGGCGCGCTCGCAAGTGCAGTATGCGTACCCGGACGAAGGCATCAAGCACCTGAAGGCGGCCTTGGCTCAGGATCCCAAGTGCGCGTGGCTGAACTCGTGGATGGGCGAGTCCTACCGGCGCGTCAAGCGTCCCGAGCTCGCCGTCAAATTTTTCCGGCGCGCGATCGCTCTCGATCCCCGTTTCTCGCAGGCTCATCTGTGGCTCGGCAGGGTCTATTGCGACAAGGGGCAGTGGGCGCGCGGCGTCGCCGAGTTCACGCGCGCCATCGAGCTCAACTGCGCCTACGGCCTGGCTTACGCCAAGCGCGGCGACGCCCTGGCCCGGCTCAAGCGCCACGCCGCGGCGATCACGGATTTCAATTGGGCGCTCAATTTCCAAGTGCCGTACGGCCGGGAATGGATCTGGAGCCTGCGCAGCCGCAGCCGCATGGCCATCGGCGACTACGCCGGAGCGTGCGACGACCTGGCGCTCGTCGCCCGCAAACAGCCGCGCCTGACCTGGGTGCCTCTCCAGCACGGCGGCAAACACGATCCGCGCGCCGGCCGCGAAGCCTTGACCGCCCTCGACGACGCCCTCGCCCAGTACAACCGCGCGGGCTGGCTGTGGGCCTGGCAGGGTGCGGTTCTGCTCGGCTGCGGTCGCCTGGAGGAAGGCCTCGCCAGCCTCGAGCGCTGTCTGGAGCTGGAGCCTTTATCCGCCTGGGCCTACGGCTGGCGCGGACGGGCGCTGTGGCAGAACGGGCGCGAAGGTGCCGCGGCCGACCTCGACCGGGCCCTTGCCCTGGACGCCGGGTGCCCCTGGCTCTGGTCCTGGCGCGCCGAGCTGCTCCTGGGCCGGGGAAAAAATCGGGCCGCGCTCAAAGACGCCGACCGCGCCCTGGAGCTGTCGCCGCTCGACGCTCATGCCTCGTACTGCCGCGGCGAGGCCCTGCGCCGGCTGGGAAAGACAAAAGAGGCGCTGCGCAGCCTCGACGTGGCCGTTGAGTTCGACCCGATCTCCGCGCCGACCTTTATCAGCCGCGGCGTGCTGCTCGGCGCAATGGGCGACCATAAAGGTCAGCTCCGCGATTTCCGCTGCGCCGCGCGCGCGGCCCCCGATCTCTTCCGCCGCAAGCTCGCGGGCGGAAAGACCGATGTCGAGGCCCTGCTGCGATCGCTGCTCGAGGCTGGCGAACCCGCACTTGACGGCCCGCCCCAACAGGGCTAAACTCGCTCATGAACTTGCTACTCGGCGCGGCGTTCGGTTTCGTGGCGTGGTTCCTGCTCAACTACCTTGTGGCCGGCCTTTACACCGTCGACCAGAACGAGCGTGCGGTCAAGACGAGCTTCGGGCGCGCCCAGCGCCTGGACGGGGTGAAGACCCTGGACGACCCCGCGCTCAAGGCGACCCTCAGCGCCGACGAGCAGCAGCGCTACAACTACCCCCAGCTTCGCGTCATCCCGCCCGGCGGCCCGTACTTCAAGTGGCCCTGGGAGAAGGTCTACAAGGTCTCGATCGCGACCGAGAGCATCAACATCGCGGCCGATCCCGAGACGCCGGGCGCCAACAAGGGCGGCACCATCCTTGAGGCGATCACCATGGACCAGCTCAACACCGGCCTCACCGGACAGATCCGCTTCCGCGTCTCCGAGCTCAACCTGTACGCCTACCTGTTCGGCATCAAGACTCCGATCGTCCACGTCATGGGCTACTTCGTCTCGGTTCTGCGCGAGAAGATCGCGACCTTCGAGGCGCCGAAGCTCGAGGGCGCATCGACGGCGCAGGCCACGGGCTTGAGTGAGCTCAGCGGAGTCTCGATCAACGACATCCGCAAGAACCTGCGCGCGCTCAACGACACCATGGATCACGACTGTAAGTCGTCGACCGCCCGCTACGGCATCATCCTCGACGCGTCCTTGATCACCGGCATCGACCCGCCCGCCGAGGTTGAGTCAGCACTTGCCGCCATCAACACAGCCCACAACCACGTCTCCTCCGAGATCAGCCTGGCGCAGGCGTCGGCGGACCAGAAGATCGTGCAGTCCAAGCGCGCCGTCGAGATCGAGACGCTTAACGCCCAGGCCGAGGTCGAGCCCCTGCTGGCGCTGGCCAAGCAGTTGACCGACCTCAAGGCCATCGGCGGCGCGGGATCCTTGATCGCCTACCTGCGCAACGTGCGCCTCGGCATTTTCAAAAACACGAAGCAGCTGGTTCTCGAGAACCGCCAGCATTGGGAGGGCCGCTGACATGAATCCCTTCATCCTCGTCGCCGGGGTCACCTTCTTCGGGCTCTGGATCGCCGTGCCGATCGCGCTCGGCCTGCTGCGCCTGCTCGGCTTCTACGTCATCGTCCACGAGGGCACCTCGAAGGTCTTCGTGCTGTTCGGCAACGTCCTCGAGACGATCAGCGAGCCCGGCATCCACTTCCTGTGGTTCAAGCTCGGCCCCGCCGCGCTCATCGTCAACTGGATCGGCTCGTGCTACACGCTCGACATGCGCATGGACCAGGTCTATCGCCGCAGCGAGCCGGTCAACTCCGAGGAAGGGGCGCCGATCGGCATCGGCATCTGGTACGAGATGTTCATCTCCGATCCGGTCGCCTTCCTGTTCAAGAACGCGGACCCGCGCGGCTCGCTCGCGGCCAACGTCAGCAACGCGACCGTGCGCTCGCTGTCCAACATGAAGCTCGCCGCCATGCTCGGCAACCGCCACCAGATGAGCCAGGTCGTGCGCGAGGAAGTCTCCCCCAAGAGCCACGAATGGGGCTACAAACTCGGCTCGGTGTACATCCGCAAGATCCACCTGCGCGATCCCCGCATGATCAAACAGATCGAGGAGAAGGTCGTCAACCGTCTGCGCCAGGTGACCTCGTCGATCAAGCAGGACGGCGAGAACCAGGTCAACATCATCGCGAGCACGGCTCAGCGCCAGGCGTCCATCGCCTTCGGCGAGGCCGCGGCCCTGCGTCCTAAGATCGTCGGCAACGCGCTCAAGACGATCTCGTCGGCGCCCGACATTCTCCAGGCCATGTTCGAAATCCTCGAGGTCCAGCGCGTGCTCGAAAGCGGCGCGGAAATCACCATGCTTCCGCCCGGCTCGGACATGCTCTCGCAGTTGATCGCCGCGCGCGGCAAGCCGACGGCCCCCGCCGCCTGAAGCTGACAGTTGATGAAAATGGCCGCACGGCCATAATTCCCATTCCAGGGGCCGAGCGGCTGCCGGACATTTTTGAGTTCCGTGGCGAGCGCTACGTCCGCAAGAACGAACTGCACGTCACCGTGGTCGGATCCCGCGATAGGTACGACGGCGCGGCCCTGCGTGACGCCGCTCTCGGCCTCGAGTTCACGGTCAAGCCGAACGAATCCTATCGCCTTCTTCAAAAAGGCGCAATGCGTTCCCTCATCGCACTCGTCGATGTTGCGGGCCGAGAAGAATACTGCGCCCGCCTTGAACACACGCTCGGCCTGGCCGTGCCCCGTCTGCCTAGCCACGTCACCCTATTCACCGAACCCGGAGGACGCGGCATCGGCCTTTACTCCGCAGCGGAGCTGGCGGCTCTCTCCTCCGCCGCCGACCTGACGCTCAGGCCGGGCCCCTGGCGGCTCAACGACGACGGAGCCATACTTGACGAGTGAGGCTGCTCTCCCTACCCGGCGCAGATCACCGAGCTCCTGTCGACTGTCTATTATTATAGACATACTTCCGCAAGAGAGACAACGCGGCCGACTAAGACTAGCGCGCCGCGGCGGCTCGGGCATGCTCGCGCCCGACGCGCCAGGCCGCGTAAATCCAAAGTCCGGCCAGCGGCAGACCGAGCAACGCGGCACCCATCCCGCCTTTCCACCACCAGGCGGCGAGCAAAAGCAGGAAGCCGCCCACGCCGCGCGCGAGACGGTACACGAACATCTCCACGAAGGCCTTGATCCGGTAGATTACGTCGCGTTCCATCACCGAGTAAGTGGTCTCCTTGGCGGTCTTAAACCAGGTGTAGCGCGCCACCGCGTCCATGCCCGAGAAAACGGCCACCAGGCCGAGCGACGGCGCCAGCGGATAGGCCGCGAACAGCGCCAGGTTGACCACGCCCACGATCATCAGGCTGGCCCCCACGCCAAATCGGCGCATCGTCGGACCGACCAGGAGCAGGCTCGCCCCGAACGAGACCAAGGACGCCCACCAGTTCACGTCCGCGTACAGAACGGCCATGCCGCGCGAATCCCCGACGTACGCGCGGGCGGCCTCGACGCCGAAGAGGTAGTTGTTGATGTCCGGGACAAGGCGCTCGAGCCCCACGATCACGGTCAGGAAGAGCAGGTAAGGCGACGCCGAGATCACGCTGAGAATACCTTTCTCCACCGGCGCGCGTCCCGACGCCGCAACGCCGCGTCCGCGTCCGGCGGCGACGGCGCGGCGCTCCATGCGCAGGAAGATCGGCAGCACGAGGACGAAGACGCCGGCCGCGGCGACGAGCATCGCCGCGGGTCCGCGGGCCGCGACGAAGGTCTTGACCGTCCACGCCCCGGCCAAAGCGCCGACCGGCGACGCGCCCGCGATGACGCCGAACCAGCGCTTGGCCTCCTCAGGCGTGAACACGTCGTTGGCGTAGGTCCAGAACAAGGTCATGGCCATGATGCCGAACACGTCGGTCCACAGCAGGTAGGCGAAGGAAAACACCGGCGACGGCACGACGGCCACGGCCAGGGCGCCGCCGAGCAAGGTCACGGAGAGAATCGCCAGACAGCCCCCGATGAGGCGGCCGCGCGGCAGCCGCGCGAAGCGTCCGTACAGCCAAACCACCGCGCCCGTGAGTGCTGCGCCCGCCATGTACACCCAGGGCAGCACGTCCGGGCCGAACCTCGAGACGAGCAAGGCGCTGCGCACCGGCCCGATCATGGAATAGGCGGCGACGCCGAGGAAGTTCCAGGCAAAGGCGGCCACGATCAACTCGCGCGTGCCGGAGCGCATCTAGCGGGCGGGCACGGGCGGGGCGCCTTCGATCTCCCGAATCTGGTCCTCGGCGTACATCTTGGTCCCCTCATCCAGACGGAATGCAAGCGCCTTCTGGAAAAACTTGAGCGCGTACTTGTCCTTGTTCTCGCGCCTCAGGCACAGGCCCATGCCGGTGTAGGCTTTTGCGGCGGAGTCGTCGGTGACCTTGAGACGCTGGGTCGCTTTGAGCGCCGCGCTGAAGGAGGAGCGCGCCTCACGGACCTTGCCCTCGCGCAGCCAGGAGGCGCCGGTCCGCTCGTGGTAGCGCACCAGCCGCGAGTCCTCTTTCTTGAGCATGGCGAGCACCTCATCGAGCGCGCCGCGCGCCTTCTCGTACTCCCCCTTTTCGATCATCTGATCGGCTTTTTTGAATTTTTCCTCGATCGGATCCGACCACCAGGCCGCGGCGGTCACCGAGAGTACGAGCAGGAAAAGCGACGCAACTGTTTTCATGCACTTTAAGGATAGCGGATTGCGGCGCGGCGTCAAGACCGGAGGGGCCCCTTTCCAACGGCGTGTGGAAGGGGCACTTCCTCGCCGTATGGCTCGGTCGCGGTCTCGGGGCGCCGAGGGTCGAACTCGGAACCTCGTGGTCCCAAACCACGCGCTCTGCCAATTGAGCTACGCCCCGTCGAGACCGCGTTTTAAGTATAGCACTCTTAACAATTCCGTCCTTGCGCCTCGCGCGGCGCACGGGTACACTCAACTCGTGAAGATATTCCTGGCAGCCGCCGTCATCGGAATTTTCTGCGCGTGCAAGGCCGGCCCCCCGACGATCCTCATCAACGACGACGACCGGCAGTCGTCTGTGCGCGACAACGCCGCCGAGGAACGCCGCGCCCGCGAGGCCCTGGCCGACATCCAGAGGAAGGTGGAGACCGGCAACCTGCCCAAGATCCAGTTCGAATTCGACCGCGACGCGATCACGCCCGAGTCCGATCCGACCTTGATTCTCGTCGCGGAACTCCTGATGAAGAACCCGCGCCTCAAGGTCATCTGTCTCGCGCACACCGACAGCGTTGGGACGGCGGAATACAACCTGGACCTGTCCGAGCGTCGCGCGCGGTCGGTGAAGAGCTTTCTCGTCAAGCAGGGCGTCCCCCCGCCCTCGATCCGCTTCCACGGCATGGGCTATACCCGCCCGCTCGCCGACAATGCGACCGACGAGGGCCGCGCCAAGAACCGGCGCGTCGAGTTCCGCGTGACCTACCGCGACTGGGAAACCGTCTACTAATGAAGCGAGCAGGCTTTCTTATGCCTCCCAGTTCATGGGGTTTTAACGGATGAACCACAGAGACACCAAGACACAAAGATAATTGGGTTTTAAAGAGCAATAGCGCCCAGCCCCACATTCCTGGAGAATGATGGGGCCGGGACGCTAATCTCGGTCCGGAAAGAATTCAGGCTGTCGGCGGCTTTTTACCGACAGACCGAATAAAGGTTAACGTATTCCTCTTGCGCGCCCGAGGCGCCGAAATGGATGACGAGGTGCGCGGCGATTGCTTCGCGGCTTACGGCGCAAAATTCGGGAGCCGCATCGGTCCCGTAAACGGCATTGAATTGCTCTTCGGTCGCGCGATGCGGTCGCGGCGGCCCAGAAGCAGGGCCTTGGACAGGGCCTTCTCCGCCGCCTCGAGCTCTCCCGCGGACTTCAACGCTTGGCCGCAGGCGCGCAGCGTCTGAGAGAGACGCTCACGGAAGCTCTCATCGGCGGATTTAAGCGTCAGGACGCCGAGAAGGGTTTTTTCCGCTGCGGGACCCCGCGGCCCGCGGCGACCGCGGAGTGGAAGAAACCCAGCGCCTCCTCAAAGCGCCCGGCGTTGAAGTGCGCGATGCCCTGGAGGCTCAGGTCATCCATATCGCCTGCCGATAGGGCGACAGCGCCGGGCTCACGGCCCTTTCAGCGTCAGGCGACGAGTTGCCATTCGTAGACTTCGCACTCGTCGACGACGCGGCCGGCCGGCTTGAACTCGAAGCGGCCCAGCAGAGGCTCGATGGCCTGCCTGGTCACGGAGACGGCGTCGATCGCGCCGTGCTTCTGCATGTGCCCGGCGATGTCGATCACGCGGTCGGTCATCTCTTCCATCGGGATCGTCTCGTTGTAGGACACCTCGCCGGCGTTGACGCCGATGCGCACGGCGAAGTCGTGCTTCATGGTCTTAACACGGCGATTGAAGTCCGTGAGGCCGCGCACGATCTCCTGACCCGCGCCCACGGCGTCCTCGACCGAGTTGAAGCAGATCATCACGCCGTCCGGGGTCCAGGCCGACTTCAGGCTGCGGTGGTTATTGAGGACGCGCTCGACCATCTTCTTGTACAAGATGAAGTCGCGTTCCGCGGTCTCCCGGGTCTCGCCGACCTTCATCCCCGTCGAGTTGACGATGTCGATGGACAGGAAGGCGACGAACCGCTTCTGCTTCTCGAGCGTCTTCTTCGTCTCGGCGTAGATCTGGAGCAGCTTTTTGCGATCGAGCGTTTCGCCTCTCGCCAGGGCCTTGAGAGTGTGCTGGAGATCGACGAGGTCTCCTTCGGCCTCCGACCCGTCGCGGCGCCGCCGCGCCGTCCGTGCTGCCTCATTGAGGGACTCCGCCCAAAGCCCGGCGGCCGTCGACACGAGGTAGATGAAGAACACCAGCAGCCAGCGGGAGATGTCGCTGCCCTTGAAGTTCGTCGGCATGACGCGCTTGACCAACAGCGACGCGGGACGCTCGACGGCGGCCTGAAAGGCGGCGACGCGCGCGAAAACGGGATGCTTGTCCACATCCTTGAAGAAGGACAGCCCGGTCGCCGCAAAGAAGAGGATGATCTCGAGCAGGAGCACTCCCTGGATCACGCGCAGAACGCGGCAGCCGCCTTGGAGCGCCCAAATCTTGAGCGTCAGGAAAAGCCGGCGCCGGCCGGGGGCGGGTGCCGCGGTATTGTCAGCGATGCTTGAGGTCCCACTCATAGTACCAAGCCAGGTACGCCTGGACCGCTCGTTCGGTGCGCTGCAGCCCGGGGTAGCGCCGCCACGCCTGCTCGAAGCCGAGCGAGATGGGTCCGCGGCTGAACTCGATGCCGATCGCCGGACCATGGACGTTGAAGAAGGTCCGGTTCTCGCTGCGAATGCGCCACCGGTAGGCCGTAAACGGCGTCACCATGATGGCACCGGGCAGGCGGACGATATCGATCCCCTGCTGGATCCAGCCCTGCGCGCCGTTGCCCTCGAGGCCGTCGAGGTCGCGCGAGAGCCGGCCCCACGTCGTGAGAGGAAAGCCCTGAAGCGGCACGCCCAACAGCTTCGGCTTGCTCCCGCGCGCGAGGTCGATGCGCTTATACCAGGACGCGAACAGCTCGTGGTGGTCTTCGCGCCGGCGCAGCTCGGGGTATTGCTGCCAATAGAAGTCGGCTCCCAGCGTGGCGAAGCCCTTGCTCAGCTCGACGCTGAACGCGGGCCCGTGCGCGTTGAAAAACGGACGGTTCTCCGAGCGCGAGCGCACGCGGTAATAGGCGAAGCTCTGGAAGGGGACGTTCCATGGGAGCGTGGCCCAGGTCACGCCCTGCCTGGCCCAGCTTTGAACGCCCCAGCCCTCGAAGCCGGAGAAATCGCGCGAGGCGTTTCCCCAGACGCCTCCGGGGTACCCGACGGGAGCATACGCGGCCGCAGACGAGGCCGACGCGGCCAGAGCCAGCAATGCTGCAAGGACGCGGCTAGTTCGGCGCATCTTCCAAGTCCTCGATGATGGCCGGGTCCAGGTGCTCGGGGGAGAGGAACTTAAGCCCGCAATGGACGGGGCGATCATCCCGCCGGCCGCGCAAGCCGAGCTTCCGGCGCGGCCCGATCTTCGTCTGGTGGATTTGGCGGCACTGCACCTCCACGGGCTGCTCGCCGGCCGTGAAGCGCAGTGAAACGCGCTCCGGCAGCTGTGTCGCCGGAGGCACGCGGATGGTAGCGCCGATTACACTTAACTCCACTATGCGCACCGCGACCTTCGCGTCGCCTGAATGCACGACCGCCTCCCGGTCCAGTCGGATGCGCGCGCGCGACCTGCGCGCGCGCTTCGGCTTGCGCAGCCGCGGGCGCAGCACCGAGGAAACGATATGCGCCATCGTGGTCAGGGAGCCCACGAACGGCCGCTCGTGGTCGTCCCAGGAATTGGGCGCTGAGAACATCTGCCGAAGCAGGCTCTCATGGTGCTGCGTCGTCATATCCGTGAACCGGACCCCGACCCAACTCCCCTGCCCGTGGATGTCCTGGTGGACCACCTCGCAGTCGAGCTCGGTCATCTCGCCGTTGAGCCCGGCGGCGCGGTCGTAGTCGTCGCTGAAGATGCGCATGCGCAGGACCGGCGGCAAGTGCTCGTCGCTGTCCAGCTGCACCAGCGCGCCGACCTCGCTGAGCACCCCGGCGACCCCCGCAAAGCGGCGCCCGTGGTAGCTCAGCTCCGCCTCGAGGCTGCGATGGACGCGGTGGCTCGCGCGCAGGTCGGGGCGTTCGCGCGTCGCCTCGATAGCGCAGCCGAGCAGTGCCGCGTTGAAGGCCGCCCACAGGCAGCTCAACGAGTAGAGGTTGAGTTCCAGCCCCGACGCCGTCAACCTCCGCGTCGCCAGCACGACGCCGCCGATCAGGAGGAACATTAGGACGGTGTGCGGCAGGACGTAGAGCCAGTGGACCTGGTGCGGACGCTGTTTCGTCTCTCCCTTCGGGGTCACCCTGAAGATCAGCTTGTTCGGCTGCAGGACGGTGACCACGGCCATCCAGCTCAAGGAGAACGCCGAAGCGGCCTCGTAGACATCGGACCAGAACGGGTTGCGGAACTCCTTGCAGACCAGGAGCACGGCCAAGTGCGCGAGGATGTAGTGCGGAAGGAAGTACGTCATCAAGGTGAAGACGTCGCAGACGACGGGGTCGTAGTGCCCGTAGAGGAACGCGAGCGGGACCAGGAGATAGACCAGCCGCGCCCAACCGTGGAAGAAGTAGAGGACGGAGGAGAAGTAGGACAGCCTCTGGGCCAGGGAAAGGCCGGGCCGCAGCAGCGGGTTGTCCAAGACGAACAGCTGGATGCCGCCACGCGTCCAGCGCATGCGCTGCGTGAGGTAGCCCGCGTAGGTTTCCGGGGAGAGGCCGGCGGAAACGGCCCTATTATGGTAGACGCCCTTCCAGCCCCGCGCCTGCAGACGCATGCTCGTATGCGTATCCTCGATGGCGCAGGCGGTCTGGATGCCGCCGATGGAGTCCAGTGCTGCGCGCCGCAGCACCGCGGAAGTCCCGGCGAACATGACCGAGTTCGTCCTCTCCCGGCCGGGCTCGATGACCTGGAAGAACAGGTCCTGTTCGTGGACCAGCTCATCGTCGAGGTGGAGGTTGTGCTGGAAGATATCCGGATTATAGAAGTGCTGCGCCGTCTGGACGAAGGCCACCTTCGGATCCGCGAAGTAACCGATGGTCTCGCGCAGGAAGGAACGCACGGGGACGTGGTCGCAGTCGAGTGCCAAGATGAACTCGCCCCGGCTGTGGCGCAGGCCGTTGTTCATGTTGCCGGCCTTCGCGTGCAGACGGTCGGGGCGGGTCACGTAGCGGCACCCGAACTGCGCAGCCAGGGCGCGGACCGAGTCCCGCGGGCCGTCATCGAGCAGATGGACGCTCAGGCGGTCGCGGGGATAGTCGAGCGCGGCGCAGGCGACCAAGGTCTTGTGCAGGATATCCTGCGGTTCGTTGATGATCGCGATGAAGACGTCCACCGTCGGAAGGCCGCGCTCCGGCGTTTCGGCGGGCCGGTGCTCCACGGGCCGGCGCACCTGGAAATAAAAGAGGAAGACGCAGACGCAGCCGTAGATCTCGGCCGCCAGCAGGGCGACGCTGATGGCCGCATGGATGGGCGTCGCTGTATTGAGCGTGGACGCGGCCCGCCACAGCAGGTAGCGGGTGCTCATGAGCAGGCTGAGGACGATCACCGGACGACGGACATCGAGAAGCGACGCGAAGACTTTCGCCGCGCACGGGTTGTCCCGGATGATATTGGGTTTGCGGGGCTTGTTCATTTCAATGAGTCCAGATTATCGCTCATAGCGACGCCGTGCGCATGGGTCCATTGGGGGAAATCGGCGGGGCCCATCGGCCCGCAGGGGACTTCCCGCTCGGACCGGCGTCCGCATCATACATTGTACAATAAGGCGCGCTATGACCCCCTGGTACTTCTACTTCCTGGGCAAGCTGCTGCTGCACGCGCAGGGTCGCCTGAGCCTGAACGTGCTCCTCAACGCGCTACTGTTGGGCGGGGTTTTGGCTCCGGCGCCGGCTTCGTTGGGGCCTCGTGGAGCACGGCGCTGGAAGCACGCCCGCGCCGTCGCCGCATGGATACTGGCGGCGGCTTTGGCGTGGAGCGAATCGTGGCTATCTCCCCCGATGACGATTCTGCAGTTTATTATCGACCCCAGTCTCCGCCCCTCCTTCGGCTATGTCCTCAGCTTTCTCGCGGGAGCGGTGGACTGGCGGCTCCTCACCGGCGCCGCGGCCCTGGCGGGCGCGATCTTTTGGTCCTCGCGCAGAGGCTACGCCCTCACGCCTCTCGTGATCCTCGGTCTGGTTTCGGTCGCGATCGGAGACCGTTCGACGCGAGGACTCGGCGGCTCTGGGCACGGACTCGGCGAGTTCCGCACGGCCGAGGCCGTCCGAGGCGTACGCTTCCCGGCCGCCGCAGGAACCGACTTCGATGTGATCATCATCCACGTCTGTTCGCTGTCCTGGGAAGACGCGCGGGTCGCGGGAATGTCGGACGATCCATTCTGGCGCGGCTTCCATGCCGTCTTCATGAGATTTAACTCGGCGACGAGCTACAGCAACCCGGCCGCGCTCCGCCTCCTGCGCGCACCTTGCGGCCAGAGCGACCATGCCGCGCTCTTCGCGCCGGCCGGCGACGACTGCTACTGGCTGGACGCTCTCCGTCATCGGGGCTACGCCAGTTGGGCCGCCTCCAACCACGACGGCGACTACGATCATTATGCCGCCGTGCTGCAAGCCGACGCGCACGCCGACGCGCCGCTGGCGCTCGACGGCGTGCCGGCGCCGAAGCTGAACTTCAACGGATCGCGCGTCTACGATGACGGGGCCGTCTTGGAGCGCTGGTGGCGGGCGCGCCAGCGCTCGGGCGCTAAACGTGCCGTCCTCTACTACAACACGGTGAGCCTCCATCAGGGAGTGCACGCGCCGGGCCAGCCCGGCGACTGGTTCAAGGACCGCGTCCTCCACTACCACAATGCGGCGCGCGATTTCTTCGAGGAGATGCAGCGCTTCTTCGCTTTGATCGAAGGTTCCCGGCGCCGCGCCGTGGTCTTCTTCGTCGCCGAGCATGGAGCCGCACTCGAGGGCTCCTCGATACAGGCCCCCGACCTGCGCGACATCCCGCTCCCGTCCCTGACTATGGTCCCCGTCGCCGTCAGGCTCCTGGGGCCGGGAGCGCCGCCCACCTCGCGCGCGGCCTCCTCGCGCCCCACGAGCTATCTCGCGCTGGCGGAGCTGCTGCGCCGCTTCTTGGAGCGCCCGCCGTTTGCAAAAGACGCGCCTCCCCTCGACGTCTACCTGCAAGGCTTGCCCGAGACGGCGTTCGTCGCCGAGAACGAAAGTTCGCTGGTGCTGGAAGAGCGCGGACGCTACCTCGCGCGGGACAACCGAGGTCGTTGGAAGCATCTCCCCTCCGACGCCGCCCGCGACAAGACGCCCTGAAAGAGGCCCCGGTTACTCGGGCTGCTTGGCTTCCGCCTTCGCCTCAGGCTTGCCCATCAGCGCCAGGTTCGCCCTCGCCTTGGCGAGAATCTCCGCGTAGGCGACGCCGGTCAGGATCTCGAGGCCCGAGCTGACGTGGCTGACCGCGTAAATGTGGAACTTGCCTTCCCGCACGGCCTGCACCACTTCGAGCGAGAGCTGAAGATCGGCCACGTTCGCCTGCGGGATCACGATGCCCTGATCGCCCGTAAGCCCGCGCGCCTTGACGAGCTCGTAGAAGCCCTCGATCTTGTGGTTCACGCCGCCGATGGCCTGCACGTTGCCGAACTGGTCGGCCGAGCCGGTCACCGCGAAGTTCTGCCCGATCGGAACGCCCGACAGCGCCGACAGGATCGAGTACATCTCCGTCGTGGTCGCCGAGTCGCCGTCGATGCCTCCGTAGTTCTGCTCGTAGGAGATGGAGAGGCGCGCCGGAAAGGGCCGCTTCTGCGCGAACAGGTTCTGCAGGAAGCCCTCGACGACGCCGAGCGCTTTGTTGAAGCTCGAGCCGGTCTGCTTGGGACCCGCGTTGCGGTCCACCGAGATGATCCCGCCCGGTCCGGCCGCGGCGGAAGGCACCACGGTGATGCGCATCGGCACGCCGAAAGTGCCCATGACGGCCAGGCCGTTGATCTGGCCGACTTTCTTGCCGGTCGTCTCGACGACGAGCACGTTGTCCTTATAGACCTCAAGCAGGTGGCGGCGATAGACTTCCTCGCGATCCTGCTTCGCCAGCAGCGCGGTGTCGACGTCCTCGCGGCGGACTTCTCTGCGGCCCGCCTCGTGCGCCCAGTAGGTGGCCTCGCGGATGACGCCGTACAGCGCGCCGAACTGCGCGGTCAGCTTCTTGTTGGAGTCGGCCAGGCGCGCGCCGTGCTCGACGAGGGCGCTCATCGCGTCCTGCGTCAGGTTCGTCGCGTCCTTCTTAAGCTCCTGCGCAAGCGACACAACCGCCCTCTTAAAAAACTGCACGTAGCCGGCCACCGACTCCTCGCTCACCTTGAGCGTGGACTCGAAGTCGGCCGAGGACTGGAAGTTCAGCGCGAAGTCGGGATCCTGGCGCGACACGAGCATGCGCAAGGTCGGGGAGCCGATCAGGACGATCTTGACCTTGCTCGGCACATGGTAGGCCTCGGTCTTGCCCATCATCAAGCCCTGCAGTCCGCCTTCAACCATCGCCGCCTCGCCGGTTTTCGCGGCGACCATCAAGGCCTGGTACAGGCCCGGAGCACGCAGCACGTCCATGAAATCCATCACGAGGAAGCCGTCCTGAGCCGCCTGGATGGCACCCCCCTGAAGCGTCGGACCGCCCGGCGCGCCGCCCTTCACCAGGCCCACGCCGGGGATCAGCATGGTGCGCTTGTTGTCGTCGGCCTTGCCGAAAACCTTCTCGAGCGTGGGATTCTTGACCCAGACCACCGGCGCGCCCGTCTTGCCGCCGTTGCTGGATAGGACGCTGACCTCGAAGAAATCCGAGGCGTCCATCGGCTTCTGGCCGGGGGCTTCCTTGATGCCGCCGCCCTCTTCGTCATCGGAGGGCGCGCCGATCTTACCCATGAAGATCGAGTAATTGGCGGCCGAGAACTGCAGCAGCATCTTCACATAGGCGAGGGCCTTGAGCTGCTCCTTCGTGGGAGAGGACGCCGGCTGGCTCTTCGCCAACGCCTGCTGCGCCGCGCCGAACTCCTGATTCTTCGCCTTATACTCGGCAAGCAGAGGCTCGACCGCGGCGGTAAGCGCCGCCTGTATCTGCTTGAACTTGGCCGGGGTCAGGCCGTTTTGCATAAGCTCGGCGACCTTCTCCTTGCTCAGAGCCTCGCCGCCGTGCGTGTAGGCGACCATGAGCCTGTTGCCGTTCTGGATGAAGGCGACGGCGAAGCCCTCGATGTTGACGGCGGAGACGCGATCCCCGAAGCCGGTGGACCACGCCTCGATCTTCGCCTGAAGCGCGTCCATCTCAGGCGAGGATTTTGCTTCCGGCATGACGACCGCCACCAGGGGCGAGCCGATCTGGTTGATGATGGCGGCGACGGCCTGACTCTCCAACTGGCCGATCTGCTCCTGTGCTGCCATCATCTCCTTTTGGCCCAGTTCCATCATGGCCTTGAACTTCTCCATGACGGCGGGGAACTTCTGGTCGCGCTCCTTGGAAGCCGCTTCGAATTGGTCACGCGTGAAGGCGCCGGAAGCGATCAGTTCGTCCACCTTGTCCGGATCGACCGCCTTGCCGCCGTGCATGAGCTTGAGGCCGATCATCATGCGGCCCTCGCCGGACTGCGAAGCGAAGAACTCGACGCCGAAAACTCCGCCGGCGAGGGTGATCGTCTTGACCTCGGCCCGAAAAGCCGCCTCGCGCTGCGCTCCGGCGTTTTGTATCTGGGCGACGACCTGCTGCTTCGCCGCGCCGATCGAGCCGGACTCGAGCGACTCTGGAAGAACGGACTTCAAAGTTGAGACGAATTTACGCACGGCCTTCGCGAAAACCGGCCCGCGACCAGTCTCGAGCTCGAGAACGAGCGGGTCCTCCCTATCCTTGAAGTTCGTCACGGCAACGCGGTCGCCGGGCGTCGCCATCTTCGCGGCGACCTCGGGAAGCATGTGGCGCAGCGCCGTCTCGCGGCCGGAACCGTCCGGGCCGGCGACGAAGAGGTTGTAGTTGCGTCCCGGCATCTGCAGGCCGAACTTGATCGCCTTGAGCGCGGCGTCCTGGCCCACGACCTGCGTGTCTATCGCGGGGATCGTGGAGGTATTTTCCGGCAGCTGCTTGGTCGAGGGCGAGTAGCGCAGGTCCGCGACCTTCACCGCGAAGTCCTCGGGGTTGGCGGGCAAAGCGGCGGGGACGGCCTCCGGCGCCTTCTTGGCGACGACCTTCGCGAGAGAAGCGGGAAGCAGGCGGGACACGAACGAGCGCCAGCCGCCGGCCGAGACCGGGGCCGCTTCGGCGCGCGCCTGCTCGGCGTCGAAGATCTTTCCCATTTGGGGCGATGACCCGGCATTCTGCGCGACGTTGATGGCCGCGGCCATCGCGATCATGTTCTGCTTGGCCGTGCCTTCGGGCATGGCCTCGGCCGCGACGATGAGCGAGTCCGCGTCCTGCCGGGTGGACAAAGTCTCGGGCAGCACGATGCCCTTGGCCTGCAAGGCGTTGATGACGCCGATGACCGGGTGCGCCGACACGGCGAGCGGCGTCGCCGCGACGGGCCATGCCTGCGGCGCTACGACCGGCGCCGCGCTCAGGGAGTGCAGAACGGGTGCCACGAGCGGGGCGGTCAACGAGAGATTCGGGAGCATGACCGGCGCCATCACGCTGACGGCGTTCGGGGAGAACGCGCCGATCGAGCCGAGGACGCCGAGGCCGGAGACCGGCACCGAGCGCGTCGCCTGCGCCTGCGACCAGGCGCTCAGCGGCGCGGAAACGAAAAGAGCCAGGGCCATAGTCACGGCCAGGGACATTTTCGCGGGGGTTCTCTCGATGATCATGTTCGGCTCCTCTGAATAGGACAACCAACGACGTTGCTGAATTATAGAGGAACGGACGCATAATGGACTGGTGCCGATGGGTAAGCGGGGCCTCGACAAACGACCTATGCGCAATTAGGCCGGAGGGGTCCGGCTCCTATTAAAGGAATGCTGACTATTGTAAGTCAGTCGGCCGGCGCGGGGACCTTGGACCCACGAGCGAGAGTCGAAGGTCCCAACGCAAAGGGGTGCCGATTGCCTTTCGCCTATGGGACCTCATCCAACCGTGCGCAAAGTCATCGCGTGCTAACATCACACTCAATGAAAGCACGCGCGCTTCGGTTCGCGATGTCTCTCGTCGTTTCACTCTCCATCGTGCTCGCGCCCTGGCCGGCGTGGGCGCAATCCGCGCGCATCGTCGCGCCGGTTTCCGGGGCCGCGGAGTCGGCATTCGCGGCACCGGCCGCGAACGTAGCCGTAATATCACCGTCCGCGCTTCTCACGCCTTCGTTCGGCTCGCTGTCTGCGCCTTCGCTGCAGACTGCCGGCGCGCCCGTTCCGCTCATCCGCGCCGCCGTACACGCCGCCGCCTCGACTCCGGAAGCTCAGCCTGCCGCGCCCGTTGCCGCCGCTCTCGCGCTCACGCCGCTCGCCGTCCCCGTTGAGCCCGCAGCCCGCCTGTCCGAATCCGCGGCGTTCGCCGAGGCCGAGGTCCGCGGCAAGACCGTCGTCATGGTCGGCACGAAGGGCTCGCGGCCGTTCATCATGCTCGAGGCCGCGCGCATCGCCAAGGAGCTGGGCTTGAATCTCGTGCTGGTCGACGATCCGGCCAACCGCGCGAACTCGAAGGACTTCATCGCCGATTCATATTTCATCGCCGCGCCCGTGAACACGCGCAACGCGAAGACGATGGGCAAGATCGTCGAGAGCGTGGCCGCCCACCCCGAGGGCGCCAAGGCGCACGCCGTCGTCAGCTTCATGAGCCTGTACGCGAACCTGACCGGCAAGGTCACTGATCGTCTCGGCGCGAAGGGCATCGCGGGCGACGTCGTCTTCGCGGCGGACAATAAGCCCGAGGCGCGCCGCCGCCTCAACTCCGACGCGACCCAACGGGTCGCTTATGCCGAGATAGCCAGCGAGAAGCAAGCCCGCGAGGCCTACCACGCGGTCTCCGAGAACGGCAAGCGCAAGGTCATGCTCAAGACCAGCCGCGGCGAGAACAGCCGCTTCCTGGACATCAACATCCGCTCCGAGAACGAGGCCGCCGCCGCCTATCTCAAGATGGACGCGGCGGTGCGCGACTTCGTCGCCCGGCCCGAGGCCAAGAACACGACCTTCGCCGAGCACCCCGGCATCATGATGGAGGAAATGCTCGTGAAGGTCCCGGGCACGGAGGAGACCTCGATCGAGGTCGTCATGCAGAACGGCAAGGCCGCCTTCGCGATCGTCTCCGACACGAAGGGCATCGGGCAGAAGGGCGAGCTCGCCGGCGGCATCATGGTATTCCCCTCACAGCAGCCCGGACACGCCGAGTTGATCGCCGCGGCCGAGCGCGCGCTGAAGGCGCTGGGCATCGTCGACGGCAACGCCCGTCTCGACATGTTCACGACGCCCGAGGGCCCGCGCGTCATCGAGATCAACCCCTTCATGGGCGGCGTCGCGATCTGGCAGGCGGTCAAGAGCCTCACGGGCATGAGCCTCGTCGAGCAGGGCTTGCGCGCGGTGCTGGGCCTGCCCGTGGACCCCGGCCACGCCCCCGACGGCGTCATCCACTACATCTTCCTCGCCTCGAGCCGCAACGGCACGCTCGAGGGCGTGTCGGGCCTCGAGACCGCGAAGAAGATGCCGGGCGTCGAGCTCGCGCGCGTGTTCGTCGCGCCCGGCGATCACGTCGCCGCGGCCAGGGGCAACGCCTACGAGGAGTGGGCCGAGGTCATCGGCAAGGGCAAGACCTGGCGCGAGTCGATCGAGGCCGCGCTTTCCGCCGCCCGCCGCCTGGTCCTGCGCATCAAGCGCGCCAACGGCGAAATCGTCCACGCCCGCGGCGACTACCAGCAGCCGACCGCGGACGACTTGTCGCCCCTGCCCAAACCAGCCCCCGCCCCGGCTCCCGAGGTCGCGCCGCAGGCCGAACCCGGGCCCGGACTTTACTCGAAGGTCGTGCTCGGCTTCCTCTCCACCTTCCTGCTCGTCTCGACCGTCGTCGAGTCCACCTCACTCGCCGTTTCCCAGATGACCCAGCCGCTGTCACAGGGCTTCCTGGCGCTCGCAGCACTCACGAGCGTCAGCTACGCCGCCTACACGCTCGGCAGCTACTTCGGCGGCAGCGTCATCAAGCGGCTCGGCATCCGCCTCTCCTACCGCCTCGTCCTATTCTCACGCGTCGCGATTTGGACGACCTTGGCTTTGCTCTTCAACCCGGCGACCGGGACGATCGCGCTCGCGGCTTTGATCCCCCTGTTCAGCCTCGACTACTTCTTCCACTCGATCGGCCGCGTCGCCGAGCACAGCCTGCAGGTCGCCTGGTTCAAGAACTCCGAGGCCGCGTCGAGCCGCTTCGGAAGCTTCCGCGACTTCATCGAGTACGGGACCGTCTTCATCGGCTCGGCCATGGCGCTCGCGGTCGCGGCCTTCGGCTTCGGCGCGGTGATCTATCCCGCGCCGATCGCCTTCGGCGTCGCGACGTTGCTGGCGCTCGCGCTGAAGCTTCCTAAAGCCACCGCTCACGCTCATACGCCCGGCCGCTGGAACGACGGCTTCAAGACCGTCTTCAAGGACCCGGGCATCTATAAACCCCTGTTCGGCTTCGCGCTCGTCAACAGCTTCCTGTACATGATGTACTACATCATCGCGACGGCCTTCGGCGCCTACTCCGCCCCCGACCCGCAGCACGCGGCCGCGGTCGCGGGCTCATTGACGGCCGTGTACGGCGCCGGCGCCTTGGTCGGCGCGGTCGTCATGGACCGCCTCGCCGCGCGCATCGAGAAAAAGGTCTCGGCTTTGCCCGCGGCCGACCGCAAATCGGCCGAGCGCTCGATGTACACGCGCAGTGCCGCCCGCGTCCTGCCCTGGGCCGCGGCGGCCTTGCTCGGCACCTGGGCGTTTCTGAGCAGCGCTTCGCTCGGGACCATCATCTGGCCGATGTTCCCGATCTCGATCGCCCTTCTCGCGATCGGATTTACCGCCCAGCTGGCGTCGAACCATCTCGACACCATCATGAAGTCGAACATCCCCAGCGACAAGAAGGACGTAACCGTGGGTGCCATCCGCTCGCTGATCTACGTCACCCATGTGTTCGGTTTCCTGCTCTGGGGCGGACTGTTCGCCCTGTTCGGCACGACCGCGTTCGCGCTCTTCGCGGCCTTCTACACGATCGTGGCCGGAGTCTACCTCTGGCTCGCCCGTTCGCTCAACGCCGCCGCGCCGAAATAGCAGGCCGTTGGGCCCCCCATCGCCCAGGGCATAAGGCCCTCGTTACCGCGCCCGTCTTCCTGTATTCTTCAGTTGGTATCTCTGTAGCCTGGGGGATTGGCCCCGGGGTATCCACGATCCGGCCTTAACCGGATGAGTCCAGAGGAAGCGACGATCAGGTCGCTTCCTTTTTTATTTTTCTGGAGACACTGAATGCGACCTCGCCTAATAATCGCGGTTCTTTTCCTCGCGCCGTGCGCATTTTCCGTTGACCGACATGCCGGCGCCGAACCACTTAGCGCGACTGGGCGGACCGGGCCGCTCGACGTTGAATTGTCTCTGCGCAAATCACGAGTTAAAATTGGGCAGTCACTCTTCGTGAAGACGATTCTCAAGAACCTTTCCAAGAAGCCTCTTCTCGTTACAGAATGGATTTTTCGCGGATCAGACGACTTGGGCGCAGAATGGTCGAAGAATTCCGATGTAAAAATCCAAACATATGTGGAAATCGTCGATCCGACAGGGAATGCGTTAAAGCCGGCGCTCTACGGCTTGAGGCCGCATGTCAATCCCTTCGAAATAACCATCTCAACCCCTGACGCGGAGGAATCCCGGCTCCTGGCGATTTGGAAAACGGCGGGGTTAGACGACAAAGAGATCGATGCGCGTTACCGGAAGTTCGCGCTCGAACGGATCGCCGTAAAGCGTGATAAAAAATACCCGCTTATTCATCTGCCTCCTGGAGGATCTATTCAAAGCGCCTCCTGGTGCTCCGGCACGGCATCGCTGACAAGGCCCGCCGAGATCATTTGCCCCGGCAATGGATATGCCGAGCTTCCATTTTTCATATTTGAGCATCCAGGCATCTACCGCATTCGCGCCGTGCGTGATTTTCGCCTCGGAAAGGATCTGCGCAAGTATGAAGACGAGTGGTGCGTAAAAGTCGCGACGAAATGGATTGCATTTGAGGTCACCCGATGATCCAATCCAAATTGATGACGGTGTTTTTTCTTCTTATCGCGCCGAGTGTCTGGGCGCTCTAGCAACCCCGGTCGCCCGCCGAGTTGGCGGAACTCGCGTCCATTGACGCGTTGATGGCGCAAGAACTCGCCGCTAAACACAAGGAGCGTGTTGAACTGGAGAGGCAGCGCGATCACGATCAACGTCTGAAAAATACTTATATCGCCCTGGCCCAGCGTTCTTGCGCGAATCCTGGAAGCGTATCTCAGGCGGAACTGGACGGACTTCCGAAGCCGTACGGAACGGATGTCATGAATACGACGCCTCACGGCCTCGGGGAATGCGACGGAATGGTGTACAGCATGCTGAGCATGGGTGCGAGCGCGGAAGAGATCAGGGGGATGTCCTCGCCCGTAGTACCCGTGGCCGCCCAACCGCCCTCTCTCCCGCAGGCAGTCCAGCCGATACAGGAGATGCCCATCGCTCGACAACCCGCTCCGTCTCCGTTCTCGAGCGCGTTCCCCCAAATGAAAGAGTTCGCGCTGGAGGCGTGCCGAGCGCCCGAACAAGCCAATATTTCTTATACCAGCCTTACGACTTCTCCCACAAGGAGCACGATGACAATCTTGCGAGGGAACTCACGTCCGGGTTGGGCGACTGCCCTCGACAGCTTTTCAATAAGTTGATCGAGCTGATCCGAGCTGGGGATTGGCGGCAGATCGACAGACAGTGGGTTCGGGACGCCGTGGCCGCCTATTCGCGCTCGCCGAACACATCTTCAGGTAATACCACTCCTCCGTCTCGCAAATGCGAAGATTACGGAAACGTCCGGTGCCTCTGAATTGAGAGCAGGGCCGGCGGGTTTCCCCGCTGGCCCTGCTCTTTTGATCCGTTCGGATTACTTCGCCGGAACAGGGGCGGATTCGGTCTTGTGTACCGCCTTCTTCGCGGTCTGGACCGTGCCCTTCTGCTTCTTGCAGTCCTTCTTCGTCAGCGCCGTCCAGCCCTTGCCCTTGCAGGCGTTCTGGCCCTTGCACGCGGCGCCGCCTTCGACGGCGCACTCGCTGGTGCCCTTGCAGGCGTTGACGCCGAGGCAGTGAACTGTGCTCGCCTTCTTCGCGGGCGTCTTCGCCGGAGACTTCGTCTCGGCCTTCGGCATGTCGGTGGCGAACACGGGCATGGATGCGGCGAACAGACCGGCGAGGGCGGCTTCGACGACGAGCGACTTAGTGAGGGTCTTCATGGGTTTTGGGTGGTCTCCTTTTTTTGTCTGAGGCGTCCTAAATCAGTGCCGACGCCGGCCATTCTATTACATGTGCGGCTCAAGATAGTCGAGGTCCTTGCCGAAGGTCTCGCGCAGTCCCAGAAGCGACGCGAGCGCCAGGGAGAAGCAGAGAGTCCCGACGATGGCCGCCGCGCCGAGGATGCCCGAGCCCGGCTTGAAGAACTGGAACAAGGCCGAAACGGCGACGAGCGAGCCGCGCACGAAGTTCGGCACGGTCGTCGTGGCCGTCGCGCGGATGTTCGTTCCGAACTGCTCGGAGGCGATGGTCACGAACACCGCCCAATAGCCCGAGAAGAAGCCGAGGGCGCAGCAGGTCGCGTAGAACGCGCCGAGCGAGGCGCCGTGGAGGTTGAGGTACACGGCCGAGCAGACGGCGGTCGCGGACACGAATATCAGGGCCGCCTTTCGGCGGCTGCGCAGAAATTGGCTCAGACCGCCGCTCGCGAAGTCCCCGAGCGCGCAGCCGCCGTACAGCCACATCACCGCGCGCGAACCCGTGGGCAGGATGGGCATCTCGAGCGCCTTGCCGAACTCGGGAGCGAAGGTCGCGAGAATCCCGATCACGAACCATACCGGCACGCCAAGGGCGATGCAGGAAAGGTAGCGCAGCACGCGGTCCTTCGTCGCGAAGAGCATGAAGAAGTCGCCCCGGCGCACGTCCTTGGCCTTCATGACCTTGTCGAAGATGCCCGACTCGTAGACCCCGACGCGCAAAGTGAGCAGGGCCAGGCCCATGGCGCCGCCGATAAAGTAGGCGTTGCGCCAACCGAACCAGTCGCCGACGAAGCCGGCGACGACGCCGCCCGCGATGCCGACGCCGGCCACGGCCATGGTGCCGTAGCCCCGAGTTTCCTTGGGCATCAGCTCGCAGACGAGCGTGATGCCCGCGCCGAGTTCGCCCGCCAGGCCGATCCCGGCTATAAAGCGGAGCGCGGCGTAAGCCGCGACTCCGTGCACGAAGCCGTTGGCGATGTTGGCCAGCGAGTACATCGCGATCGAGCCGAAGAGGACCGACAGCCGCCCCTTCTTGTCGCCCAGAATGCCCCACAGCAGGCCGCCGACGAGCATGCCGGTCATCTGCATGTTGATGAGAAGAAGCCCGGTGTCGAGGAGCTTGTCGGAGGCGACGCCGATGTCCTTGAGGCTCGCCACGCGCACGATGCTGAACAGGATCAGATCGTAGATGTCGACGAAGTAGCCGAGGGCGGCCAGGAGGACGGCCGCGAAGGCGTTGCGCTGTGTGGCGGCGGCGTTCATGGGGAGGATCATAGAAAAATTTAGTAGTTTGCTACAATTCCTCCATGATCATCCCTCCTTCGGTGCGCCGTCTCGGACGCGTTTGGGCCCTTTTCGCGGCGTGCGGCTTGTTCGGAGCGCTCGGAACCACCGTATTCTCCGCCTCCATCCCCAAGGACAAGACCGCGGCGTCCGCGCCGTCGCAGGCCGAGCTGATCCGCGCGCAGATTGACGCGCGCCGCGCCGCCGAGGCGCCGAGCACGGTCCTCGAACGCTCGACCTCCTTCTTCGGATTGTTCGCTTTGATCGGACTGTGCTGGCTGATGTCCACCGACCGCAAGAAGATCAACTGGACGCTCGTCGCCTGGGGCATGGCCCTGCAGCTCATATTCGGAATCATCGTCCTCAAGACCACCCCCGGCTTATGGTTCTTCTCGAAGCTCAACGACGGGACGATGGCCCTTCTCGGATTTACGGACGAAGGCGTCAAGTTCCTATTCGGTTCCTTCATTACCGGCAAGGTAGAAGCGCCGATGGTCAACTTCGCCTTCAACGTCCTGCCCACCATCATCTTCGTCTCCGCGCTGATGACCGTCGGCTACCACCTCGGGATCATGCAGTGGGTCGTGGACATCTTCGCGGTCGTCATGTACAAGACGATGAAGACGTCCGGCGCCGAGACGCTGTCGACCGCCGCGAACATCTTCGTGGGCCAGACCGAGGCCCCGCTAATCGTCAAACCGTATGTCGCGGACATGACCAACTCCGAGCTCCTGGCCATCATGGTCGGCGGCTTCGCCAACACCGCGGGCGGCGTGCTCGCGGCCTATGTCGGCATGCTCCACCAGTATTTCCCCGACATCGCCGGCCACCTGATCGCGCAGTCGGTCATGTCCGCGCCCGCGGCACTCGTGTGCGCGAAGATCGCGATGCCCGAGACCGGCGTGCCCAAGACCCTCGGCCATGTCAAGATGGGCCGCGAGAAAATAGACGCGAACGTCATCGACGCGGCCGCGCGCGGCGCCTCCGAGGGCCTGGGGTTGGCGTTCAATGTCGCCGCCATGCTTTTGGCCTTTATCGCCTTGATTTCCATGCTGAACGCGATGCTCAAGGCCGCCGGCGTCTGGGTCGGCTACCCGCAGGTCAGCCTCGAGAACCTGCTGGCCCTCCTTGGCTGGCCGCTCGCCTGGCTCATGGGCGTGCCCGTTTCGGACTGCTGGACCGTGGGCAAGCTCATCGGCGTCAAGACCGTGCTCAATGAATTCGTCGCGTACCTCCAGCTGACCGACATCCTCAAAACCGGCCAGCCGCTGACGCACCGCTCGGTCGTGATCGTGAGCTACGCGCTCTCCGGCTTCGCGAACTTCTCCTCGATCGCGATCCAGATCGGAGGCATCTCCGGCATCGCCCCGACGCGCCGCCACGATCTCGCCAAGCTCGGGCTCAAGGCCATGGTCGTGGGTGCTATCGCCACCTTCATGACCGCGAACATCGCCGGCATTCTGATCCCGTGACCAAACCCCCCTGGCGCGGTTTCCTATAACAGTTACAATACGGTCGTATGCGACCGCGGCTGCTTCCTCTGCTCGGGTTCGTCCTTCTCTTCGCCTGCGCGGCGTTCGCGCGCGCCGACGAGCGCTTCCAGGAAGTGGCCGTAAAACCGGGCGACACCTTGTGGTCCATCGCCAATCGCTGGCTCGACAACCCCGCGCGTTGGGACGAGATAGTCAAGCACAACCATCTTCCCAGCAGCGACCCGACCGTCGCCCTGCCCGGCATGGTGCTGCGCGTTCCGGTCCGCCTGATCAAGGCGCAGCTGCGCGCCGCGCATCTCACCTACTTCGTCAACAAGGTCCGACTCCGCGCCCGCGACAACGCGGCCTGGAAGGACGTGAGTCTCGACATGGAACTGTTCCGGGGCGACACCTTGCGCACGCATGAGGACAGCCGGGCGCGAGTCAAACTCCTCGACAAGGAGGTCCTCAGCTTAGAAGCCAACTCGATGGCGGTGATCAAGCCGAGTGACGATTCCGACCTCATCCTGCGCTCGGGCTCGGTGTTCGCCGGCAAGGCCAAGCTCGTCGCCGGTACCGCGAAAATCACGCCGCGCTCGGCGGACACGCGCTACTCGGCCACGATCGAGCCCAACCTGACCACCAAGGTCGAGGTCTACCGCGGTACGGCCACCGTCTCCGCGGAGGGCGGCAGCGTCGACGTGCGCGCCGGCATGGAGACGGTGGTCGCGCCCGGCATGATGCCGGAACTGCCCCGGCCCGTGGCCGACATGGCGCAGCTCGAGATTCGCGCTCAAGAGTACGCCTCGTCGCTCACCGTGGGCGGCGCCGCCACCCCGAATCCGCGCCTGGCTCCTCCCCCGGTGCGCGCGCCGGAGGGCGACATCGCGGCCATGCGCGGCCAGATCTCCGAGCTGAGCGTCGGCCAGCCGATCAAGGCCTATCATGTCCAGGCGTCCCGCGAACCGGACTTCGGCCGGATCGTCTTCGACCGCGTTTACGACGAAGGCGAGCGCTTCCCGATGGAGAATGTGAATCTGCCCCCCGGCTCCTACTGGTGGCGCGTCGCGACTGTCGACCTGCTCGGAACCGAAGGCCGCTTCAATCCGGCGCATTACTATTCGATCGGCCCCAAGCCTTAGACGAGTTCGTAGGCCGTAACCGCCTTCTTCTTCCCCTTCACCATCAGCCGCTTGCGCGCGATGCACGGCCACTTCGTCTTCACGCGCGCGTAAACCGTCGCGGAAACGAGCATGGAGCCCGGCGTCGCGACCGACTCGAGGCGCTGGGCGAGATTGACCGCGTCGCCGATATAGGTGTACTCGCGGCGGTCGCCGGAACCGACGTTGGCGCGCACCGCGCGGCCCGCGTTGACGCCGATGCGCACCGCGAACGGGCCGCCCATGGCGGCCTGCCGTGCGACATGCTCCAGAATAAGGCGTCCCGCCGACACGGCCTTCTCGGGGCTGCGAAACGCCGCGAAGATGCAGTCGCCGACGAACTTGTCCACATCTCCGCCGTTGGCGTGGATCAGATCGGCGGCCGGGCCGAGAATCTTATTGAGCGCGGCGACGACGGCGCGCGGCGCGTGCTTCTCTGAATAGGAGGTGAACCCCTTCACGTCCATGAATAAAAAGGCGCCGTCGAAGGCGGCGTCAGGCAGTTCGTACACGCCCTTGGCCGCACGCGCGCCGACCGCCTTCCAGACGTTGTGCGGCGTGTAGCGGCGGATGACCTCGGTTTGCAGGCGCAGCTTGGCCGCGTCCGACACGCTTTTCCGGCTCAGGTTGGCCATGAAGGACTCGGTGTCGTCGATGGCGGTCTCGCTGCGCGCGAGCATGTGCTCGGCGCTCGCGGCGGCGCGGCAGGCGGCGGGCATGTCCTGAGGAACCGAGACTATAGTCCGGCCCGGGACCGACAAGGCCATAAAGCCGACCGTGGTCGTGTGGTAAAAGGAACCGCCGAACGGCAAGCTCGTATCGGAGGCTTCCTCGAAACTGCTCAAAAAAGGAAGCAGTTCTCCGCCCGAGTAGAAGCCGAAGATCGGGGTGCTCCGGCCGAAGATCTCGCGCGCGGCGTCCATTTCGAGATCTATGCGGCTATTGAGCCAGGAGGAGCGCGTACAGCAGGAAACGGCGAGCACGAGCGAGGGCTTGCGGCCCTTCAGCGCCTTCAGCGCGCGTCGCGCGGCTTCGCGCGCGCCCTCGATAAGGCCCTGGCGACTGGCCGCGATGAGCTGGACCTGACGGCCCTGCAGGTCCTCGGGCGGGTAGTACTCGATCCAGCCTTTTTTAAAATCCATGCGCACCGGAAGCTTCATCAAGGTCTTGCCGACATGCTCCCCCTCGAGATGAAGCGCGAAGCCGAAACGCTGGATGGAGCGCAGCATCACCTCGCGAGAAACGTCGGCGCCGAAGAATTGGCGGTAATAGTCGATCGCGGAGATTCCGTCGACTTCGTAGACTTGCGCGCCCTTGGCCCTGGTCACGCGCGCCAGCGGACCGACCGGACTCCAGCCATGCTCGAAACCGAAGCCCAGGCCGACTTCCGAGGGCAGGTCGATCATCGTCAGGCTCGCGGCCTCGTTCTCGAGCTTTGCGCCGAGGTATTGCCAGCCCTTGGAAAACAGCGGGCTCGCCATACCCGCGTCGTGGTCTCCCGAGGGCACGCCGCCGAAGAACGGCGTACCCGGAAGGCGCGCGTGAAGCGTGCGCAGGAGCCGGTCGTCGCGCCCGTCGCTGACGCCGGAGAGGACGAGGCCCAGTTGACAGCGGTCGGGAGGCGGGCCTATGGCGTCGGCGATCCGTTCTCCCGCCCCGGCCGGGTCCTTGCCTATGCAGGAATTCGCGAAAGCGAAACCCGCCCCGGGGTAGGCGAGAAGCAGCACCGCGACCGAGTTCTTGCTGACGCCCGCGGGCGTGATCTCGGCGTACGACGAGCCGCCGACCAAAATGGCGGGGTCGAGCACGCGGCATAAAGCCGCATGGACTTTTTTTTGGTCAAGCTTGATGCCCGCGAACACAAGCGCCAACGAGGGACGCGGCACGGCTTTCTTGGCCTGACGGACGGCGTCGCGCGCGGCCTTGGCGGGATCTTTCCCCGTGCCGAGCCCGATGCCGATCCTCAACCGAGCTCCACTTCGAGACGGTCGGCCACTTTCTTCATCACCGAGAGGCGCGCCCACTTCTTGTCCTCGGCCTCGATAAGCATCCAGGGTGCGTCGGGCGTGCTCGTTTTTTCGATCATGTCCAAGGTGGCGGCCTGGTAGGCGTCCCACTTGGCGCGGTTGCGCCAGTCGTCCTCGGTGATCTTGTACTGCTTAAACGGAGTCTTCACGCGGTCCTGAAACCGGCGCAGCTGCTCCTCCGGAGAAATCTGCAGCCAGAACTTGCAGACGATGACCCCGGACTCGGCCAACTCGGCCTCGAAGTCGACGATCTCGGCGTAGGCGCGCGTCCAGTCCTCCTTCGCGCAGAAGCCCTCGACGCGCTCGACGAGCACGCGCCCGTACCAGGTCCGGTCGTAGATCGTGGCATGGCCCAGGCGCGGCAGATTGCGCCAGAAGCGCCAGAGATAGGGGTGCGCGCGCTCCTCGTCGGTCGGCGCGGCAACCGCCATGACGCGCGCGTTGCGCACATCGATCGCGGCCAGGAGTCGGCGTATAGAGCCGCCCTTGCCCGCGGCGTCCACGCCCTCGAATGCACAAATAAGCGAGCGGCCCTCTTTGCGCAGGCGCCGGGACAGGAGCGCGACGCGTGTCTGCTGCTTTTCGAATTTTTTCGCGTGATCGCCCTCGAGCTTTTGGGTCAGGTCGAGGCGGCTGAGCACGGAGACCTTCGGGGGCTTTGCGCGGTCGGGCTCAGGCTTCGGCGCGGGCTTGCCGGACTTTTTGAGCGCGGCTTCAAGCGCGGCCGCGACCGCCTCGCCCGCGGCCAGATCGCGGTGACGGCGGTCGGTCGCTTCGATCACCGTCCACGGCGCTTCTCCGGTACTCGTCTTGGTCAGCGCGCGCTCGCACACCTCGCGGAAGCGGTCGTATTTCTTGGAGAACTCCCAGTCCTGCTTGCTCACGCGCCAGGCGGTGTCGCGATCGGCCTCCAGTTCCTTGAAGCGCCGCCTCTGCTCCTTTTTGGATAGGTGAAGCCACAGCTTGACGAGCACCGTCTTCTCGCGGACCAGCATGGCCTCGAAAGCCAGCGCGCGGTCGAGCGCCTGATCGAAGCCGCCCGAGTCGATGTCTTTAAAAGCGCGCTTCACGAGCGGCCGGGTGTACCAGGAGCCGACGAGGACCGCGCCGTGCCCAGCCGGGGGCAAGGTGCGCCAATAGCGCCAGTACTCGGGGCGCTCGTCCTCCTCGTCCGAAGACTCGCCGTAGGCCTCGACCCGCAGGCCGCGCGGGTCCATCCAATCGAGGAAGCGGCGCGCCACCTCGGTTTTTCCCCCGCCCTCGACTCCGCCGACGAGGACCACGAGCCGCAGGCTCGTGCCGGCCAGCGCGTGCTGGGCCTTGAGGATGCGCGCGCGCAGGACCGCGACGCGCTTGGCGTACTCCTTCTTCTCCACCGTCCGGCCGACCTCGGCGCTCTCGAACATGGGCGCAGTATAGCCCTCCGTGCCCGCGCCGTCCAGGCCCTTGACGGTCGGTTCCGGCGGGGTATAATGAACGCATGAACCGAGCGAGCCTTCTCGCCCTGCTGCTCGCCGCGCCCGCCGCCGCCTCCTGGCAGGACATCCCCTCGACCGACTTCACGATGGCCGCGCCCCCGGCCCCCGGCTCGCCCGAGTCCGACAAGGATTTCACGGAGCTTCTGAAGCTGCAGGCCGGGCGCAAGCCCGAGCAATGCGAAATCGCCGCCGCGCAGGTCATCCCGGATTTCCAGTCCTTGTTCGGGACTTCCGGTATCCTGTCCCCGGCGGAAGCCTCGGCCGTCGCCTCGTTCGTGAACTCCGCGTCGAAGTTCCTCGCCAAGGTCTCGGGCTACTATAAAAAGAAGTTTTCGCGGCCCCGCCCCTACAGCGTCGACGCGCGCGTGCAGCCCTGCATCGAAAAACCCACGGGCTCGACCTCCTATCCCAGCACCCACGCCGCGGCGGGCGTCCTCGACGGCTGCGTGCTGGGCCGGCTGTTTGCGCAGCGTGCGAACATCCTCGCGTCCCACGGCCGCTTGGCCGGCGAGTATCGCCTCGTCGCCGGCGTGCATTACCCGAGCGACGTCGTCGCGGGCCGGGAGCTCGGGGAGCGGGTCTGCGAACGGCTGCTGAAGGAAGACGACTTCCTCGCCGAACTCGCGCGCGTCAAAGCCTCTCTGCCGTGATCCGCACCCGCGTCCTGCGTCCGGACGGCAGGAACTTGGCCATGGCCGCTGCGATCATGCGCGCCGGAGGCCTGGTCGTGTTCCCCACCGAGACCGTCTACGGGCTCGGAGCGCGCGCCTACGACGCGGCCGCCGCGCGCCGCGTCTACAAGGCCAAGGGGCGACCCTCCGACAATCCGCTTATCGTGCACGTCTGCGATGAAATCATGCTCGCGGGCGTCGTGCGGCGGGTCACGCCGCTCGCGCGGACATTGATCGATGCGTTCTGGCCGGGCCCGCTGACCTTGATTCTGGAGAAGTCCGCGCGCGTTCCATCCGCCGTGACGGCGGGCGGCCGCACCGTCGCCGTGCGCTGTCCCGGACATCCCGCGGCGCGCGCCTTGATCCGGGCCTTGGGCGAGCCCATCGCCGCGCCCTCGGCCAATCTCTCGGGCCGGCCGAGCCCGACGACCGCGGCGCACGCGTTGCGGGATTTAAAGGGGCGCGTCGCTTTGATCCTCGACGGCGGCCCCTGCCGCAAGGGGCTGGAATCGGCGATCGTGGACGCGCGCGGCCGCCGGCCCGTCCTCCTCCGCCCGGGGACGCTCACCGGCGAGGCCATCTCGCGCGCGGCCGGCGTCCCGCTGGGTTCTCCGGGCCGCCGCGCGCCAGCGACGCCGGGAACTCGACACCGCCATTACGCGCCGTCATGCAAAGTGATCCTGGTCCCGCCGGCTATGGTCCAACGCGGCGCGTTAGCCGGCCTGCGCGCGGCTGGCGCCGGGCTCGTGCACCGAACGCCTTGGCCGGGGCCCCGCCCCGCGTACGCGCGGCGCGTGCGCGGCGGAGCGGGCGCCTACGCGGCCGCGCTGTTCTCGGCTCTGCGCGACGCGGAGGCCGCGAAGGTCAAGACGCTCTACGTCGAAACCGTGCCGGACCGGGGCGTCGGACAGGCGGTGATGGACCGCTTGCGGCGCGCGGCGCGGCGCTGATACGCACTTGACGGCCGCGCCCCGGACCCGTATGCTCTGGGCGCGTGGCAAAGATCCTGGTGGTCGACGATGAAGTTCCCCTGACCGAAATTCTGCGGGACAACTTGATGCTCGGGGGTCACGAAGTCGTCATCTGCCACGATTCGCCGACGGCCCTGCGCATGGCGATCGAAGCGGTCCCCGACATCGCGATCATCGACTATCAGATGCCGGGCAAGACGGGCGTCCAACTGCTCGCCGAGCTTCGCGCCCACAAGAATACGCGCCAGTTGCCGGTCGCGTTTCTCAGCGGCACGGAGACGGTGCGCTTCGCAAGCCTTGTCCCCCCCGATCCGCGCGTGCGCTTCCTGCGCAAGCCGATCGACATGGAAGTCCTCGCGACGACGGTCCGCGAAATGCTTGATCCAAACAGCTGGTCCGCGCGCCCTTAATCGCGCCTGCTTGAGAGCGCCGCCGCCCAGCCGCCGAACAGCGGCGCGAGAAGGTACAGCCAAAGTCCCTCGAGACGGCCCGACACGAGCGCAAAAGTCATCGCGAATTCAAGCGCGAAGGACGCCGCTATCCCCGCCGCGGGAACGGTCGCCCCGAGGCCGCCCGCCCGCTCGCGGAAGATCGCGAGCAAAACGAGGCTGGCGGCGAGCGCGCCGATGGTCTGAGCCAGCATGTAGGCGCCGACCTCGCGGCCCGGAAGCCGGACGGCGATGGTCACGGCCGGATTCATGTGCGCGCCGCTGAATGCGGCCAGCGCCCAGACCGCCGCGCCCCAGACGAGCCCGACGACGCCGAGTTTACCCCCTGAAACTGCGTCGACGACGCACGCGCCCGTGCCGAGAAAAACGAGCCCGAAGGTCGCGGCGGCCTCGATGAGCGGTCTACGCACGGACGATGTCGCAGAGCAAAGACTTAACGCGAATCTCGATCTCGTCGCGAACCTTCCGGAACTCGTCGATAGGCATGCGCTTGGGGTCAGGGAGCGCCCAATCAACGCGCCGCTCGGCCGGCAAGGCAGGGCACGCGTCGCCGCAGCCCATCGTCACTAAAGCGGCCCACGCGCCGGGGGGAAGATCGCTGAGGGATTTCGAGGACTGCACGGACAAATCGACCCCTTTTTCCCGCATCAGCGCGACGGCCGTCGCGTTGACCTTCCCCGAAGGCTTGGAGCCCGCGCTGTGCGCCTCGACTATGCCGGCGCCGTGCAGACGCGCGAAGCCCTCGGCCATCTGGGAGCGGCAGGAGTTCTCCACGCAGACGAACAGGACGCGGGGCTTCATTTGGCTTTCGCCGCGGCGCCGTTTGCCGCCTCGAGCTTCTTGTGTTCGCGGCCCATGCGCCAGGAAGCATAGAGCCAGAGGAGCGCCAGCGGGATGCCGAGCAAAGCCGCGCCCGTCGGTCCGCCCTGCAGCCACGCCACGCCGAGCAGCAGCAGCCCCGCGAGGCCGCGCGCGAAGCGGTAGACGAACATCTCGACGAAGGCCTTCACCCGGTAGATGGTGTCGTGATCGGTCGCCGCGTAGGTGGACTCCTTCGCGGTCTTAAACCAGGTGTAGCGCGTCACGCCGTCGAGGCCGAAGAACAGCGCTGCGACGCCGAGCGTCGGCATGAACGGGAACAGCGCGAACAGGGCCAGGTTGACCAGGCCGGCGGTCATCAGGCTGCCGCCGGTGCCGATCTTGCGCAAGGTCAAGCCGACGAGCAAAGAACTCGCCGTGAACGAGGCGATGCTCGTGTAGAAGTTCACGTTGGCGAACATCTGCGCCATGCCCTTCGGATCGCCCGCGTACGCCGCGGACGCCGCGACGCTGTACAGATAATTGGTGATGTCGGGCACGAGCCGCTCGAGGGCGACGACCACGGTCAGGAAGATCAGGAACGGCGAGCTCAAGATCGTCTTAAGCAGTCCCTTCGCGGGCGCCGTCGCAGCGGTCTTGGGCGCCGGCTCCTCGCCCCGCCCCTTGGCGCGGCGCTCCATGAAGAAGAAGATCGGCAGCACCGCGGCGAAAATCCCCGCCGCGACCATCAGCATGGGGATCGGGCCCATCGAGCCGACGAGCAGCTTCATGAGCAAGGCGCCCGCGATCGAGCCCAGCGGCGCGCCGGCGGCGATGAAGCCGAAGAGGCGCTTGGACTCGTCGCGGGTGAACACGTCGTTGGCGTAGGTCCAGAACAAGGTCGCCGACATGATGCCGAACACGTCGGTCCAGAGGTAATAGCCGAAAGCGACGGACGGCAGTGCGGCCGCCGACACCGCGAAGGCTCCGGCGACCAAGGTCGCCGCGAGCATCGCCAGCGAGCCGCCGATCAGAAGTTTGCGCGGAGCGCCCGAGAAACGGCTGTAAACGAAAACGACGGCTCCGGTCAGCGCGGCGCTGGCCATGTACACCCAGGGCAAGGTCTCCGGGCCGAACTTCGTCATGAGCAGGGCGCCGCGCGCGGGGCCGATGATGGAGTAAGCGGCGATCGTGAGGAAGTTCCAGGCGAAGGCGGCGATGACGAGGGGGCCGGCGCCGTTAGACATGGACGCTTTCCACCGGGCGATGAGGGGTTCTTTCTTCGGCGCCGCGGAGACCGGCGTGGAATGAGAAAGCGCCGTTCGGGGCGCATCGGAGAGACGGCCGGTGACGGACGCCGCGTCCGAAGGGGCGCGCGGGGTCTCGCCGGAGAAGACTTCGTCGCCCGCCTGTTTGCCGTCCGAGGCGGAGCGGTCCGGGGCGGAGGCGGCGGCAAGGCGAACGGCGGCGGCGGATAAGACGGACTGCGCGGCGAGCGGGCTCGAGACAGGAACGGGCATGGCTTTGAAAGCCGGCGTTTTCGGGGAAAGGGCTTGCGTTATCGCCGGCAGGACGGAGACGGCAACGGATGGAGAATAGATCGACGGCGCCATCTGAGTAACGGCCAAAGACGGAGAGAGCGTATTCGAGAACGGCAACGACCCGTTCATATTGGGAAGAGACGGGACCCCATTTGGGAAGGATTTTGGAACGGCAAAGGAAGGGGCGGCCGTCGTCAGCACGGCACGCGTTTGAGCGAACGCTTCCGTGGGGACCGACACGGATAGAACGCTTAAAATTAATGTTACGACGATTATCCGACGCATCCCTAATAGGGTAACCTGGCATCCCACCCTTCGCCCAGGGCCGTAAGGTCCACCCCGCCGGTACGATGGTCCTACCCCTCAAGACGCGCCTCCAGGACCTTGCGGGTCTCGGCCCAGGATCGGGTCAATACCTCCGAAATCGTTCCGGGTTTGCGGACGGAATCGAGCAATGGGAATGACGACGCCGCCCCTCGGCACCAATTCCCGTCTTTGCCCAGCAGCAAAGTATTTTCAGACGCGAACAAACCGGGTTTTTCGATTTTAATCCGCCCGTCCGGGAACCGGTCGTCCAAGGCGTCCATCACCCAAGCGACGGCGCGGCGCTGGACGCGGCGCCGGCGCAGGCGCGCCCAGTCGGCGATGAACGATAATCCACGCAGAATGTCGTAGTCATAAAATCTCGGAAAACCGATTTCAAGAAAATCGGGATTCATCAACTGACCGTCCCTCAACCGAAAAGCTAAACGTCTTTCAAGTATATACTCCGCGCCGCGGTCCACGAAATGCTCCTCGATCGGGGTCAGCGGGCGGCCCGCGGCGAGCACGGCTTCAAGCGCGGGCACGGTCGACTGGACCGAGGACGAACCGCCCTTTTCATACGCCTTGTCGTCGCAGTTGAGGCCGCCGTCGGGAAGCTGATAATGAAGAAACCAGGCCCGCATCCACGGCGCGCGGGCGTCGAGATCGAGGCCGCAGGCCGCCAAGGTCTGGTACATGTTGCCCAGGCCGCAGTGGCATAGGCCGTCGCGGTGAGAATCCTTGCCGGGGGGCAGCGGCTCGCGGGGATTGGGAAACCAGCGCACATACTTGGCTTCGATCGCGGCGAGCATCGCCTCCGCGGCCTCCTTCGGGATCGCGTCGGCGCGGCCGAGTTCCCACAGCACAGTCATGTGCCACCACGGGGAGTCCCATTTCGGCCAGTACGGATCGAGCGCCAGGCTTTCCTTCGCCTTATTCGAGGTCAGATACGCCGCCGAGGCGGCGATCCAGCTCTCGATCATCGCCGCGGCTTGCGCGCGACGGCGTCGATGACCGCGGGAGCCACGAACAGGCTGTCGGGCCGCCGCGCGGCGGCGCGCCAGGCGGCCGAGGTGCGGCGGGCGGCTGCGGGACTGAAGGATTTAAGCCTGCCCAAGCGAGGCATCACATCGAGAAAATACCAGGCCGCCCAGATCCAGGTCGCCGAGCCCGGACAGCCGGTCTTCAACGTCGCCTCGGCCGCTTCCGGGATCAGGCCTACATTCTTGTAAAGCGCCGGCAGGCGGCCGCCGATGCTCGCGTCGCCGCCCTGCGTCCGGAAGAACTCGCGGTCCGCGGCCATCAGCGCGTCCCAGTCCCGCGGCTTGGGATACAGCGCCATCGATTCTCGGTGATAATCCTGAATCGCGATCTTCCCGCCGGGCTTGAGCGCCCGCGCGAGGCGGCGGAGGTGCTTCTCGGGCTCGGGCAGGAAGAGAAACACCCAGCGCGCGAAAATGAGGTCGTACTTCTCCTCGGGCAACGGCGCGTCGAGCAGGTCCGTTTCCCAGATCGCCCCGACGCCTCGCCCGTCGTGCGCGCACAGCCTGCGCAGCCGGGCCGCGAAAGGCTCCGAGCGCTCGACGGCGTCCACCGGACCCTTCACGCGACGGCGCAGTTCCAGGTGCAGGGACCCCTGGCCGGGGCCGATCTCAAGAACCTTCCAGCCGGGCCTGACCCCGAGACGATCGAACAAGGCGAAAGAAACGGGGTCCCAGAGTTTCGCCTGGAATCTAAGCCGCGCCGCTTCGCCTCGGGAATCGCCCAGGAGATAGCGGTAGCGCACCATGGAGCGATGATAGCAAAGGAGCCGGATTGGCCGAGCCGACTAACAACCGGCCGCGTTACCGCAGTCCTAAATTGACCGTCCCGATCGGCCCAGGCGCCGCCCGGGAGCGGCGCCTATAATAGGAGCATGAACAAAAGCATCCCCTTCCTAGCGCTCGCTCTGATCGCGGCCGCCGACAGCGCATCGGCCGCCGACGGCTCCCGCCGCCATCATCTCCGGCTCGACGCCGTCATGGTCGCCGGAGGCGTATATCAGCCCGCGGTCTTGAACATGTCTTTCGACATGGATACGGCTGTCAATCCCTCGCTCGAACGGCTGATCCGCAACATGGTCATCACCGTGGACCTGATCCCGGGCGGCGGCGAACCGCTGGACTATTACACCTTGGCGGCGACCGGGCCTCGCGCGAAAGACCTGACCTATGCCGTGCAGACGCGCGCGGGGTTCGACTTCACGATCGAGGTTCCCACTTTCATAGGCGTGGAGGCGGACCGGACGGCCTTGCATTGGGGCGTCAATCGCGCGGAGGACGGGCACCTGTTCGGCTCCGAGGCGGTGATCAAGCTGTATCCCTATTGCAACGCCGACCTGAGCTCCTGCTTTCTCGGTGAGATCGCGGGTGTCGCGGCCGGGCGCAGCTTCCCGCAATTCCGCCTGCGCTCCGATCAGCGCTTCTCGCTCGCCGCTCAAGATTGACCCCGGCGCGAGCCGCGTCCAACTGTTTCCGGAAACAGTTAGAATCACTCCGATGGGAATTCTCGAGGAGTGGGGCTGGGACGCTCAGTGGGCCGAAGCCTTCGGCGACGACGCCGCACAAGGCCTTTTTCCCGCCCGTTTGATCGAGGAGCAGCGCGGGCTGTTTCAGATCATGTCGGAACAAGACGTCAAGTCCGCGCGCACGACAGGTTCGATGCGCCACAAGGCGGCCGACCGCGCCGGCCTCCCCGCCGTGGGCGACTGGGTCTCCGCCGAGGCGGTTCCCAACGAGAAGGTCGTCCTGATTCGACGGTTGCTCCCCCGCCGCACCAAGCTCTCGCGCAAGGCCGCCGGCGAAACGATGGAGGAGCAGGTCATCGCCGCCAATCTCGACACCGTCTTGGTGATGACCGCGCTGAACGCCGACTTTAACGCGAGACGCCTGGAGCGGTTTCTGACCGTCAGCCTCGAAAGCGGCGCCCAGCCCGTGCTCGTGCTCAATAAGCTCGACACCTGCGCCGAGCCCGAGCCGTATCTCGAGCAGGCTCGGCACGCGGCCGGAAGCGCGCCCGTCGTCGCGATCAGCGCAAAGACCGGGACCGGGCTCGACGCGCTCGCCGCCTGGATCAAGCCGGGCCGCACGGTCGGGCTCATCGGCTCCTCGGGCGTGGGCAAGTCCACCTTGGTCAATCGCCTCGCCGGCAACAAGCGCCTGAAAACCGCCGAGACGCGCGCCTCCGATGAGCGCGGCCGTCACACGACCACGCACCGCCAGTTGTTCATTTTGCCCGGCGGCGGCATTTTACTCGACACGCCCGGCATGCGCGAGATGCAATTTTGGGATTCGGAACAAGGCCTGGCCAAGACCTTCGATGAGATCGAGGCGCTGGCGCCGTCATGCAAGTTTAAGGATTGCGCGCATGCTTCTGAGCCCGGCTGCGCGGTGAAGGCCGCCGTCGCGGCGGGGACCGTGGCCGCGGACCGGCTCGAGTCCTGGGCCAAGCTCAAGCGCGAGGCCGCCCTCGAGGCGCGCCGTAAAGAGAAGAAGAAATGAACGCCGAACTGTTCGCCGGGGCCGGCGAGGGCCTGTATCTCTTCGCTCTCTGTCATGTCTTGGCGCGCGTCGAGATTCACATCGAGGGCGCGCACGGCTGGGCCGTAAACCTTCCGACCTGGCGCTGGGGCCCGGCGTGGTGGCTCAACCTGACCAACGGCAAGGAGCTCACCGGCTACCACCTATGGCTGACTTTATTTTTGATCGGCATGTTTCATCTGCCGCTCGTGTTCGCGGGCTGGTCGCCGGCGCTCTGGGCCAAATGCCTCTCCTCGTACATGATGATCACCGCGGCCTGGGACCTGCAGTGGTTCGTCTGGAACCCCGCATGGGGCTTCGCCGCGTTGCGCTCACGCAAGGTGCGCTGGTTCCGGCGCAGGTTTCTCGGACTGCCCGTGGATTATTTCATGGGCTACGCCGCGTCCGGCGCTCTGACCGCGCTGATCTGGTCCCCCGGCCTCGAGTTGTGGGCCGGGCGCGCGTTCGCCGTCCTGGCGCTCAGCGCGCTGTCCATCCCTATTTCGGGGCGATGATCTTCTCGACGAAGTTCCCGTCGAGAAAGAGGAGCAGGGAGCACTCGCTTAACGATGAAGCCGGTCGCGCCTTCCTTGATCAATTGGTCATAAATTTCGGGCTGAGTGTTCGCGCTCACGATGAGGACCTTGACTTTCGCGTCCGCGGCGAGCAACGCGCGCAGGATGGTGAACCCGTCCTCCCGGCCCATCGACAGGTCGAGCGTGACGAGATCGGGGCGGTGGGCGTTGTAGGCCGCGAGCGTCTGCGCGAGGTTCTCGGCTTCGGCCGCCACCTGGTGGCCGTTCATCAGGAGAAAATCGGAGATCATCGCGCGCGTGATCGGACTGTCGTCGATGACCACGATTTTCGCCACGAACCGCTACCAGACCCGGCAGGCTTTCGCTGCGGCCATCGGATCCTTGGGCTTGCACGAGAAGGCCTTCGCGAACTCGGACGAGTTCGACAAAGGTCCGATCACGCGCCAACGCGCGGCCGAGTGCGGGTCCACTTGCGCCAGCATGCGAGCGGCCTGCTCCGTCCGGTTCTGGCACCAGATCTGTGAAAAGCCGAGGAACAGGAGCTGGCGCGGCGTGAAGCCCTGCCACACTTCCTTCCCACCCGGCAGTTTGTCCACGGCCATGCCCGCGACGAGCAGCCCGCCGTTATCGGCGGTATTCTCGCCCAAGGTCAGCTTGCCGTTGAGCTTGACGCCCGGCAAGGCCTCATAGGAGCCGTACTGGTCCACGAAGCACTGCGCGCGGCCTTCGAAGGCCTTGGCGTCTTCCGCCGTCCACCAATCTTCCATATTGCCCTTCAGGTCGAACTTGCGTCCCGAGTCATCGAAGCCGTGCGTGAGCTCGTGGCCGATGACCGCGCCGATCGCGCCGAGATTCACCGCGTCGGGCATCGCGGGGTCGAAGAACGGCGGTTGGAGAATGCCCGCGGGGAAGTTGATGTCGTTCATCTGCGGGTTATAGTAGGCGTTGACCGTCGGCGGAGTCATGTGCCACTCCTTGCGATCAACCGGCCGGCCGATCTTACGCAGCTGGCGCAGGTGTTCGAACTCGAGCGCCGAGCGGACCGAGCCGAGGAGGTCGGAACGATCGATTTTGACGGAGGAATAATCTCGCCACTTCTCGGGATAGCCGACCTTGTTGCCGATCGCGGCGAGCTTGGCGAGCGCTTTCTCCTTGGTCGCGGGCGTCATCCAGTCGAGCCCGGCGATGTCATCCTTGAGGGCGGCCTCGATCGCGACGACGAGCGCGTCCATTCTCTTCTTCGTCTCCGGCGGGTACGCCTTCTCGATGTAGCCCCGGCCGAGATCCTCGCCGAGCGAACGATCGACGAGCTCGACGCACCGTTTCCAGCGCGGCTTGAGCTCCTTGGCGCCGGTGAGGCGGCGGCCATAAAAGTCGAAGCTCTCCTCGACAAAAGCCCGGCCCAGCCACGGCGCCGCGGCCGAAACAGTCCGCCATCGCAGGTAGGCTTTGACGTCGTCGAGCGGCGAGTCCTTTAGAAGCGTCCCGAAGCCCTTGACGAACTCGGGGGCGGACGCGTTGACGGCGTTCCACGCTGGGCCGCCGGCCGCCTCGAAGTAGCGCTCCCAGGCGAAATCGGGCGCGAGCCCGGCCAGTTCCGCGCGCGACATTTTATGATAGGTGTTCATCGGGTCGCGGCGGGCGACGCGGTCCATCGAGACTTTCGCGAGCGCGGTCTCCACGCGCATCACGGCCGCGGCTTCCTCAGCCGCCGCTTTCGGATCGGAACCCGCGAGGCCGAAGGAACGCGCGGCGTGCCATTCGTAGGCACGGCGAATCTCGACGGACTTCGCGTCGTCCTTAAAATAGTAATCGCGGTCCGGAAGGCCTAGGCCCTCCTGGTCGACAAGCGCGATCACTGTCGTCGAGTCCTTGTAGTCCTGGTCCGAGCCGTAGCCGAAGCCCGCATTCACGCCGGCACGGTGCAGGCGGCCGAGCAGCGGCGCCAGGTCCTTGGCCGCGGCGAGATTCTTAATCGCGTCGAAAGCAGGAGCGAGCGGCTTGAGCGCGACGTCTTCAACGGCGGCTTCGTCCATGCACGCGCCGTACAGCGCGCCGATCCGCTTGGATCCGTCGTCCTTGGAAGACTCAGACGCGGCCTCGAGCACGGCGCGCAGGATCTCCTTGTTGCGCTCGGCAAGCTCGTTGAAGCGGCTCCAGCGCGACTGGTCGGCCGGGATCGGGTTGGCCTTCAGCCAGCCGCCGCAGGCATACTGATAAAAATCGACGCAGGGCTTGGCCGCCAGATCCATGGCGGCAGGATCGAAGCCGTGTATTTTTGCCGTTGAGTCGGCGGCGGCGGAAACGGACAATACGGCCAACAATATGATCGTTTTCATGGCGCTCTCATTTGCCCATGATCAATTTAAGAGAAATGATGAGAAGCGCCGCGCCGAACGAGCGTCGCAGCGTCTCTTGAGGCAAAGCGACGGCCAGCTTGGCGCCGAACAGCCCGCCAAGGACAAAACCCGCGCAAAGAAGCGCCGCCGCTTTCACATCCACCATGCCGTTCTTGTAGTAGGTCCAGGCCGCGAGCACGCCGATCGGCGGCAGGAGCATCGCGGTGCTCGTCCCCTGCGCCAGGTGCTGCGAGAAGCCGAAGAAGAGAACGAGGATCGGGACGAGGACGATGCCGCCGCCGATTCCCACCATCCCGCTGAGGACGCCTATGAGGAGACCCGTGACGACAAAAGCGATAGGATTCATGGCCGCATTATACTTAACGCGGCACGAACGCGGCGTCGTCATCGCGCTCGCGCTTAATGTCTACTATTATAGACATATATTTTTAACCGGAAAGGCCGGGGACCCGGAAAAATCGAAAAATCATCTTTTCAAAAAAACCATGGAATCACGGTTGGAACGATGAAACGGTCCGCAGGCTCCCCCGCACAACGGGCACGCCGTGTCGGTCACGGCGACGAGTCGGGCTCGGCGATCACGGCTTCTTCCGCGGTCACGGTCACGGACGCCTGCAGCGGCTCGGCGCGGATTGGACAAGTCGTGTCGTTGCAGCGCGCGCAGTATTTGCGCCGGCACGGATCGATGTGGGTGTGGAGCTCCCCCTCGAGGCCCGCGGTCTCGATGAGCCGCGCCTCGAAGCGCTCTGTATCGTCGTGCGCCTCGGACACGGGCAAATATTCCGGGACGACGAGATGGATGTCCACATGCGTGTAGCGTCCGGACCTGATCGCGCGCAGGCCGTGCACCGTGATCACGCCGGTTTCGTCCACGCCCTTCTTTAAAATTTCGCCGATGCCGGACACGATCGAGGTGATCGTCGCCGAGTCCTCCTCGTCGAGCAATGCCGCGGCGGCCTCGCGCACGAGGCGGTAGCCGGTCTTACCGAGGATGACCGCGACGATCAACGCCAGCACCGGATCGAGCCAGGCAAAGCCAGTGAAGCGCACCATCATAAGGCCGGTAAAAATGCCGAGAGTCGTGTAGAAGTCGGAGAGCACGTGATGGCCGTCGGCTTCGAGCGTCTTGGATTTGAGCCGGCGGCCCGCGCTCAAGAGATACCAGCCGAGCAGGCCGTTGAGCGCGCCCGCGCCGATGTTGATGAGCATGCCGGTCCCGAGACTTTTGAGCTCGACGCCGCGCGCGAGTGCCAGCGTCGACTCGTAGACGATGATGAGTGCTGCGAGCGAGATGAGGCCGCCCTCGAACGCGGCGGCAAGGAACTCCACCTTGCCGTGCCCGTAGGGATGGTCCTTGTCCGCGGGCTGCCCAGCGAAGATCACCGCCCCGATTCCGAACGCGGCGGCCGTGACATTGACGATGCTCTCGAGAGCATCGGACTTCAAAGCCATCGAGCCCGTCAGCCAGTACGCGGCCGACTTCAAGCCCAGGATCACGATCCCGCCACCGAGCGAAATAGCGATCGCGCGGACGCGTTCTCTCTGGGCGAGGTCCGAGTCGGCCACTATTCCAGAACGAGCAGCTGGCCGCCGACATGCGGGGCGTGCATCGGGCAGAACACGCGGAAGAGTCCGGCCTTGTCGGCCGTGAACTCGACGACCTTGGTGTTCGCGCCTGCTTTATTATCCACGGATACCTCGGTCCCGGCATATCCCTCAATGGCGAAAGCATGCACGCCCGACGGCGCTGTGTTGACGAGCGTAATCTTCACTTTTTCGCCCTTCTTGACGATAAAAACGGCCGGGGTCCAGATCTTGTTTCCCTGGACCTCGATGTTGACCGACTTGAACTCACGGACCGCGGCGGCAGGAGTCTTGGTTTCGACGGCATATGTAGTGACGGTGGCCGCCAGGCCAAGCGCGAGGGATGCGGCGATTATGGTTTTCATCCATCGATCATAGACCATCGGCTTGCCGCGCGGCAAGGGAAGCGGTAATATCCCCTCGTGAGCGATCCGCTCGATGCGCTGCGCCTTTTATACCGCGAGAAGTTTGGCGCGGACGCGGGGACGCTCGTCCCGGTGCGCGCGGAGGGCTCGAACCGGAGAATATATCGCCTCAACGGCGGCGGCACGACCGCGATCGGCGTGCTCAACGACGACGCCAAGGAGAATCGTGCTTTCATCGAGTTCTCCAAACACTTTTTAAAAAACGGAATTCCGGTGCCGGAATTCTACGCCGCAAATGTCGGGGCGACGGCCTACCTAGAAGAAGATCTCGGGGACGAAACTTTGTTTCAATTCCTCGGCAAACGCCGCACGCCCGCGGGCTTCCCCGCCGAAGTCGTCGCCGCCTACCGAGACGTTGTGCGCTGGCTGCCGAAAATGCAGATTCAGGCCGGCGCGACCATCAACGACAAGTGGTGTTATCCGCGCAAGAGCTTCGACAAGCAGTCGATGCTGTGGGACCTGAACTACTTCAAATACTACTTCCTGACTTTGGGCGGCATACCGTTTCATGAAGAAAAACTGGAGGAGGATTTTCAGGTTTTCGCGAACTACCTGCTCGCCGCCGAGCGAAAATTTTTCTTGTGCCGCGACTTTCAGTCGCGCAACGTCATGCTCAAGGACGGCAAGCCCTACTTCATCGACTACCAGGGCGGCCGGCGCGGCGCTCTGCATTACGATATCGCGTCGCTCTTATACGACGCCAAGGCCGATGTGCCTTTCGAGCTGCGCGACGAGCTGCTGGGTCTTTACATCTCGGAAGCTGGGAAATACGCCAAGATCGATAAAAAGGAATTCAAGAAATTTTTCCCGGGGTTCGTGCTGATCCGCATCATGCAGGCCATGGGCGCCTACGGCCTGCGCGGTTTTCATGAGAAGAAGCCGCTTTTCCTGCAGAGCATCCCGTACGCGATTCGAAACATCGAACGAGTCCTCGTCACCTCCGGCCTGCCGATCGAGGTTCCCGAGCTGATGAGCGTATTCAACATACTCGTCGGCTCGTCGGCTCTCCGCCAGTTCGGCTCGGCGAAACTAAAGTTAACGGTCAGGATCCAGAGCTTCTCCTACAAGCACGGCATGCCCAAGGATCAAGGCGGCCACGGCGGCGGGTATGTGTTCGATTGCCGCTGCCTTCCCAATCCCGGCCGCCGAGCTGAATTCAAAGCGCAGTCCGGCCTCGACGCGCCCGTCGTCGCGTATCTATCTAAAGAAGACGCCGTCGACCGTTGGGCGCGATCGGCCTTCTCTTTGGCCGACCAGGCCGTCGAAGACTATGGGCGCCGCAACTTCACCGATCTCTTCATCGCCTTCGGCTGCACCGGCGGCCAGCACCGTTCGGTCTACTTGGCCGAGCGCTTGGCCAAGCATCTGCGCGACCAAAGCGTGTCGTGCATAGTCTCGCACCGCGAGAAGAAAGGCTGGCCCAAGAAATGAAGGGGCTCATCCTGGCGGCCGGAACCGGTACGCGGCTCAAGCCGCTGACCGACACGACGCCGAAGGCATTAATCTCCATCGGCGGCGTTCCCGTACTCGAACGCGTTCTGATCCGCTTGAAGGCCGCCGGCGTGAAATCATTCGTCGTTAATGCCCACCATCACGCGCAAAAGGTCGCCGATTTCTGCGCCGACCTCGCCCGCCGTCACGGCGTGCCCGTGTCGGTGTCGCGTGAAGACGATCTTTTGCTCGACACCGGCGGCGCCATTAAGAAGGCGTCAGCGCTGCTCAAGGGCCGCGAACCGTTCTTCGTCCACAACGCCGACGTACTGACCGATCTCGATCTGCGCGCTTTGATAAATGCTCATCGAGACTCCGGAGCCCTCGCCACCTTGTCGGTGCGCGAGCGCGACAGCGCCCGCGCCTATCTCTTTGATCAAAAAGGACGCTTCGCCGGCCACGACCGTGGCGAGGGCAACATCACCTGGGCCAAGGGCCAGGTGTCCAACGCCTCGCGCCTGCCCTTCGACGGCATACACCTGATCTCGCCCGAGCTGCTTGATAAAATAACGGAGAGCGGGGTCTTCTCGGTCACGAAAACATATTTGCGGCTTGCAGCCGCAAACTCCGATATCCGCGCCTTCCGCTCCGACAAGTGGGCGTGGCACGACATCGGCACCGTCGAGAAGCTCGCGGCCGCCGAAGCGTCCATCCTTGGTAGAATGTAGTCGTGGAAGAATCCCGCCCCACGCCGTCCGAGCCCAACGAGCCGAAGGAATCGTTCCCTCCGCGCCCCAAGCTCGTCGGCCGCCCCAAGGGCCATGAACTGCCCATTCCCTGGGTGCGCCTGCGCTCGACGGCGTCCGGCCATCAGCTCTACAAAAGAATGCTCGGCGAGGTCGATGCGAAGGCGCGCCCCGGAGACATGGTCGCCGTCTACGACCGCTTTGACGCGCCATACGGCGTGGCACTGTATAATCCGCGGAGTTTGATCGCCCTGCGCCTGCTCACGCGGGGAATCGGCGCCTTCGATCCGGACGCTTTTTTTAATGAACGGATAACCACGGCGATCACTTTCCGGCGCAAGATTCTGGATCTGGACGCACGCACCGACGCCTACCGGATCGTGCACGACAACGGCGATGGATTGCCGGGACTTGTCGTCGACCGTTACGGCGACTGCATCGCCCTCGAGTTCTACTCGCTGGGCATGTTCAAGCAGTCCGCGCGCATCGAGCGCGCGTTGAAGACGCACTTCCCCAACGCCCGCTTCTTTCATAGGGCTTCGCCCCATACGCAGAGCATGGAGGGATTCGAGCTTGATCCCAATAAGGGGACGGGCACGCGCGTCAAAGAAAACGGCGTTACATTCATCGTTGATCCGTCAACCGGCTACAAAACCGGCTTCTTCACCGACCAACGCGAGAATCGCGCCGCCATATTGCCGTTTGTAAAAGGCAAAAAGGTCCTTGACGTGTGCTCCTACACCGGCGGCTTCGCGCTGTACGCAAAAAAACTCGGCGGCGCCGACGAGGTCACGGCGGTCGAACTCGATCCCGACGCGGCCGCGCTGCTCAAGATGAACGCCAACGCGAACCAGCAGCGCATCGACGTCGTCTGCGCCGACGCGTTCCCTTATATGCGCCAGGCCGCGATGAACACGCGCCGCTACGGGCTCATCGTGCTCGACCCGTATAAACTGATCGCCAACCAGGAAGGCTATGCGCTTGGACGGCAAAAATATATCGACTTAAACCGTCTCGGCATGGTGCTGCTCGAGCCCGGCGGCATCCTCGTCACCTGCTCCTGCTCCGGCATGCTCTCCTGGGACGAGTTCCTGCAGTTCGTGCGCACGGCCGCCGGCTCGTGCGGCAAGCGCGTGCAGGTCTTCCGCAAGAGCGGCGCGGGCGCCGACCATCCCTTCACTGCGGACCATCCCGAAGGCGAATACCTGAAAGTCCTTTGGTGCCGCGTACTCTAATCGCCGCCGCGGCGCTGCTCGCCTGCGGCTGCAACGAGATTCGTTATCAGTCCGCGCGCCTGCGTGCGCGCGCGCCCAAGCTCGAGCTCCCCAAGGTCGCGTCGCTTCCCGACCGCCGCGCGACCTATGACTGCAAAAACGGCGAGCCCTTCGATGCGTACTTCCCACCGGGCGGAGCCGGGGTGGTGCTGTCGCTCGGCGGCGACGATTTCGCCCTGCGCGAACTGTCAACCATCGCGGGCAAGCGCTACGGCGACGAACACTACGAGCTCTACCTCAAAGAGGACGGTTCGGCCTACGTCACGCTCGATGAGAAGCCGCTCCGCGGGGGCTGTCGACGACGATAAATAGTCGTAGCGGTGCTTTTTTCAGGGATATGAACTGTTTCCGGAAACTCATAGCGTGATGCTTTTTCTTATTCTCATCGTCGGCATCGCCGCCGTCTGGGGCTTGCCGCGACTCAAGCGCGTCGCCGCGATCGGCTGCTCATACAAGGCCAAAGCCCTCGCGTCGGCGATCTTCGTGTCGGAGCTCGATACGGACCCGGAGCGAGCTCCGGAAATCGCCGGCGAAGCGTACCGGCTCATGCGTCTGTTTCGAGCGCGGGTCGATCTCAAGAATAAAACGGTGACCGTCTCTTTTCTGGGCCTGCAGCCCAGGACGGCGGCGTATCGCCCCGGCCTCGGCGCGACTTTGACCGACGCGCCGCTGCCGCCGGCGCCGTCCCAGCAGGAGGCGGCCCGCGCGGTCGAACTTCCCGTCTGCGAATCGCCCAAACTGCGCCCGCTCCTCGACGCCGCGCTGGCCGAGCCGAATCCGAAGCGTATGCGCCGCACGCGCGCCGTGATCGTGGTACAAAACGGCGAGATTGTCGGCGAGCGCTACGCTCCCGGCATCACCGCGGCGACGCCGCTTAACGGCTGGTCCATGACCAAGAGCGTCCTGAGCGCCTTGATCGGAACTTTAGTCGGTGAAGGGAAGCTCGCGCTCACCGACAAGCGGCTGCTGCCGCAGTGGAGCGAGCCGGGCGATCCGCGCGGGGAGATCACGCTCGAGGATCTTCTGCGCATGCGCAGCGGCCTGCGCTTCTCCGAAGTTTATTCCAACCCGCTGTCAGATGTCACGCGCATGCTCTTCGACGGCCACGACGCCGCCGGATTCGCCGCCTCACGCCCGCTCGAGGCGCCGCCGGGCACGCACTGGAAATACTCGAGCGGCACGTCGAATATCATCTCCTTCATCGCACGGCGCGCCGTGGGAGAGAATAACTATTTGTTATGGCCGCGCCGCGCCCTGTTCGATCCTCTCGGCATGACGAGCGCCGTCTTCGAGCCCGACGCCGCGGGAACCTTCATCGGCTCTTCTTTTTTATTCGCGACGGCCCGCGACTGGGCGCGCTTCGGCCTGCTCCACTTAAACGGCGGGCGCGGCCTCCTGCCCGAGGGCTGGGTCCGCTTCGCATTGACGCCGACGCCTCAGGCGCCCGACGGCAAATACGGCGTGCACTGGTGGCTGAAGCTGTCTCCGGAGCTCGGCGGCAGGACGCCCGCGGCCGCGAGGATTCCCGCCGACGCCTTCCACGCGCTCGGCCATGAGGGTCAGTGTCTGACGGTCGTCCCCTCGCGCCGCCTGGTCGTCCTGCGTCTCGGTTTGTCGATCGACATCAAGGCCTGGGATCACGCCGCGTTTCTCTCGGAACTGCTCGATACGCTGCCCTAGTTGCAGCTCGCGTAGACAATTGTTTTAGTATTCGCCATGGAACACCGTTGCCTGTCGCCGTGGAAGGGCGCCGTCGCCGGCGGCCTGATCGTCTTCGCCTGGAGCGCGGTCTCGTGGATGGCATTGCCGTTCCACGATAAGACGATTTCGTCGTTCGGCGATCCCGCCGCGCTCGTGAACATCCTGGAAGCCGGCGCGCCGAAATCCGGGGTCTACATCCTCGCCAACGATCCAAAAGGGCAAAGCGCCCCAACCGACCCGTTTATCTTTATCTCTTATGAGAAAAAGGGCTGGGGCTCGATGGGACGCACGATGACGCTGGGGCTTCTCGTGCAGATGACCGGCGCGTTCTTCTAGACCTGGATTCTGGGAAAAATTCCCAGGCTGACGCTCAAGGATGCGGCCCTGTACGGATTTTTCTTCGGCATATGCGTCGGCGTGCTGGGCGCCATGCCCAACTGGGTGTGGTGGAAGTTACCGCTGCCCTTCACGGCGATGTATCTCACCGACGCCGTGATCGCGTGGACGCTCGCCAGCATGGCGCTCTCGCGCTGCTACGCCGCCACCTGCGCCCTGCCGAAGAAACCCTAGGTCTTATTGCGCGTGACGAAGGTCAGGTCCTGGAAGATGATGCCCAGGCCGAGGTACTTGCCCGCGCGGTTCTTCACCTGCAAGGTGCTGTAGCCGATGATCAGCGGCGCGTCGCCGTGCAGGACCGAGACTTCCGCGCGGTGAACCGTCTGATGCGTCTCGAGCGCGCCGCGCACCACCTCGCACAGCGCGGGGAACGCGCCGAGCGCCACGGCGTAGTGCTTGCCGATCAGCGCGCCGAAATCCTTGAGGTGCAGGATTTTGCCGGCCGTCGGATTGATGTACACCACGACGCCCTCGAGGCTCACGGATAAAAATCCACCCGTGAGATTGTCGAGGATGCTCTGGTAGTATTCGGCGGTGGTGTACATCGCCCGGAAGTCTACGAAATTCCGCTCACGCGACGGCGACGTCGATCGCGCGTAAAAGGTCCGGCGGCAAGGTCTTGCCGGACGCCGCCGCGTTCTCCGTCACCTGCTCGGGCCGGCTCGCGCCGATGATGGCCGAGGCGACCTCGGGGCGGCGCAGGGCCCAGGCCAGCGCGAGATGCGGCAACGTCATGCCGGCCTGCTGGGCAAGCGGCCGCAGGCGGTCCACCTTCGCGAGGATATCATCGGTAATCCAGCGGTCCATGAAGCCGCCCATCTCCGGGCTCACCGCTCGCGAGTCCGCCGGCGGCGGCGCACCACGCTTATATTTCCCCGTCAGCACGCCCTGCGCCAGCGGCGACCAGACGATCTGGCTGATCCCGTGTTGCGCGCAAAGCGGCAATACTCCCGCCTCGGGTTTCCTCCACAGAATTGAGTACTGAGGCTGACTTGAAACAAATTTCGCGCCTCCGGAAATCTTGATCGCCGCGGCGATCTGCTCCGGACTCCACTCGCTGAAGCCGATCCAGCGGGCCTGCCCCGCCTTCACGACCTCGCCAAGCGCGGCCATCGTCTCCTCGAGCGGCGTCTCGTCGTCGTAACGGTGACATTGATACAGGTCGACGAAATCGGTTTTCAGCCGCTTGAGCGAGAGGTCGAGCTGCTTGCGGATTTGGGCGCGCGAAAGGCCCTTATCCGTCTCCGTCATCGGGAAGAACAGCTTCGTCGCCAGCACATAGGACGACCGCGGACGGTCCTTCAAGGCGCGCCCGAGGAATTCCTCGGCGGCGCCGAGCCCGTAGATGTTGGAGGTGTCGATGAAATTGATCCCGGCGTCGAAGGCCGCATCGAGGCAGGAGCGCCCGATTGTGTCGTCCACGCCCGCCCCGAAGGTCAGCCACGAGCCGAGCGAGATCTCGGAGACCGACAGATCGCTCGCGCCCAGCTTGCGGTACTTCACGGGGCTTTTCTCCTCGCCGCGAGCAAGTCGGCGCGCGTCGTGTAGTCGCTGTCCAGGACTTCCACGACATAGGGAGCGCTCGCGTTGAGAGGAACCGTGGCGCCCGCGACGGTCAGCTCGAGATGAACGGCCTGCCCGCTCCAGACGCAGCGCACACCCTTCGGGCAGGGCGAGTTGACGAAGCCCGTGATTCGCAGCGAAGCCTCGGTGCCTTTGAGATTCGCGCGCTGGCCTTTGCGCAGGATAAACTTCTTGCCGAGCTCGACGGTGATCGTCTTCGGCGCCGGCGCGGCGGACACGGCGGGCGCCGCTAAAAACAGGCCGCAGGCGAGCAAAGAACGGGCCAGCATCAGTCCTCCACGGCCGCCGCGAGCGCGGTCGTCACCTCGGCCATCCTCTCGTAGTCGAGCGTCTCGGGAAGATCCGTCGCCTGGTGGTAGTTCGCGTTGCGGTAGAACGCCGTGTCCGAGAGCATCAAGGCGGGAAACCCCAGCGCCCAGAAGTTCAGCTGGTCCGACAGCGCGAGGCCCGCGAACGGTCCCGGCAGGATCGAGGTCGTCAGCGGAAAGCTCGAGGCCCTCCTCCACGCCGCGCCGAACGCGCCGAGCAATATCCGGCTCTCGAGGTTCCCGACGACGCCGACGAAGTCGCCGCGGTCCGGATAGAAAAGCTGAAGGAACGGCGGATAGAGCTGGGAGCCGGGCCGCGTGTTGTAGAACCCGAGCATCTCGAGAGAAATCATGCCGTGCACGCGAACGCCGTTGTCCTTCAGGCCGCTCCCGTAATGCCAGCTGCCCATGTTGCGCGTGCCGAAGGAAGGCGGCTCCTCGGTGCCGAAGGCGACGAAGCGGACTTCGCGGCCGAGCTTGCGCATCCGGAGCAGGCGCGCGGTCTCGAGGAGCACGGCGACGCCGCTGGCGTTGTCGTCCGCGCCGGGCGTGCCGGGCGCCGAGTCGTAATGCGCACCGATCACCCAGGCGCCGCGCGGCTCGGGCGCGCGCACGCGCAAAACCGCCTCGACGTTGTCGTAGCGCGCGCCGTTCTTGACGCTCCCCATCGCGCGCGACTCGTAGGGCAGGAGCTTCGGCTCGTAGCCGGCCACTTTCAGGCGCGAGAACGCGTAGTCGCGCGCACGCGTGCGCCCCTTCGGATCGTAGGCGTCGCGCTCGCCGATCGTCCGGGCGAGCATGACCACGTGCGCGCGCAGGCGGGCGGCGAGCGGGGAGAGCGTCTTCGGGTCCCGCACGGGGGACGCCGGCGCCCGCGCCGCGAGGTAGGCGCGGCGCTTGCCGGGATCGGTGACGAGCGAAATGGGGCCGGCGACAAAGCGGAAAATTCCGGCGATGACGGCGACGGCGGCGGCGATCCGCGCGGCGCTCATCAGAATCTTTCGCCCGAGAGGCCCGTCGTCCTTCCGGGCGGGCGCGGGCCCGCCCCTTCGCTTCGCGAGCCATGCTTCGACACGCGGCGCCGCCCACAGCGGCAGCGCCACGCTCCAGATCACACTCAGGCCGATGATCGCGTACTCATTGGCCGTCGCGCGCACGGCGAGCGCGAGCGCGATGCCGATCGCGGTGATCAGGAACACGGCGCGGTCGCGACCGAGCCAGAACAGCAAGGCGAGAATCGCGAAAAAGAGATCGGAAAGCCAGGGTGCCAAGTTGAGCCCGCGCAGGACCAACGACAGCGCCCAGAGCCAGGCCGCGGTCGCCGCGAGGCTCGCGCGCAGAGGATTCCAGAAGCCGTCGTCGCGCGTCCACGCCTGGCCGAGGAACACGCAGCCGGCGAGCGCCGCGGCGGCGGCCAGCTTGAAGGAACACCGGTCGAAGCAGGCGAGGATGGTGGCGTGACGCGCGATGCCCATGATGAGCAGGAACACGAGCATCGAGACGACGCTCGCCCGCAAGGCGGAACGGTCGATCGAGGACGGGATGAAGGTCAGGCCCCACTGCGCGGCGAACAGGACCGCGAGCACCGGGAAGATCCAGTGATGATGCGCGGCCTGGAAAGCGGGCAAAGTGACGACCGCCAGGAACAGGACGAGGTTGACGATGATGACGGCGGCGATCGATCGCTCGGAGGTTGGCTTCACTTCCCCAGTGTAGTGAATTTGGATAGAATCCGAACATGACCACGAAAACCCCTCCCGCTTTGCCGTTCAAGACGGTCGACCCGAAAGTCGTCGAGCACTCCGTCGAGCGCCGCGGCTTCGTGGACGCGCCGCTCGATCATGTCGTGCCGTACGGTCCGACGATCCCCGTTTTCTACCGACTGATCCCCGCCTACGGCTCCCGGCACGACGACCCGTCCCATCCGATCATCGTCGTGATCAACGGCGGCCCGGGAATTCCGAGCAGCGCGTACCGGCCGCTCGACTTCGACTACGAAAACCACGCGTCCCCGAAGAACGGCGCGCTCGACCGCTTCAAGCACCTGCTCCATTCCTACCGCGTGCTTCTCGTCGACCAGCGCGGGACCGACGGCCAGTCCGCGCCGCTCGACATGAGCAATCCCGCGATCGACGCGGACATTATCGCGCGGGATTTCTCCTCCGACAGCCAGGCGCGCGACTATCTCGCCGTGATCGAAAAGGTCATCCCGAAAGGCGAGCCCTTCTTCATGATCGCGCAAAGCTACGGAGGCATGGTGGGCATGCAGTACCTCGGCCTCACGCGCGCCGGCGCGCGCAAGCCCAAGGGCATCGTCTTTTCCTGCTCGGCGCTTCCGTACGAGGATGTCCTGGCCTCAAGCCTCGCCCGCCGCTGCGAGCAGTTGAAGCTGAACCGGGAACTGCGCGAGGCGTTTCCGGACATCGAAAAGCGTCTCACGGCGGTCCGCGCCCATCTTCAGCTCCTGGACTTAAACCCCGACCAGATCAACGGCCTATTCAGCTTCTTGGGCAAGGGCGTGAAGGGCGTCTGGGAAAAAGACTTCGTCGCTCATCTCGAAAAACTGCTGACCCAGTCGCGCGCGGAGATCGAAAAAAGCAACAAGGACAATTTCGGCGAGGTGAACCTGCTCAATTACGTTCTCTCGAGCGCGAACTTCACCCCCGGCGAGACCGACCGCACGATCGCCGCGCTCACCTCCGAGCGCGTTCCCTATGAACTTTGGATGATCGACGAGAACTGGGTGACGATGCAGGCGGGCGGCGGGATCGTCTGGCGCGAGGCCTTCGTGACCGCGATGGACCGCAAGCCCCCTCCCCCCACCCCCTTCGCGAGCGTGGAAGACCTGCGCGCGGCGATCGCACTCAATTCAGTTCTGTTCACGCCCGCTGACAACGACGCGTTCGTGCCCGCCGAGAGTTATGTCGGCGCGGTCGCGAAGTTCGAGGTGGACGGACACACGCAAATCAAGCGCCTGCCCGGAGGCCACAATGCGATCTTTCTGGAAGAAGGGCACCGCGCCTTCCTGGCGTGGGCCGCAGCGCTCGCCTAGCCGTTCAGCTCAGCACGTCTCGAAACGCTTTTTCTTATTTTCCCACAGCGAACGGCGGGCGGCCGGAGCAAGCATGAATAAGTATTTATGCCGATCGGGAATTCGTTTGAGATTGCGCTTCGTTACGATCACGCGCGGGAAAATGTCGCTCAGATTCGGGTCTCGAAACCAGGAGCGCGTGAACACGAACATCAGAACAGGACGCGGCTCGGGAGAGAGATTGGGCATCCCGCCATGGAAGGTGCGGTAGTCGAAAAGAAACGAACGGCCGAAGTCTCCGACCATGTGTTCGGCGGGAAATTCGCGGAGAATCTCAGACTCCCCGGGGGGCCGGGCACGAAGCGCGGTGCGGTGCGAACCCGGCCAAATGGCGGTCGGGCCGTTGACCTCGTCCACGTTGCAGAGCGGAACGCAAAGAGTGACGGCGTAGGGCGGGAGATCCGACAGGTCGCCTTGAAAACCTCTTTTCGTTTTGCCGATGGACCGATCGAAACGGAGGGGCCCATCGATATGCTGATGCTGTCGATAGGCCCCGGGCATCGCGATGACGGCTTCAAGGCTCCCGATGCAATGGGTGGTTCCCAACAAGGACGCGATTATCTCGATGAGCTTTCGATTCGCATAAAACTCCGGCGCCAAAAAGGGGCCTTCAAACGGCAGGAGAGCGGCGTATCTGCCGCCGATATCGCGGACAAGCCCGCGCTCGCGCAATTCTCCGGTGCCATGTCGGCGCATGACGTCCGAACGAAGCCTCTTCAATAAGGGCTTGGGAAACAGGTTGCCGAACACGATCGCCCCGTCGCGCTTCATCCCGGACCGGACCTTCCGCAATGTCTTCGAGGATAAGTTCTTTGCGTCTCTTTTCGAGAATTCTATTACCGAGATGGTCACATTTTGATCCTTACGGTCGAGCCGCCGCGTCTTGAAGTGCGAACCAAACGGTCGTGGCCGCGGCCAGGACCGCCGTCGCCAGCAGCAAGGTCAGCATGTTCTGCCAACCGCCCGGCCGGTCGATGATCGCTCCTCCGGCGAATTGAAAGAGCATGGCCGCGGCATATCCAGTCGCATCGATGAGCCCGATCAAAACGCCGCAGTGCTTCCCGCCGAACTCGATGGAGAAAACGCTCATCGGAAGATAGTAGGCCGGAGCGACGGTCAAGCCGTACAGAAAAAGCACGACGGCGGTGGCCGCGAACGCCGTCGCCGGCGCGAGCGGGACACGGCCCATCGCCAGCAGCGCCGCGAGGCACAGCGCGGCGAGCGCCAACATCCCCCCGAGCAGCGGCGCCCTTCCTCTTCGCGAGACCCGGTCGTAGACGAAGCCGCCCGCGAGCAGCGCCGCGAAGCAGCCGGCCGGAAAGACCGAGGACGCCGTGGCGGCCTGCGCCGGCGAGATCGCCAAAGTCTCCTTCAAGTAGAGCGGGAGAAAGCCGATGATCTCCATCAGCACCGTCGTACACATGATGCTGACGCACATCAGCCAAACGCGGCCGCTGCGGGCGAAGTGGCGAAGCGCCACCTTAAGCCCGGCGTCGTCCAGAGTGTGCGGCGCCGCCGGGCCGTCCACGCAGGCCCGGGGCGGCGGCAGGCCCGCGTCGGCGGGACGGCCCTTGAGGAAAGCGAAGATCAGCGCCGCGACGGCGCCGGTCAAAGTTCCGGCCGCGAGAAAGATGCGCGGCCAACTCATCCGAAGAAGCAAAGTTCCGAGCAGGAGCGTGGAGAGCACGGAGCTCAAGCGCGAGCTCGTGGAGATCACTCCCCAGACCTTCCCGTACCTGTCCGGCTCGTACCAGGCCGCGATCAACTTGGACATGGCCGGCCAGCCGGCGGCGGCGGCCAAGAGCATCGTAAAATTAAGAAAGCAGAACAGCGCGAAACCGCCGACTATCCCGAAGGCGCAGGCCGCCGCCGCCGTGACCCCGAGCGCCAGCAGGAAGACCCTGCGCCCCCCGAGCCAGTCGGCGATCGCCCCGCTGAGCAGCTTTCCCGTGACCATCCCGGCCGTGCCCCACCCCAGGACGGCCCCGAACATGGTCTTCGTGAGGCCGAGCGCGGGATCGCCGACCATCGCCGGGCTCGCGACGTAGATCGCCGTCCGGCACAGGATGAAGCCCATGTACCCGGCGTACATGCAGCAGAGGATGATCAGTTCCCACCGCAGGCGCCTGCGAGCCGTGTCGAGTTCCATCGTCCGTGAGCCGATTCTACGAAAATAAAATGCCCCCGTCGCTGGAGGGCTTTCGACTGAGTTTCCGGAAACAGCTCGCGTCGAGATTTGGCTGGGGAGTCTGGACACCTTTCGACAGCGAGGACCAAAATCCGCCTCTTATTGAGCTTGTAGACGAATTCCACTTTGATTTTGCCGTTTTGGCCAAAGGGCGGAGGCAGCCTCTCTACGGCCAGGCTTTGGAGGATTACCGGAAACGCCGGGCAGCCAAGGAGCGGCAGCCTACGCCGCCCCGGATTCAGGCCATTCTGAGACAGGCCCACGAGTTCCAGGCCAGGCTGGCGGCGGCCCCCGGCCTCACGCGCGCCGCCCTGGCGCGGGAAGTCGGCATCAGCCCGACCCGCATGACCATGATCCTTCACCTGGCGAATCTGGCCCCCGAGATACTGCGGCACCTCGGGGCTCTACCGCCATCGATCCGACGGCCGCCGATCACGGAGCGCCGGTTGCGGACTCTGGCCAGGATGCCGGACCGCGACGCTCAGAGGGCAGCGTTTCTCAAACTCATGGCGACGCCGGACCCGAAGGAAGGATACGCTTCTTGTCCGCCACGCTGATCAGCTTGCTGGCGGTGATGATCCGGTCGATCTGCGCTACCATCGCCTGGGGCAGGTCGCCGACGACTTCAATGCGGCGCTGGCCGGCGAGTTCCTCTACATCCACCTTTGGAAACGCGTGGACCTCTCTGCAATTGATCACCGTCCGCAAAGGGAAGAATTGCAGCGTACCTGGCTCGATGAACACGGCATCGGCCTTCATGGTGAGATTGCGTTCGAAGAAGGCCAGCTTCGAGGAGGTGACAAAGAAGAACAGCGGGTCCATGGCTCCGTGATCCCGATTCAAGAGAACGAGGAACTTCTCTTTGGTGTCTCCGGTCCCGTGGAAATGGACGGGCGCCTTGACGACACAACCACGCTTCAGGCGAACGAAGAAGAGTTTCTTAAGCGCTTCGGGCGGGAGTTGCAAGGGACAGAGCCTCCATCAGCTCGCCCTTTTCTTCTTGCTCTACGGCGGCGACCTCGGCAATGTTCTCAACGGCTTGCGAGTCGCCTTTGGGAAACAGCCGATAATCCATCTCGGCCATGGGCGGGGTTTCCTTCCAGACTGGGTGCCGGTGAGTGATGTCCACTAGACTCGAAGCCGAGCGATCCCCAAAATTCTTGACGACCCAGTCCAGCGCCTCGACTTCGCTCTCGCTCAAAACGTCTGTCGGGGGCAGCTTGACCAGATCGATCTCAGGGTGGGAGCCGGCGCGCCGGACCTTGAAGTGCTTTGCCAGGACCTTACCCTCCGCGACGGGCTTCACCTTGAAACTGGCTTTGTCCTCGATGACGTCGATCAGGTCCTTGGCCAAGGTCGGCATGGGGCCGTAATCCATTCGCAGGTAACGATCCCCAAGGACGGGGCGACCGTGCAGGTTGAAGTGGCGGCGGTCGAGCAGATAGAGCAGCTTGACGATCTTGAGCTTGGTCATCGGCCCGCAAGATTCGACTAGCCGGCCCATGACCGCGAGGAATTTGGGGAGGCTAAAACGATACCTCAGAGGTTGCTCCACAATTAGAGTATGCATCGGAAAATGGAAAAATTCAATGGCGACATTGTTACGAAAAGCTCAACGACATTATATGAAATTTAGGGTAACTACTCAGGTCCGACGCAATGATCTGTGAGAAAAACTTCCTGCTGGACTAACGCACCCTCCATTTCATAGATTAGAGGTGCATGAGCACCGCTCGCCG
>Ga0209515_10000247_pt1 | contig 103133 bp, 94 predicted proteins | sample Subgroupgradi54m_FD_187454 | JGI IMG/M metagenome (GOLD analysis project Ga0209515, IMG submission 187454) | Subsurface groundwater microbial communities from S. Glens Falls, New York, USA - GMW60B uncontaminated upgradient, 5.4 m (SPAdes)... ... | reverse complement strand
ACGATTAAGATATGCATGGGAAATTTCCTTAGCGATAGGGTTATATGGCCAATCGAGGTTTTTTGAAGAAGGAACGAAGAAGTCTTTGATTGGCACTGGTACGTTTGAGCGAATCAACCACACCATTTTCAAGTTCTCGAACATTATGAGGAGCCCAATTATGAAGATCGGAATATTTGCTGTAACTCCAAATTTGTTCGATGGGATTGAGCTGAGGAGCGTATCCCGGGAGCCACTCCACTTGAATGTTGTGATCGATAAAGTATTGGTGACAAAGCTTGCATCCAACCCGTTATCGACGAAATCGAGCAATCGACTTTTTCTGCTACCGCTCGATAACTTTTCCCTTGCTTTACCAGCTTCACCGCTTTGCGTCTTCGCGTTTCCACTTGTTCTGATGTCCATTTTAGTCGCATGGTTCATATCATACATCCGTTCGTTTATTATTGCTATGGTCAATATTACTGAACTTTTGCAAAATGGGTTTTGATACATAACTTGAATTTGGCACTTTTTAAGTTTGAGATTTAATTTTGGCTAAACGTTTTAAAGAATTCCGACACATTTGAGAACGAAACTTATGAGCTTTCCGTCTAAAACAGTGAGATTGAATATCACTGAGAGCGATGGCGTTGTAGGCGATGATCACCAGGGTCCAGTGTTTTTGAACGCAGTGATGGGATCGCACAAACATTTCGCCGAAGCCCAGATGCTGCTTAATGTCCTTGTGAAACAACTCAATCTCAAAGCGTTGACGATACAGCTCGATCAATTCTTTAACAGAAGCATCCAGACGGTTACTGATAAAAGACCTACTTTGCCTAGGGTGTTTTCCAATCAGCAGGACGACGGTTCCCACTTTAGGCAAAACGATTATGGCCCTAACCACCTTCAAGCGTCTTTTTTTCGAGAGATGAACACTGGTGTATTGACGCGGTCCCTTAGCCAGGTGACACACGTAAGTCAGAGGACCGTTCACCAAGATCTTGCTATTTTGTTTAATGGCAGCGACAAAATTCCATTGAGACTGGATAATCAGATTAAGAATCGGCGCGCAGCAATACCAGGAATCCATCAAGACAGTCACCGAACCCAACAACGTTTTACGGGCTTCTTGAATGATTTCCGCCGCCAGTTGCACCTTGCTGCGAAATTCTGTTGTCGGACAACATTTTTTCGAATAATACGTTCGTATCGACCAGGCGAATATCCGGTCAGCAGATTTAATGACCGCCGTTACCGCACACAGGCCTTTGACCAAACCATTCCCGCTGTGATGAATACCCAACCCATCAATCTTTTTTCCCTGACGAGCATCGCCGGTGTCATCCAAAAGCAGCAAGCACTCGGTTCCGACCGCCTGGGCCAGATTTCTCTGGCTCGACTTTGGCATATTCAAATAAGCTTCCGGAGAGTGTCGCATGAAATGTTGCAGACTATCTGGATGCTTGTCTCCAAACATTCTGGCGATTTGCCGGATCGACCGGAACTTTACTATCCAAATCAATCCCCAGAGGTATAGCCCAGTTCCAAAAATTCGTAATATTCCCACGACGGGTAATATATTGCATATTTTTTGAACAGGGCTATAATATCACGATTGAATTGTTCTTCAGCCTGTCGTCGTTTTTCTGCTCGGCATCTCTTGTTGCCTGCTGCTTACGTTCCTCAGATACTAAAGCCTCTTGTTTTACATGAATAAAATTTTGGTGGAGAATTTTTAAAATTCTTAACTTCTCTTCGATATCTTTCTCAATCCGGCCAAATCTTTCTTTAACCGTATGTGCATCCTCCAGACCATGAGTCCTATTGATTCGGAGATTCCAAGCTTGACGAACATCTTCAATGATCTCCATTTGTGATTCCAATGCTAATAATGCCTGACGAAAATTAGGATATTCTCTAAGTTCATCAGTAAATCCCGACAAACCGGTTTGAATAGTAGATACCCACGGGCATGCCCGTGGGTATCTACTTGTCTTAATTGCGTTTCATGAAGATCCGTTCGATGAGCTTCTAACTCATTAAGAATTTGTTGCGCTCGGTCTAGATTAACTTGCCGTAAGACTGTCTGTAATTCTGCCAATTGTGTGATTAATTCTTCGATCATGGTGATTCGCTGACGGGCAGCGTTTAATTGATCCATCTCAGCAGCGTTTAAATCTCGACGATTTTCTAATTGTCCTAAAATCCGCCGCGCTTCTACGAGATCTCCGGCAAGAGATCCCTGCAAAGCGGCCTCAAGTTTCTGGAATAATTGCGCTTTTTCTTGAATGAAAGAATTTTGCTGCTCAGATTCTTCTGAAAGCTGATCCAACTCTTTTTTCTTTTGGGCCAATGCTGTTTGATAACCTCCCAAAACAGAATCAAATAATCCAGCCTGAATTCTTTCTCTGATCAAAGCTTCCAGCGTGGCGATGTCTGCCTGAATCTGTTTTTTCTTTGCTTCAGTTTCTTGGGTCTGCTTTTCTGCCTGCTGGTTGGCCTGTTCTTGATTTGTTTGCGTTTGTCGTCGGGTTTCTTCTTGCTGCGCTTTTAACATGGTTTCGTCGATCACGGCAAAGTCCGCATCGACCTGGGTAACGTCCTGAATAATAACGATACCGCCTTCAAGTTGTTGAACAAATCGAATTCTCAATGTCCCATCAGGCGTTCTTAAAAGAACAGAATGTTCATCTATTTTGTAAATCCCTCGTCGTTCATCGGCCTTCCCTTCTTCTCTCGCATATAAAATTTATAGCGAAAGTATACCTGCTGAATCGTATTTTGGCGAAAAATTTCACCTAAAAAAATTTCACCTAACCGTCCGCACAATCAAAAATTTTATTTCTCCGGATTTCAATTCAATATTTCCGAGACTACGCTGTTCCAGCAGAACATTCCCCGCGTCAAAATTATTCAACACCAACCCATACGTTCCCGGGTCCATAATCAACCGGGCGATGCGGATTTCCGCCGGCAGCGTCTGCCAGCTTCTTAAGTCGGCCTGTTCCGAATAAAGATTGTATAAACCGCTGACGATCCGAAATCCTAACCCCGCCCCTCTTCCATATTTTTTTTTGAGTGTATTCTCGCCGGATTCTTCCAGAAAATACTTACCGATCGGCCGGACAATGGCTTTAGCCAACACGCGCAGCCTGCGGCTTTCCAAATTTTTGATGGCAATCTTGCTAATATCTTCCGTCAGCTCTGTTGTGACTTGAGCATTCTGACCATTTGTGCCGCGGGCAATCACGATCGATGATTTTGTTTCATAGAATCGTTCATGATACTGCGGAAATGCGATTTGCGTGATGATCCCGCCAGGTAAAGGGATGGGAAGAGCGATTTGGGTTTTGATCGGGGCTAACCCATTGTACTGAATCAAATAAACTTGGGCCTTCTTTTCTTTTTCCTCCAAACTTATATAGGAAGCTTCCGGAAATTTCTGATGGTATTCTGCAAATTCCTCCGGCCCCATGAACCTGGCCGCTGCCAAAATATTTTCTTTTAAAAGTTTTGGTACCGCTAATCCATAATTGACGGAATAATCCCGTTCATAAATTTGAATGGCCTTCTGATAAGATATAAACGCGTCGTTATAGTCCCGAGGATTTTTTCCGGTTTCATAGAGTATCCCCATCAACAGCCGGGCAAAAGCATCTTCGCGGTAAACATTCTTTTGCTGCGGTGCATACTGACTATTGATCACCGAAAGTTTAGAATCGACATCACGAGCCTCAACCAACGCATCTTCAAAATTATCTAAAACTGCATAATTCAAGGCCTGCCACACATTCACTAAAACATGTTCGAAATCTTCGCCGTGATAAGGTTCGCTATAATCGTTAATGACCCACGTTGCTAGTCCTTGGTGAATCGATTTGGTATAAAGCTCGTCAAATTTTTGTTGGGCTTTCTCAAAATATGGAATGCTTTGCGAATACTTTTGGGCGAGATGCAAAACAAAGGCACGATCAAGAAAATAAAGCAATTCATTATTTTTTCCGTAGGCCTCTTGCTGCGATTCTAGAATTTGCAGCGCACGATCGGCTTTATTGGCAACGACTAAACTGTTGATCTGCGGCTGAACACTCGGCGGGGCGCCGGCGCAGGAGGGGAGGGTTGCGAAGAGAAATAAAATGTAGTAGAAATGTCGAAAGGAAGAAGGAGAAATCGGAGGAACCTCAAAAACTATACTGACTTCTCTCCACGAGCTTCTTAATTTCTTTCTGCCCGATCCAAATTTTCTGATTGTTGGTGAGATCCACCAGCTCGAGATTGACTTGATACAGCATCTCATATTTTCCTTTGATCTCATCTTTCACCGAATTGATTGAGCCCTGGACCATGAAATCAGCGCCGGTTTCTTTTCCTTTGGGTTTGATGGTTGATGGATCGGTTTCGCCGGATTGCTGATCGGTTCGTTCATCGCGGATGTCGCCTCGCTCCTGACGATTCGCAACGAACACAACTTTTCCGGAATTAAGAAGAGTCCTTTCCAAGTCTTTAATAAATAATTGTGAATTGATATGCTCGGAGCTGCGATTCACAACCGTGCCGATGATGACGACCGGATCGCGCCTACTTTTTTCATTAAATTTATTGATCCAGACCCGGCCCAGGCAATCTCGGATCATTTCCTCAGCGACTAAACGCGAGTCGGTATCGTTCCAACGTCCGCTTAAATCGATGGTCTTTTCAATTTCCGTCCGGGTCACTTTCGGAGCGCTGCTACAACCGTAAAAGGTAATCGCCGATAAAAAAATGCCCATTATACAAACCCCCCAGATACGATTCATTTGAACTCCTCCTCTTTACGAAATAATCCCAAAAATGATCAACTAAACGCCGATTAAAATTCAACGCCCAATTTCGCGCCGATTTCGGTGGAATTGTTGTCGGGTTCAAGACCAGTCACGATAAAACCGGTTCCGGTTGCGGTGGCAGTATCCGAATCTTTGATATGCCAGTATCGGATAAACGGTTCGACAAGAAAGTTCATCTCTTGTCCTTTGTGCAATAGTCGTAACGACCCACGGGCGCCATAACCATCGCGCTGCTTATTTTTCAAATCAGGATATCCGCCGGGAACATCGCTTAAATGACTGGTCTGTTGCCCGCTGATAAAAAGGTCATATTCACCGGTCAAACTTAAAAACCAAACACTATTGAGCTGTTCAGTTGCCTCCAACCCAAAGGGGGCATAAAAATATCGGGATTCGCGTTCATAGCCGTGCGCACCCGTCGATGATTGTTTTCCGCCGGTGTCATCATTCAAATACCTCCAGCCCAACCCCGAAAAAGGTGTTAAAAGAGATTTTGTGCCGACATAAAAATCTTTCCCTAGCAAGCCTCTGATCTCGATCATATAATCATCGATATTATCGATTGTCCCGGAGACCGATTCATAGTCCACACGTCCATAGCTTGCTTTCGCATCCAATTTGTACATACTGAATAACTTGTTAGACAAATAATCGCCTGGTCTGGGACGAAAAGTGTAAACACCATATAAACCGTACATCACCCCCTGGTCTTTCAAATCAAAGATCGGCTCTTTGTAACGGAAGTAGAAAATTTCTGTTCCGAGTTCAATGGTCCGATCTTTCATTTGCAGATCAGACGTTCTGGGAGAAACAATTTGTCGTTCAATATTTTCACTGGAGGGCTGGGCTTGATCCAAAATAAGACGGTCAGAGGCGCTGGCGATAAAACGAGGATTTGGGGAGTCTTTAGATACTGTGCCTGGGGACGACATGCTCGGGTGATGGTTAATTTCCATATCGACACTTTCAGTTCCTGGTTGATCCAGGGATTGATCTGTTTTAGGGCTTTGATCATTTTTTATCGGATCTTCGGAAACAACACGGGTGATACGATCAGCTTCCACTCCTTTCAAATTTTCCATTTTGGAATCACGGGAAGAGTTGGATTGGTATTGCACTTTCTTGGGTGTCACCACAATTGGTTTAGTTTCAATCTCGACAACGGCCAATACTTCACCTCGAGAAGGTATTATTGACCTTCTCTCTACTAAAGATAATGACAAATCTCCAGACGCCATCGAGATACCAGGCTGGAGATTTGTCAGGGTCAAGGAAAAGGTCAATAACCAAAAAACACCCAACATAAAAATTCCGAAAATATTTTTCTTCATTCTTGCCTCACCAGTTGTCATTGGTTGATCTTATAGGGAAGTAATACCATAGCGCAGCAAAGCCGCAACCAAAATAAACAATCACCAAGGAACAAGATACAAACAATATTTAAACTTCAATATCCAATTCCTAAAGCGATTAAAAATTGGTGATTGAAAATTTGGTGATTGAAATTTGTTTAGTTTTTGTATCTTGGTCATTGGGTATTTGTACCCAAAAAACTTTGCTAAAAAAAAGTATTACAAATTTATACTACAGGGTAAAAGCGTAACATCTTAAGAGGTAATTTGTCAAGAAGAAGACAAAGAAGAAGACAAAGTTGATAAATTTCGGTCTAATACCCCGACAGTTTTTTTGTATGTTGATTTCCTTAAATTTAGAGGAATCAACATACAAAAACGATTTTGTCGGGGTACTAATCGTTTTTATCAACAATTTGTAGTCGCATCTCTTTGCTATTCGCCCGGATTTCCGGCACGTACATGGCCTGCACCTGATTGGGCATGACGTGGAATTCCCCTGGGACTTCGGCGCGCAGTTCATAACGGATACGGTGTTTTCCTGGCTTTAATTTGGAAATAAAGAAAACCGCTTTTTGATCGCGGAATTCTTGATAGACCCAGGTTTTTTCTGTTGTTTCTCGACCATCTTTGTCTAAAACATCCGCATAACCGCCACCGCTTTTTAGTTCCACTGCCTCACAGCCGGCTGGTTTATAATCCTCAGCCATCAAGTATTCATAATTATTTTTTGCCTCAAGGGTCAGCTCCACCCTGATCCGATCTCCACTTTTAACCTGATCCCCAGCATGCAGAGTTTTCCATTCGAAAATATATCCTTTGAGTAACGTCGGCCTTTTTTCTTCTTTAAAATATTGTCGTTCGACAAAAATTTCGTGCCCAGCCGCAGAGATATCTTCTTCTAAAGTAAAATATTTAAGATAACCCGAGACATTTAATGAACCCTTTCCGCTCATCTTCACTTGAATTTGATTCTTTCCATCCACCAAAGCCTCATCCGGCAAGTCGAGATAACGGTTGAAGGTAAACATATTCGACGGGTTCACTGGCCCTTTGCGAACAGATTTTCCGTTGACGAGAATTTCATAGTCATATTCTGGCGTTAATTCACTGGTCGTCTTCAAATAGTCTGCGAGCCCTAAAATGGCAATGGCGGTGTCGCGGGTATTTTTCCAGCTTGCGCCTCGACGGTTGAGCACCAGCCATCTGGCCGCTGGCGAAAGATCCGGACTTTGCGGTGAAATATTGCTCAACGCTTTTAAGCAAAGCGCTGTGGCCTCCACCCCGCCTTCACTAAAACGATAGTGAATGCCCGACTCACCCCAATGGACCGTTTTATTATCTTTATCCTCTTGCATGCCATTGGAAAGATTCCGAGCGAGAATCTCGGCATGCTCTTTGTTGCCGCGATAAAATTCAGAAAGCGCAAACAGCGAACGAGTGTAAGGATTCAACCGCTCGCGCCTCTCCCATAGACGCTGGGTTTGGATGTCTTCATATTTGCTTTTTGATTTCGAAACGGCTAAAGCCTGTAACATCCAGGCAAGCATGTCAGGATTACTTTCTTCTTCGACCAACTGCGTCTGCAAATAACTAATGGCCCGAAAAATCACATCGGATTTCACCTCCATCTTCGCCTGCCGGGCCAAACTTAAACCCCACAGGACATACGCGCTCATGAATGAATCGCTCTCTCCCTCTTTCCACCATCCCCAACCGCCGTCGGGGTGTTGAAAATCATAAAGGCGTTTTAAACCCTCCTGCGTTATTTTATTTAATTTCGAAAGACTTTCGTATTGATGCCGCTCGGGATGTCCTGGCGGATCTCCTCTGGGTTCTAAGACATGTTCAATATAATCCTTCACATCTGCTGCGGAAAAACCCAAATCCTGCATGGTCTTCGCCACAATGACCGCCGGTAAAAACCGACTCATCGTTTGCTCCACACATCCGTAAGGATAATCTGCCAGAAACGGTAAGGCATCGAGCATTGAAGCCGCCAGCGATGGCGAAAGGATCAAACGCAGCTGAGTTGATTTTTTGATCCGTTCTTGGGGAAGCTCGAGCATGAATTCGGAAGATTGCATTTTGGGTTGAGCGCTCTTTAACACCAAAGACCCGGCGAGAAATTTTTCAATCCCATGGGCAACAACCGGAAAATTTTTCTCTACGGCATCCGAATTCTTTTCGGTTTGCGCCATAACAGTTAACTGGGCATCTCCGGCCTCTTGCGCCAGAGTTTTCCAATCGACGCGTTTCTCATCATTCGAGGGAACAGTCACCCCAACCGATTCCTCGGACAATAACTTCAAACCTTTGGCCTGCAGAGTCACTTTGATCTTCTGCTCTTGACCGGTATAGTTGTGGACATTGGCGGAGATCGTGGTTTGATCACGTTCAACAAAAAACCGCGGCGCTTGCAGACGCACAATGAGATCCTTTTGGGTTTTGACTTGGTGAATGATTGTGCCGACGGATGTTTCGCTCGTGATCGCCCGGGCGGTGGTACGCCACGTCGTTAAAGAATCGGGAAACTGCACGGTGATTTTGGCCTTGCCGTTTTGATCGGTCACAATATCGGGCTGCCAGAAAACAGTCGAACGAAAATCGCTTCGAACTTGTGGAGCAACAAGTTCTCCTGGAGATCCCAATCCCGACTTTGGAACGGCAGACCCCAGTACGGCTTTATTTATCGATGATTCCAACGTTTCGTCGGCCCTATTTCCTTTTTTAAAAGCCATATCCTTTTGGAGACGACCCCCGCCAATAGCTCCCTCCCTAAATAAAGAATCTTCTTTAAGTTCATTATTGACCTCTGTGCCATCAGTGCCACTCAATAACTTTTGACGTGCCGCACCACTTATACGTTCATCTTCCGTCATCAAATTATTTTTCTCATCCCGCACCAATCGCGTGTAGGGTCTTTGATAAAAAGAAGCCTGCGTCTGAATGTTGTGCGCGCGCTTATCGCCGTAAAAAAATTGCCGGATGTCAGCGGCGTAGTCGGACTGAATGGCATAAACACTCTCATCGATCATACCCAAACCGATCTGAGCGCTGACCGGTCTTCCATTTTTATCTGTTATCTCGAGTTCAAAATTTCCTTTTTCCTGCGGGGAATAAGTTTCCTTATCGGAAGTGATTCTGATATTCAAAAATTTCTCCTCCGGAGGAACAATGATTTGTTGTTCATGCATTTTGAGTTGATAATCATGGGCAGAAATCGCCGTAAAAAAAACATTGGGCGCAAAATTTTCCGTGATCGGAACCTCGATCAGCTTAACCGGTCCTTCCAAATGCAGCATTTGATCGGAATGGATTTCATCGGTTTCTGCCGTGAAAAGAACCCAGGTATCGGGCTGATCCGAAACCAGCATGACCCGCGCCACATCGCCTTTTACGAAGGTGTCCTTTTCCGTGATGATCTGCAATCCGCCATAGCGATAACCGATGTCTTTGCTTTGCTTATCGGCAACATAAACGACCGTTGAAGATTTAACTTCTTTACCGCCAGAATCAAAGGCGCTGAGATTAATGGCATAGTATCCTTCTTGGTCCGGCTGAAACTCGAACGTGGTTTCGCCTCGTTCATTCGTCTTCACAAAACGGGTAAAAAGTTCGTTTTCCTCATAATGCCCGGGCTCACGGACTTGAGCGGTTACCCCGGCGGAGATCTCCTCTAGTCTTGACTGCGGTATCTTTGCCCCTGGGGGTCGGGCCAAAATCGGTTCTCGCCACCAGTTACGAGCGACGGTAATCTTTCCTTCGGCAGAAAGCGGTTCATCATTGGCGTTGATGGTTTTGATATTAATTTCGGCTTTATCACCGGGCCGGTACAAATTCTGTTTAGGATTTAAATACGCCAGGAATGCGGTACGCATCACTTTGATGTCACGGACGGATCGGATTTCCCGGCGGCTTTGATCCACGACTCTTGCTTCAATATGATACTGCAAATCATTGGCCGAATCTTTTGGTGTGGGAAAACTAAAACTCGCTTTACCGTTACGATCGGTTTTGATTTTCCCTTGGGTCAGCAACTGTCCGTTGTCATGGTAATTACTCTGCGATCTTAAATCGGAATAATACCAGTCGTAGTTTCGTTGCGGATAATAGATATGATTGTACGGACTCTGATAAATCAAATATTCCACCTCTGCCCCCGGCACCGCGCCGCCAAAATAATATTGAGCATCCAGCTCGATTTGAATTCGGTCTCCCAGACGATACGAGTTTCCCTGTTTTCTCTTCTCCGGCGGTTTTGCTTTCATATTGACGAGAAATTCCGGAAGTTTATATTCTTCCAAACGAAACAAAACAGCATTGCCGACTTGACGATTCCCATTATCCGTCCACACATCGAGACGATACTCTCCCAGAGATGCTTTTTCATCAAGCGTCAATCGATCAGAAAAAGAACCAAACTCATTCAAAATGTACACCGCTTCTTTGACCTGATTGCCTTTTGGATCATAGACCCTGGCTTTCACATTCATCCGGGAAGGTGTTGAAAATACATTACCGTCGTACTGACGCACCATACCTTTAAAAGAGATGGTTTCTTTAGGACGATAGGCCGGCCGGCCGGCAAAGGCATAAAGCCAGAAAGCGCCTTTTCCATTTTGCTCAGAATAAAAATTACTCTGCGTGATCGCCTGCATCGTGCCGTAGGCATCGGAAGCACAGGCAAAAAGATTGTGTTGATTATTGGAATTGTTATGCGCAGAAGCTTTCAGCGATACCTTCAACAATCCCGCATCATTCGAAACGCCGTATCCTTCTTCCATCTTCCCTTGGCCATTGTCATCATAATACCGGTAATGATATTTGACTTTGACTCCCGCTTTCGGTGTTCCTGTTTTTCCATCAAAGCTAAAAAATAGCGCCGAATGTCCGGCGGTTTTCACAACCAAACCCAAATCCGTCACCAGCACTAAATCATAGCTGAGTATTTCTGCGGATTGAGCCACCAACAGATACGTTCCCGCTGGAAGAATTCCTTTCTTAAGATCGAACGTATCTTTTACGTCTTTCTTTTGCCAATCGCACAGACCTTTATTCTCACGATGCCAGATGTGTTTACCGTCATCTTCCAGAACTTTTTTAAAGGAAAGCGCAACGGGAAAAGAAAGATACCGTTTCGAATCCACCAGATTTTTCAATAAAACCGGATAACTTTCAACCCCATAATCATAGTCTGTTGAGGTTTTCTGAGGATTCAGTCTTAATTCTGAAACCAGATCAAATTTATAGAAATTGATCTGAACGTCTTTGAGGTTGCGCCAGTTGAGATTAAACTGGACTTCTGAATTCGGAAGGAAGGTGTACCCGACACTCAACTGCAGTTGCGGGGAAGAAATCTCTTTGATCCTTGATACCGCACTTTCAAACCATTTTGATTCGCCTTTTTTAAAATGCTCCAAGAGATTCTGATAACTTATTAAGGCATGAACAAAATCATTGTGCCGTTCATAGTACTGGCCCAACTGATAGTAGGCATCATCGAGCCATTGATTATTTGGAAATTCTTTAATGAGTTCGTTAAAATATTTTTCGGAAAGGGATGCTTCTTCGTCATTGGTGTATTGATTTAAATAGCACATCGCCAAAGAATAAATGGCTTTGGCCTTATCCTCATTGGAATCCGCTACTTTGAGAATTTCTTCATAAAGGGTATGCAATCCCAAGGGGGAAAGCTGAATAACCGCATCCTCCGATACCGCACTAATTGGAGTAATGCCGTTGTAGTACCATCCCCAATTTTGAGTAATAAAGTCCCCTAAAGTAAAACTCACTTTAATAAAATGTTGCCGGGCCAACGGGATGTCGGTCTGCCCGGCCCAAAAATCGCGGGTATTTTCCAGATACTGTTTAATCTCATTCGTGTGAGACCATTGATCCTGCTGTAAATAAAATTCCGCCAGCGATTCGCTGGCCTGCGCCCAAATGAGGTCGTGAGTTTGACTTTCGATCAATGCTTGCAAAATCTTTTGGGCATTCGCCAGAGAATCTTCATTATGGCTGCGCCACGAACAGTCCGCAAATTTGAATTCGATTTCGCGGACTAATGTTGCAGAGAGATCAGCGGATTTCAGGATTTCTTGATATTTTTCCTGGGCCAATCGATAAGATTTTTCTTCACGCAATTGATCTGCCAAATAAATGGCGGAAGCGTCCAGCGAGTAACTTTTGGTCACCGCAGAGGAACAAATGAACAAGGCCAGGAATAAAAACATCAATACTTGACGGTAGGACATATCATATACCTCCAAATGTTATGGGCTTGGGGCCGTGGAGACTGGGTCAAATAAGGACTTTTGGCCTCTTTCGAGTCATTGGAGGAGCGCAACGACGGAGCAATCACGACGAGGGATTGCTTCGCTCCTATCGTCGCTCGCAATGACACTAAAAAACTCATTGGCCCCAGTCTCCAACGCTGAAAGCTTAATTATTCAACGTCACAATCGAGAAAAAGTTACAACCATTTCTTTTTTTTGAAGTAAATCACCATACAGATCCCCAGCAAAAACATCACTCCTAAAGTAAAAAAATATCCAAAACGAAATTCCAATTCCGGCATATGCTTAAAGTTCATTCCGTAAACCCCGGCAATAAAAGTGACGGGGATAAAAACGGTCGAGATAACCGTCAAAAACTTCATCACTTCATTCATCCGATTACTCATACTGGAAAGATATATCTCTAGCATCCCCGAGAGCATATCGCGAAAAGTTTCAATGAGATCAATCACCTCAATTGTATGATCATAAAGATCACGCCAGTAAATACCGGTTTCCTCTCGAATAATCTTTGATTCTGCTCTTTGTAAACTACCGATCACTTCCCGAAGTGGCCAGATCGCCTTGCGCAAAAACAACATATTTCGTTTCAAATGATGAATTTTTCCAAAAGTCTCAAAGCTGACGACATCCATTAACTTATTTTCGATATGATCAACCTCCTCCGCCACACTTTCCAAAATCAAAAAATAATTATCGACAATCATGTCCATCAGCGCATAGGCCAGATAATCCGCTTTCATTTTTCGGATGCGCCCTTTATTCTGGCGGATCCGATCACGGATCGGATCAAAAACATCTCCGCCGGGGGCTTCCTGAAAAGAGATCACATAGTTCGTTCCCAGAATCAGGGAAATATGTTCATAACAAATCTCGTTATTTTTAGCCTCCTTATAAAGCATTTTTAAAACAATGAATAAATAATCGCCGTAATCTTCGATTTTGGGACGCTGCTGGGTGTTCACAATATCTTCGAGCACCAACGGATGAATGCCAAAATGTGTATCGATTTTCTTAATTGTTTCGACATCCTGCAGACCATCGATGTTGATCCAGGTTACCGAAGGTTTGTCTTGGAGGGGAAAACATTCTTCCACACTCTGCCACGTTTTCTCCCGCTGTTTTTGATCGTCATAATCAAAAAGAGTCATAACGACTTTGTCGGTTTTCTTTTCTCCCACGAAAACAATGCTTCCCGGCGGAAGTCCGACTTTTTGAGTTCTTCTTTTCATTAATCTTCTCATCTTGGATGCTCCCAATTTTTATCGTTTGCGTGGGGAAAAATATCCTGAGACAAAACCAAGCAAAAAGATAAAGAGAATAAGAATGATCCGGGACATACTGATATTCCAGAAGAAGAATTGAATACTGACCACTTGAGTATTTTGGAGAAGAATGATGAACAAAAAAGCGATTAAGGTCGTTATAAGGATGTTTTTTATTTTCACTAAAACCTCATTTTGTATTTTAACAATATTGAATAAACGTTTTGCCAGAGGATTTTTCTTTAAGATAGGCAGGGTCAATTATGGTTATGGCATAACAACTTAGCGGATCATTACAAAACTATCTTTATATTTTTGTTTCAATTCAGCAAGTTTGGTATTCGCCTCTTCTTTATTTTCAAATTCCCCGACACAAACTCTATACCAGATACCCTTTTCTTTTAAATCCCTGCTTATAACGTAAGGCGTGTAGCCGGCTTTTTTAAGCGCCTCCAAAGATTTCTGGGCCTTCGTTTGATCCTGAAAGGAATGAACTTGAATGGTATACAATTTTTTTGTTGGAGAAGCTTGAGAAATGGTTTCTGCGGAGGGAGAGACTGCGGCTGGGCTAGAAGAGGTTTGTGTTGAAGGAGCCGCCACCTCTTGAGTTGCGGTGAATTGATTGACACTTTCACCTTCCTTGACTGCGGCTGTTTCTTCTTGAGGCACTTGGTGTCGATTCATCAGCATCACAACCACCACCGCCACCGCAGCCAAAAGCCAAATCGGCCAGTTTTTCTGAAAACTAAAACGATTCATATTTTTTTGATCAACCATCTTTTATCTCCTTTCTGAAATTGCATAAGATTATACTAAAAAAACAAGATCAAACAAAAACGAGTTTGTCGGGGTACTAGAATATTTTGGTAAAAAATTAATAGGATAAAATTTTCGTATTTGACCGATCGCCACAGCGCTTCGACGAAGATGTTGTCCAGATAACGTCCTCGACCATCCCTGCTGATGTTGATCTGCTGTAGGAGGAATTTTTGTCGAGGTATTAAAAGATGTCGAGTTCCGGATTGTTCCGTTTGGAAAAATTGAAGCCGCTCGCATGCTCCAGGATATTATTGAGCTTTTCCTTATCAAACGAACGGAACGCCCATTCAATGTCATCGATCCCAGGATGGGCGTTCGTTCGGATATTAAAGAAAAGCTCAATAATGGAAAGGAAATCCTCTAATCACCAATGAACAGGACAGTTTTGCCGTTGATGCGAGGATTATTTTGGAGTAAAAAGAAATCTATCATCCAAATCAGAAAGATCAGCAAAAATTCTAAAAAGCATTCTAAAATCATTTGGAACACATCTACTACTCTTTGCTCTGAACTTTATTCAATATTTTTTCCAATCTCTCCAACCGCCTAGAAATCTGCTGCAGATAGGTGATGATGATCGCATGCGTATACTGCGCATCAATCCCGACGGGCGAATCACGCAGGCTGATGCGCTGTACAATATCTTTGTACTCCTCTTTGGATCTTTCGATAGGATCTTTTTCTGGCATCTGATTTTCCTTTCTTTTTATCCACTTAAAATGTGCCCAATTCCCTTTCGAATCATCATCACGGCAATGGCGGCCAAAAGCAAAGCCATGACCTTAGAGAGTGCCCGGGAACCTCCCTCCCCAATGATCTTGATTAAAAAGTCTGAAAAACAAAACATGACTACCGTAAAAAGAATATTCAGCAAGATGGAAATCAACGTTGGTAATAAACCATATTGATCAATAAGAATAATGGAAGTGGTTAAAACCGCCGGGCCCACCAAAAGCGGGGTGCCCAAAGGGACAACCCCGAATTCCTGAGTCGTCACCCATCGTTCTTTTCCCGAGGTCAAAATATCCATAACCGCGATACAAAATAAAACCAGGCCGCCGGCCACCATAAAATCGCCGATTGTAATCCCGAGCAATTTAAAAACCGCTCTTCCCAGAAAAATGAATCCAATCGCTAGACAGGACGCCGTCAAAATCGATTCCACGATAACTTTCTGTTTAATTTTTTCATCCAAGCCGTGAGTCAGCGAAATAAAAATTGGCAACAGGCCTATCGCATCCACCGCGACAAAGATGGGAATGAAAGCCAATAAAAAATTATGCATCGTTTTCTCCCATCGCTATATCCTCGATTTGTTTTGTGCTTCAAAAGTTTTCTCAATACACTCAACAATTTCTTCTACACTGGCTGGTTTAGGAATAAAGGGGTGTCCGCCGATCAGCCCGCCGATATTCGAATCCACTTCTTCCCGGGATATAACCGCAGTTAAAAATATGACCGGAATATTCTGAAGATCGTTATCCGACTTTAGCTGCGAGGCGATTTCCGAACCGTCGATATCCGGCATCATGATATCCAGGATGATTAAATCCGGTTTAAAAAGTCTCGCGGTTTCAAGGGCTTGCGAACCTTTATTTTCTTCTTGAACTTGATAATTTCCGTTTTTTTCTAGATTCAATTTAAAAAGCCTGGTGAAGCTTGGCTCGTCATCAATGATCAGAATCTTCTTCCCCGATAAAACACTATAATAATTGGGTTTCTTTGGGATATTTTTTTCAATACACACGATGAGATCCTCTATTTTTACAGGTTTGGCAATAAAAGGATACCCGCCCATGAGCCCGCTGGGCAGATGTACCTCTTGCTCGGACACGGCAGCAGTTAAGAAAATCATAGGAATTTGTTTGAGGCTTTCGTTTGCCCTAATTTGCGAAGCAATTTCTGCGCCCGAGATATTAGGCATCACCAGATCCATGAGGATCATATCCGGGTGAAAATTTTTGATCGTCGTCAACGTTTGAGAGGCATCATTTTCTTCCCGCACTTCATAATTTCCTTCTTTCTCCAAATTCCATTTAAGCAGTTTGGTGAAATCCGATTCATCGTCAACAACCAGTATTCGCATTTTATGCATGGCTACTCCTTTCTGTTCTAAACATTAACGTTGCTCTCCCCCCCCCTGCCAAACGGTTTTGAATGTCCATGGTAGCCTGATGCAACTCGATGATCTTGCGCGTAACGGTTAGTCCCAATCCCGTTCCCTGTCCCATCGGCTTGGTTGTAAAAAATGGATCGAAAATTTTATGAATTTTGTCCTGCGGAATTCCGGTTCCGGTATCTTCTATCTCCGCAATGACAACGGTTTCGCCAAACTTAAAATAATCCTCATTTCCGTAAGACATTTCTGCTCTCACATCTGTAAAAATTTTTGTATAGATTTTCACCGTTAAGGTTCCGCCTTGAGGCATGGCCTGGATCGCATTCATAAGAAGGTTGATAAAAACTTGCTCGATCTTATTTCGATCTAACATCAAATGAGGCAGATCTTGTTCGAAATCTTTGACCACATTCACATGATGGCGATCAAGATTATGTTTTACGAATAGTAATGATCGTTCAATAACAGTATTCAAATCTTCGGATTTTAAGAGCATCTCTTTAGGCGCAGAAAAATCCAGTAATCCTTTAATGATCGCATCGGCTCTTTGAACGGCACTCTCAACGTCGTCTAAAACCACTTTTATTTTCTCATCCCCGTTTTTTAATTCTTGGGACAAATAGCTGGCTGCCATTTGAATGATGGCCAGCGGATTTTTAACTTCATGGGCGACCCCGGCAGCTAAACGGCCGATGGATTCCATCTTCGCAACTTGAATGAGGTTGAGCTGAGTTGTTTTCAATTCTTCGTGAGATTTTTCTAAATTTCCGAGCGCCTCTTTTAACTCACGTTCTCTTTGCGTTAACTCCTTATTGATTTCTTTCGATTTCTCTTCTGCCTGCTTACGTTCGGTGATATCGCGGGCTATCGACGAGGCTCCAACGAGCTTCCCCGAGGCGTCATGAATCGCCGAAACAGTCACAGAAACAAAGATCTTCCGTCCGTCTTTGCGTACACGAACGGTTTCATAATTTTCGATGGTTTCACGTTTATTCAATTGCTCAAAAATATAGGTCAGCTCATTGATTCGATCCGACGGGATGATCAAAGAAATAGATTTCCCCACAACTTCATCAGCACTATAATCATAAAGACGCTCGGCGCCTTTATTCCAACTCGTTATAATTCCTTGTAAATTTTTACTGATAATCGCATCTTCCGAGGATTGTACGATAGCCGCCAACTCCAAAAGGCGTTTGTGTGCTGCCATTAACTCACTTTCTGCTTCTTTTCTCTCCGAGATGTCATGAATAAAGGCGTAAAATTGATGAACATTATTTTTTTTGACCGCCCAGATGGTTAATTCTACCGGAAATTCCTGGTCATTGCGACGCAGGGCGGTAAGCTCAATCCGCTTATTCAGGACAGGGCCTTCTCCTGTTTTAATAAAACGTTCCATTCCGTCGCGATGAGCTTTACGATACCGTAAAGGAATGACTGTTTCCGCCATATGACGTCCAATCGCCTGTTGAGGGGACCAGCCAAAAAGGATTTCTGCCTGACGGTTCCAATCCGTGATCGAACCCTTAGTATCCATTCCGATAAAGGCATCATTGGCGGTTTCCAAAATTAAGCGATTATGTTCCTCGCTTACCTTTAAGGCATCTTCGGCGCTTTTACGGTCAGTATTATCTCGGAATAAAACAATGACTCCAATAATTTTTCCCCAACGATCAATCATGGGAGCAGCACTGCTGCTGATAGACACTTCCCGGCCATCTTTTCCGACCAAAATCATGTCTTGTTCTACCCGCTGTACTTTTCCCGAGGTCATGGCCTCTTCAATCAATGGGACCTGATGTCGTTGATCTCCTTCATACACAAAACTAAAAAATTCATGAAAGACTTCTCCCAAAACATCTTCCCTTTTCCATCCGGTAATCTTACTGGCATTTTCATTCCACAGAGTGATTCGAAAATCCCGATTCACAACCAACAAACCATAGGCAATACTTTCGACAAACACGCGTTCCCGTTGACGGTTGGTCGTGATCGCATCAATGATCGAAGAAATCAAATAGGCCCAACAGCAATTAAAGAAAAGTACAAAAAGATAAACTATTAAAACAAATTTTAAAGTCTCGTCTCTTAAGGCAAAAGCCATACGGGTGGGTTGTCCGGCAATAACCCCCCACCTATATTTAGTAATCGGTTCAAAGGCAACTAGGTGCTTTTCGTGATCAAAGGGATCAAGCATGATCTCAACGCCTCGCTTTCCGGTGAGGACCTCTCGTACGGCAGGCACAATCGAGAAATCAACAATTTCTGTTGTAGACGAAATTTTTGGATGAGCGGCAAGATGCCCGTTTTTATCAACGATATACACATATGCCCATGATCCTATTTCCACCTGCTTGGTGATCTCTTGCGTCCACTGGATGAGTGTATCCAGTCTAATTTCTAAAACTAAAATCCCGAGCAATTTTTGATCATCGGTTTTGATGGGGACCGCAACCGCGATGATACTGTACCGGGGCTCGGCGGAACGGCGATATACCTCGGAAACGTAGGGTTTCCACTCCCGGCTCACCCCTTTAAACCAATCCCGGAAGGCAAAATTCTTTCCCAGCATATCAGGAACAGCCAGCGTATCGGCCATCAGGCTTCCTGTTGGATCAGACAAAAAAATGCGGTCAACCGCCGGAAAAGACGGTATGATGCGCTCCATGGTTTTAATGGCATCATTCCAATTGCCGGCTTGAATTAATTCTCGGAATTTAATACGCGAGGCTAAAGAGATTCCCAAATCTTGGAGACGATCCAGTTTTTCTTGAACCGTGGTGGCAACGAGATACGCAACGGCTTGCCTTCGAGAAAATGTGAACTGGGTGAGCTCTTGATGAATTTTACGATAACTAAAATTGGCGATAACAACGACTGGCAAAATAACAACGGAAAAAATAACAATGAGAATAATTCCTCTGGTGATGCCGATCTTGTATGTTTCGAATAAAACATCGGCAAACCAATTCATCAGCTTTTTTCGCATACTTTAATTTCCTACTGAAAAATTCTGAAATTTTATTTTAGCTTATTGACCTTTTCCTTACCAATGACAAATCTCCAGCCTAGTGTCCCGACGGCATCTGGAGATTTGTCATTCTCTTTAGTAGAGAGAAGGTCGATAATCAGTATACTGCAAAAGCCACCCCTGTCCAAATATTATTAGAGTATTCCAAATCTGATACTGGACACTAATGAATCGCTTTCTTTTCAATACCCTTTAGAGGTTTGAGTCCCACCATACTAAGAAGCAATTCACCGCTACGGACATTCTCAACTTTTCTCACCTCTTTTAACGGCAAAGGTAACAGGATACTCACTGTGGCACGTAAAACGGATGAAACAACAAATAAGGTCAGAATGTTATAACCCAATAATGGCGGCAATTTCTGGACGATAAAACCTCCGGCCAAAGCTCCCAAACAAAGAGCCAGGCCATTGAGGACATTGAAATATGAAATGCACCGCGTTCGTTTGGCGGGTGTTACCGCATCATAAATAAAATTCAACGCGCACAGATTAAACCCCGCCCAAGCAAAACCGGAAAGGACTTGAACCAACAGAAGAAAAAGTGGATTGCGGTTGATGACCCAGCATAAAGGAAGTGTCGCGATAATGGGAGCGGTCATTCTTAGCACTTTCAAATTACCGAATTTATCCGCATGACGCCCCCAACGGCTCATCGTCAAATAAATAACCAGAGTTGCCGTCACTGTAATCAATGAATACAAAAGATAACCGAAATGTAAATCACGCAACATAAAAACGGCGAAATACGGCGAGGCTAAATTGACCGAAAAATTCATCATCGCAACGAATAAAACAAATCGGGCAAAATTACTTTCTTTGATTCTGGCTAAAAAGCGAAACAAAGTAAAATGATCTTCTTTCTTGTGCACCAGCTTCGGCTCCTCCATCTGACGTAAAAAATTCCAGGAAATCAGACGAAAGACAAACGCCAGAGCAAAAATCATAAAGAAACCACAAAAGATATCTTTTTTTTCGCTCGAATGTAGGATGATACCGGCGACAAAACTCATTCCCACAATCACAAAGCCCAGGCGTTTATTTCTCCACCCGAAATATTCGCCGCGCTTATCTTCTGCCACCAGATCGGACATCAAACTGCTCCACGCTGGTGCGGCAAACGCGCCAAAGCCCGTAAACAATGTCACCAAAAGAATAAATACGACCGGAGATACACCCTTTAGAATAGCAACAACCGCCATCGGGACCAGCATCACCGCCTGTAGAAACACGAATATATTGATGATCGTTTTTCTGGAACCGACTTTCTCGGTCGAATCCGCGCTTTTCAATTGAACTAACGCCGAAACAAAATTGGGAAGCGAACTTAAAATCCCGACCTCTTTTGCGGTCCCTCCTAAAAGCAACAAAAATGGAGTGAAATAATCTTGCGTAAAACCGATCATCGCACTCACAAAAATACCGTCTTTGAAGGAAAATTTTAAACTTCTTCTCGCTGTTGGGTTCATATGGAAATATTCTCCTTCGCAAAAGTAATAGGACTGATTCTTTTGCTTCGATCTTCTCCGCTCTAAATGTTTTCACGTTAGAGCTTCGAAGGATCGATTCCTTAGAAGCTGAAACACGAAAGTATTTCAGCGTAGAAGAATCGGAGCAATGATTCTGCTCGAGAATATTGCTGCGAAGCAAAACTGAAAAATCCTATTAGTTTTGCGTAGCAGAATAGTTATAGCAGAAATTTCTTGATGTACAAATGAAACAATCTCCGGAGGAAAAATTATGGGGATTGGTGTCGAGACAGGAAAGAATATCCAAACAACTAAGGAAGAGGAAACAAAACTCATTCGCATCAACATATCTTAAACTCAAAGTTACGTCGATTATTTGCCATCTGATTCACCCGCCATTCGATCGTCGAAAAGGCCGGATGATGAGACGCAAACCCCGATCATAACTAAAATAACTCCACATCCAATTCACAAAAACCACCACACGGTTACGAAATCCGACGAGCGCCATCAAGTGCACAAACATCCACACAAACCACGCAAAAAATCCCTGGAATTTCACAAAGGGAAGTTCAACGACCGCGCGGTTACGACCGATTGTGGCCATCACGCCGAGACTTCGATATTCGAAAGGAATTATTTTTTTCTTGCGCAGAAGCGATTTAAGATTCTTCGCTAAATGTTTTCCCTGTTGAGATGCCACCGGGGCCAGCATGGGATGTCCGCGAGGATTCTTTTCCGTGATCATAGCCGCGACGTCACCGATGGCAAAGATATTTTCATAGCCTTCCACTCGATTATAATGATCGACTTTAAAACGGTTACCGATAGTAGACTCAGGTTGCAATCCCGGGATGAGAGCTCCGGCCACCCCGGCGGCCCAGATCACCGTCTGAGACAGGAGTTGTTTTCCATTAGCAAGAACTATTGTTTTTCCATCGTAGGAAACCACCCCGGTATTCAGCCACACATTCACGTTGAATCTTTTCAAGAATTCTTCGCCTTTGATCGACGATTTTTGCGACATCGCAGAAAACAAACGATGCTCTTTTTCAACGATATGAATCTGCATCTTATGCATATCCAATTCCAGATAATCCCGCGGTAGGATATGATTTTTTAATTCCCCCAAAGCCCCGGCGGTCTCCACCCCCGTTGGGCCGCCGCCTACCACCACAAAAGTCATGAGACTGTCTCGTTCTTCCAAGTCCACCGTCAAAAGGGCTTTTTCGAAACTCTGTAAGACCAGATTACGTAGCTCCAACGACTGTGGAATAGTTTTCATGTCCACGGCGTTTTTTTTCATATCTTCCATTCCCCAAAAATTTGTTTTAGAACCGGTGGCGATCACTAGATAATCGTAGGTGATTTCGCCGATAGAGGTTTCTATGGAATTTCGTTCCGGGATGATGCTTAAAACTTCGGCCATGCGAAAAATTAAATTGGGCTGGGCTTTAAAAATCTTCCGAAGGGGATAAGCAATGGAATCCGGCTCCAAACCGCCGGTTGCCACCTGATATAAAAGAGGTTGAAAGGTGTGGTAATTATTCTTGTCCAGCAAAACCACCTGCACATCTTCATTTTTTAATTTTTTAACAAGCTCGATCCCGCCAAAACCACCGCCGATAATCACGATGCGGGGTTTGCTGGTGACGGTGATATTGACTGGCATTTTTATTCCCTCCTCAAGATTTATTTCGCAACATTCAATCTGGAGGTAATTGTACTGTAAAAGGAATAAAAATAGAAATAAAAAATTTATAGCAAAACTATCAAAAATAAATTATTCAATAAATTGTTTATTTTGAGGAAGGACCCGGGCTTTCTTGAGGAATTTATTTTTGCTGATCTCGAGGATAATGGGAACAAACGAAAGGAAGATCACAATTGCAATCACTAAATGCAGATAGGTTTCGATATTGGGAATCATGGATCCGACGAAAAAACCTCCTAAAACAGTGGCCATGACCCACAAAATTCCACCCAGGACATTATAGACCACAAACTTTTTGTACTCCATTTTAGCAACGCCGGCAACGGCCGGGGCAAATGTTCGCACGATCGGAACAAATCGGGCCAAGACAATCGTCTTGGGGCCGTATTTTTCATAAAAGATTTTTGTTTTATGCAGATGCTCTTGCTTAAAAAAGACAGAGTCTTTTTTGGCAAACAGCAATTCTCCTGCCCTGTAACCAATATAATATCCCAGCTGATCCCCGGCGATCGCACACAGCGAAACAAACATCAGCAGCGAAACTAACGTCAAATGCCCGGTCGCGGCAAATATCCCGGCGGTCACCAATAACGAATCTCCGGGAAGAAAAAAACCTAAAAACAGGCCGGTCTCAACAAAGACAATGAGACAGATCATAAATAATCCGCCCCATTGGATAATGCTTTTGACGTCGTGGATATTGTGCAGGAGATTAAGAAGGGATTCCATGAAATTACAAATTCCAATATACAAATTCCAAACAATTCACAATACCAAAATTACAATAATTTAAATGTTATAACAACGTTTTTTGGTATTGTGGTTTTGGTATTGTTTCTGGTTTGTAAATTGTGTATTGTAAATTTTTAAATTAAATTAAAACTACAGTGACTTCATTATTCAAAACTTCCAAAAACCCTTTGCCTTTTGATTCGACAATTTTTTGCTCTCCCTTTTGATCTTTAAAGATAATTTTCCCGGCAACTAAAGTGGTCACCAACGCGGTATGATCAGGTAAAACTCCTAAATATCCCTCCTCACCGGGAGCACTCAGCGATACCGCTCGTCCTTCGTAAATTGATTTATCCGAAGTGAGAATATTCAATTGAAATGATTTATCCATTTATTGAGCTTTTCCTTTCCAACTCTAAAACTCTCGCTGGCAGAATCGATGCTGGCGAGAGTTTTAGAGTTCTGTTTACTAGAAGGAAGCTTAATAAAACTTTACGCATTGCTTTTCTTAAGCTGTTCTTCCTTCTCCCAAACCTCATCAATTGTGCCGACCATATAAAACGCCTGTTCCGGAATATCATCCAGCTTTCCCTCGATAATCATCTTAAAGCCCTTGACCGTTTCGTCTAATTTCACATACTTGCCCTTAACCCCGGTGAATACCTCGGCGGTAAAAAGCGGCTGAGAAAAAAATCGTTGAATCTTTCGGGCGCGGGCGACGATGAGCTTATCCTCATCAGAGAGTTCATCGATCCCCAGAATCGCAATAATATCCCGCAGATCTTTATAGCGCTGGAGTATTCGCTGAACGCTTAACGCGGTCTGATAGTGTTCTTCGCCTAAAATCCGCGGATCCATCATACGGGAGGTAGAATCTAACGGATCCACCGCCGGATAAAGACCAAGCTCGGCAATCTGGCGGGACAAAACTGTTTTGGCATCCAAATGAGAAAACGTCGTTGCTGGAGCCGGATCGGTTAAATCATCTGCCGGGACATAGATCGCTTGGACGGAGGTGATGGATCCATGGCGGGTGGAGGTGATACGCTCTTGCAGTTGCGCCATTTCGCTCGCCAGATTCGGCTGATACCCGACGGCCGAGGGCATACGGCCTAAAAGTGTTGAAACTTCCGATCCGGCCTGAACAAACCGATAAATATTGTCGATAAATAACAAAACATCTTTACGCTCTTCGTCGCGAAAATATTCTGCCATCGTTAAGGCGCAGAGCGCCACCCGCAGCCTCGCTCCCGGAGGTTCGTTCATCTGTCCAAAAACCAAAGCGGTTTTTTTATTAACACCCGAGGCATTGATCTCCAGCCACAATTCATTTCCTTCTCTGGTTCGCTCGCCCACGCCGGCGAATACCGAAACGCCTCCATGTTCGGTGGCGATATTGCGGATCAACTCCATAACCAAAACAGTTTTGCCAACCCCTGCCCCGCCGAAGAGTCCAATCTTCCCGCCTTTGGGGTATGGCAATAATAAATCTACCACCTTTAATCCGGTTTCAAAAATATTGGTAATCGATAATTGTTCTGCGAAATTCGGAGCCGGGCGATGGATAGAATACCGCTTCTGCGGATTCTCAATAGCCCCCTGTCCATCAATCGGATCACCCAACAAATTGAAAATCCGTCCGAGTGTTTGTTCTCCCACCGGTACACTGATCGGCCCTCCTAAATCTTTCACCTGCATTCCCCGCACCAAACCTTCGGTTGCGCCCATAGAAATACAGCGGACAGAATTATTCCCGATATGCTGCGCGACCTCCAGGATCAGATGTATCCCCCGGCTTTCCTCAACAATTGCCACCGCATTATAAAGATTGGGAACCGGCCCTTGCGAAAAAATCACATCCACACTGGGGCCAATCACCTGAATCACTTTACCATAAGCCATACGATTATCCTCTCAATGCCTCCGCCGCCGAGATAATCTCGATCACCTCTTTGGTGATCGAATACTGGCGTAATTTATTTTTTAACAAAACCAATATCTCCAACAGTTCTTTCGCGTTGTCGCTGGCCTGTTTCATGGCGATGACCCGCGCACTATGCTCCGAGGTAAAAGCCTCCAGCAGAACCCGACGGATTTTCGCTTGAATATATTCCGGTATCAAATCTTCCCATACTCGGGCCGGGCTCGGCTCGATAATATATTGCAGCGGTCCTCCGGAATGAACATCAGACTCAAAGAGCTTCTCCAGTGTCGGCTGTAATCTCAAAGCGGATCTAAACTGTGTGTACGCGAAAAAAATTTTGAGCTGCGGATCTGCGGCACAAAGACGGTATAAATCAGCGGCTATCCTTTGCGCCAATTCCCCGGAGAACCGTCCGTAAAGATCCACATAACTCTTTAAGATGATGGCGCCTTGTTTCCGAAAATAATTCAATCCTTTTTTGCCGATCGTCATCAATTGAATTCCTTTTTGTGCCTGTTCTCCCCAAAACTGAGCGGCAAGTGCGAGGATGCGATTATTATAAGTCCCGCACAAGCCGGTGTCGGAGGTAACGACCAAAAGAACAACTCGAGAAGAATTTTCTCTCTTGGAAAAAAACGGATGAACACAATTCTCTTGGTTAGAAGCCAAACGGCGAAACACTTGATCTAATTTTAAGAAATATTTCCTGGAAAAATGAAGCGGCACCTGGACTTTTTTCAGTTTCGAAACGGAAACCATTTCCATGGCCCGCATGATTTTTTTTGTATTTTCCGTCGAATTGATGCGGCTTTTAATCTGGCGAAGGGATTGGCTCATTTAAAAAGGTTTTTTAAGTGACAAGGGTTTTCGCAAAATCGTATTTAAAACTGGCGATGATTTTGTTCAGCCTGAGTTTTAAATCATCCGTTAATTCCTTTTTTGTTTCTAGATCATGCATAATATCTAAATGTTTTTGTTCCATATCTTGCCTGAGTTCGTTCTCAAAACGCTGGATGGAAGAAACCGGCAGGTCATCCAGAAATCCATTAATTCCGGCGTAAATAATGATGACCTGACTCGACATAGAAAGCGGAGAAAACTGCCCCTGCTTTAAAATTTCCACCATCCGCTCCCCACGGGTCAACTGAACCTGGGTCGCTTTATCCAATTCCGATCCAAACTGAGTGAAGGCAACCAATTCTTTATATTGTGCTAAATCGAGCCGAAGTCTTCCGGAAACCTGGCGCATCGCTTTGGCCTGTCCTTTTCCACCGACCCGCGAAACCGAGAGGCCAACATTGATCGCCGGACGCACCCCGCTGTAAAAAAGATCGTTGTCCAAATAAATTTGTCCGTCGGTAATGGAAATTACGTTGGTCGGAATGTAACTGGTGATATCTCCGGCCTGGGTTTCAATGATCGGAAGGGCGGTTAATGAGCCGGCACCTAAATCATCATTGAGTTTCGCCGCTCTTTCTAGCAGTCGAGAATGCAGATAAAAAACATCCCCCGGATACGCCTCACGCCCCGGCGGCCGACGCAGTAAAAGCGACAACTGCCGATAGGCTTGAGCGTGCTTGGAAAGGTCATCATAAATCACCAGTGCGTGCTGGCCCGAGTATAAAAACTCTTCGCCGATCGCACAGCCCGTATAAGGCGCTAAATATTGTAACGAAGCCGAATCGCGGGATGAGGCACAAACAATGGTTGTATATTCCATCGCCCGCTGCTCTTTTAAGGTTTCATAAACACCAACGACATTCGAAGTTTTTTGGCCAATGGCAACATAAATACAATGAATCTGCGCATTCTTTTGATTGATGATCGTATCAAGGACGATAGAGGTTTTTCCGGTTTGCCGATCCCCGATAATCAATTCCCTCTGCCCTAAACCGATCGGGATCATGGCATCGATGGCCTTGATCCCTGTTTGTAAAGGGTCTTTTACTGGCTGACGTTCAATCACGCCAGCGGATCTGTTTTCAATGGAACGGTAACGATCCGTGACGATTGCCCCCTTCCCATCGAGCGGCTGCCCCAGGGCATCGACGACCCGTCCGATTAAGGCCTTGCCGACGGGCACCTGGGCAATCTTGCCGGTGCGCTTGACCGTATCTCCTTCTTTAATATTTTTGTCCGGATTATCAAACCCAAAGATGATTGCGCCCACACTATCTTCTTCCAAATTTAGAACCATTCCGGTGGTATTATCCGAGAAGGAAATAAGTTCTCCGACCATAACATCATCCAGCCCGTGGATCCGCGCAATCCCGTCCCCCACCTGAATGACAGTGCCGATGGATTCCATACGCAGCTTCGAGGAATATTGTTCTAGCTCTTTCTTGATAATTGCGGTGATCTCTTCCGGTCTTAATTGCGGCATTTATACACTTACCCCATCTTCAGCTGCATTAACTTTTCTTTAAGCACAACGAGCGATCCGCGTAGCGAACCATCGATCAACGTATTTCCGACTGTCGCCTTGATTCCGCCGAGCAATTCACCATCGAGCTGAACATAAATTTTCAGACGCTGCGTTAAGGTCTTCTCCAAGGATTGTTTGATTTGTTGGAGAATTTCCAAATCCAATAGCGAACTCACCCGCAATAACGCATTCCTTTCTTCTTTATAGGCATATCGCACGCGTAGATAATCGATGATTTCCAAAAGAAATCCGATACGCCGTTTCTGGATGAGGAGGCACAAAAAATTCCGTAACTGCACTGAGAAACCCTGCCGGCATACCTGATCAAGCAAACGAAATTTCTCGGTGTTTAAAATAACCGGCGTTTCCAGAAACAATTTAAAATCAGGCTGCTCCCGTAAAATAAATTTAAAATTCTTTAATTCCTCGAGAGCCTGCTGCCGGCCAATCGTTTCTTGCGCTAATTGGATATAGCCTTCTGCATAACGTCGGACAAAAACATTATCGTTCATGAGCCGTATCTAATTCTTTCAATAAATCTTCCACCAATTTCTTGTCGGTCTCGGGATTGAGTTTTTCCTGAATCATCTTTTCCGTTGCCCGGATGGTTAAGTCGATCACATTCCATTTAAGTTCTTCTTTTGTTTTCTTAAGTTCAAACTGAATATCTTCTTTAGCCGAGGTAAGGATTTTTTGCGCCTCTTGACTGGCCTGCTGCTGGATTTCCCGGGCAATCCTTTGTCCATCGGCGATAGCTGCTTGGATCCGGACACGCGCCGTCTCTTCCATCTGATCCAATTTTTCCGTATACTCATTTTTAAGGCGGGCGATTTCTGATTTGGTCTCTGCAATCGTTTTAAATTCGTTGGATATCTTGTCCCGACGATCATCCAATACCTGCAGAAATCGTTTCCAGAGGAATTTACGTAAAAAGAAGAAAAGCAAAAGAAAATTAAAAATCTGGACAATGAATACTATTAAATCAAATTCCATAAGAACTTGTCACCTTTTTTAAATACGTTTCAAGAGAATAAACGCAAAACCAATAACGATAAACGTAATCGCCTCAATCAAGGCACAGCCCAAAAACATATTCATTCTTATTTTCCCCATGGCCTCAGGTTGGCGGCCAATCGCCTCCAGTGCCGAGCTAACCGCCCTTCCTAAACCAACCGCCGAGCCAAACCCGGCTAATCCTACCGCCAGCGGGATAGCCAACGCAAATGCTGCCTTATAATCCATTTGAACCTCCTTAGTTAATTTGATTTATTTATAAGTTAGTGTTCTTCTTCATTGATAATGCTGGCCAGATAGATCGTCGTCAAAAAAGAAAAAACAAAAGCCTGAATCACAGCAGCGAGCAAGGCCAATAAAGTCATAAACGGCAATACCAAGGCTCCCCCAAAACCGAAGTGAGCGAGAAGAGAAAGAATCAAATCTTCACTCGAGATATTTCCTTGTAAACGCAAGGAAAGCGTGATCGGACGGATAAAGACCGTGATGACTTCAATCGGAAAAATAAAAAACCACATAAAAACAATCAGCCATCGATCGCCTTTGGGCTTGCCAGCCAGGTGATACAAAAAGCCCGAGATGCCTTCTTCTTTAATGGCCGTATAAAGAAAACACCCAAAAGCACAGATGGCCAACGCTGCGGTCGTCGATAAATTGGAGGTCGAGGATTTCATCAACGGAATTAAGCCTAACAAATTCATACATAGAATATAGATAAAAAGCGTGCCCGCCAGCGGAATAAATTTTTTCCCATGGGTTCCCAAGAGCTCACCAAACATATGGTTTATGCCCTCCACCAATAATTCCACCGAACTTTGCCAGCGGCCAGGAATCAAGCTAATTTTTCGTGAGGCAAGATAAATAAACACACCCAGAATTCCCATCGCCATCAAAGAAAAGATAACGTTTTCGAAACGCTCGAAAAAACTCTTCCCCTGCATGCCGCTCAGATATTGGACGAGCAAAGAAATTATATTCGGAGATTCAAAGTCGTTTACGTTTTCCTGGGACATACGGATAGAATTCCTGACATGAGAAAAGTTAACGCTGCTCCCATCAAAAGACTCGGCCGGGGAAAAACATCTATGATGATCAAAAGAAATCCAAGCAGATATAAAAAGAGAATTCTTTTTGGAGGATGAAAAGATAGGCTATGCAATAAAACTTACGCCTGTTATTGTTATGGATTTTTTAATGACCTCATAATAACATATTTATTTTGGAAGCAAAACGAAAAATATTTTCTTTTTAAGAAAATGAGCCTTCTGGATTTGATGATTAGAAGGCTCATTTTCTTAAAACAAACCAAAATAACAACGCAATCAAAACCCGGTACACCCCAAAGCCGATAAAAGTATGATTCTTTATAAAATGCAGTAAAAATTTAATACTTAAAATAGCGACCACAAAAGAACTCACAAAACCGATGAACAAAAATTCCATTTGTCCTAACGAAAATTCATGGGCACTTTTTAATAAATCCAATGCCGTTGCGGCTGACATCGTCGGAACCGCCAAAAGAAAAGAAAATTCCACGATCGTTTTTCGCCTCACCCCTAAGATCAATCCGCCTACAATCGTTGCCGCGGCACGCGAAACCCCCGGAACCATCGCCAGCGACTGAAAAACACCGATCATCAACGCCGTTGAATAAGGAATCCCTTTAAGATCATCCACGGCTGTCTTTTTCTCGCGGTGGTAATATTCAAAAATAATCAAGAAAATCCCTCCCCAGAAAAGCGACCACAACACAGTCTCATAACTATTCAATAAAATCTTTTTGATGATATGGTAAAAAATGGCTCCCATAAATGCCGTCGGGATAAAAGCGGTCAAAACCCGTTTTAAAACCCCTACATCAACGATCAATTTTCTCCAATATAAAACGACAACCGCCAGAATGGCTCCCAGTTGGATCGCAATTTCAAAACTTTTTAAGAAATCGGTTTGCGATAAACCCAAAATTTTGGCGGTCAACATCAAATGTCCGGTTGAGGAAATCGGTAAGAATTCTGTTAACCCCTCCACTATTCCGAAAATCAATGCATAAATAGTATCCATAATTGCCTTAAAATCCTTTCCTTTTTTTAAATACCTCGTTCAAAAATGTTTTTATTTAAATCATACCGGACGCCAGCAAAATCGCCAGAACAAAAAGCATGACGGAAACGCTCAACTGAACAAAACGGATCGTGACTTTTTTAACCAAACGATTTCCCAGAAACGTTCCCAGAAACGCCGCTACAACGGCGATCAGCAAAACTCCTTCATTCGAAAAATTCATCATCGAGAAATGATTCAGATAAATATAAGATCGAGCAATATCCACCAAAACCGCAACCACCACACCTGTGGCGATAAAACTTTCTTTGGATAATCCGCAGTTGATGAGAAAGGCGCTGCGTAAAGCCCCTTGATGACCCGAAAGCCCGCCGAAAAAACCACTCAACAAACCCCCGAGGGGAAGAAGTCGTTGATCAAACGCCGAATTTTTAAAACGCGGTGATATTTCGAATAATGCAAAAACGACCATCACCGACGCCACAACCAGCTTCACGATCGTCACTGAAGCTAAATGCTTACCCCAATAATAAGTTAGTAAGGGAGAAATTCCTTCAAGTCCCAAAAGTACTTTCGCCCCGATCACGGCCGCCGCCGCGGCTGTTAACCCGAAGCGCATCACAACATTTTTATCGGCCTGGCATCCCAAAAGGATCAACTTAAAAAAATTATTCAAAAAATGCACGATCGCGGTTAAAGCAATAGCGATCGGGACCGGGAAAAAAATCGCAAAAACCGGCATAAGAATTGTTCCCAGACCAAAACCGGAAAATAACGTCAGACCGGAGGCAAGAAGTGAGATAACTGCGATGATCAAATACTCCATGTTCTTTCCTTCAATGGCCAGGAGTTTATGGCACGGTTATCTTAAACCAGTTTTTGATTTTACCAAATCATAGATTGAATTTTCGAAGATATTCAAGCAATTTAAGGGCTAACGCTTCGACCGTCAACTGTTGTTTGGAATTTTTCAAACGGCCGTCGGAGCCGAAGGCTTCATGGGCCTTGGCCACGGCAACCTGATCAGGTAAAACAAGAACTTTAATATTCCCAAGAATCGAACGCAAAGTCACCAATCCCCGTAACCCGCCGAGTGCACCGGGGGAAGCGCTCATTAAAACGGCAATTTTGTTATTAAAACAGACGAGGGGTTCTTCGTTGGAATCGGGCGTCGAACGCGATATCCAGTCAATTGTATTTTTCAAAACCCCGCTGATGGAACTGTTGTATTCGGGAGAAGAAATCAGAAGTCCCTGATGAGCGATAAAAATTTTTTTTAATTTCAAAACATTTTCGGGAAGGCCTTGTTGTTCTTCCAAATCCCCATCATAAAGTGGCAGGGGAAACTCGCGTAAATCCAAATAGGTCACTTGCCCTCCGGCCGCTTGGGCAGCGGCTACGGCGATACTTACGAGTTTCTTGTTATAAGAATCTTGACGGGTGCTTCCGGCAAAGGCAAGGATGTTGGATTTCCCTGAAACGGGTATTTTTTGTTCTATGGGCATAACATTTCTCCTTGGGTTTAAATTTCCGTTTAGATACTCATGCTATAACCAACACTTTTCCTGCGACGTTCTCTTATTGACCTTTTCCTTGACCCTGCCAAATCTCCAGTCTCTAATCCCGATGGCATCTGCCCGCCTGTCTTTCTTGTCAATCGGCGGACAGGGAGATTTGGCATGCTGTTTAGTAGGGAGAAGGTCAATAATCTCGCTAAACCGCTTTCCTCCACACGTATTTCTTTCAGGTTATAAACGACAATCCTAGAATAGCAATATCCTTCCTCCTGTCAAGAATGAAATATGGTATAATCTAACTGTTGTTTTTAAACCCGAGAATTTCAGATGACGCTTTTGGGAAACTAAAAGGAGACAAACAATGAAAAAGAGAATTCACTTTTGTCTTTTATCTCAACTGCCAGTGATACTTTGCACCTTTATATATAGTTTCTTTTTATCCGGCTGTGCGAGTCTGCCGGTGACGATCACTGAATTCGAAACAGGAAATAAAAATATCACCGTAGATAATATACTGAAAATTCAAAAAGGCAAATCCACGACAAAAGAAATCAAAGAAATTTTTGGTGAACCAGATTCGATCATCGGTGATACGAAAAACGGAACAACAACCTGGGTTTATCTTCATACCCAGACCAAACAAAAAAGCTCAGAGCATGCACCTTTTCAAATCGATCAAACCCAGCTCGAGATCACCTTCAACGAGAAAGGTATCGTCATAGAATATACTGAAACCGTTTCCAATCGCCTTAGAAAAAATCGATGACGACCAACAGAAACATAAGCCTTGCCGTGAGGGATTTGATACTGCAGCAAATTGGGGAGAGTATAAAACAATTACCAAAACTTTTCAATTTCTAGTTCATATCATAATCCCCGCTGATGATGCGCGGGGTAAGAAAAATCACCAGCTCTGTTTTTTTTAAAGAATTATCGGTATTTCTAAAAGCAGCACCGATGGCTGGAATATCTCCCAATAACGGGACCTTTTTCACTGTTTTTATTTTCTCATCCTTCATTAACCCCCCAATGACAATCGTCACGCCATCTTTGACCGCAACGGTCGTCTCGGCCTGAGAGGTTTCCACAACCGGGATGGTATTATTGTTGCTGGTTGTGATGGTCCTTGTGACTGAGCTCACCTCGGGTTTAATCTGCATCGTGATATAGCCATCATTATGGACGGTGGGGGTTACGTATAATTTCACCCCTACTTCTATGAAATTAACGCTCTCTGAGGTGGTGGTTGGGCCGGAGGCGGGGGTCACTGTCGTGCTCGTTATATAGGGTTGGGTTGATCCAACGACGATTTTTGCCTCTTTATTATTAATCACCGTAATGCGCGGATTTGACAAGAGATTGGTTGTCCCCACGGTCTTAAGAGCCTGAATAAGGGCGGTATAATCGTCATTCGCAATTGTGCCAATAGCCACCTTTCCCTGTTTTATGGCGGCGGAAGTATCTAAGATCTGAAAATTGTTCAAAAGATCTAAACCATGATAATTGGAAACAACGGCCTCCCAGTTAACTCCCATTTGATATTGATCACTGAGGACGACCTGTACAATTCTTGCCTCAATCAAAACCTCTTTAGCTTTGACGTCGACCGCCTGAATAATTTTCTCGATCTGCGGCATTCGCTGCGGGATATCGGTCACAATAATCTTATTGGAGCGAATGTCAATTTCCAACTTTCCGATATTTTTGGTTAACGTCTCATTGATCTTTTTGGCGACATCCTCGGCAGCGGCGTAGTTAAGTTCAAACACCTCCGTGGCTCTGGGGACATCAATCGTTTGAACAAACTTTTCCAATAGATCAATTTTATCGGGAGTATCCATAATGATGAGAGAATTCGAAGTCTTCTCAGCGATAATTTTACCCACAACGCTTTTCATCTGATTCAAGACAATGGCGATTTCGGAAACATCCGTGTAAAAAAGCTTTAAAACTTTCGTATTAATTTTTTCTCCAAATTTATAACCATATTTCAATTGAAAATCTTTATCGGTCATAATATGGATGATACCATCTTCTTCGGCGTAAGCCAGATTATAGGAATCGAGGATAATTTTCAAGGCATCCCGGACCTCTACATCTTTCAAATAGATGCTGACCTTCCCCACAACATCCCGGCCCGCCACAATATCTAAACCGCTTTTGTCCGCAATGAGTTTCAGGACATCGATGATGTCGATATTTTTAAATTCCAGAGAATCAATAAAAATAGGCTTGGCTTTTTTCTGTGATTCCGCAGGAGAAGGCACGTTTTGTTTTTGTTCGAAATATTCCAACGCCGTATCAATCGCCGCTCGATGGTCATCTCCGGGAAGATAACGCGCGGCCCGGGAACTTTCTTTTTTCGATCTGTCCGGCACGTTCCCTTTGGGGGAACTGGCCGCATCCCCGAGATGAATACAAAAAATGAATGTGCACAGGATAATGAAATAAAATTTCTTCACACGCTTTTCCCTAGGCTCATTGAGTCAATTCCACACGCTGACCATGAAAATTGAAAATCACTTTACTTTTTTTAATCTGTTCTACAACCGCTTCGTTAATCTGATCTCCGATATGCAAAAACAAAGTTTCTTTGGATTGTTGGTCTTCGACGATCGCGGTGGGATATTGATCTAATACAATTCCAACCAAATTTAAATTTTTTAAATCCATCAGGTTGGGAACGTTCTGTGGGACAATCACCACTTCCGTTTTAACGGTATTTTCCATCTGCGGGACAGGAGGTTGCGGGAAATGAAAGATATCTCGCTTTTCTAATTGACTGGCGTAATAACTAAACGGCTGTGGTTCAGAGAACGATAACGATTCTTCCGGAATGGTATTCTCGAAAACCATGCTCGATTTCTTAGACATACGCTCATCTTCTTTGGTAATGAATACTAGTTCATACGTGACATAGACAATTAACAAAATGATAAAAGAAATCAAAATACCGTTTAGGACATGAAAAATTCCAGAATCGCCCCGGATATGGCTAGAGGAAGAAATATTGGACCGATGTATTGTAAACATACTTTTATTAAAAATAATAATTTTTTTGATTATTTTGCACCCTCGGGATAGTTTAAAATACCTTACCCGAGGGTTCATCCTGAAGGATATTCGGCCATTATCTTATTGAATTTCGCAAAATTAATGGAACTCTTCTTAAGTCGAGCAAATGTTCCATTAATTGGCAGAAATTCAATAACTTATTTTTCCGAAATCAACTTCCGGCTTATCACTAAACTGGCCTGCAGAAAATTATCTTGCGGCAAATTTTTCTCTAAATGGATTTCTTCGACATTAAAAAGATGTGGCTGAGTTTGCAATTTGTAGAGAAATTCTACGATCTTGGGAAAATTTCCTTCCATCGCTAAACTCACCGAAAAAATATTACAAAACTCGGATTTTTTAACTTGGCGTGGTTTTATTTCGGAAAAATGCAAGTGCATTTCTGCGGCGATCGCCTCAAGCTGAGAAATGATCGTGGACATTTGTTCTGCCTCTGACCTTTTTTGTTGAAATAAATCGAAATATTGATCGTAGACATCCGTTATACTTTTTGCTTGCAGGATAAGTTTTGAATTCTTGGCCAGTATCCGTTGATCCTTTTCATTTTCTTGATCATAAACCTCTAGCATCCCCCGCCAAGGTCTGTATACGCTATTGTAAACAAGATAAAGCGACATCACTATGATGCTGATAATGGCTATGATTTTTTCTCTTTGGCGGAAGTGTTTCATCATCTTGCTTTTGGGGTCTTCTTGGGCTTAGAATAAAAATTTTGGTCTTCCTCTGAAGGCTCATCGATTGAGATTGAAGATTTCAACGGAATTTGACAACTGATTTTAAAAATCGTTGCTTCCTCTGGATTTGTTTTTCGTTTCCTGGCGTATTCCAGAGTAACATTCTTAAATAATACGGATGCGACCAATCCCTCTTGCAAACGGTTCACATCAGCGGCCTCTTGGGCCTGACCTTGCAGTGTTAACTTGCCACTTGCGTCATAATCTAAACCGGTGAACGTAATCCCCTCAGGAGTTAAACGACTGAGCTCGTGAAAGAAATCAACGACTAAGATTTGCTGGCGTAATTCATCACGCATGAACCGGAAACGCTGTAATTTTTCTTGAGCTTGGCTAGCCTCTGGTTTTATGCGCTTTATTTCATTATGGAGGATGGCCAAACCCCGCTTGTTGCGGTAAATTTTAAGCGCAAAAGTTGCGGAAACTAAAATAATCACTGCCAAAACTAAAATTCCCGATCTTATCCACTGTCTTTTTCTTTGCTTTAACCGTTGGCCCCTGGGAACTTGTTCAGGTAAAAAATTCAAAAAACTTGGCCCACTAGCAAAAAGCAATCCTACCGCCGCCCCTAAAGATATTCCCTCTGACTCCAAAGCAATAGTTCCCGATACACGTTTTGATAAGAAAAAATATTCCGTCAGAGAAATGGGGACAATCGGAATTTGATATTCCTGTTTTAAACGATCCACCAGCAGTGTTCCTTCTTTTTTCGTTGTGCTCACTAAAATCCGGGTGATTGCTCCTCCCATATTTTCTCGTCGATAAGTAGCCAGAGTGAGATTAATCTGCAGGACAAAGTTATTGAGATGCTGAGAATCCAAATCCCGATTGCCGAAATGGATTTCCCGGGAAAAAAGCAATTTGTCTTCCTGGCAAAAACACAACTCGCTTGTTTCCACATCAATATCGATCATCACCTCGGGACCATTTTTAATGTCTAAAGACAAAAGCGGGTTTGATTCTGATTTAGCCGTCGGCGGCGGTTGGGGCCGATGACTTTTTTGATAGACATACCACTGCAGTAAACCGCTGGAACTTAAGGTCAAGGTCGTGGGATAAATGTTAGCCTCTTGAAAAATGTGTAAATACCTTTCGACAATTTCTCTTTGGATGATCGCGACCAAAATCCTGGTATAACCGGATGGATTTTTTTCCAGGATCACATAATCATACAAAATATCCTCCCGCGCGTATGGCACACTATTGACCACCTGCAAGTCAACCATCCGGCGTATTTCGCTCTCAACACTGGAAGGCAATTGCAAATGTGTTAAAGTGGCATGCCGACGAGAAATAACCGCGGTAATCCGTTTTGAAATGCCCGGAGATTCTTTGACCATCTTGGAAAAAATCGGGGAAATTTCGGAATCCGGCAGCTGCGCAATATTTTGAATACCGCCGTAACTAATGGCGGCCATCCGATGGCTGTCATCTTTCTGCAGCAGCTTGATATGCGAACCGGTGATTTCAATGGCGGTAACAATTTCTTTTTTCATACTGAGGAATCTATCGTGGACTGTAAAAAGGCCTTTTTCGATGTTATTGAATTTCGCAAAATTAATGGAACTCTTCTTAAGTCGAGCAAATGTTCCATTAATTTGCAGCAATTCAATAACTAATCACGCCTCCAGGAAATGATCGACAGATCGTTTCGATCAATAACCGCTTCGATTTTTGATTGGGCCTTTGAACTGGCATCAACTCCTGTGACCGCGACTCGTATATAGCGGGAAAATTTCGTGACATACTTTTGAAAAGTAAGAAAGATCGCGGTCTCTTTAGGATTTAATCCCAGATCATTGATCTCAACTACGCGGTCATCTTGGGTCATGATCTCTGCGTCTTGACCCGCTCGATAAGCAATAATTTTATCCGTCAAACTTTTGGCATCGCTAAGATTGGTATTCGTTAGACTGCCGCTCACACTTTCCGCCAAGGATTGAATCACCACCTCTGAAGCCGTATTGAGGTTAATCAAAAGGACGGATGCGTCCTTGGGAAAAACAGTCACATAATCTTTTAATTGTTCAAAAATTTCCAGGGTCATGCCTTTGACCAGCAAGAGTTCTTCAATATTATCAAAAGGCATATTTTTACAATGGTAGGCTTTTTTTAGTCCCTGGTAAGTGGAATCTTCTGCGCCAAAGCCCGGATCAAAGACTTGATCGTCGGCATCTTTCCAATCCACAACCGAGGCGGCAATCGTCCGGGAGAGTGAATCATCCACGCCAAGATTGACGAGGAGTCGGCGCAAAATTAAATAATTTTCCGGTGTCAGGCTGTTGAGGTTGATCTTTCTTTCTTCGTCAATAAGGCCGTACCATTCTTTCGTTTGATTCGGCTCATGCCCAGAACCGAGATTCTTTATTTTATAGCTTATACAAAAATATCCTTCTTCCAAAGGAATATTTTTAAAAATCTTCTCCAGAGAATCATTCTGGTCGAGTGTGACGGCGCACTGATACAGGGAGTCGAAAGAACTGGTCGTTTTATCGGAGGTATCTTTTTTGATCAGGTTCATCGCATAGAAAACCCCGGCCCAGGCCAGATATTTTGCCCGCAGCTCTCCTAGGGAGTAATTCGTTAATGAAATCTCGATGGTCGTCATCCGGCCCAGGCCAATCGCCAGGATCGTCAGGATCAAAAGGATCCATACCACCACAACTAAAATAACGCCGGAGTTGTTTCTCATTCGGCATTGAATTTTTTGCGCATATTTTTTATGACCGATCATTGAAGCTGCGGGCGTCTAAGACGTTCGGCGATGATTGAGCACCGTCTTAGACGCCCCGGCGTATCTGTTATTGAGCTTTTCCTTCCCAACTCCAAATCTTCCATTGGCTTCATCAACGCTATCGGCCCGCCTGCCAGTTGAATCGTAAATCGGCGGACAGGGAGATTGGGAGTTCTGTTTAATAGAAGAAAGTTCAATAATCACAATTTCGACAAAGCGGTTGCAGGCAGCAGAACATCCCTGGTTAAAGTCAATGGCTGTTGATCCTTTCGGAAGGGAAGAAATGTTAACTCTATCCGTATTCCTAAAAGAGCCGCTCCTTTGTGCATTTCGCTTTCCCAGGCAATTGTATAATGATCCCCTTCTCCTTTTTCTAAATGGGCATAATAAAAATGCAGCCCATCCGGCTGGATCTGATCGCTTAAGATGTCCTGTTCAGCTTTTTCGTCAGCTGCGGAAGTGGTGGGGTCCGTCGTTAAAGCGGATCCGATGGCATTTTCTTCCCGGATAAGCGTCTGAGCTTGTTCTTCTGCAATCTTTTGATTAACCGTGACGGAACGCAATTTAGAAAACTTTTGTCCCACAAGAGTTTTTTGGACCGAACCGAAGTCTGCGGTGTGCAAATAATAACTGACGATTTTCAACCCTGTTTTCTGGAAAGAAAAAAATGTCAACTGATTTTCCTCGCCGATATTAACCAAGGTATTATGATTGGACTGGTCCTGGCCATAAAGCAGCATGTTTTCGATGTCCCTGGTCATTTTACTGAAAACAAACCGGGCCTCACGCTGCTGCCGGGACATCTGCTCTAAACGCTGCTGAATACGCAGAGCATTCCCAAAGACACTGTAAACACTGAGCGCGATCAAAGAAAAAATGCCGATCCCCAGTAATATTTCTAGCAGGGTAAAAGCGGTTTCAAAATCCCGGCAAAATAGATTACCCTGGCGTGGTTTATTCAGCAAAGATGGGGTTTTGAAACCGCTTTTATTTTTCATTCGAAAAATCCAAAAGATAAGTCACCACGGAAATATGCTGATCCTTCTTGCCTTCCTTCCACGAGCTTATCAGTTTCACTTCTTTAAAGACTGCAGTTTTCTCATCGCCGTTGAGTTTACGTTCTTCTAAAGCATATTGATAGAGCTCATCGCCGGGTGAATTGATGTTCTCTTTAATCGGTTCGTGTCTTAAACAGCGATAGAGCAAAGCATCCATCTTGTTCTCGAGCGAAACCATCGCACTCAGACAGGAAGAACTGCGCGTCATCGCCCGGAGATTCGAAAGCAGGGCTTGAATAATGACCGTGAGGCTCACCGCAACAATCACGATCGCCAGCAGCGATTCCAGAAGCAGCGATCCCTTTTGATTAAAGGAGATTTCTTTCAGGGGATTTTGATAGGCGGCTTTGGAAAATTTTGGGGAAGGCATGATTGGTTTCCTTGCAATACCAACGATTCTCTTTAGAACTGTCCCTTATCGTGGGGAAATGGTTGTTCATGGAAGAGCTTCGCTTTCCAGGACCCGGACATACCCGCTTTTTTCTTTGGTCGAAACCGTGACACAACGATGCTTCAGGCACAACTGGAAACTATCCTTATCTATTCTTCCATCCGGATAAAATTGCATGGTCGGATTTTCGGCTTGCACCTGAATGTCGAGGGGAATTCCCAATGTTCTGCCCAATCGGCCGGAAATCTTTTTAAAGGACGGCTGGGATTCGCTTGAGTCCGAATCTTCCTGGGCTGGCGAATTCTGTTGCGTGATCCAGTAGCGTTTATTTTCCGCATCGAGGATAAACTGACAAGTGAATCTTTGAATGATGGCCCGGCTTTGCGCGTAACGCATCAGATACGCCATATCATTCGCCGTTTGATTCAACTGTACTCTCGAAAACGTCTGACTTAAATTCGGAATCGCCAGACCGCCGATGATCGTCAGAATCACAATCACGAGCAAAATTTCAATCAAGGTGAATGCGGGGATACCCCTGGCCCACCTCCGAGGTGGGACCAGGGTATCCCTTATTGAGCTTTTCTTTAATATCCGAACGAACGCCCATCCTGGGATCAACGACATTGAATGGGCGTTCCGTTCGTTTGATAAGGAAAAGATCAATAAGAAATCTTGTATCAAAGTCATTGAAAAACCTGAAAAAAATTATTTCGTCCAATTCACGATATCATCGTCACTTTCAATCCCGTCGGATCCATAGGAAAAAAGGTCGTACTCCTCCTTATTGTGTAGGCCCGGACTGATATACTGGTATTCTTTTTTCCATGGATCGAGAGGGATTTTTTTTCGTTTAAGATAAGGGCCATTCCAGTTAGAGGGTTCTGGGGCGGTGGTCGGTTTTTCATTCAAAGCCTTTAGGCCCTGTTCGGTTGTGGGGTAATGACCGTTATCCAATTCATATAAATCCAAAGCTGTCGCCAGATTGGATTCGATATCGACCCGGGCAGCTGCCACCTTGGCCTGTTCGCTTCGACCAAAGAGACTGGGCGCAACCATTGCGACTAAGACCCCTAAGATGATGACCACCAACATAATTTCAATGAGGGTGAAACCGCGTTTAGTTTTATCTAAAAGAATTCTTTTAACGACGCTTCGATTCTTTGATGACTTCCATTTATGCTGTGCTCTCATGCCTTGTTCCTCTCTTTTTATTTGATCAACAAGTTCATCCTGAAAATCGGCAGGGCCATGGCAAAAACAATAAAAGCCACTACCCCGGCAATGATCAAAATTAAAAGCGGTCCTAATAGCGACGTGAACGTTTGAACCGCTGCCTGTGTTTGACGTTCATACGAATCCGCCAAATTATTAAGGCCTTTTTCCAGACGGCCCGATTCTTCTCCGACTGCAATAATACTCAAAGCATTTTCAGGAAAATAACCGCTATGACCCAAGGCCGCGGTTAAACTGGCCCCATTTTTAACCTCCAGCGCAGCTTTAAAAATTTCTGTTTTCAAGACTTCATTATCTAAAACTTCCGCAACTGTTTCTAAAGCAGAAACAATCGCCACCCCGCTTTGGATCAGTGTGGCCAAAGTTCGGGCAAAACGTCCCAGAGCCACTTCTCTAAAAAAATTTCCCAGGACGGGTAATTGCAATCTGCAGCCGTCCCACCATAATCTTCCCTTGGGAATTTGCAAAACTCTTTGAACGAAAAAAAATACCGCCAGGATGACGATAAGAAAAAGCCACCAAAACTGAGCAAAAAATTCACTGACCCCTTTAAGAATTGCAGTCGGCAAAGGCAGCGCTTGATTTAAATCCTCGAAGATCACCAGCAACTGCGGAATCACAAAAGTCAATAAGATAAATATCGTCAAGCACCCCACACCCATCACCAATGCGGGATAATATAAACTGGACTTGACTTTAAAACGATTCTCCTGGTCGGCATCCAAAAATTCTGCCAGGCGATGGAGAGTCGGTCCTAATTTCCCGCTCAACTCTCCGGCTCTAACCATATTGACATATAACCGCGCAAATACATCCCGGTGTTTGGCGAGTGCTGCCGAAAAATTAGCGCCATCTTCGATCGCCGAAGCTAAATCTTCGACAATTGTTTTAAAACGAGGTTCCTTAAGCTGATTTAAAATGGTGCTTAGCGCCTTCAACAAAGGGACGCCCGAATCAATCAACACATACATCTGCCGGGTAAAAATGGTCAGCTGGGATAAAGGAATTCTCCGATGGAAATTCAAAAACCGGACGGGAGGTTTCGCCAGGGAACTTTGGGAGCTCGCGGCCGCCGCTTCTGCGGTCACATCCAAGGGATAAAACCCCAGTTGCGTGATTTTGCGGATCGCACTTTCCAAATGCTCCGCTTCAATCACACCGTTGACTATCTGTCCCGGGCCTTGTTTGGCTTTATAAAAAAATTTTGGCATGAATGAATATCATTTTGGGAAATGGTTATTTTGATAATATTTAATATTCTTTTTTCTCCAAAATGGAAAAAGTAAAAGGCCGGTTTCGCTTTCTTCGATCCAGGCATTGTCTTTTTTATGTTCCAAAATCCACTTATACTCGAATTGTCCGGCGGAAAATATACCCCGTTTCAAAAGTTTTGCAATATGGTGTTCCAGAAAAACGGGGTATAATCCCTTGATGTTCTAACCCAACAAAAATATTAGATGTTGCAAATTTAATGAAACGAGGGATACTTTCAAACGACATTGATCGGATAAAGCGAACTTGACACAGTTTAACGCTTCTTCTTCATCTATAAATTCTTCATGCCATCCTTTCAAAGAAACCATAAAATAATTCTTTCCTTTATAGAGAGTCACAGGAAAACCGATTTCCCTGGAAGGGAAAACAGTCATAGAATTCGATTTCTCCTCGTATTTGATCGCCGGGTATTGCTTCAGTTTGTTTTTTATTTTTTGCAAAACATTGTTGATTTTTAGCTCCTGGGCAAAACTACTCATCAATCAGCTCTTCCTGAGTCACCCGGATAACTTCACTGGCGGTGGTTAGGCCTTGCTTGACTCTTTGCCATCCGTCGGCGCGTAGCGTCTTCATCCCCTGCTTAACCGCTTTGTTTCGAATTTGTGCCGCGGTTTCTCGTTCCATGATCATACCGCGGATTTCGTCATTCACGATGAGAAATTCATAAATCCCCTGGCGCCCATAATAACCCGTGAATTGGCAGGACTCACACCCTTTTCCTTTATAAATTTTCACTTTTGAAAATTCTTCATCATACACCTCAAACTCTCTGATGATTTCGGGAGTGAGGATATCCTCTGTTTTACATTTAGGACAGATGATCCGAACGAGCCGCTGGGCAATAAAACAATTGACAGAGCTGGCAATCAAATAAGATTCAATCCCCATATCGAGCAGCCGCGTGATGCCGCTGGCCGCATCGTTGGTATGCAATGTGGAAAAAACCAAATGCCCGGTTAACGCCACTTGGATCGTGATTTCGGCGGTTTCAATGTCGCGCACCTCCCCGACCATCATAATATCCGGATCATGCCGCAGGATCGAGCGCAAACCCGTTGCGAAGGTGTAACCGACGATCGGATTCACCTGTGTTTGGGTGATCCCCTTCAATTGATATTCGATAGGATCTTCGATCGTGATGATCTTTCGGTCAATGTGATTGATGCTGGCTAGACACGCATACAAGGTGGTTGTTTTTCCGCTTCCCGTCGGACCGGTTAAAAAAATAATGCCATGCGGCTGTTTGATCAAATGATCCAATGACTGCAATTCCTGCGTCTCTAACCCCAATTGCTTAAGACTGTATAGTTTCAAAGAACTCAAGATTCGAATAACTACACTTTCTCCGAATGGTGTAGGCAAAAACGAAACACGCAGATCCAAATCAAAACCACCCGACCCTTGAGCCTTTAAACGATTAGCCGGTGAAGAGGGATCAAGCCGTATCCTGAACCGGCCATCCTGGGGCAGGCGCTTTTCGGCAATATTCAAATTCGATAAAATTTTAATACGGGAATTGATGGAATCGCGGAAATATTTTATGTTTAAAGGAACGTTGGCATCATGCAAAACTCCGTCGATCCGATAACGTATGGCTAAACCATCTTCGTAAGGTTCGATATGGATGTCGGTGGCCCTTCGTTCATAGGCCTCAATGAGAATTTGATTCACAAATTTGCTAAGCGATGCTTCGGATTCTAAATCATCTTTACCGGCAGGGGGTGCTTCTGCCGGCTGCGTAACCGTGTTCATAATCTGCTCAATGGTCTCAGCACCCACACCGTAATATTTGCGGATACAGCCCCAGATGTCCTTTTCTGAGGATAGCACAAATCTTATTTTAGACTTAACCACTTGAGATATCCCGTCGATCACATGAATATCCAGGGGATTGCGCAGGGCAATGGTCAAGATATTGTCCTTATATTCGACGGGCATAACTTTATAGTAAAAGGCAAATTTGGGAGGGACTAAAGAAATGGCTTCGGGATTAATAACGAACTTGCGAAGATTCACATAATCAAAACCGATCTGTTCGGCCAGAAAGGGTAAGTACATCTCTTCCTGCCCCACGAACCCTAAACGCAATAATGTTTCTCCTAAGAGTTCTTGGGTTTTCTCCTGTTCTTGAAGTGCAGTCTCCAATTGCTCAGAGGTGATCACGTTGTTGCGGATCAATAATTCGCCGAGTTTAGTTTTATTGTACATTTTTATAAGAGATTAATGACCTCACGGGGGAGTTTTTTAAGTTCTTGACTGCCCAAAACCTTGATCGACCAGCGTAAAAGTTCTAACTTTTGTTTCAATTTGGGACTTAAGTTTTGGGTTGCAGAAAGCCGTTTACGAGAAAGAAACAACACTTTGCGTAAGGTGTTGAAAACAATCCTCGCCTCACGCGACCGGTTATGCCCGAGGTCAATCACCTGCAGTAAAGCCGCATACGCCATTTCATTGACGGTCGTGCTGTAGTGGTCTAATTTTTGAATTAAGATCGGAACCAGGGATGGAAAATATTTGTAACGGTCCATCAGACACAGCGTGTGAATGACCTCCACTTGGACAAAAGTGGAATCGGTTCGGTTGAGCCGGTGAATCAAATATTTTTCAATGACTTCTTTCTCGGGAGAAAAAACTTCAGAACTGAAAACTTCGCGAAAAACACGCACCGCCGCAGCGCTTTTATAAGAGGTTAACGTGTCGTCTTTAATCATTTCGATAAGGATATCTTTGGGTTCATCGGCATATTTTTTCGTATAACCATCCAAAAGCATGTTGTCATCAAAGATCGTATACTGCGCGGGCTCGACGGCAATGGCTAAAGAAGGGATGAAAATAAATGCGGTACATAAAAAAAGAAATAAATTTTTTTTCATACACTTAAACTTTCTGATAATTCAATAACTCTAAAGAAAAATCGATGGCTTGACGTGAATGGGTCAGCGCGCCGATCGATATCCGATCCACTCCGGTTTTAGCAATCGAGCGGACATTTTTAAGATGAATTCCACCGGAGGCCTCCAGCAAAACTTTTTTCGATTTTTTTTGTGAACGATTCATTAACACTGCCTGGCGCATTTGCCCGACGGTCATGTTATCCAGCAGAATAATATCCGGTTTAGCAGCTAAAACTTCTTGAAATTGTTTTAAGGTTTCCACCTCGACCACGATTTGCTTCTTGGTACGACGCCGGATGTGGTCGATCATTTCACCCCAAGAAAATTTCTGAGAAAGAGCCCTCCCATGATTGTCTTTAACGAAAACCATTTCATCCAGCCGGCTGCGGTGATTAGCTCCCCCGGCACAGCGTACCGCCCACTTTTCCAGAAATCGTAAACCCGGTGTTGTTTTACGGGTATCTAAAATGACGACGGGATAGGGAGAAACCGCCTGAACAAAGGCTTTAGTTTTTGTGGCAATGGCGGATAAAAAGGAAAGGAAATTTAAAGCGACCCGCTCCGCGGATAAAATAGCGCGGGTTTTTCCCTGGAGGCGGATGATTTTCGTGTTGAGGGGAATTGTGTCTCCATCTTTGAAGGAGGATTTAAACCGGAGGGTTGAATCACATTTAAGAAAAATTTGTCTGACGATATCCATCCCACAGATCGTGGCGCTGGTCTTTAGAAGAATATACCCTTCGGAAATCTGTTCAGAAGGAATCAACAATTCCGTTGTCAAATCACCTTGGCCAATGTCTTCGGCGAGGGCAAATGAAATGATTCTATCAAGGGTATGAGCATCCATATTTTTTAAGCAGAGGAATTATAGTATTGTCCGATAGCCGTTTCAAGACAATTCTGGGAGAAAAATAGAGGAAAAATCAAAAACAGGAACCGAAACGTAGGATCGATCAAGAAATACCTTGAGAGGCAACTACCCTAAATCTTGGAGTTTTTCTCTTAATTCTTCCATCTTCAATTCTTGCGACCTTAAGCTGCTTTCTTCTTTATCAACGACTTCTTGGGGGGCTTTGTTGCGAAAATCGGGATTATTAAATCGTTTCAAACGGCTTTTGTATGCTGAAGCAATTTCTTTGAGTTCGACTTGCGTCCTTTGTCTTTCTTTATCCAGATCAATCAAGCCGCTTAGAGGAATGAAAAACTTTATATTTTCCACAGCGCCTATTGCCATCCCGGGTTGCGGCAACCACTCAGAATTGACAATCGGATCGATCCGAGCAAGTTTTCCAATGACCTCATGGTTTTCTTTTAGGAATGAAAGCTTATCTTCGTTAAGCGGGGTTAATGAAACACCGGGCGTTTGAGTGGGAGCAATATTCCATCGAGCGCGCACATTGCGAATCTTGGTAATCAACTCCATTAAGGTATTGATCTTTTTTTCAATCTCGACATCGATGAATTTCTTTTGTCCGCGCGGCCAATTTGCCCGGGAAAGAGATTCATCGGAAGAAATAACTTTACTCCAAATCTCTTCGGTCACAAACGGCAAAAAGGGATGCATCATCCGCAAACTTTTTTCTAAAATCACAACCGCCACGGCCTGTGTCATCGGATCCGATAATTTGTCCTTAATGATTTCGAGATACCAATCGCAAAAATTTCCCCAGAAAAATTCGTAGATCAAGGTCTCGGCCTCGGAAAAACGATATTTCTCAACGGCCCGAGTTACTTTCGCCAGAGTCGAATAAAAACGCGAAAGGATCCATCGTGAATAAAGGTCGAGATCTTTTACCTTCAATCCCTGGGCCCGGTCAAGCGGACGATCATCGGGATGGACCTTCATCAAAATCAAACGTGCGGCGTTCCAAATTTTGTTGGCGAAATTTCGGCCGATCTCAAATTTTTCCTTCGAGATAAAAATATCCTGTCCCGAATTAATGATCAGACTGAATCGCAGCGCATCCGCGCCGTATTCCTGAATAATTTCAAGCGGATCGATGGCATTGCCCAGCGACTTCGACATCTTCTGTCCCTTACTGTCGCGCACCGTCCCGTGAATATAAACATCGGAAAAAGGAATATCACCCATAAATTCCAGACCGGCCATGATCATGCGGGCGACCCAAAAGAAGATAATCTCCGGCGCGGTAAAAAGGGCTGAGGTCGGATAAAAATATTCAAGCTCTTCTTTGTTCTGCGGCCAATCGAGTGTGGCAAACGGCCACAGCCACGAGGAAAACCAGGTGTCGAGGACATCTTCGTCTTGTTTCAAATTTTTCGAATGGCAATGCGGACATTCTTTCGGAATTTCCATCGCAACAATCGTGTTATTTCCCTCGCCCTCCGGGCAGTTTTCGCAATACCACACCGGAATCCGGTGCCCCCACCAGATCTGACGGGAAATACACCAATCTTGAATATTTTCCATCCAGCGTAAGTACACTTTCGTCCAGCGTTTGGGAGTGAATTTGATCTTTCCTTTTTTGACCGCAGTAATGGCGGGCTCGGCGAGCGGTTTCATTTTCACGAACCATTGTTTGGATAAATAAGGCTCCACAACCGTATCACAACGGTAGCAATGCCCGATGGCGTGTGTGTGTTCTTCGATTTTTTCCAGGAGATTCAGATTCTTTAGCGCTGCGACAATTTTTTTGCGGGCAACGAACCGCTCCAACCCTGCGAAATACCCGGCGTTTTTATTCAACTGGCCATCGGGGTGCATAATGTTCAGAAATTGAAGATCGTGCCTTTTTCCTATCGCAAAATCGTTCGGATCATGGGCGGGAGTCACCTTCACGGCACCCGAACCGAATTTGGGATCGACGAAAGAATCCGCGATGATTTTGATTTCGCGATTCATTAAAGGCAGCACTAAAATTTTTCCGATGATTTTTTTGTAACGTTTATCTTGAGGATGAACGGCCACCGCGGTATCGCCCAGCATCGTTTCCGGACGGGTGGTAGCAACAATCACATATTGACTGGAATCAGCTTTGAAAGGATAACGGATATGATACAAAGACCCTTGGACTTCTTTATGTTCGGCTTCTTCGTTGGATAAAGCACTCTGGCAGCGCGGGCACCAATTGATAATATATTCTCCTCGATAAATTAATCCTTTTTCAAAAAGTTTTACAAAAACGAGCTTCACCACTTCACTGTAATGCTCGTCCAGGGTGAAACGCGTGCGCTCCCAGTCGCACGATGATCCTAATTTTTTCAATTGATGAATGATCGTATCGCCGTATTGCTGCCGCCAGCTCCAGAGGCGTTTTAAAAATTCTTCGCGGCCTAAGTCCTGGCGTTTTTTTCCTTCTTTGGCGAGTTGTTTTTCGACGACATTTTGCGTGGCAATGCCGGCATGATCGGTCCCCGGCATCCACAGGGTTTCGAAACCTTTCATTCGTTTATAACGAACGATAATATCCTGTAAAGTGTTATTGAGCGCATGGCCCATGTGCAGGATGCCGGTGATATTCGGCGGCGGAATCACAACGGTGAAAGGCCTTTTTTCGGAATTAACCTGGGCATGGAATAAATGCCGGTCTTCCCAAAGGCGGCCCCATTTGTCTTCGGATTCTTGTGGGTTGTAGCGGCTGGGGAATTCGATCATGGGATTGAATTGGAAATTTTTAAGGATTTCTCGATAAAATTTGAATGTGCACCATTGGGGTACTAAAGTTAGTTATCCTGCCATTCTTTGATTCTATCTTTTATCCTTTAAAAGCTTATACTCAATGCTATCGATCAACGCTTCATAGCTTGCTTCGATGATATTCTCATGGACGCCGACGGTGGTCCAGGAATCGGTATTGTCCTGCGACTCAATCAAGACGCGGACTTTCGCGGCGGTGGCCGATTGCGTATCCAAGACACGGACTTTATAATCGGATAAATGCATCTGTTTTAAATTCGGATAAAATTGTGTTAAGGCTTTTCTTAACGCGCGATCCAAAGCATCGACCGGGCCATCGCCATCGCAGGCGCTGAATTCTTCTTTACCGTTGACATTCAAACGCACCGAGGCCTCGGCAAAGACTTTTCCGTCGTAACGTTTTTCAGTTGTGACCTTAAAACCTTCCAGCTTAAAAAACGGCGGGTGTTTTTTGAGCTGTCGTTTCATAAAAAGTTCAAAAGAAGCATCGGCCGCTTCGAACTGATACCCGTCGTGCTCTTTGGCCTGAAGTTCTTTTAAGAGTTTGAGCGTCTGCGGAGACTTTTTATCCAGATCAAAATTCATTTTTTTGGCTTTCAAAATAATCGGCATTTTTCCGGCCAGCTCTGAGGTGATAAATCTGCGGTGATTCCCGACGATCGTGGGGTCCAGATGTTCATAGGCAATAGGATTTTTCAACATCGCATCGATATGGACACCGCCTTTGTGCGCAAAAGCGGAATGTCCAACGAAGGCGTGATTGTCGGCCAGTTTGACGTTGCTGACTTCGCTTAAAAAGTAGGAGGTTTCAGTTAAATTTTTGACCTTCCCTTCGGGAATGGATTTGAGTTTCATTTTGGTCTTAAGAATTCCGATAATGGTACACAGATCCGCATTCCCGCAGCGCTCACCGAGGCCGTTAAAGGTTCCCTGAACTTGCGTGCAGCCCTCCTCGATGGCGGCCAGACTGTTCGCAACTGCTAGATCTAAATCGTTGTGGGTATGAATCCCCAATGGCGTACGGAGTTTCCCTTTGACTTCTTTGACGGTCCGGCGGAGTTGATCGGGCATTGTTCCGCCGTTTGTGTCACAGAGGATGATACAATCCGCCCCGGCCTCTTGCGCAGCCCGAATGGTTTTCAAAGCATATTCGGGATTGCGTTTGTAGGCATCGAAAAAATGTTCGGCATCGTAAAAGACTTCGCGTTTTTTCTTTTTCAAAAAGTTCACCGAATCAAAAATCATTTTCAGATTTTCATCCAAGGTTGTCCTGATCACATCCGTTACGTGCAGGTCCCAGCTTTTACCGAAGATCGTGATCGTCGGGGTATGCGAATTCACCAGTTCCCGCAGATTCTGATCTTTTGACGCACTCATATTGGCCCGGCGGGTTGAGCCAAAAGCGGCCAGGAAAGAATTCTTCAGTTGCTTTTGTTTCATCACCTGAAAAAATTTTTTGTCTTTAGGATTCGAACCCGGCCAGCCGCCTTCAATATAATGGATCCCTAAACTATCCAGCTTCTCGGCGATTTTGATTTTGTCATTGACGGTGAAAGAAATCCCTTCGGTTTGGGAACCATCGCGTAAGGTGGTATCGTAGATAACGATGTGTGGCATTTTATGAAATCCCTTCTAAATTGAGTTTGCTATAAGTGCAATTTAACTCATGTCAAATTAAATTTTTTATGCAACTTTTGTACTGCTAAATCAGACGACTTTTTATCAATGATACAAGAGATGCTGATTTCCGATGTGGAAATCATTTCAATATTGATTTTATTCTCGGCTAAGGTCTGAAACATCTTGGCCGCGACCCCGGGGTAAGAGCGCATGCCAGAGCCCACAATCGAAACCCGGGCAATATTTTTATCGTGTAAAACTTCCCCGGCGCCGATTTGTCTGGCGGCTTTTTCAGCGGTCTCCAGGGCTTTGGTCAAAGAGCTTTTGGGAACAGTAAAAGAAATATCGGTCTGCCTGGTGTGGCTGACGTTTTGGACGATTGTATCGACGCTGATGCCGACTTTGGAAATTTCAGTAAAAATTTTGGCCGCGACCCCGGGCTTGTCGGGCACGCCGCAGATGGTGAGTTTGGCCTCGGATTTATTACACGTGATGCCGCGGACAACGACCCCTTCCATTTTTTCATTTTCTTTGACAATCATGGTTCCATCTCCCTTCGAAAAACTTGACCGCACATGAATCGGTATATTGAATTTCTTAGCTACCTCAATTGACCGCGCCTGCATGACCTGAGCGCCGAGCGATGCCATTTCGAGCATTTCCTCGAAAGTGATCATCGGAATTTTTTTCGCTTCTTTGACGATCCGAGGATCCGTTGTATAAATTCCCTCGACGTCCGTATAAATTTCACACACATCCGCATTTAATGCTTTGGCCAGGGCAACAGCGGTTAAATCTGATCCGCCCCGGCCTAAGGTGGTGATATCATCATCGTGGGTGACCCCTTGAAACCCGGCGACAATGACAATTTTATTTTGGGCTAACGCTTTTTTGATACGTCTGGCATCGATCTTAACGATCTTGGCCTTCGTATAAGATTTATCGGTTTTAATCCCCACCTGAGCGCCGGTAAACGATATGGAATCATGCTTTTTTTCTTTAACCGCCATCGCCAGAAGCGCGCAGGAAATCTGTTCCCCCGTTGACATGAGCATATCCATCTCCCGCTCGGGGGGACTTTGCGTGATTTGAAACGCGAGCTCCTCTAATTCATCGGTTGTGTCCGCCATCGCGGAAACAACCACAACGACGTCCTGCCGGTGATTTTTATAGGAAACGATTCGCTCGGCGACCGCTTTGATGCGATCGATATTCGCCACCGATGATCCGCCATACTTTTGAATAATGATTTTTTTGCTCATGAATTCTTAGTTTACTTCCAAATTCTCCCGAATAAAATACTCCATCAACCCTTCCCCGCTTTTAAATTTTAACCCTTTTTCTTTGCTGGCCGCTTCCGTGTACACAGTTGATCCGTCCTGAGGGATTCCTTTCCCGAACATCACAAACCCGACGGGATCGTTCACATGACAACGTTTCTCAACCGGGGTGGCGTGATCGGGCAAGATCAAAATCCTAAAATCATTTTTCTTGGCGAATTTCTTTAAAATCGTCCCAATGATTTCACGATCGATACGTTCGATTGTGGTCAGCTTCATCTTGATATCGCCATTATGCCCGGCCTCATCCGGCGCCTCGATGTGGATGAACACAAAATCTTTTCTGCGCAGTGATTTCAACGCATATTCTGCTTTTCCCAAATAGTTCGTGTCGTAATAACCCGTAATATCCGGGACTTGAACCACTTCCAGCCCCGCGAGACGCCCGATGCCATTGACCAAATCCACGGCAGAGATCATGGAACCTTTGAGCCCGAATTTTTCCGTAAAAAGCGGCAGATTCGGACGGCTGCCCTGCCCCCACAGCCAGATCATCGTGGCGGGATTTTCTTTCAAATCAATCCGTACTTGATTGACCGGATGATTCATGAAAACTTCTTTGGACCCTTCCATCAGCGCGCACAATTCTTCCGCGAACGGCCCTTGCGGCAGATACGCTTTGATTTTCTGCCCGGCAATGTCGTGCGGCGGCGTGCACTTGATTTTTAATAATTCTTTCACGTGATCGGATTTGATCACGACCAGCTGCCGGTAACTCTTTCCCGGATAAAATGTCATGTAAGGGGAATTGAATTTTTTGTTTAAAGCCTCAATCAAGATCGCGGCCTCTGGGGTGGAGATATGTCCAGCACTGTAATCCGCCATTTGCTCATCGTAAACGGTCACTAAATTACAGCGAAACGCCACTTCATCGTTTTTCAGGATAATACCGAGATTGGCTGCCTCAAGTGGTGCCCGTCCGGAAAAATGTTTACGCGGATCATATCCCATGATCGCAAGATTCCCGATATCAGATCCCGGACTCATCTGCTCCGGAATTATCTGTACCAGACCATTGAAGCCCTGCTGCGCCAGATAATCCATGTTTGGGGTTTTGGCGACCTCCAGCGGAGTTTTATTTCCTAAAATTTCAACCGGATAATCGGCCATTCCATCTGGAACCACCACAATGTATTTCATAATCGTTCATCCAATATTCGGGTTAAATTTTTTGCAATTTCTTCTCGAGCTTTTCCCCGGGCCAGAATCTTTTCATTTCGATCCAGAATAATCCCCGTATATTTTTTATCTTGAAGACAATTGGCCACCACCAAATCACAACGGGCGCCCTGGAAAAGCTCTGAAGTTTTTTCTTTGAGTTCTTTTTCACCGACATTTGATTCCAATTTAAACCCCACTAAAAATGTCTTTGGATTCAGCTTTTTGATTTCATGAATCAATTTCTTCATCGGAATCAAAGACAAAATCAGCTGTGGCAAATCCGAGCGCAGTTTTTCTTTGTAAACTTTCTTCAATTGATAATCCGACACGGCTGCTGAATGAATAATCGCATCATATGGTTTCTTTAATTCATGCTTTAGGATTTTTTCAAAATCGTCGTAAAAATGAAATTTCATCACTCGAACCGATTTGCATTGCGCCCGGTGCGTGACCGGACCTTCCAGAAGCGTGATCTTCGCGCCTTTCTCCTCGAGATATTCGGTAAGGATGTGTCCGAGCTCGCCCGTCGATCGGTTACTGATGACACGCATCTCATCAACGGGAACCCACGTCGGGCCGCAGGTGATGAGAATTTTTTTATTTTTCAACATAAAGAAAAAGAATGAAATTCTTTGTTTAATAAAGAGATGCCAGAAGCATGGGCAGAGATTTTAATTGACGCTGGAGAGGGTCGAGCATGAGGCCTAAGGCCTCCAAAGTAAAGGCTCCTAACAGTGTGCTGTCACCTTCTTTACCAAAAATCACATCTGCTCCTCCAATTTTGTCACCATATTTAAAAAGAGCGCTCCCTTTTTTTCGTAGAATTCTCTCGCCATTGGCCAGTCTGAATTCTTCCTCGGATAAAGGTTTGATGCCAAGTTTTTTTAAAATTTTGGACGGTACCACAGAATAGATGGCACCGGAATCGACTAAAAATTCCACACCTTCCGTCACTTTAGGATCGGCAGGATTCCCCACTTCAATTTTTAAAACCGTAAGTCCCATCTTTTTACCTCCTTTAAATTTTTATAAGTCGATCTCTTTGAGAATTGACTTCATATCTGCTTTAACTTTTAAGGGTTTTTCAATATTTTTGATCGCGGTCGTCGGGTCCTTTAATCCGTGCCCCGTCAAAGTACAGACAATACTTCCTTTTTTATTTTTGAAATAATCTTGACGGTGCAGCTTTAAAATCCCGGCAACCGAGGCGGCCGACGCCAATTCCACAAAAATTCCATCGGATCCAGCTAAAATTTTATAGGCCGCAATGATTTCTTTATCGGTGACGGAATCAATAAGTCCGCCGGATTCATCGCGGGCCGACTCGGCGGATTTCCAGCTCGCCGGATTTCCGATTTTAATGGCGGTGGCTGCGGTTAAGGGGTGTTTGATAATTTTTCCTTTTACAATCGGCGCGGCGTAAGCGGCCTGAAACCCCAGCATCTTGGGGAGTTTCGTGGATTTTCCTATCTGCTGGTACTCGTTATATCCTTTCCAGTAGGCGGTGATATTTCCGGCATTTCCAACGGGAAGAGCATGAAAATCCGGGGCGTCTTTTAAAGCGTCACAGATTTCAAAACTGGCTGTCTTTTGACCTTCAATACGATAGGGATTGAGGGAGTTGACCATGGTAACCGGATAATTGGAAGTCACTTCTTTAACCAACGACAGGGCCTCATCAAAATTTCCCCGAATGGCAATAACCTTTGCCTGATGAATCATCGCTTGCGCTAATTTCCCCAGGGCAATATTTCCGTCAGGAATAAGCACAATGCACTTCATTCTACAGCGCGCGGCGTAAGCGGCCGCGGAGGCCGAGGTGTTTCCCGTTGAGGCGCACATGACGGATTGGCTCCCCTCTTCTTTCGCTTTGGAGATCGCCATCGTCATGCCGCGGTCTTTAAAAGAGCCCGTTGGATTTAATCCCTCAACCTTAAGATAAACCTGCCATCCAATAATCGCAGAAAGATGAGGGGAAAAAATGAGTGGAGTATTACCTTCATTTAAACTCACGATGGGTGTTTTATCGGTGACGGGCAGGTATTCCCGGTACTCTGCGATGATTCCGCGCCAGCTCATGAAAGTTTTTCCATGCGGATCGCGACGGGTTTACTTTTAACAACCGATAGTTTGGTGATCTTCTCGAGGGAAAGACGCAGCATTTTTTCCGTCGCATAATCGGTCAACATAATGACCGGAACCGTGGAGGATTTTTTATGCATTTTCTGTGTCATCGAAGCGATGGAGATGCCGTGTTTGCCTAAAATGCCGGTGATTTTGGAAAGGACACCGGGTTTGTCAATCGCCATAAAGCGTAAATAAAATTTTGTTTTGATCTGATCAATCTTGCGCAGCTTAAAACCCGAAATCTCCTGGAATAAATTTCCGACAGTGATCGAAGAAGGCGATTTGTTTCGAGCCGCCAGGTTGATTAAATCGCTCATCACCCCCGAGGCGGCCGCCATCTGTCCGGCCCCTTGTCCATACAATACAATATCCCCGAGAGGATCACAATCGATCAAAAGCGCATTAAAAATGCCATTGACGGAAGCCAGCGGATGTTCTTTAGAAATTAACGTCGGCTGGACACGCACTTCAATTTCTTTTTCCACGCGTTTGGCAATCGCGAGTAACTTGATCGTCAGCCCCAAACTTTCGGCATGTTCAATATCCACATGGGAAATATGCGTGATGCCTTCGATATAAATGTCGCTGAGCTTGATCGATTTTCCCAGGGCCAAAAAGACCAGAATAGCTAACTTATGCGCCGAGTCAAATCCTTCCACATCCAAATCGGGGTTACGTTCGGCATACCCTCTTTTTTGTGCCTCTTTGAGTGCCTGTGAAAAGGTCCAATTGTTTTTGGTCATTTCACTGAGGATAAAATTGCAGGTGCCGTTGATGATCCCGTAAATGCGGTTGAATTTATTGCCGGCCAAACCTTCGGTGATCATTTTGATGATCGGGACACCTGCCCCAACGGAAGCTTCAAAATAAATACTGCGATTCCGTTTTTTTGCTTCTTTAAAAAGTTCTTCCCCGCATTGCGCCAGCAGTTCTTTATTAGCGGTCACCACGTGCTTGCCGGATTTCAATGCCCCCATAATAATTTCTTGGGCGGGATGCATTCCGCCGACTAATTCGATCACGACATCGATTTCAGGGTCATTGATGACTTTGGAAATCTCGGTTGTCAGAAGTGTTTTTGTTAAACCGCGGGTGTTTTTGGCCTGAATACTGCGGTCGCAAATGGCTTTGATATGGAATTCGGTATTGAATTTATTCTGGATAAAATTTTCCCGGATCTGCAGCAACTTGGTAATGCCCTGCCCGACGTTTCCGTAACCGATGAGTCCCAAATTTAATTTATTCATGATCCTTTTTGTTCCCTTCCTGAAAATAATTGACGATTTTGTTCAAAACGAATTCTGCCTGCGGGCTGAGGGAATCAAACAACAAACGGGTTTCATAAAGCAAATGGAGGACTTTTTCCTGGGATTCTAAAACTGTTCCTTCCAGATGGATGGTGCCGGCGAGATAGGGAGTTTTTAACTCTATAACCAATTTCGTTAACGGCTCATACGGATGGACGGTGATAAAACAACTCCCGCCTAAACTGATATTTTTTAGCTGCGATACTTCGTGTTTAGTCGTGGGGTCCTTTTTGTCATAGAACGAAAGTATAAAATGCTTTTTGATCCGAAGATATTTGCGGCGTTCCCCGCGGATTTCGTCATCTTTGGTCATGATCACCCCTTGTGTTATTTTAATCAAATTTTTATAAAACGCATTGTCGGAGCGGTGAGATTTGAACTCACGACCTCTTGAACCCCATTCAAGTGCGCTAGCCAAGCTGCGCTACGCTCCGATTATATAACTAACTTATTCTCAAATCGTCGGCCTAAAATATCAACCGCGCGCTTTTTCACACTAGGCGATAAATTGGCATAACAAAGTGTCCTCCTTAAACCCAAGAATTTCAGTTGACGCTTGTTGTATTAACTTGTAGTGGAAACTGAAATTCGGGTTTAACCCCGCTGTACAGAAAAAATCTCGGAGAGATTTTTTCTAGCGGCCCTCCGGGCAAAAATTGCAATTGGTTCAATTGCAATTTTTGGGTTAAATCTTTATGACCTAAAAGTTCTTTAACTGTGTTTAAATCGATATCCACCATGACCAATTGGCTAGCAAAAGTATGTCTTAAGTCGTGAAAATGAAAATTGCTTATATCAGATTTCTCTATGTCTGTAAAGAATGATTTGCGAACATCCAGGAATTTGTCTTCGGCAATTTGGCCTTTGCGTTTAGCCAAAACGGTTTCGGCGAGTTTCTTGCTGGAACCAACTTTCTCTCGACGACGTTTACCATTAGGCAAACGATCGTCGATGTGCCAGTTGTCGTTTTTAAAGAATACGCTCATGTTTGAGGAATTATATTAATATTCCTATACAATTAAACCTAATTATACACTTCGACTGAGCTTTCTTCTAGCCATTTTTCGATTTTGCGCAAGTCAAATTTCAATCCTAAATATCTCTTTTCCATGTGCGTTAAATCAATCCCTATTCAGACTGAAGTTAATTCCAACTCTCTCGATGATTGAACCATTTCTCCGTCCGCAAATTTCCTTCCATTCCAAACCTATCTAACTTTCTCCGCTGATGTCTTCTTAAACAATCCACCGCCTTCGGGTATTTTGCATCGAATTCTTCAATGAATATATCGAAGGCGATATTCGCCTCCATCTTCGTCGGTGCCAGGTAAATAGTATGGATCATCGTCTTGGCTTTGGGCTGCACAGATTGGGTCAAATGCGACTGTTCTTTGATAAATAAAACGGATTGGGGTAAAAAAATCGCATCAGAGTCAAGGGAGGACGATACCCTCCTTTTAGATTCCCGAAAGCTTTACCATCAATTCCGTAATTCCGATAATTGTCACCATGCGAGTTAAATTAAAAAACAAGTTAATCGCATTCGGAGAGAGTCTAGGGTCCAGTTGCGGAAATATGAACCGCTTTGGGGGATTTAAAGTCTACGCGCGCTCACTTTAGAGTAATTTTTCTTCACTTATTCCGATTTGACACGACGACTCATCAAATCATAAACCGCAGCCTGAGGATTTTTATTCCTGCAAATTATATTAAATACCTCAATTGTGATTGGCATTGAAACTTTATGTTTTCGGCCTAATCGATAGACCGCCTTGACGGTTTCTACCCCTTCAGCCACCATATGCATTTGCGCAGTGATCTCGGAAATGGATTTTCCCTGGCCCAATTGTTCTCCCACAAAACGGTTTCGGCTTTGCACACTAAAACAGGTGGTGACTAAATCTCCCAAACCGGTTAGGCCGGCAAATGTTTGACTTTTTGCCCTGAGGGCTTTTCCCAGGCGAGCCATTTCCGCCAGACCGCGGCTAAGAATCGCAGCTTTGGCATTGGTGCCGAATCCCAATCCATCACAAACTCCGCAGGCAATAGCAATTACATTTTTGATGCTTCCCCCGAGCTCTACCCCGATGACATCGGAGTTAGTATAAATCCGAAACGTTGCTGTATTGAAAACTTTTTGTAATTGCTGGGTGATCTTCGTATTTCTGGAAGCAACCACGGCCGTTGAGGGAAGACCTTGGGCCACCTCGAGTGCAATCGTTGGTCCAGAAAGAACAGCGAAAGGAATCTTTCCCAATTCTTTATGGATCAGACCAGACATCGTTAACAAAGTGGCCTCATCAACTCCTTTGATGACACTTAAAACAATTCGCTTGGAAAAATCAAATGGTTTTAAATTTTTAAGCAGACCACGGATATACTGAGAAGGGATCGCTAAAACAATCAGCTGGGGATCATCCAATGCGGCATTGAGCTCATCGACCAAAACCACTTCATTCGGAATTTTAATACCGGGCAAAAATTTTATGTTCACCCGTGTTTTTTGAACCTCACGAATATAATCAGGAAAAGCACCCCAGAGTTTGACACGATATTTTTTCTTGGCTAAATGGATGGCCAAGGTTGTGCCCCATCCGCCATCTCCGAGGACCGTGATTGTATCGATCTTGGGGAACAAAAAGCCTCCAATTTTCCACTCTTATTGTACTGCTATTCTCTCGTCTATAGGCCATTAATAAACGGCCATTATTATATATAATAACCTTATCAATTCAAGGGAAATTTGTTCTTGGCAACTTTTGTTTATTGATCTTTTCCTTGACCCTGACAAATCTCCCTGTCCGCCGATTGACAAGAAAGACAGGCGGGCAGGGAGATTTGTCATTTTGTTGGATAGAGAGAAGGTCAATAAAGGAATTTGCCAAGAAAAATTTATACTTGAAATTGGGTTTGATAAAGCCTTTGATAAAGCGCACAGGTGGTGAACAAATCTTCATGCGTTCCCAAGCCTACGATTTGACCTTGGTCCAAGACCACAATTTTTGTGGCCTTAAAAATCGTGGAAAGCCGATGTGCGATACAGATAACGGTACGTCCTTTCATCAACTCATCCAAGGCATCTTGAACAAATTTCTCTGATTCCGAATCAAGTTGGGAGGTGGCTTCATCTAGAATAAGAATCGGCGGATTTCTTAAGATGGCTCGAGCGATCGCGATGCGCTGTTTTTCTCCACCGGATAAACGAAATCCACGATCTCCAATCACCGTATCGTACCCTTGGGGCATTTTCATAATGAAGGAATGGGCAAAGGCTTTGACGGCCGCGGATTGAATTTCTTCAAACGACGCCTGCAAATTGCCATACGCAATATTGGCTTTGACCGTGTCGTTAAAAAGGATCGTTTCTTGCGCAACAATCCCAATCTGATCTCGCAAGGATTTAAACGAAACCTCTTTTAAATTGACGCCGTCAATTGCAACACTCCCGCTTGTCGGGTCGTAGAAACGCGGGATTAAGTTCACTAAAGTGGATTTTCCTGTTCCCGTTGGACCGACAATCGCGACCAACTCCCCCACTTTGATTTCCAGATTGATATCTCTTAAAACTCCTCCCGATTCTTCCTCATAATGGAAGAAAACATTCCCTATTTTTATGCTCTTTTGAATTATCGAAAGCTCTTGGGCGTTGGATTTCTCAACCACCGTGGCTTGGGATTCCAGAACATCGTAAATCCGTTCGTTAGCGGCTAAGGCTTGCTGGGTAATCGCATGCACATTGGCGAGTTTCTTAATCGGGCTGATAAGCGACATGATCGAACCAAAAAAAAGGATGTAAACCCCAAAAGATAATTCTCCCTTCATTACTCCCCGTCCCAAACCAAAAATCAAAACAGCCCCGCAGAGGACACCGATCAAGTCGGTCACGGGACTAATGACCAGAAACCGTTTAATGGCTCTCATCTTGAGTTTATAAAAATCCATATTTTGTTTCATGAAACGACTGGTTTCATATTTTTCCATACAAAAGGCTTTGACGACCCGGATGCCAGAAATGGTTTCCAGTAAAAGCGAATTAATGTCCGCCATTTTTTCCTGGGAAGTTTTGGAAAGTTTGCGCAGCCGACGGCCGATTGCCCACATGGACAATCCGATCAAAGGGAACAAAACAAAAATGATCAAAGCCGCCTTAAAATGAATTAAAAAAATCATCACCACAAAAAAGATAATGGTAGACGTCTGAGTAAAAAGATCCATGACCGCATAGGAAACGGCATTCTCAATGACCTGGACATCATTGGTGATACGAGAGATCAACTCACCGGTACGTTTTTTACTAAAATAATCCAGGGAAAGATTTTGGATGGTGGAGTAGAGTTTGTAGCGGATATCGCGCATCACGCGCTGAGAAATATCGTTCATTAAAAAATTGGCCCAGAACTGAACCAGACTGCTGAGGAGCACTAATCCAACAACCACAAATGGGAAAAAGACAAAAATCGTATGGGTATCCATGGCATTGAGTTTATCAACAAGATGCATAACAAAGGGCGGGACTTGATTAGGAAAGATAATCTTTTTGTCAGTGAATATCCGATCGGTCATCGGAACAAGGAGGGTCAGACGGAAAGGAGCAAAGATAGACGATAAAACCATAAAAAAAGCCGCCAGACGAAAAATCTTTTCATGGCCGCGGGTAAACTGCAGAAGTTTCCAATAATCGCTCATAAGTGGCGCAAATGTTAGCATACCCGTTGACTTTTGTCGAGGGCTTTGTTATAGTTCTGCCCATGCGTAAACTCAATACCGCGGTTATCGGCATCGGTCACTTGGGCTCACGGCATCTGAAGGTTTACCAGGAACAACTTCAGGATCAAGTGAATCTGATTGGAATCTGCGATATCAACCGGGAACGCACCCGAAAGTTTGCCGAGCATTATGCGGTGAAGCTCTGGGAGAAATATCAAGAGCTCGAAGGAAAAATCGAAGCCGTCAATATCTGCACCCCCACCCTCACCCACTTCGAAATCGCAAAATTTTTCCTTGATCAAAATATTCATACCTTTATCGAAAAACCCATCACCTTGACGGTGGAGCAAGCCGATCAATTGATTGCCCTGGCGCAAAAAAAGAATCTCAAACTCCAGGTCGGCCACGTCGAACGGTTCAACTCGGCTTTTCAGGCGATTGAGCCGATAGCAGAGAGTCCTCTCTTTGTCGAATGTCATCGCCTCAATCCATTTTCCAACCGCTCGCTCGATATCGGGGTGGTCATGGATTTGATGATCCACGACATTGACATTATTTTAGGATTGGTTCATGCCCCTCTTTCGGACATCCAAGCCGTCGGAGTGAAGGTCTTAACGGATCGGGAAGATATCGCCAACGCCCGGCTCACCTTTCAATCGGGGTGTGTGTGCAACTTAACCGCCAGCCGCGTTGCGGATGAAGTGATGCGTAAAATCCGCATCTTTCTTAAAGACACTTACATTTCGCTTGATTACGTTAAACAAGAAGCCTATCTCTACAAGAAAAACGGCGCGGTCATTTCCAAAACCAACTTGCCCATCGAAAAAGAAGAACCGCTCAAAAAAGAATTAGAATCCTTCCTCGATTGCATCCGTGAAAATAAGAAACCAATCGTCTCCGGCGTTGAAGGCAAACAAGCCCTCGAGGTTGCCATCACCATCAATCAAAAAATATGGAACAATCCAAACATTTAATCATCGTCGCCGGGGAGGCTTCCGGAGATTTGCATGCCAGCCGTTTGGTGGATTCGCTTAAACAACTTTCCCCGAAAATGACGTTCTGCGGACTCGGCGGAGAGCTCATGCAAAAAAGCGGAGTCGTTTTATATGAAAACTTAACCAACTTTGCGGTCGTCGGATTTTTTGAGGTCATTAAACACTGGGGAAATTTTCAAAGAATCTTCAAAATGATTTTAGAAAAAATCCAGGAAATGCAACCCGATGCCGTCGTGCTGGTCGATTATCCGGGATTTAACTTATGCCTGGCGCGGGCCATCAAACAAGCCAATCTCAAAACAAAAATCATTTATTACATCAGCCCCCAGGTCTGGGCCTGGAAAGAAAGCCGGGTCAAACTCATCAAAAATGTGGTGGATAAAATGCTCGTCATCCTTCCTTTTGAAAAAGAATTCTATGCCCGTTGGGGAATGGATGTAAAATTCGTAGGACATCCACTTTTAGATTCAATCCAACTGAGGCAACCGCCGGAACATTTTTTGACGTCGGTCGGATTGTCCCCGTCGAATTACACCATCGCCCTCCTTCCCGGTTCCAGAGAAAAAGAGATTGAGCGGATTTTGCCGGTCATGCTGCAAACCGCCGGGCTGCTTTATTCTGAAAACAAAAAACTTCAGTTCCTGTTGATCCAGGCCCCGACCATTGCCAAAAAACTCCTGGAGAAATATCTTAGTCGATTTTCCATGCCTTTGAAGGTCATCGATCACAACAACTACGACGCCATCAATGCTTCCCAAATCTGCCTGGTCACCTCCGGTACCGCCACCCTTGAGACCGCGATCCTTCTTAAACCCATGGTCGTCGTCTATAAAACCTCTTTCTTCACCTGGGCCCTGGCGAAGGTGCTCGTCAAAATTCCTTATATTGGCTTAGTCAATGTTGTGGCAGGAAAAAAAATTGTTGAGGAATGCGTTCAGTCCAACGCAACACCGAAAAAAATTTCAGCAGAAATAAAATCGATTTATACCAATGAAATAAAAATTGCGGATATTAAGTCGGAATTACGGAAAGTCAAAGAATCCCTCGGAGAACCCGGGGCGAGTCTGCGGGCGGCGGAATTAATTTTAAAATTCCTCTGTAGGAATCGTTTATGAAAAATATTTATTTCTTTTCCCTGGCCATATGTATTCTTTTGTTGCGAGACAGAAAAATTTTCCACATGACCATCTAAATCTTTCCCACGGTATCGGATTTAATCCACCCAACCTTTCCATCCCAACGTTTGACTTTCACCCACTCGCCTTCTGGCGTCAAAATTTTCACTCGCCATCCCGGGGTCAGCTCAAAATGAGTGGTGGCATCAGCGAGCGGTTCGAATTTTGCCGAGGCATTGCTTATAACGACGGCCAGATTTTTTTGCTGACCGACTTTATACGCAAAGATGAAACCGTTCCCGAATAAAAGAAGGCACGTCACAACAATCGAAGTCACATAAGTTCTGGGGGACCATTTAAAAAATAATCCCAGAAAATAAGAAAAACCAGTTAGAAAAAAACATATAAACACAATCACCATCATTTCATCAAAAGTAAAAGAATCGGCATACCGATTGATCAATCGATTCACAAAAGGCTCTTTTCCCATGTCTCCTTCATTTTTAATCTGTGAGAGGGCAAAATTGTAATTGGAGATCAAATCACTATCGCGCGGCAGCAAACGCCGGGCTCGTTCATAACTCAGGATCGCTTTTCCCAATTGACCGTCTTTCAAATAACTATTTCCTAAATTATAGTAAAGGGCTCCACTCACCCATCCGGTTTTGACAATGTCTTCATACAATTCAATCGCTTTTTTATAATCTTGGGCCTTATAATCAACACCGGCTTCGTGGAACTGGACGGTTAGTTGAGTATTTGGCTCTTGGCTGCCGGCGAAGGATATAAAAAAAAATAAGTAAAGAGTAGCAAGGAGAGTCCATAGATTTTTAGCCTTCATCATCGCCCAACCCTTTCTAACTGATCTATAACCTCTTCCAGTTTCTTAAAATTTTCCTGCATTTTATGACTGTCCAGTTTCATCAAAGCATAACGCACCATATCACATTCATGCAAAATCGATTCCACGTTATTTAAAATATTTGTTAAATCAGCCCCTGAGGCTCGTCGATTTTGTTGTTTTTTTAATTTTTGATCGATGGCCTCGATCGTTACACCGGCACTGGACAAATGCAATTTGTCGGCCAGGTATTCCGATAGAGTTTTGAAAATGGTATTATAAAATTCATTTTGTTTGCCTTCCGTCATAAATTTACGGGCGGAATCTAAACCTTTCTTCGCCTTTTTGGGAGCCTTTAGAGCGCGGGCATAACTCACATCGGTTTGAAGCTTCTGCCTTCTTCTATAAAAAACCGCCAGGATAATCCAACCGAAGATAAGCGCAATCCACCCTGAAATAAAAAGCGGTTTTTTATAAAGATACTCATGGATCCGTCGAAATTGCCCCGGTTGATCCTTGATAAAAACAATATTCCTGCCAAACTCTTCTTCCCCATGAGTATCTGAGACCGGCTTATTCTGATCGAATCCGACCACTTTAAATTCGTCTTTGTTTTCCGATTTAGTCACTTGGATCGGGAAAGGCCCGCGATCAATTGTTTGGTAAGACTTCTTTTCAGGATCAAAATAGGAAAACTTAATAGCCGGGATTTCTCTCACCTTTTCTGATTTCGGAATCACGACCTGCTCGAGAATTTTATTCCCGTTTTCCTCCTTGATCTGAGGATCATAGAGTTTAAAATTTTCATCTGCCTTGAGGGCAGGCATCGTGACCGTCTCTAAATTTCCCGCTCCAGAGACAGTCATCTTCAGGGTGACCGGATCTGCGACCCCCACTTTTTGAGGACTAGCCTTAGCATCAAAAGTAAATGTCCCCACCGCACCCGAGAAATCCGGTGGTCTGCCTTCTTCGGGTAAGGTCAGGACATGAATAGGGAGATCCACCGATGAAAGGGAGAGCGCACGTTTTTGATAGTTGTTAAAAACTCCCTGAAAGAAATCATCCTCAAAAAAATTATCGAACCCGTTTGCGGGAAATCTTTGACGGTTAGAATTTTTAAAAAGAAGATTACAAACAAGTGTCGCCGGCCCCAGCTTCAATTCGCCCGCGCGTGTGGAATAAATGTCTGTCGTGAATTCCAAAACTTCATAGCGTACCCCGCCGATCACCTGTTGGTATTGCCGGGGTTTGGAGAATTCTTCGACCGTAAATCCGTCATGCTGAAATTGTGGATACTGGACGTCTCTGACTGCCAAACCGTTAATGTACAATCGAATGATGAGAGGAATTTTTTCATTCAGGTACACCTGTTTTCGAGGGATCTCAAGTGTGACAAAAATCCGATCCTTGATGCTGGTCGCAGCAGCGGCAGAATTATTATCGTCTCCCGCGCCTGGAGAATCCACAGCTGCATTCACGACTTCAATAGCAATGGGCTGGGAGGAAAAAGCCTTTCCGTTGACCTTGACCGTGACCGCCGGAATTTGCAACGTTCCTGTTTTTTGAGGAAACACAGTATAGATATGAGAAACGTGACTCGAATACTGTCCGTTGATAATTGTTATACTCGTGGATGGTCCTAGATAACGGACTTCGAGCCCGTCGATATGCGGAATCTCTGGAGGAGAATCAATTTTTCCACCCTGGAATGTTAAAGTCAATTGCAGGGTTTCCCCTAAGGAAACTTTGTTGGTATTCACCGACGCTTCGAAGCTCGTATCGTCGCTGTAACTGCCGGTCAAGGGCGTCGTCCAATATAAACAAAGCGTCAAAAATCCAATGAAAAAATTTCGAAAAAATTTTTCTTTACATCCTACGTCCTTCATCTTACGTCCCTCGTAATTTCTATCCGAATCACCAGTCCTTTAAGACCGGGGCGGAATCGCTGTGCCTTTGCCAGCGCATATTCAATAAGCCCCGCGGTTCTTCATTCTGCTGGTAGTTGTCTAAAAGCGTCCGGGCTTCTTGAGGAGATAACTCTGCGGGTTTTACTGTCGTTGGCGCTGAGTGTCCTTTTTGTTTTTCTTGATCATCCTCCCAGCCCGGTGGCGCTGGCTCAAGCTGATTTAATTTTTGTTCTCCTGGCGGAGAGGATGGCTTCTTCTCATCGTTACTCGTTGCATTTTGTTGCTGGGGATTTTTTTGTTTTTCTTGTTCACTCGATTCTGTATTGTGCGAGGATTGGGATTCTTGATTTTTCTGTGTTGCGGAATTCTCTTTATTTTTTTTCGATTGATTTTTCTGTTTCTTTCTTAGACGTTCCAGCTCTTTTTTTACAAACCCATCGTTAAACTTAGAGTCTTCATCTTCGGGCTGCAAACTCAGGGATTTCTCATAGTGCGGCAGAGATTCCTCCAAAGATTTAATCGCGGAATCCAATGCAGAATCTTCCTTTTGGATGCCGGCTTTGTATAAAGCATTCCCTAAATTGTAATGCGCTTTGGCTTGAAGCTTAAGATCATCACTCAGAAGAGATTTTTGGAAGTAGGGGATGGCTTTCGCATATTCGCCGTTTTTATACCGCGCCGCCCCCGCATCAAAATTAATGATCGGGGATTCCGGCGCTTTGTCGAGGGCAGAGTTGTATTTCTCTAACGCCTCGGTATATTTTTTTTGATTAAAAAAAAGATTCCCCTTTTTAACGTCGGAGGTTTTGGTCGCCGCCCAGGATAAATGAGGGAAAAATATTAATGCGATCATTATTATCATTAATACTGAAAAAGCCTTTCTAAACCCTTGTAATTTACAAATTCTGATACACAAATTACAAACAATAGACAATACCAAATAAACAACACCCAAATCGTTAATTTGTTTTGATATTGGAATTTGAGTATTAGAAATTTTTCGTGATTTGGAATTTGTACATTGTAAATTGAAACGTTTCACATTTTTTTCCTAGTTGTGATCCATGTTTCGAAGAGAAGAATCACCAAGGCGATTCCCAAAGGAATCTGAAATTTCTCATGGTATTTTTTTTCCATTTTACTTTCGATATCGCGCCTTTCCATTTTAGAAAGATGTTCATCATAAATAATATCTAACCCAAACTGAAGGCCGCTGGCGCGCACATACACACCGCCGGTTGCTTGCGCAATTTCTTGAAGGAGATTCTCATTGAGTCGCGATTTAACGAAATTTCCCTGATCGTCTTTTAAGAATTCCAATTGTCCTTGCTCATTGGGAACACGAATCAAGTCTCCTTCTTTTGTCCCGATTCCGATTGTAAAAATCTTAATCCCTTTACTGCTCGCCTCTTTGGCAACGGCTAAAGGATTGCCTTCCCAATCTTCGCCATCGGTCATCATGATAACCGCTTTATACTGAGACGGTGTTGTTGTATCGTAGCCTTTGATCGCTTCTTTGAGGGCGCTGGATAAATTTGTTCCTCCTCGAGGAATCGTATTTGTACTTAAATCCTCCAAGGCCAGAAGGAACCCATTATAATCCACCGTCAAAGGACACACCAAAAACGCACTTCCGGAGAAAGCCACAAGAGCTATGCGATCTCCCTTTAACTTTTTGACGAGATCTTTCACCGCCAATTTGGTACGTTCCAGCCGGTTGGGTTTGACATCTTCGGTCAACATGCTTTTGGAGGTGTCGATCACAACGAGAATATCCAATCCTTTTCGTTTAACCTCTTGCCATTCAAATCCCCATTGCGGACGGGCCAGGGCCAGGGTACTAAAAAGCAATACAACAGCTAAAAAAACATTTTTTAGAATTGAATTGCGCTGATGGAAGGTGGCGGCAATTTCGGGGATCAGGTCACGTGCGGCAAAACGCTGCATGATTTTCCTTTTGCGCGTGAACGTCCAAAACAAAAAAATCACAAATCCTAAAACCACCCACAGCATATAAAACATTGGCATCTGAGCAAACTGCATTTTAAGGAATCCTTAAAAAAATGGTATTCGACAAAATAACTTCCGCAATCAGTAAAACAATACCGCCGAGCAAAAACCAGGCAAAAAACTGTTGATACTCTTTATAGCCGGTTTCTTCGATTTCCGTCTTCTCTAAAGAATCGATTTCCTGATAAATGTGACGAAGAGATTCGGTGTCGGTAGCCCGAAAATAACGCCCCTGGGTTAGGCGGGCAATTTCCTGCAAAGTATCTTCATTGAGATCAATCGGAACATTCTGATAAAAAGTGCGGCCAAACAAGTCTTTGACTGGAAAAGGTACGTCTCCTTTTGATCCCGCTCCGATTGTATATATTTTTGTCTTCATTGTCTGGGCGATCTTAGCGGCGGTGAGCGGATCAATTTTTCCCGCATTATTCACCCCGTCGGTCAGCAAAATTATGATCTTGCTTTTGGCTTTACTCGTTTTCAAACGATTGACCGAGGAGCTGATCGCCGAGCCAATGGCGGTTCCATCTTCGAACATCCCTAATTCCAAACGATCCATGTTGGATAACAGCCAATTGTAATCGGTGGTCAACGGACACACCGTGTAAGCCAAACCGGCAAAGGCAACGAGCGCGATCCGATCGCTGCTTCTTTTGGCAATGAAATCCTTGACCACATTTTTGATAATCGTCAAACGGTTATAGCGTTTGCCATTGATCATAAAATCTTCGGCGGCCATACTGCCCGAGCAGTCCAGTGCTAAAACAATATCAATCCCTTCCGCTTTATGGGTAAATTCTTCCAAAACTTTGCGCGGAGCAGCCAGCGCAACGACAAAAAGGATTAAGGTCACCAACCGCAAAGCCGTCGGAACCAAGCGAAATCTTATTTTCCAACTCGGCGAAATTCCCGACAACAAATCGACCGATGGGAAAAGAAAACTGGGTAGTTTATTTTTTCGGTTAATCCAAAGAACAAACAACACCGATAACGGAATAAGTAAAAGGATCGAGGGATTTTTAAAGTCCATATCTTTTTAAAAGAGATACTATATCTTGGATACTCGTGATTCATCGACATATCAACGAGCATCAAGAACCGAGAATCTAGGATCGGGTAGTATTCTATGAATCTCCTTTCGTCTCATCCACCAACTTAACCGCCAACCGAAAACTCTCATCCGTCTCCTGAAGGCTCGGGCCGTACTTGGCGAATTTCACCATATCGCAAGAATTCAGAAAATCTTTTAAGAAACCTTTATGTTCCGTGGTCAGTGCCTGAGAATCTCTCAAATACAACAGGAATTCCGGGGTCGTCATCTCCGGAGCCCGGATACGGAAACGATCTTCGATATATTGACGGACAATGTCCGATAATTGCGTGTAGTACTCTTTAATTTGTCCTTGCTGTGGAAGGTTTTGTTTTTGCAAGGCCTTCAACCGTTCGCAGGCAACATCCCACGGAGATTTCAAAGGAATCGATTTTCTTTTCGGTTGTTTCAAACGGGGAAGAAAAACGCGAACCAAAACAAATATGCCCCCGAGAAGCAAAACCGCTAAAATAAAATAAAGTAAAAAATAATCCGGAGGCAAATCAACCGGCGGTTTGATATCGCGGATGTCGTCCTGGGCGTAAGCCATGGAGCTATTTATGAGCACCCCAAAATTACAATTTACAATAAACAAATCACAAACAATATACAATACCGAAATCACAATAATCAAATTGTGATTTGTAGGATTGTGTATTGAAATTTTTAAATGACTAATTCTCATTTCAAATCCTTAAAGCCAACGCCGTCGCCGACGGGTCAGAAAGAATTTGATCAAAGCCTCGGAATACGCCACGGCGGTTGACACATCAATATGATCCACGCCGACAGATCTAAACAGCAGATCCCGTTCTTGCAAACGCCGCTGGGCTTCTTGGCGGTACTTTTCTCTGACCATCCGGCTCGAGGAATCAAGCAGGACAAATTCCCCGGTTTCGGCATCCTCCAGCTGAATCAAACCACAATCCGGCAATTCAGATTCTTTCGGATCATTCAAAGTGATCGCCACAATATCATGACGCTTGTTGGCAATCGCTAAGGCCGGGCGAAAGCCCCAATTGTTTAAATTTTTCCGAGTCTTTGGGGCTTTTGATTCGAGGAAATCCGAAATCATAAAACTCACAGTTTGACGGTTAGTGACTTTATCAAGATATTCCAAAGGAACGATTAAATCTGTAGCACACTTTTGGGGGGTAAAATAAAGAACTTCCCGGATGACCCGCAGAACATGCCTTAAACCTTTTCGGGCGGGAATGAATTTCTCGACTTCGTCGGTAAAAATAATCAAACCCACTTTATCATTATTTCGAATGGCGGATAAAGCCAAAACAGCAGCCATCTCGACGGCCAGTTTGCTTTTTAGCTCATGCACGGTTCCGAATTGACACGACACGGAGGCATCGAAGAGAATCATCACCGTCAATTCTCGTTCTTCGACGAATTTTTTGACGTGCGGGATGCCGGTGCGGGCGGTAACATTCCAATCGATTAAGCGGATATCATCGCCGATCTGGTACTCCCGTACCTCATCGAATTCCATACCCCGACCTTTAAACACACTGTGATACTGCCCGGCAAAAATATCCGTCACCAGGTGGTTAGTCGTGATTTCAATTCTGCGAACTTTTTCAAAAAGGTCTTTGGGTATCATGTTCGTCGCTCGTGGCCCGTCGCTCGTGGCCCGTGATCGAGTCACGAGCGATGAGAGACGAGCCACAAAGATTACGGAACTTCCACTTCCTCAAAAATCTTCTTAATAATATCCTCGGGAGTCTTCTCTTGCGCTTCGGCTTCGTAACTCACAATCACCCGATGACGCAACACATCCATCCCGATTGTTTTAATGTCCTGCGGCGTCACGTATCCTCGTCCCTGTAAAAAGGCGTAGGCCTTGGAGGCGACCGCCAAATAAATCGTGGCTCGAGGAGAAGCGCCGTATTGAATAAACCCTTTGAGATCGGCTAATTTATAATTTTCAGGTTTTCGAGTGGCCTCAATGAGATCAACAATATAACGTTCGATTTTTTCATCCATATAGATTTCATCGACCACCTGCCGGGCCCGAAGAATATCCAACGGAGAAATAATTTTATTAACTGTGAATTTTTTATCGGTGAAAGACATCCGGCGAAGAATTTTTAATTCTTCTTCTTTGCTGGGATAGGTGACTTTCACCTTAAGCATAAACCGGTCCACCTGCGCTTCGGGCAAGGGATAAGTCCCTTCTTGTTCGATGGGGTTTTGAGTCGCCAGGACGATAAAGGGATCATCGAGGTAAAGGGTTTGTTCACCGATTGTGACTTGCCGTTCCTGCATCGCCTCCAAAAGGGCGCTTTGAACTTTCGCCGGGGCGCGGTTGATTTCATCAGCGAGGATCACATTCGCGAAGATCGGCCCTTTTTTGACATTGAACAGACCGGTTCGTTGATCATAGATGAGAGTGCCGGTTAAATCGGCCGGCAGCATATCAGGGGTAAACTGCAGACGCTGGAATTTTGTTTGGATCGCGGCAGATAATGTTTTAACCGCGGTTGTTTTAGCTAATCCCGGCACACCTTCAATCAAAATATGCCCGTTGGCCAGCAAGCACACCAGAAGCCGTTCGAGAAGATACTGCTGACCGACAATGACTTTTTCGGTTTCCAGCAACAGCGCCGAAATAAAGCTGTTTTCTTTTTTAACTTTTTCGTTGATAAGAGTTATTCCGCCCTCGGCCATAGGTCTTGCCTCCTTTGCTTGCAAAGTTTCCAAATGAATAAATTTTTTGATTTTTTCAAAAATTTTTTAAGTCAACTGGGGGGAGTAGATCGAAGAGGAAGATATTGAAAAATATTTTAAGATTATTTTCTAAAAGTGTCAATAGTTGAGAAACCAGAAGACCGAGATGTGACCCTATCTTTCGTACGCAAGGTTCGGCGACAGCCACTTTTCAATTTCTTCAACGGACATTTCTTTTCGTTTGGCATAATCTTCGATTTGATCGCGTCCGATTTTTCCGACGCCGAAATACTGCGACTGCGGATGCGCAAAATAAAAACCGCTCACCGATGAGGCCGGGTACATCGCAAAATTTTCCGTCAGCCGGATGCCGATAGCCTTTTCAACGTCCAGCAGTTCAAACAAAATCTTTTTTTCCGTATGATCCGGACACGCCGGATATCCCGGTGCTGGACGAATCCCTTGATAAGATTCTTTGATCAATTCACTATTGGAAAGGTTTTCTTCTTTTCGATAACCCCAAAACTCTTTACGAACCAATTCGTGCATCAACTCCGTAAACGCCTCAGCGAGGCGATCGGCCAGGGCTTTGATCATGATGCTGTTATAATCGTCGTGATGCTTTTCGAAATCATTAATCACAGTTTCAATACCGATTCCCGCAGTGACAGCAAAGAACCCCAGATAATCTTTGAGACCGGTTTCTTTAGGAGCAATGAAATCCGCCAGCGCCCAATTCGGTTGTCCGGCGGATTTAGCGGTTTGTTGACGCAGAGTATGGATCGTTGTTAGAATTTTCAAACGGGTTTCATCGGTATAAAGTTCAATATCATCCCCGGTACGATTCGCCGGATAAAATCCAATGACCGCGTGGGCGGTTAAAAGTTTTTCGGCAATGACTTTTTGCAAAAGTTTTTGCGCATCGTCAAAAACTTTTTTCGCCTCTTTTCCCACGACCGGATCATCAAAGATCTGCGGGTAACGGCCCTTTAATTCCCATGTTTGGAAAAACGGCGACCAGTCAATCTTCTGTGAAATTTTTTCCAAAGGATATTTCAAAAAGATCCTATTTCCTAAAAAGCTCGGAGAGAAAACGGTTATTTTTTCCCAATCCGTCTTGAATCCTCGCTTGCGCGCTTCTGCCAGCGACAAAAGCGGAATGCCTTTTGCTTTATTTTTATGCGCCTCCCGGAGTTTATCGTATTGCCGGGTGATCTCTTTCAAAAAATTTTCTTTCAACTGCGGATTAATCAGGCTTCCCACGACCCCGACGCTGCGGGAGGCATCCAGGACATGAACGACACCGGGTTTATATTCCAGAGCAATCTTAACGGCCGTGTGCATCGCTGAGGTCGTCGCCCCTCCGATCAAAAGCGGAATGGTGAATTCTTCGCGCGTCAGTTCCTGGGCCACATGCACCATTTCCTCTAAGGAAGGGGTAATCAAACCGCTTAAGCCGATCAAATCCACCTGCTCTTTTTTAGCGGTCTGTAAAATTTGATGGCAGGGGACCATCACTCCCAGATCGATGATCTCATAATTATTACAACCTAAGACTACCCCGACGATATTTTTCCCGATATCATGAACATCGCCTTTGACGGTCGCCATCAAAATTTTGCCGGCGCCGCGGGTTTGGCCCGAGGCTTTTTTTTCTGCTTCCATAAAAGGAAGAAGGTAGGCGACCGCTTTTTTCATGACGCGAGCACTCTTCACCACCTGAGGTAAAAACATCTTTCCCGCACCGAACAAATCTCCGACGATATTCATCCCCGTCATGAGCGGGCCTTCAATGATTAAAAGCGGCCGTTTATATTTCTGCCGCGCTTCTTCCACATCCACTTCAATGAAATCCGTGATCCCCTTGACCAGGGCGTGCGACAGCCGGTCTTCCACGGATTTTTTGCGCCAAGTGTCATCATCGATAGTCGTTTTGTCTTTTTTCTTAATGGTTTCGGCATAATCCAGTAAACGCTGGGTCGCTTGCGCCTGACGATTAAAAATCACATCTTCCACCAGCGTCAATAAATCTGGGGGAATCTCCTCGTACATGCCGAGCGCTCCGGCATTGACGATCCCCATATCCATTCCGGCGCGAATCGCATGATAAAGAAACACCGAATGCATGGCCTCACGCACGATATTATTTCCCCGGAAAGAAAACGAAATATTACTTACCCCGCCGCTCACTTTACACAATGGCAACGTTGATTTAATAATGCGAGTGGCTTCGATAAAATTCACGGCATAATTGTTATGCTCCTCGATACCGGTTGCAATCGTCAGGATGTTGGGATCGAAAATAATATCCTGCGGCGGGAAGTTTAACTCTTCCGTCAGAATTCTGTAAGAACGCGTACAGATTTCAACTTTTCGCTCGATTGTGTCCGCCTGGCCCTTTTCATCAAAGGCCATCACGACAACGGCCGCGCCGTAGCGATGGATCAGGCGGGCGTGATGTTTAAAAACTTCTTCGCCCTCTTTGAGGCTGATGGAATTGACGATTCCCTTGCCTTGAATACATTTCAATCCCGCTTCCATCACACTCCATTTCGAACTGTCGACCATGATTGGAACGCGCGCGATATCGGGTTCGGTCGCAATCAGATTTAAAAATGTCGTCATGGATTTTTCAGAATCCAACATCGCTTCATCCATGTTCACATCGATGATCTGCGCCCCGCCTTCGACCTGCTGACGGGCCACCGACAAGGCTTCTTCAAATTGTCCGGCGAGGATCAACTTGGAAAACTTAGGCGAACCGGTCACATTCGTGCGCTCGCCGATATTGACAAAATTCGTTTCGGGGCGGATCGTCAGAGCTTCGAGGCCGCTTAAGCGAGTGAATGGTTGAATCTTAGGAGGAATACGCGGTTTGATTCCAGCGACGATTTCGGCAATCGCTTGGATATGATCGGGGGTTGTCCCGCAGCAACCTCCCACCATATTCAACCAACCGTTTGTGGCAAATTCCCGCAGCTGCGCCGCCATGGATTCGGGATTTTCCGGAAATCCCGTCGGAGACATCGGATCCGGCAGTCCAGCATTCGGATAACAGCTGGTGTAAATGGGCACCAGGTGTGACAATTCTTCCATCAAAGGTTTCATCTCTTTGGGCCCCAGCGCGCAGTTGATCCCCACACTCAACAGTTCGATATGCGAAACCGAATTCCAAAAGCCCTCCGGTGTCTGGCCGCTTAACGTGCGGTTGCTTCCGGCCTGGATGAAGGTGACGGAACACAAAAGCGGAACTCGACGAGAATTTTCGGCAAAATACTTTTCGATCGCAAAAAACGCAGCCCGGGCATTTAACGTATCGAAAATAGTTTCAACGAGCAGAAGATCGACCCCGCCTTCGATCAGTCCCTGCACTTGCTCATAATATGTGGCAACGACTTCATCGTATGTGACGGCGCGCGAGGCAGGATTATTGATATCCGCCGATATGGACAAAGAACGATTGGTCGGCCCCAGTGCGCCGGCGACAAAACAAACCCGTTTAGGATTTTTGGCCATAAAATCATCGGCTGTCCAGCGAGCCAGGCGTGCCCCGGCCAGATTCAACTCAAAGGCCAGTTCCGGCATTTTATAATCGGCTAAAGAAATCCGGTTGGAATTGAAGGTGTTGGTTTCAATGATATCGGCGTCGGCTTCCAAATACTGACGGTGAATCTCTGCAATGATCTTCGGCTGGGTGATCGACAGAAGATCGTTGTTGCCTTTTAAATCCTTGGGCCAATCCGCAAAGCGCTTACCGCGAAAATCTTCTTCACTTAATTTATAACGCTGAATCATCGTTCCCATGGCGCCGTCGATTGTGAGGATGCGTTCTTTTAAGAGAGATTGAAGTTGTTGGAGAGCAGTCATAGGAATTTATACCTCGATGGGAGGAAGGAATTTACAAATTCCAATACACAAATCACAAACAATACCAAAATTCCAATAACCCTGTCTGCCGTTAATGACAAAAAACAGGCAGGCAAAACTTAATGTTTGGAATTTAAAAAATTCGATATTGTGATTTGTTTGTGATTTATACATTGTTTATTGTGATTTTAAAGGGAAAACTTGCTTTCGCCAGATACCAGTTGGGCACAATCCGTTTACGGGAACGGTACAGCGGGGTGTCTTTGGGGATATCCTTTTCGTGAAGTGTTTGGGAATTTCTTTCAAAAAAATCAAAACCCACGCCGGCTTGGGGATGAAATTCTTTCCAATCACTCAACGGTGTGCAACCGTGATTATACGGACACACTTCCTGACAGATATCGCAGCCGAAGATCCACCCGTCGGTTTTTTTTATTTCCGCTGCGGTTAAAGGATTTTTTTGTTCAATCGTTTTGTAGCTGATACATTTTGTGGCATCGAGCGAATAGGATGGTGCCAGGCGAGGATAAAAACGCGGGGCACTTGTGCCGCCGCTATTTGCCGGGATTTCACTTGCCATATTCGCCGTCGGCACAAGTGCCCCCGTTGGGCAAGCATCCAAACACAGCCGGCAATTCCCGCAGTTCCAATGCAAAGGCGAATCGTTGTCAAATGAATGATCTGTCAAAATAACGCCGATAAAAAAATACGAACCCAATCCAGGCTTGATGACCATCGTGTTTTTCCCGCGGAAACCGATACCGGCTTTTAAAGCGAGACTACGTTCGGCAATCGGACGGCTGTCGACGCCGCAGATGCATTCCATCGCGGGGTTTTCCTTTTTCATAAAATCGACAAGCTTTTCCAATTGGGCTTTCATGATCAGATGATAATCTTGCCCGACGGCGTAACGGGCGATTTTGAATTCGCCAGACAAATGTCGAACCGAGGTGTTCTTATAATTCTTAATCAAAACAATCGCCGAGCGAACGCCTTTTAAAAGAAGCGCGGGATTTTCTTTAAACTTCAGGTGGTCTTCCAGATATTTCATTTCCCCATGCTGCCCCGCTTGCAGCCAATCTTTGTATTCTTGAATATGATCGTCGGTAAACGGGTCAGTAAAACGGCAGTCGTCGAAACCAAGGACTTGAGTCGCATGGTCGAAAGTTTTATTTTTTAAAAAAAATGTTTGGGCTGAAAGATTATTCATCGAAGGACTTCACCTTTCAAAATATGCGGTGTCGCGGCAATGATCTTAACGTCAACAAAGTCCCCGCGGCGATACGGGCCCGATGGGAAAACAACCAGCTTATTCCCATCGGTGCGGCCCTGGAAATCTTCCAGGGATCTGGTCGTACGTTCTTCTTCGACTAAAACCTTTAAAGTATGATCGACATGGGCGCGATTTCGTTGAAGCGAATGCTCTTTTTGCATATCGTTCAGTTTCATGATCCGTTCGGTCTTCTTTTCTTCGGAAACGTCATCGGAAAATTTCTTCTCGGCAACCGTGCCCGGACGGACGGAATATTTAAAGATGAACGCGGAATCGAATTGAACAGCCTCCATAACCTTCACCGTATCTTCGAAGTCGCGGTCGGTCTCAGTCGGGAATCCGACGATAATATCCGTTGACAGCGCGACATTGGGGATTAACGTGCGGATTTTATTGACGAGACAAAGATATTCTTCCTGCGTGTAAGTGCGGTTCATCAAATCCAGGACGCGGTTGTTTCCGGCCTGCAGCGGCAGATGAATGTGTTTGCAGAGTTTTGGATTTTGAGCGATGAGTTTCAAAAGCGGATCAGGAAAATCTTTGGGGTGCGGGGAAGTGAAACGAACGCGCTCGATGCCGTTGACCTGGCTGACTTCTTCTAAAAGTTTCGCGAAATCCGATTCTTCATGACGATACGAATTGACGTTCTGTCCCAAAAGTGTCACTTGTTTGAATCCTTCACCGGCCAGGCGCTTCACTTCTTCGACGACATTTTCCACTGAACGACTTCGTTCACGACCGCGCGTGTAAGGCACGACACAAAAGGTGCAAAAATTATTACACCCGCGCATGATGGCGATCCAGGCATTCACTCCCTTTTGTTGTGTGGGATAAACATCCGAGTACGTTTCAAACTCGGAAAGCGTGACATCAAAGGTCTTTTCTCCTTCCAAACCCGCCTCGCGAATCAGCTGCGGCAGACGTTTGTAACTGTCGGGCCCGGCGATGAAATCAATCCCGAGGTTCGGATTATCCAAAAGCGCCTTACGAAAATTCGTCGCCATGCAGCCCAGGATTCCAATCAAAGGCCGCTCAAGATTGCGTTCCTTACGATCATGCCGAATATTATGAATCCGCCCATAAACCTTATTGTTCGCATTCTCTCTGACCGAACAAGTGTTCAACATCACCACATCGGCCTCGTGTTCGTTTTCGACGAGAGAAAAGTTTTCTTTTATCAGAATCGTACGGATGAGTTCGGTGTCATACTCATTCATTTGGCAGCCGTAGGTTTCTAAGAATATTTTCTTCATAAATGTTTACCCAACAATAGCATAGGCTGGCAAATTCGAATTATTATCATCTGGATAATTTGGATATATTTGAAATTTAATCTTTGCAATATTCTCTTTACTAATTTCTCCACTACCTGTTGCTACAAAAATTTTTACATTACCATTTAATTTTTCAGTTTTTGAAATCGAAACTTCAAATTCAATGGCATCCTTAAAACTACGCTTACCTACTTCTGCTCCACTTTCAATAGCTAATAAAGTTTTTCCAATAAACTCTTGTAATTCTATTGGTTAAAATTCTCCCATAATTTTCTCCTTTGCCTAAATTATTCACTCGCACCCAAATTTATTATGAATAATACTGTTCAGGTGATTTATCTTCAACAATTCCTAAAGGATTTCTAGCTTTGGCTTTTTCATATCTTTCTTTATCCCAACGTAATCCATAATAAATAAAAGTTATAATGAGAGCTGTCCATAGAAAAGACAAAACAAAAAATTGAATTCTTTTTTTAATTGGCAGTCTCAAAATATCAGCAATCATAATTTTTAATAATCAGGACAGCGCTCTGTCTCCTTAATTCAATTTATTAATCAAGTTTACCACCAAAGCCGCGATAATGTCTTTTTCCTTGGGTTGACTTTCTGCGATCATCAGCGTAATCGCAACCAAAGCATTGTCCGCAATGCGTTTGCTGCCATCGGCTTTATAAAGAATTTTATTACGTTCCAGGAACCAAACGAATAGAGCCGCAGCAATACGCTTATTACCGTCGGAGAATGAATGATTTTTGACCACTAAATAAAGAAGATTGGCAGCTTTTTCTTCAATGCTTGGATAAAGATATTTACCACTAAAGGTCTGATAAATCGCCCCTAACGCACTCTTAAACGACTCATCCTTCTCGTGACCAAAGAGACTGCTTCCTCCAAATTTTTGACGCATTTGTTGAATGAGGCGCATTCCTTCATCATAGGTTAATTGATAAGATTCTTTAGCGGTGGCTGACTTAATTTCAATACGCCCATGATCATAATCATCCAGAACATCCAACCCATAACTATAATCACGAATGACTTCAAATAATCCCTTGGCCTCATCGCTCGTTAAGGCTTTGCGTTCACTTAAATCAGCTAACATTTGTACAGTGCGTTGAAGTGTCTTTAAACTTGCTGAATATTCCTTAATGCGTTTATTATTAATGGTATAGCCTTGTATTAAATGCTGTTTTAAAACATTGGTTGCCCAAATGCGGAATTGCGTACCCCTCTTTGAATTAACACGATAACCAACGGAAATAATGACATCAAGATTGTAAAGTTGAACGGGCTTATCAGAATTAGCAATGTGCATTTTTTGCACATTGCTTTTTTGGTCTAGTTCCTTAATTTGAAATATATTTCGAAGATGCTTGGTAATAACGCTGCGTTCCGTCAAAAACAATTCCGCCATTTGAGCCTGCGTTAGCCAAACAGTTTCGTCCTTTAATTTTACTTCCAGGGATACTTTTGCCCCTTGAGGACGAAAAACAACTAAATCGGAAACATTGGTTTTATTCATAATATTTTTTTATTTGTATTAATCCAGGACTTACGCGTTTGCCCATTCCGCTCACGAGAACCTGTCCCCGCTTTTCTTTTTAAGGAAGCGGGGGCTGGTTCTTTAGTTCGCTTCATGGGCAAACGCGTAAGTCCTATAATCATATAATCTAAACAAGTCTTGATTTATAAATTCCCGGAAGGCTTATTATCTAGATTCAACATCCACTTGATACCAAATTGATCTGTCAGCATTCCAAAACGAAGGGCCCAGAACGTTTCTTCCAGAGGCATTGTGACCGCACCTTTCTCGCCCAAAGCTTTAAAGAGCTTTTCAGCTTCTTGAACACTTTCGCAATTGACAGAGACGAAAAAATTGTTCCCTTGCACAATGGGTATTCCGGGCCTCGTGTCGGAGGCCATCAACACCATTGATCCTTTGGTGAGTCTCGCGTGCATAATCCAGTCTTTGGCTTCTTTTGGAAGATCGGCACAACCGCCGGGCATTTCGCAGTAGGGCATCATATAAAGCTCACCCCCCAAACATTGCTCATAAAATTTCATAGCTTGACGGCAGTTTCCGTTAAAGATCAAATAAGTGTTTATATTTTTCATGATTTGTTCCTTTGGTTGATAGAAGAGTGGTTCCGGGGACATGTACCTAATTATTGAGCCTGAAAATAGCTGTGACCCCATTTTGTTTTCCATCTCCCCTACAAATTTCCATCCATGCCTTCGCATTTCGACAACCACATCACGCCGCCACAAGTAAGACATGGGTTGTGGCAACCTTCTCTTGTTTGGTTTTTGGTTTTATGATGATTTCTACATCGCGATCCAACGCATTTAATATTTCAAAAAGATAATCGAGGGAAAACATGCTTAGCTTGCCGTTCATGAGGCAGGAGACTTTGGATTGTGGAATACCGAGTAATTCGGAAGTTTGTTTTTGGGTGAGGCCGCGGTCTTTAATGATTTCTGAAATGCGTGACATAATCTGAGCACGGGCGAGGATTCTTTCTGGGTGGGCAACTTCGAGGTCTGCAAATACATTCCCGCTTCCTGGATGAATTTTTTCTTTTGTAGTCATGTTATCACCTCATTTGTAATTTGCTTGATAGTCTTCTTCAGCTACTTTCAGCCGCTGCTTGATCAAATCGATATCCTGTTGCGGTGTTTTAATGCCGTGCTTTGATTTCTTTTGAAAACAATGTAAAACGTAAACAACTTTTTCAAACCTCACTGTATAAACAGCTCTGTATGTATTACCGAAAAAGTTTTCAATAATTTCTAACACTCCAGCTCCGACGAACCCTTTCAATGGTTTGGCCACCGCCGGTTTTAAACCTTTCTGAACTTCAAAAAGAGCATAGCCGATATCTTGTCTTACTTCTTCTGGAAATTCCTTAAGATATTCTCTCGATGATCCGACAAAGTCTAATTGTTTAAGCGTTTTTTGTTCAGTCCTAATATACCATATTTGGTATAATAATCAAGTTTTAAAATAATAACAGCAAAATGGCAAAAATGGTGACCCCATTTTGTTCTTACGATCATCTAAGAAAGTTTCAATTTATAAACTCCCAGAAGGCTTATCTAGATTCAACATCCATTTGATACCAAACTGATCGGTCAGCATTCCAAAACGAAGGGCAAAGAATGTTTCTTGCACAGGCATGGTGACTTCACCTTCCTCACCCAAAGCTTTAAAAAGCTTTTCAGCCTCTTGAACACTTTCGCAATGGATGGAGATGAAAAAATTGTTCCCTGGTTGAATGGGAATTCCCGGCCTCGTGTCGGATGCCATCAAAACCATTGGTCCATTCGTGAGTCTCGCATGCATGATCCAATCTTTGGCTTCTTTGGGAAAATCGGAACAACCGCCCGGCATTTCAGAGTAGGACGTCACATAAAGCTCACCGCCTAAGCATTGTTTATAGAATTCCATAGCCCGATGGCAGTTTCCATTAAAAATCAAATAAGTATTCATATTTTTCATAATTTCGCTCCCTCCCTGCCGGAAGGCAGGCTTATCCTTGATCGTAGGCCTGCTTTAAAGCTTTTATATCAAGCTTCTTCATTTGAAGCAATGCTTGCATAACTCTATCCGTTTTTTTAGCATCCTTGTCTTGCATCATTTCGCCCAACACAGTGGGAACGATTTGCCAGGATAAACCATATTTGTCTTTGAGCCAGCCGCATTGGACTTCTTGTCCGCCTTGCGAAAGCTTCTCCCACATTTCATCGACTTCTTTCTGTGTCTCGCAGTTGACGACAAGTGAAATAGCTTCAGTAAACTTGAAGTGAGGGCCGCCGTTTAACGCCAGGAATTCCTGGCCGTCGAGCTTAAAGGTAACGGTCATGACCGATCCCTTTGGTCTTCCGGAGGCCTTTGCCCCTTCTTTGCCATAGCGGGCAATCTTTCCAATCTTGGAATTTTTAAAAATCGATACATAAAAATTCGCAGCTTCTTCGGCTTGGTTATCGAACCACAGACATGGGGTGATTTTTTGCATAATATTCTAACGATTTGAATTGTTAAGTCCGTCCGGAAAACGGTCAGCCACAAGATTTAATTTGATGTTGTGTTCAAGGAGCGCCTTTAACCCCGAGAGCACTAAAGCAAACCCTTCGGTTGAGCTGATCGCCTGTTGTGCGATGGCATTCTCATCTCCCGAGAAGCCGGCGTTTGTGATACTGACAAAAGTCGTGCCATCTTGACGAGCAGTAAAAAGCCATTCTACGGTCGTGGGCGAGCCGTATGCCGACCACTCGATGAGTATTCGGCTGTTTTTTTCAATCGCCTTTACCTCAACCTGTACGGAAAAATTATACATTTTCCAATTCCACTGGACTTGCTTGCCAGGTTCTAACCTTCCGCTACTTGCGGTAAACCAGAATTGAGATGTAATTTCAGGGTTGATAAAAGCCTCGAACACCTCCGCCACAGGTTTGCGAATGAGCATCTCGGTTTTAGCTTTAATGATTTTTTGATTCATAACCATTTATTCTCTTTAATTGGAATCGCTCTTGGCTCGTGCTCATCTAAACCAATTTATCAATGGATTGCCAGGGAAGGGCAAAATAGGATCACACCTAATTATTGGGCCTGAAAAGAGCTGTGACCCCATTTTGTTTTTCTTTTTTTATTTTATACAAAACGGCACGTTAACGACGAGCATTTTTTTCCATTTGGCGTATGCTGCTTTGTCAAAGGCATGCTTTAAGTTAAATTGAACGAATTTGAAATAATCATCCATGGAAAGCGTTTTGGGTTGCGCAAGAGATACTTTTATGACGGGGAGTTTGAGTTTTTTCATTTTAAAATCTCCAATAATTGCTGATACATCTCTGCGGTTCCATATTTTAAACACAATCCCCTAAATTTTTTGTCTTTAATATTTACTTCATTTATTCTTATCAAGCTGACAATATCAGGAAAGTCTTTGCTGAAGCGAATCTTGGGATTGTATTTCATGGAGTGTAATTTAAGGGCAAGCAAATGATTAAGCGATGGGACCACAAATCTTTGACCGGCAATTTTAAGTTGCTCTCCTTCGCTTTGAATTTTCGAAAGAGTTTCTTGGTCCACAAACATAAAGTCGATGTCCATTAACGACAACCGGTTACTTTTAAGTTGTACAAAGTTGTCCTGCGTAAGCCCCTTTTTATATCCTGCTTTTTCCAGAAAATTTAAGATTCTATCAAAATCTTCCTTGGTAATCAAAAAGTCAACATCGGCGGTCTGTCGAGTGACTTTGTAATAATTAACGGCAAACCCACCGATTAAAATGCAGGGCACACCTTCTTGATGTGTTAAATCAGAGATAAGGTGAAAAACGGAACGTTCATTCATAACATAATTTTTTTCAAAACTCCTGTCTACTCCTCAAATACTGCTCCCATTGGCCACCCGTAGGTTTCGATGAAAATCTTTTTTTCAATACGTCAATCATAACTGTTTGTATATCCCTTTATCGGGACTGTCACAGTTCCTTATCTTACAATGCTTTTTATTTTATTGATCACCACCTTTCTGTGTTCATCGAATGATACTTTAATAATAAGAGATAGTGGCACGTATTTTCACAGCAACTTTAACTTTATTCTTATTCATTATCCCTACAGCAAGAAGACCAATGCTCAGGAGCAAGAGCGTACCCGGCTCCGGGACAGAGGACGAGGCAAAAATCCCGTCGGGTCCACCAGATACGCCGTTCACCGTGAAAGACTGCGTGAGATTAAGGAAGTTGTCGCGCGGGTCATAGCTGAAATAGAGTTTGCGGTTTGGGTCAAAATTGGGAGATGTTGGATCAAACAGTTGCTCCATCGCCTCAATCCAAGGCGAGCCGTGGCTCTCAAATGTAGGATCCATAAATTCTCCCAAAAAGGAATTGGTCTGCGAGTTGTAGTCGAGACTGAGCCTCGAGCGCATAAACACCTCACTACCCTCTGAGATCTCGAAAAATGGATCCGGATGGGCGACAAAAAGGGCGATACCATCGGGGTTCCCGGCAACCACACGAAAGTCAGGGATGTTCACATCAGCGCCCAGAATGGGGTCACCTGAAAAACCCGTGTCGACAAGATGATGCCCGGAAAAACTAAGCGTCTCTGAAGAAACATCATAGCTGACCGAACTGCCACCCGATTTTCCTTTATTCTGTGGTGGAGCGACAGGCGGAGGGACCGGTTCCGGATCCGACATAAAACTTACTATTTTTCTGTTGGGATCATTTTCTGCGAAAAGCATATCCGTCAGGTAAAAATCCCTCTGGGCTGTCTCATCGAGAAGAGGGATAACGCCACGTGGGTCAAACTTGAAGGTGACACTACAGCCCCCGACACAATCCGGCGCAGAATTGTAAGCGACTTGGCCATTCTTCTGCCAAATCGCGTCGCTGACGTCATTCACCGTGAAAAGGCCAGAGCTAGGGCTGGTGACTCGGGGACGATGTTCAGTTAAGATGACTAATTTATCAAAATCTCCTATACTAAAAATTGTCTCGCTTTGCTGAGTCTCGCGAATTGTCGTTTTCTCCCCGTTGGTGAACACATAATCTGAATCCGTCTGAGCAAAAATAAGAGCGTAAGAACTCTTCGGCGTTAAAATAAACCCCAAACTCAAGATCAACAAAAAAGAGCATTTTACCATTCTAGTAAATGTCATGACTTTCTCCTCCCCAATAATATTAGGACATACGCATTTGCCCATGAACGAACTTAAAATCCAGCCCCCGCTTCCATAATAATAGAAAAGCGGGGACGGATTTTTGTGCCCGCCCCGGCTATTCGTGACATGCGGGCCGGGGAGCGAATGGGCAAATGCGTATGTCCTGAATATAATAGAATTATACTCCTCGACTTATTTGGACTACTACTTGGATGAATTTGTATTTCGCTTTAACCCAAAAATTACAATTTCACCACAATGCCCCTGCCGCTTTGCTTCGCTATTTTATTAACAATAAGCAAAGCGAAGCAGCAGGCTGCCTCCCATGAAATCTGAAAGATTTCACGGGACTAATCCCAGACAATCCGTTTGGATTGACTGGGGCAGAGGGCCGCTAGAAAAAATCTCGAAGAGATTTTTTCTGTACACTCAAAAAATTCTTTCTTAAGCCGAGGAATAGAGAAAGACTTGCATTCAATGGCCTGATAGCTTTTTTCTTTAGGAATTTTTCTCCTCTTTAGTTTTTAAAATTTCTATCACTTGTTGCGGTGATTCTGCTTTTAAAATTAACTCTCGTAAAGCCTTCTCTCGAAAAAGTCTGGCAATTTGGGAAAGTACCGCTGTCTGCCGTCCGACAAAATTCTGTGGATAAACAATCAAAATAAGAAAATGAACAAGCCCTCCATCCAGCGCATTAAATTCCACCCCGGTGTTTGAAATTGCCAATAAAATCTTGGGATAGTCAAGTTGCTTGACATTGGCATGGGGAAGGGCCACTCCAGCGCCTATCCCCGTTGAACCTAACTCCTCACGCTTAATTAAAGCCTGTAACAGTTCGGTCTGATTCACGAGCGGATAAGCGTAAACAAAACTTTTCGTTAATTCTTTAAGAACTGCGATCTTATTTCTGGCAGTAAAATTTAATAAAATTGAATTTAGGGAAAACAATTCATCTATTTTCATTTATCTTTTTTCCTTATTGAATTTCGCAAAATTAATGGAATTCTTCTTACGTCGAGCAAATGTTCCATTAATTTGCAGAGATTCAATAAGAAGAAACTGGTTTAACTTTGTTTAATGCCAGAAAAATTCCATAGAGGATTGCCTCCGGCCTGGGAGGGCATCCTGGGACATAAACATCGACGGGCACAACTTGATTGACTCCTCCCGCAACCGCATAACTACCTTTAAAAATTCCCCCTCCAATCGCACACCCTCCGCAGGCCACGACCAGTTTAGGAGCAGGGGTGGCGGCAAAGGTCTTTTTTAAGGCAAGCTCCATTGGTCTTGTGACCGGTCCCGTCACAAGAAGCATGTCGGCATGACGGGGCGAGGCGACAAAATGAATACCAAATCGTTCTACATCATAAACAGGATTGGAAAGATTGACGATTTCAACCTCACAGCCATTACAGGAGCCGGCATCAACTTCCCGGATATGAAGAGACCTGTCGAACAAACGATTGATCTTATCTTTGAGCTGAGGACCCATCTCCTCAAAAGAGGACTGTGCCGCAGGCCCTGCTCTGTTACCATAAGGCTCGTCGGATTTCTCTCTCGGCGGCATCTTGTCTTGCGGCACAAAAGCAGGATCTTGGGAACATTTTGATAATGGAAAGGGAAATGCTAACGTAAGCTCTTCTTTTTTTCTTGCGGCTAATTCATACTTTCCTGCAAATGTGATCGCCTCATAAGGGCAGGCCGGTTCACAAAGACCACAATAAATACAATCCCCGTAGGAAAGGAATAATGATCTTTTATCCGATGATGGATGATCCTCTATACCGAGAGCGTTCGTCGGACAGGACAAAACGCACTGACCGCAGCCGGTGCATTTCGTGGAATCAATCTGTGGAGCACCCATAAACCCTGCCGGAGCTTTGTTACAGCCCGGTTTATAGGGCATGGTCACAGTTCCTGCTTGAAAATTTTTTCTGACAATCCTAAACACCAAGAACTCCTTTTGCGTTGCTTCATACTAACGATCATTACCTGAATAAGATAAATTTAAACTCTTGTTGATGAGCGGGAAATCGGGAATGATATTCTCTAACACCGCATATTGAATCAAGGGCCAGTTAACGAATGACGGAGAATGAATCTTCCATCGGGAAATCTTTCCCTCATGATCCGTCGAGATCCAATGAAAACATTCGCCCCGGGGAGATTCTGCATACCCAAAAGCGTTTTTAGAGACAGGCATAACTTTAACTTCACCTTTAACCGGTCCCGGCGGCATTGCGGTCAAAGCCTCGCAAATTAATTGCGAAGATTCATAAACTTCTTGAATTTTTACCTTCATACGGCTTTCCACATCTCCTTCTAAGAAAACTGGGACTATAAATGAAAGATGAGAATAGGCCGCATAAGGATGATCTCGCCTCAGATCGCGATCGATTCCCGAGGCCCTTGCGGTAGGCCCCACTGCCCCCAAAACTTCCGCGATCTCTTTATTAATCACGCCGGTCAATTCAATCCGGTCAAGCAATGAATTGATCTGAAAAAGGATTTTAATTGTTTTTTCAAAATCATCTTTAATTTCTTTGATCTCTCTTAAAATAAACTTAATCTCCTCTTCTTTGAGATCTTTTTTAACACCGCCGGGAATGATAACCGAACGTAACAAACGCGTGCCGCCCAAGCGTTCATTCAATTGTAAGAGCCTTTCCTTTAAACGCATGAGCTGGCTTGCCCCAAAACTAAAGGCAACATCTAAAGAAATCCCGGCGATATCACTGATGTGATTATGTAAACGTTCCAGCTCAAGAAAGATTGTCCTTAAAAATTGTGCCCTGTAAGGAACTGCTGTATTGCTTAACGCTTCCAGCGCCTGCACACAAGCTGCCGCATGCGCCAAGGAGTTATCCCCGGAAATTCTTTCCGCAAGACAAAGGAGATGTAAAGGAGTTTTTCCCTCTCCCAATTTTTCTGTTCCCTTGTGTGTATAAAAATGCCGGATTTCAAGTTTAAGGATGCTTTCCCCGGCCGAAGAAAAACGAAAATGCCCCGGCTCAATAATCCCGGCGTGCACCGGCCCAACCGGAATTTCAAATACCCCTTCTCCTTCCACTTGATCGAAAAGATAATCCCCTTTTGTCCGGGGGACCTTTTCCCATTTAAAATCCTTCCGTAAAGGAAAAATTCCTTTCGGCCAATCTTCATGCAGGACCAGAGGCCGGGGATCCGGGTGCCCTTGCGGGATTAAACCAAAGAGATCATGAATCTCCCGCTCAAACCAATTCGCTTGGGGAAGAAATCGTGTCGCGGAAAGAAACGATGGTTGTTTTTCTTCCACCCTCGTCTCAATGATTAAAAACTTATCTTCCCTTTCGTAAGAAAAAACATAATAAACGCCAAAAGCCCCCTTTTCCTTTCTATCATCAGCAGCGAAAATAAAAACTAAACGCATTTGAAAAATTTTTGTAATAACCGGAAGAATCTTTCCCATTCCCTCTTTGGGAATCAAAATATACAGCCGACATGTCGACTCTTCGATGACTTTCCAAGAATTTCCGAAATTTTCTTTTAAAACTTCTAAAATATCTTTCATGGAACGCTTCCTCCCACTACATAACTTGCCTGCTGAATGAGTTCATGCAAAGGGCCGGGGATATAAAATCCCATAATAAAAATTAAAAAAATTCCTATCCCCAAAACGCTATCCATCAAGATGCTCCGTTCACGCACAGGGGATCCGCTATAGGAACCAAAGGTCATATGACTCCCATGTCTTAGCAATCCGGCAAAGATCAAAACCAAAAAGAAAAGAAGCATGGCACAGATAAAAAACTTTTTAGCCAAGAAACCAGCCGTGAGGATAAAAAATTCGCTTAAAAAAATACTAAACGGCGGCATTCCGGCGATGGCCAGTAGGGCGAAAAAGAAAATACTCCCTAAGAAAGCATCTTTTCTAAAAATCCCTTGGATTTTTTTGATCTCTTTCGTCTGATACTGATAAAGTAAATGTCCGGCGCAAAAAAACAAAAGCGATTTTGTAAAGGCGTGATTGATAATGTGCAGAAGTGCCCCATAATTTCCCCAAGAGCCGCCAATTCCAAAACCTACCGCCGCAAGCCCCAGGTGTTCGACACTCGAATATGCCAAAACCCGCTTATAATCCGCCTGCTCCCAAATGAAAGGTGTGGCCACAGCTACAGAAAACACCCCAAAGAAAATCAAAAGACCATTGGAGAATGACGAGCCCGTAACGGCCGTCGTTAAAATGTGAAACCGCAACAGACTAAAACTGGCACAACTTAAAAGGACGCCCGATAACATAGCGCTCACCGGACTTGGAGCCTGACTGTGGGCATCCGGCAGCCAAGAATGAAAGGGCGCTAAACCTGTCTTTGTCCCGTAACCAACCAAAATAAAAATAAAGGTTAATTTAATAATTTGCGGATCTAATAATTTGGCTTTTTCCATAAGAAAAGTCCAATTCAAAGACGCCCCCTCTCCCCCCACATTCGAAGCGATGGAGTAATAGACCAGGATTACGCCAAACAAGGCCAGGGCGATACCGACCGTACAAAGAATTAAATATTTCCATGCGGCCTCAATAGAACTCTTTTTATCGTCAACGTTAACCAAAAAAGTTGACGCCAATGTGGTGGCCTCAATCGCAATCCACATCAGACCTAAATTATTGGATAAAACCGTTAAAAGCATCGTGAAAAGAAAAATATGAAAGAAAAAAGAATAACGTCTTAATTTTCCCGTGGGGAGTTCCAGAGGGCCTTCTTTAAAAAGATATCCTGACGCATAGATGTTCGAAAGAAAACCCACACTGACAATCAAAAGGACAAAAATCGCAGACACCGAGTCCATCATGAGGTTTGCCCCAAGTTCAAACACTCTTGATTTAGGATTGGCTTGAAAAACAAGCAGCCACCCTGCTATAGCCGAAAGACTGCCGCCAGCTATAAAAATGGAGCGCATAACTTTTCTGGACCAAGGGATAAACAAAATAATACACGCAGTGAAAAAAGGAATACTCAGCAATCCGATCAAGGACATCATCCTTATCCTTTCAATACCGTCATATGATCGACCTCAATTCCTTCAAAGGCGTTGCGAATCTTAAAAATAAAAATCCCCATAATAATAATTCCAATCAAAACATCAAAAAGAATCCCTAATTCGACGAGCAAAGGCATTCCAAACGTCATCGTTATCCCCATAAGAAAAAGACCGTTTTCCATCAGCAGCAGGCCTAAGACCTGGGTGATAGCTTTCTTGCGGGTCGTCATGACCAGCATCCCTAAGAAGATTGTCGAAATAGCGATCGGCAAAAACTTCAGTGAAGAAAGGGGGCTTAAAGTTTTTCCACCTGAAGTCACATAAAAAGAAACAAAAACTAAAAGCACCGCCAGAAAAAGTGAGAATGGAATATTAATGTAGCTTTCCGCCTCTCTGCGGATTCCCAGCCGTCGGATAATCGTGGAAAAGATTTTCGGAATGGTTATGACTTTTAAAACAAAAGTCAAAAGAGCAGAAATAGCCAGGTGTCCCACTTGATGATGATAGGCCATCGCTAAAGTAATCAAAGAAAGTAAAAACGAATGCATCGCGTAAAAGCGAATGCAAGCTAATAGCATAGGTGAGGCGATCATCCCAAAAGAAATGATTAAAAGCAACATGCCCAAAAAATAAATGAGGTGTATGACAAATTCTGAATTCATTTTTTACCTCCTCCCCAAGGGAGCCTACCGGCCAAACATCAATTGCCCCAGCAAGGCAAGGACCGCCAACACGAACGCGATCGCAAACAAATCCGGCACCCTGAAAAGACGCAATTTCGCACAATGAATTTCAATCCACCCGATGACAAAAGCAAGAAGAAAGACTTTGACTAAGTAAACCAAGATGAGCCAGCCCAACCCTCCTGTTGCGGCTGTGTCGAAAACTCCCCAAGGGAAAAAGATATTGGCCAGCAGACTCAAAAATATTAGTTGCTTAATCTGATGACTCCATTCGATTAAGGCAAGATATTTGCCGGAGTATTCCAATATCATCGCCTCATGGATCATCGTTAATTCTAAATGGGTCGCGGGATTATCAACCGGAATTCTCGCCGTTTCGGCAATGGTGATAATCAAAATCGCCCCAAAAGCGAGGCTGGTGAAAAAGAGAATTTGGATGGGAGATTGACCGGCAAAATGAGAAATGATTCCTCCAAAAGAAAACGCCCGAGACTGATATCCCAACGCAAAGAACGAAAGTAAAAGGGCCGGCTCCGCCAAAGAAGAAAGTGACATTTCACGACTCGAACCCATACCGCCAAAAGGTGTCCCTGTATCTAAAGCGGCCAGCGCCAGGAAAAATCGACCCAACGCCAGGAGATAAACAAAAACAATAACATCTCCCGTAAAACCAAAAAGTGAATCTCCCCACAGAACCGGAATCAAGGCAGCCGTCATTACCGTTGCAGTAAAAAGTATAAAAGGCATCACGTGAAAAATCCACGAGGCCGTTTCCGAAACGACCATCCCTTTTCGAAAAAGCTTAATCAGATCAGAATAAATTTGGGAAAGGGTCGGCCCCCTCCTGTTTTGTGAAGCCGCCTTCATCCGCTTAATAAACCAACTGATCGAGGGCGCTAAAGCAATCAAGAGAAACCATTGAAAAAGCAATAAAAAAGCCCTGGTCATAACCGGCTCCAATAAATCAACAGCAAAATTAAAGTAATGAAGATGTAACTTAAATAAAGTTGGATGTGACCGGTCTGGATTAATTTTGCCTTTTGGGATGCAGACACCATAAATTTCGCCAATGGTCGATAAATCCATTCATCAAAAATATGAATAATCCGCGATTCGAAATGCTGCGCTGTCCGCAGGACCTCATGCCCTTCGTCTTCCAGCTCCACCCGTCGCGTGGGTTGATACAGAAATGAAAATATCCGTCGAAGAGGCTTAGAGTAGCCGGTCGCGGTATATTGCATCCTGGGGGTGAGCTTGGGCAAACCGCAATCCCAGCTTGGGCCCATTCTTATCTCTCGATTTCCTAAAACTGTCACCACTATGAATAAGATGAGAAAGAAACTCAACAACATCCATCCAATGATGAATGGAGAATACTGACCTCTCTGGGCAAGGGAAATTAATAATCCCTTCGAGGTAAAAATTGGAGTCTCCCCGCTTACTTCAATGAAAGCCTGAGATACTTTTTCCAATAAAGCAATGATCCACGGAGCAGTCAAAGAAAAAACAAGACAGCTCCCGGCCAATATTCCCATTGCCAACCTCATTGATCGGCTGACTTCTTGCGCTCCTCTGGCATGATCCGATCGAGGTTCTCCCAAAAAACAAATCCCAAAGGCTTTGGCAAAGCAGGTCGCAGCCAGAGCCCCGGCAAGCCCTAGTAAAGAAGCAACAAGCGCAGCAAAAAAGCGAATGGTCGTTCCATCGCACTCAAAACCAGACAGTAAAGAAATAAAGATCATCCATTCGCTGACAAAACCATTCAATGGCGGTAAGGCCGAGATGGAAACAGATCCGATCAAAAAGCAAACGGCGGTCCAAGGCATCTTTTTTATGAGACCTCCTAATTCCTCTATATTACGCGTATGCGTCTGCGACAGAATAGCTCCCGCCCCCAAGAAGAGCAATCCTTTAAAAGACGCATGATTCAAAGTGTGATAAAGAGCGGCAATAAACGCAAAAGAGGCGTAGAGAGGTTTCCCGGTTGAAACAAAAATCAGCGCCGCCCCAAGCCCTAAAAGAATAATCCCCATATTTTCAATACTGGAAAAAGCAAGCAAGCGCTTAAGATCATTTTCCATCAAGGCGTAAAGAATACCGAGAAGTGCGGACAAAATGGCTAAGCAAAGGATCGTTACTCCCCACCATAAAGGAATATCTCCCAAGAAACTAAAAAGGAAACGGATTAAAGCATAGACGGCTGTTTTAATCATCACTCCGGACATCAGGGCCGAGACATGACTGGGAGCTTGCGGATGTGCTTCGGGAAGCCAGATATGCAGCGGAATAATCCCGGCTTTTGTTCCAAAACCAATGAGGGCGATCAGAAAAATTATATTTTTTAAAGTTGGAGAAAGGGTGGCGGCATTCCAATGAAAGTCATAAAATACAAAAGAGCCCGAATGGACAAACAGAAGCCAAAAAGAAGCAGCAATGAAGGCTGTCCCGACATGGGTCATGACAAGATAGATAATTCCCGCCCGTCTAGCTTGGGGTTTTTCATGTTCAAAAACCACCAAGAAATAAGACGTTAAAGACATCATTTCCCAAAACATAAGAAAATAAAATGCATTCTGTACCGAGACGACGAGAATCATCGCCAGCAGAAAAAGGTTATAAAAAAAGCCCAAAAAAAATGTCCTTTTTCTGTCTTGGAATTCTTGGATATAATGTATGGCGAAAATGGAAGCCGGGATGGAAAGAAACGAAATAACAAGAATAAAAAAGGCCGCCAAAGGATCAAGGACAAAACAGAGGCGACCAACAAAAGGCAGGCCAAAGACCTCTAAAGCAAATCCTTTCCCTGCAGCAAGGGCCATGAAGGAATAAATGACTCCCGCCAATCCCGCGGCAATCGCCAAGATATGTGTCCAATAATTTGTAACTCCATTACTCTTCCTAAAAAAGAATGGACTAACTGCCCCGATAAGGTAAAGCGCAATTTGGATAAAAAATAATAGTTCCATGTTCATTTCCTCGAGGGCAACTGCGGATGTCCTGAATATGTAACGTTTTTGACTTCAACAAGGCCGCCATGGGGTTAAACCCGAATTTCAGTTTCCACTATAAGTTATTGACCTTTTCCTTACCAATGACAAATCTCCAGCCTGGTATCTCGACGGCGTCTGGAGATTTGTCATTATCTTTAGTAGAGAGAAGGTCAATAATACAACAAGCGTCATCTGAAATTTTTGGGTTTAAATTCCTTTTAAAAATTTATGTTTGCATAACTCTTAACCAGATCCTCTTTCTTCTTCCTTTCCAATTTCTTTATCTCTCTTTCCCCGCGCAACGCATTTTTATAATAACCATATGATCTCGCATAGACGAGCGTAACCGGGCGTTTTCCTCGCACATACTTTGAACCCTTTCCGCGATTATGCTCTTTAATACGTCTTTCTAAATCATTCGTGTATCCCGTATAATAACTTCCATCGATACATTGAATAATATAAACAAAGAATACACCTTTTCGTTTAAATCCCATTTCCTACCGGTTTTCAATCAAATAATCCAAAGCAATCAATGGTCGGAGTGAGGCATCATCGACAGATCATCGACTTGAATCTCAACACTGGCGGAATGACTAGAACATTCCGTCCCGCGGTCATCATCCACAATCACCGAGACTTTATAAGTGCTTGGCTTGGTAAAGGTGTGACTGGTCCGGGAACCATTTTTAAGGATCGCATCGCCCTCGCCAAAATTCCAAAAATATTCCAGCGGCGGATGACCAGTCCCCGGAAAGTCGGACGATATGGCTTCAAAAAAAACTTCTTGATTAACACATATAGCCCGCTGAGATGCGTTTAAAGCAATTTCCAAAGAGGCATAGACCTTAACGGTCCGCTGTGCGGTTGATTCCGGACAGGCAATAGTAAAAGGATCTTGCACAGTCAAAAGAGCATGATATATTCCGGGGCGATCATAAATATGCCTGACCTGCAAACCCTGTTCTCGTTTCCCATCGCGAAAGTCCCACTGTGCAAAATAAGCAAGCGCGTCTTTGTTCGTTGAACTTCCTTGAAACTTAATACCTTCTCCCAAACAAGCTGAAACATCTTCTCCGGCAATAGCCACGGGAGGCTCGATCACTTGAATATCTTTGTACGTTGTATTACTGCCACAAGCACTCCTCGAGGAGTCTTGTACCGTTAAACCCACCCGGTAAATTCCGGCTTTTTCAAATCGTTTATTGACGGTCATCCCCTCAGCTGTGGTACCATCTCCTAAATCCCAATGGTATTGTAATGAAAGACGATCACGTGAATGGCTATCCGATCCCTGCAGAATAACCATCTGACCTAAACAGATCTTATCCGGCATTCTGATACGCGCCTCGGGAGGGATATGAGTACTGAGGCGTTCGGTCAAACGATCATCGAGCGCATCTGGATTGCACTGGTTACTTAAATCACCTTTGACCACAGGCTTAGCGTCCCCCTCGCTTGCCATAGCAAGAGGATGAAATTTCAAAAAAGCAAAGGCCATAAAAAATCCTATGAAAAAATTTCTTATCAAACTCATTCTCGTTTTCTGCACGTGTTTCCCTCCGTTGTTTTATCCACCCTCATAAGACCAACCTCATTGGAAAAAAAATTTTTCTTCGCATACTCAAATCAATCGATTGGCATCCACGGTATATCCCGCCTTTTTAAGATGCCTCAAAAGTTCTAGCTGCCAACCGCTCATATTAGTGTAAGGAGTATATAACACATCATAAAATGGCGTGGGGAATTCAAAATTTTCGAGGTCCTGGTGTAGAACAAAAACCCGATCTCTGCCCAGCTTTCCGACTAAGAATCCTAACTCAAAAACAACCCGCTGACGGGATCGCAGTTTTGCTTCGCCTGCGCCCTGATCTTTTTTATACCCGAGGTCATCACCGCAAAGAATCACCATGGCAAACCGAATATTCGTTGAATCCGTAAACTTTTTTGTAAGGGTTGCGCCTTCTTGTTCGATCAACTCTGGCAGAATAACTTTTAAATCAAGTTTTTGCAAAGTCAAAAGCACATCGTCTTTCATCGCCGGATTATTTCCATAAGTCACGAAAACCGATAACTCTAAAGGAGAAGGCTCCGGATAATTTTTTATACTTTGTTGAGCTGGCAGTGCCAGATCTGAGAGCATAACCGAGGAAATTACGCGCAGATCAGATTTTTTAACCTTTTCAATCGCCGACTCCAGTTGTTGTATTTTCGATTTTTCAACCTTGTCCGATTTTTCTTCTAAAACCGGTGGAGATGGCGCAGGAGAAATCTCTTGTTTCTTTCGCTTCTGCCTCGCAAAGGCAGAAGCGGAAACGCCGGTTTTAAAAACATCGAAGATCGCGAATTTCCCGGATTTTTCATGATGGGTCAGTCGAGAGAATGACTCCTCTTTTTCTGTGGGAAATTCCAGATGAGAATCTTGTGCCGTTGAATTCTCTGAGGCGGCCATCAAATCACTTTGATCTGTGGGTACTTTGAATGCCAAAGAAGAATCTTTTCCTTCCCAATTTTGCATCTCATCGATATTGATGGTTTCGGATTCCGGGGCAAATTCTAATTCTAAGAGATATTTTTCTAAAGGGTTCTTCTTCCCCTGATTCAGCAGCGGGCTGGAAATACTCTCATCAGGACGCAAAGTGGTATCAAAAATGGCAGGTTCTTTCTCTAAATAGGCGGGGAGGATAATCGGATCAGGAACAGTGGATTTTTTATCGCCGCAATTTTCCCGAGAAATTGTATGCGTTGGTCTCTGGGAGTCCAAAAAAGGAAGAAGCCCAACTGTTATCGGCTTTAACTGGGTTAATATACATTCGAGAAGAGCCAATACCCGGGAGGTCGCAGTCTGCCAACTTTGTACATAATCCTCCTCGGTGGAATAAAAAGATTTTGGAACAAAGCGGATATTTCGAAAATCCTCCCTCGCCTGACTCGTGGGTCCTAGAATTTCAGAAAGTGCACAATCCATCTGTTTTTGAAAAGCCTCTAATCGTTCTTTTTCCCGATAGGGTAAATTTTTAAGCGTTATGATTAAATCCTGAATCAGTTCAGCTTTGCTCATTGGGAATATTGCCTCATTTCGAAGTCACCATACCCATGATCATTTAAGGCCTTGACGAGTTCGGTATGCCAAATTCTTTCTTTATTATAAGGAATATAATACGCGTTAAAGAAGTTTGATGGTAGTTCAAAATTCTTTTTTTCATCATACAAAACAAAGACCTTATTTCTGCCGAATTTTCCGATCATATATCCTAACTCGAAGACAATGCTCTGATGACTGGCGAGTTTTGCGCCGAATCATTTTGAGTTGTGCTATCTCCATCGGATGAAACCGGCTGCGCTACAGCCATGTTCACAGAAGGCGTTTGTTCAAGACCTCGCGGCAGCGGCAGAGAAGAATCTTCTTCGCGGGACATAGGATTAAAGTGAATTTCTTATTGAGCTTTTCCTTATCAAACGAACAGAAAGCCCATTCGATGTCGTCGATCCCAGGATGGGCTTTCGTTCGGATATTAGAGAAAAGCTCAATAAGACTCCGGGCTTTTCATCGGGACTCAAAAATTTATTCTTTCAAACAACCAACGCACATTGGGCCATCCAGATTTTGAAGATAGACCTCGATGATCTTATTATGTAAATCTAAAGGAGAATCCACTTTGACCCGGACATAATGATCGGTTAATCCGACCCAGCAACCATTTTTTTTCTCCTCGAAGAGAACTTTTTGCACGCTCCCCAAAAATTTTTGTAGAAAAAGTTGTCGTTTACGCTGACTCAGATCGCGCAAAATTTTGCTTCGTTTTTGAATGGTTTCGTTCGCCACGGGATTAACTAAATTTTGACTTTGGGCGAATTGTCGTTGAGAATAACTAAAGACATGAAAATAGGCAAACGGTAAATCCCTCAGGATTTCATAAGTTCCTTCAAAATGCCCATCCGTTTCGCCGGGGAAGCCCACCATGACGTCGGTACCCAAACATATCTCCGGAACGGTTTTTACGATCCGCCAGATAAAATCACCGAATTCAGCGACCGTGTATTTTCTTTTCATCAACGCGAGAATTTCATCATGCCCGCTTTGGATAGGGATATGCAGATACCGGCATAATTTTGATTTTGCCGACATCCGCTCAAACAATTCATCAGGAATGGTAGTTGGTTCAAGAGAAGAAATTCTTAAACGCATCAGACCATCGATTTTCTCTAAGGCGTCGATAACGTTTAAGAATTTTTTCTCTTCATGTTGATACGTTCCCAGATTGATCCCCGTCAAGACCAGTTCTTTATGACCGGCCGCGACTAAGGTTTCGCTTTCGGTTAAGATGTCGGAGAATTCCCGGCTGCGGGAGCGTCCGCGGGCGTAAGGGATTTCGCAAAAAGAACAAAAAAAATCACAACCATCTTGAATTTTTAAGTTGGCGCGGGTATGCTCGCGGTCAATTCCCGCAACGGGAATCTTAAAACTCTCTCGAGGAATTGCCGGGGCTATCACTTGAGGTTTATTACCGAAAGAAACCTCTTTGAGAATCGCGGCCAGCTCCATTTTTTTAGCATTACCCACCACCCAATAGACGTTGGGAAGTTGGGTAAGTTTTTCTTTTTGGATCTGGGCCTGGCAGCCAATTAAGGCAATCCGGGCATGGGGATTGAGGCGATGAATTTTGTGAACCAAATATCGTGTATCCGCGTCGCCGTTTTCGGTGACCGTGCAGGTATTGATCACCACCACATCCGCCGGTTCGTTGAAATCGACGATTCTGTAACCATCGGATTCGAAGGTCCGTTGAATCACCGCGGTCTCGCTTTGGTTCAACCGGCAACCGAGCGTATAAAAGGAAATAGATTTTTTTTGTGTGTTGCAGTTATTCATAATAAATTGAAATCACGCGGGGCGCCCCGACGTTTATCGATTCCTTATTGAATTTCTGCACATTAATGGAACATTGGCTCGACTGAAGAAGAGTTCCATTAATTTTGCGAAATTCAATAAGCACCATCGGGGCGCCCGATTATCGTCTTACCTTTCATTTACTCAAAAAAATCAAAACCCATCCCGTCAGAAATGACGATCCCCCCAACGGCGTGATCGCCCCCAGCCATTTCAGTCCTGTTACAGATAAAAGATACAAACTCCCCGAGAAAAGAATAATTCCCGCGATCAAAAAAAATCCAGCCCACCCAATTTTCGGATCATTGCTTAAACCGCTTAAATATCCGATGACAAACAATCCCAGCGCATGAATCATGTGATACAAAACAGCGGTTTTATAAATATCCACGGAATAATCCGTCAGCTTTGAGCGCAAAGCATGAGCACCAAACGCACCCAGCGCGACGGCTAAAACCATAAAAAAACTCCCGAGTTTAATCCACAGCATATTATTTTATATCCACACCCAATCCCACAACTCAACCCATAACCCACAGCACATCCTCACCCCTCATCAAAATTTTCAAGCTGTTTTTTTACCCATTTGACTGCCAAATCCAATCCTCCACAGCTCACCTTCACTCTCCCATCAAAAAGTTCATTATCCGTCGCCCCCAGTGCTGTAAACATTTCAATAAGCCGGACATTTTCTTTAAGTGACGGCATCTCAAGTTTTTCTTCCAGTGGAATTGTCTTTCCCAAGAATTGTTCCGGATCAATTTCAAATTCATGACGCAGATATGAACCATCCTTTTGCCGGGCTGAACACATGATCTTTACGGGCCGTTTCAAGGCGAACGCCAGCGTTCCTTCTACTCCGTTTCGAATGACGATGGCGCTGGGGAAACCGGCGCGCTCGGCGACGGTAATCATCTTTTCGGTATACGGAGGATGAAACGCTGACGTAATAATTATTTGCGCCTTCAGCGGATTCAAAAATTTTTCCAGAGTCGAAAAAAACGGCCGTTTGATGATTTCTCGTCGAAGGTCAACCCAGCGATCGAGCGGGTTCGAAAGATCTTCCTGATTCAAAAACCATCCGAAATTTGGTTTGGGATATTTTAAGTCCGTGTTCGTTTTAAGAAACTGCACTTTTAAGGTTTTCGCCAGATCGAGCAAATTATTCCCAAACTTCGGCCCGCTGTTTCGCCCGACGAGCTGCATCACGCGGTATCCTTGGTCTTGAAAATATTTTGCTACAAGCGGTGTGATCAAATACGAATGGTCCACTCCGTCGAAAGGTTCAGCCAGCTGAATAATCGGTTCACCCATCGGGACTGCCCCGCGAAAAGGCTCTGCAACCGATTCCTGCAAACTTAAAAGCAATCCTTCGTATTCATCGGCGGTTTCGTAACGAACACGCAAAGCGCTCGCCGCAATTCCGCGGCCGCCGTCGCCGGGCTCCTGCGAAAGTAAAAATTTTCCCAGCTGATAGGCCGTGGCTTTATCCAGAGTATTTCCCTGAAGAAGTTTGACACAAATCCATCGAACAAATTCCGGCGCATCAAAGGCAATCGCCTCCACCAAACGTTTCGGATATTGCAATGTTCCAGCAGAAAAAGCCTGATCCAAAACCATTTCCTCCTCAGAAATTCCCTTCAAAACCAACCCCGCAAAAAACGCCCCTTGCGCCAGACGCGAGACCTTTCCTTCTTTTAAATCGCGAAGGATTGCGGAAATAAGTTCCGGCGCTAAAGCCTTGCTTCCCTTTTTTCCGATGCCGACGGTTTTGATACCACGAGAAATGGCGGGTTCAAGTGCATTAGAGATTGTTGCTATCATATCGCTCCATTAAAATTTTATCGTTTAACTAAATCTTCAATCCGAATATCCAGCGGCTCAAACTGCCAATGGTCATTTATTTTTTTGCACAGATGTAACTTATATCCATTTTCATAATAGACTTTCAAATCGATTTGTTGAGGAGAACCCTTTTCCATCTCGGTTAGTAAATCAACGTATTCCTTATGTTCTCCCGGTCTGTAACTTTTAAGGGCAATATTGTAGACCATATATTTACTCTCACTCGACCAATAGTGTATTTCGTTATTCTTAAATCCATAATAATACATAACTTCTGCAACACGTTGATAATCTCCAGAAAAATTTCTTACCCAAAGTTCATGGAAAATTTTGTGCTCTTTATTAACAATCATACCCTCTTTGGGATTCTCCAAACGCGAAGTCATCAAAATCAATGTGCCTTCCTTATCCACCAAATACAGATAACGCAAAGAACGATTCCTTTGCGCTAACTCCTCGTGAATCGGAAGTGGAAGAAGTTTTGCAAATTTCAGATCAAACCAGTAATAATGAGATTCTCCTAGATAATCTTTGCGTCGTTGTCCGCCCTGTTGCACGATAATTTTATCGCCTTGGGTCATTAAAATATTAAACTGTCCTTGATCTGGCAGCCATTGACCTTTTTTCAGATTATCTTCGTGATATAAAATGGAAATTTTTCCAGACTGAAGATCATAGGTGGCGATGTAGTTTTGGTCGATGATATATTTGGGGATCCCACCGTCAGGAAATCCTCCTAGTCCTTCCGGCGGCAAATAAACCTGATGATTAAATGTGAAGATACCAATTTTTTCACCGTCGACTATACTGGCACTTATAAACTTACTATTATCGGTTTGAGGTCCCGAACATCCCCAAATATTGATTACTAAAAAAATCACGAAAACTTTGTAACAATTCATGATTAAGTATACTGAGGAAGGTTTGGAAAATCAACCCATTTGCATATTCGTCGAAATCGGATATAATTGCTCAACTATGAGAATCGGTTCTCTTGAAATCCATCAACCTCTCGCCCTCGCTCCGATGGAGGATGTCAGCGAAACGCCGTTTCGTTTGATCTGCAAACGTCTGGGTGCAGATTTGCTTTACACCGAATTCACCAGCAGCGAAGGGCTCATTAGGGAAATTCCCCGGACTTTAAAAAAGGTAGAACTTTCCGACGAGGAACGCCCGATTGCGATCCAGCTTTTTGGCGGGGTGGAAACGTCCCTGGAAAGCGCGGTCAAGGTGTGTGAGCGGTTTCAACCCAGTTTCATCGACATCAACTGCGGCTGCTGGGTCAAAAATCACGTGGCGCGCGGCGAAGGTGCGGCACTTTTAAAGGACCTCCCGCATTTTGAAGCCATCGTGAAATCGGTCGTCAAATCCACAAAGCTTCCGGTGACTGTTAAAACCCGTCTGGGCTGGGATCATGAAAACATCGTGATTTTGGATGTGGCGAGAATGATCGAACAAGCCGGCGCACAAGCTTTAACCGTTCACTGCCGTACCCGTAGTCAGGCGCATCGAGGTTTTGCCGACTGGAGCTGGCTGGAAAAAATCAAAAAAGTGATTTCCATTCCTTTAATCGGCAACGGAGACATCACGACCCCGCAAGATGTCAAGCAGATGCTGGAAACCGGCTGCGACGGGGTCATGATCGGACGCGGGGCGATTGCGAATCCCTGGATATTTCAGCAAAGTAAACATTACTTAAAGACCGCAGAATTTCTGCCTGAGGCAACGATCCAAGAAAAAATCCAGCTGTGCATTGAGCATTTAAAATTATCCATCCAGTATAAAGGCCAGCGAGACGGCATCATTACCTTTCGAAAATTCTACGCCGGATATTTACACGGCCTGTCCAACATTGCCAAATTACGCAGCGATCTGATGAATATAACTGATCTGCAAAGTATTCTGGACCGACTTGATCGATTCTTGGAAGAGTCTTCCTGTTTATCTCCTTTGATCACTTGAAGCCATTTGCATTTCAACTCTTCCTTGTTTAAACCCAAGAATTTCAGTTCACGCTTATTGGACTAACTTGTAGTGAAACTGAAATTCGGGTTTAACCCCGATGTACAGAAAAAAATCTCTCCGAGATTTTTTTCTATCGGCCCTCCGGGCAAGAA